>Ga0256842_1000053_pt1 | contig 85043 bp, 109 predicted proteins | sample 4559240metaG_FD_185973 | JGI IMG/M metagenome (GOLD analysis project Ga0256842, IMG submission 185973) | Hydrothermal vent microbial communities from Guaymas Basin, Mexico - 4559-240 | ecosystem: Environmental > Aquatic > Marine > Hydrothermal vents | place: Mexico: Guaymas Basin | collected... | reverse complement strand
TCTATAATAGATTCCCTAAAAACAAAGTGCAATTCAAATCTACCCTAAGCTGGCTCAAATCCTTCGCTTTATTACATAACCTTATAAATTGTTACTATAAAAATATTACATCTTGACAATCTCCACCCCTATTAGTAATATGTTATCTGACTTTGATGAGGTTAACACATAGGCTATGTATAGTCTCATTGTGCCAGATATCGCAGTAGGTATGGAAACCCAAACGTGTTTCATATAAAACTTCTGATCAGATAGTATTTATTTTCATTTCCCGTATAAAATGTTTAGATGATATATGAAGAGTTTAGACGATATCTAAATTCTTTAGATGATGCCTAAAGCTTTCAATTATTATCTAAACTTTTTAGTATAGAAATAAATAAATATTAGTTTTACATAATAGGTGTTGGTAGCGGGAATGAAAGGAGTTGAACGATAACGATAGGGGGTGTGGATTATATGGCAAAAGTGGAAACCCTTGCAACGTATCTTGAGAGTGCATGGGGTCCGCCAGCAGATTCTGCTGGCGTTACGGGTATAATATCAGCGCTAGCGGCGGCTGCTGCAAGAGTGCTTGCCACACAGGCAATCAGAAGGGCAGCAACATCTGTCGCAACGATGATAGCATCGGCTTTAGTTAGCTATGCTGTCAATAAAGTTCTCTCATCGGCTGCTCTCATCTCTCCACTGGAAAGAGTGGACTGGTAAAAGGAGGGTTATAAATGCATTTTTCTTCTTTTTTTAATACCTGCGGTGGTCATGAAAGAAAATCGCTTCCACTTGCTATAAGGATATCGGATAACTTTAGATTAAACTCCATTCTTGAAAGAGCCGTGACCTTGGCGGACTATGTGTTAATAGATGTCAACTCAGAAACTTTAAATTTGAAAGAAAAAATTTTAAAGTTATTAAAATTTATTAATAATTTGGAAATAGGATGTCTAAAATCATTCATTTTGAATATCAAATCATCCGAACACATCCCCTACATTCAAGAGTTATTAGATGCAGAAATGTATTCATTAATAAAAGACAGCAAATTTGTCGTGGACATATGGGTGATGTTTGAGGGTAATTTTGCCCAAAGCGATATTGATAATGCTATGGAGATTCTAGCGCCGATTTTTCTAGCAGAGGGCGAATATAAAATTATTATAAATATAAATAAATGTAATACTGAAGAAATTTTAGATTCGAATAGATTAAACGAAACTCTTGTTAAGTTATTGTTGCTTGGAAACTCTAAATATCCATCTACAGGAGTTATATGTTTGGATATTTCCAGAAGCGAAGCGTGTATCTGCAATAGTATAGCCTCCCAAACTCAGGAAAAAATTAAAAACTTCAACTTGGAATTCATCAATTATATTAAAGAAATAAAATCCAATAAAGGCTTAATTATGGCTAGGAATTATATAGAATTTTTGAATTTAGATTACAAAAACATATATTTTAACTCTGTTGTAGTTGAATATACTACAAGATGTAATGCCTCTTGTAGACATTGTTATATTTCTGGGAGTCCAAAAAATACTGGAGCGTTATCAAAACAATATGTATTCGAGATAATTCGTGAATCCTCCAGGATACCAAAGAACATACTTCCTTCCCGTAGGTTTAGTATTGCTGGGGGTGAGGTGACACTTAAGGAATACTTGCCAGATGTGGTTGATATACTTCGGTATTCAAAGAAATTTGAATTCCATACCGAAATTGTTACCAATGGGTATGCCTTAGTGAACAACTATGAGAGCGATATCACCAGATCATTAATAGAGACAATTGATGGTCTAGAGCTATCGATATCACCTTTTCACATTGAATGTTTGGGAGTGAACTACTATAAAAAATTGATACCCATCTTGAAGGAAATTAGAACTTTAAGAAAAAGCGTAATACTGAGATATCAAACAACAAAGGATCGTACATTAGCTTACATATACAGAAAATTAGGAAGGGATTTGGAAGGATTCATTATTGTGTCCTCACCAGTAATCCACATAGGAAGAGCAAAGCATACAATAAACAGATCAAATGTCTGGTTATACGATACGGCCAAGTTATCTGGAAGCTGTTGGAGGTTTCTAAACATCACCATTACTAGTGATGGGTGGGTTACTCCTTGTTGTGCTGGAAGTGAAATATCCAAATTCCTCAAATTTGGAAATATCACAAAAGAACCTCTTAGAAGTATAGTCTCCAAAATGGTGGATGATCACTATTTATACATCTTAACGAGATATCCCTCGAAACTTGTCGAGTATTTTGAGAAAAAAAATCTACTAAAAAGGTTACCAGAAAAAGTGAGTAGTATCTGTGAATTTTGCGTAATAGTGAACTCGGATCCGATTTTATTTAGGGAGGCTAGAAGATGTGCCGATGAGATGCTATCCAAAGCTTTGGAGGTAAAGTCGGGATGATAGAATGCATTATCGAACAAACAAAACTTCATATAAAAAGGATACGACCTCTCATAGTGTCCACTATACTTTTTTCTATCTTTATGAGTTGGTTACTAGGCGTACCTCTTATAATCGAACCTGCTATCGTCTTTCTGTGTGCCTATGCAACACTTTCGGTGGTAGAAGTCCATGGAACAAATTTTAAAATAAGATTGTTTTCATGTGATAGTAAATATGATATTATATATATAATTTCTTTTTTCTTGACAACTTATATGGCCGCTTTGTTTTTTATTTTTACAGTTACTGGATTTCTTGAGCTTTTGGGTATTTTCAGCCTACCTTTTAGATATACTCTACAATCTTTAGCGATACTATTTCATTTCATTTCTTTAACTTTGATAGGTGCGTATTATATTTCTGCCTTCTTTCCAACTCTGATGATGGGGTTGTTCACCGTGATTGAGATGGTTATCCTCATAGAAAGAGGAGCTTCTGGTACTTTTTATACAATCATAGTTACCGGCGATGTTCCATGGATCTTAGTAGATATACGTGTAGCGCTTATCATGACTTTTATTTCTTTCTCTGCTGTGCTCTATAAGGTGTATCATGCAGTACCCATTCCATATGGTCTCCACTTGGGATTGGGATCAAGAATTTTCAGAATTTTTGCAAGGTTTGACAATTCTACCGTCGTTTTAGTTGGATACTATATTCTGCTTGTTTTAAGATATTTTTACATGTTTCTACCAATAGTTCTAATCCCTATTATCTACTATAGATTATCAGGAAGTATCGAAAAAATTAATGTAAGTTACATATTGTTTGCGTCTATAACTACATTTTTACTGTTTTCCGTAGGATTAAAGGATTTTGAGAGATATAGAATGTTGGGTATTGGTCATATAATTTTTTCAATAACGATCTTTGTAGTAATTTTAGCTTTCCTAAACGGTATTTTAACGTCCTTGGATCCAAAGCTTTTTGTGTTTGCTTGTCTTTCAGCGATCTCTACTAGTATGATAGCCGTAGCATATAGGTTAAGGAAAAGTGCTGGACTTATCTCTAAAATTGTAGTAGTTTGTGGTGTTATTATGCTCGGAATACTGTATGCCGTTCGGGCTTTGTGGGGACTTTTCCTTGCATGGCTCTTTATAATGGTGTACGTAATCATATCGGTTAGAATGGTGGACAGTAGATAGCGGAGGGTTGAGAATGGAGGAGATCGTAAAATGCACAAAATTATCAAAAAAGTTCAAAGACAAGGTAGCACTTAGTGATGTGTCATGTAAAATACCTAAAGGTCTCACTGTGGTTCTTGGTCCTAATGGAAGTGGTAAAACCACCCTTCTTCGAATAATGGCTGGGCTGACAACACCAGATAGTGGGAACATTAGAGTGAAAGGAATAGATGTCAAGAAAAATCCAAGAAAAGTTCGAAGTTTGGTATCTTACTTACCCCAAGAAACCCTAATTGAAGAGATGCTAACCGTAGAGGAACTGCTAACTTTCAATGTGAAACTTTTTGGAGCATCAATGGAAAAAGCATACAGAATTTTTGAAAGGATGGGGTTAAGTAAGGAATACAGCAGCATTGCCGGAGATCTGAGCGGTGGTATGAAAAGAAAGCTGGCTGTGGCTTTGGCGTTATTACCTGACAGAGACATATATCTTCTTGACGAGCCTTTTGAGGGTCTAGATTCTGGTAGCAGAATAGCACTTTTGGATATTCTTGAAGAAATCACCAAAAGTAGTAGTGTTATTCTTGTTTCTCATACGGTTATTAGCGGAATAGAGAATATTGCAAATTATTTGGTTATTCTCGATAGTGGAAGACTTATCTTTGCTGGAAAACCTGAGGAATTCAAAAGATTGCTATGCGATGTTTCATGTTTACGTCTAGAGAATATAGACGCAACTTTACTTAGGGAAGCAATGGCGTTAGGAGTGATTGTATCTCCGGTAGAATCTATTTCGCTAATAGGGGAAACCGACATCATTGAAAAACTTGCCTCAGAGTATGGCGGCAAAGTTTGCAATGAATTAACGATTGGTGAGGTGTATGTATATATGTTACGTCGAAAATGGATATATGCAGATAGAACGGCAAATACAGTTTTAAATCGATACTCTGTTGAAAATTAAGTGAAACAGAGAAGGATCTCCAGATGTTTTAGGCTATGGATAGCTAGGTGAGGTAATGGGTGAGTGGAATTTAACCGTGAGATCATCAAAACCTTATCTCTTTGTCCTTTACGAACTCCAGTGGTGATCGAGTTTGAGTATCTTTGATCTTACGTTTTTGTTTCTCTTCTTTTTTACTTTCTACTTCTTTATTATCCTCTGTTTTTTCTACGAATTTAACTTCTTCAGCTTCTAAATACCACTTAGCCAACTCTGGATAGACCTTAATTACGTTTTTTACATTCTTTAAGCGCATCCACAGCCTTTAGCTGAGCTCGTTACGTAGATCAAATGCAGTAAAAGAAGAGCGCTTTTAAAAGAACCTAGCCATCCAAGCCACCTCCTTAAGGCTACGGCAGTTATAAAGGCTAAAACCGCTAAGATAAACGGCAGATTTGAATTTTCACTTTGAGGAATTACGTTCACTCTAAACCAGACATCTGCTATCGCTCCATCCTCAAATTCTGAACGAATGCAGAATACGTAGGTGTCGGATATGTCAGGAGCGGTTTCAACTATTATCTTGAATGTGTATCTTTTATGTGGACTTATCAAGAGTTCCGACGGTTCAACCGTCACGTTTAGTCCTTTGGGAATTGGTAATTCTTCCATTGCATAAGATCCTCGGAGGATTTAATCTCGATACCCCAGGAATCGGATACTGAGAAACAAGAACCCTCAGCCAATCGTTCATGGTTCTGTTCTCAAATTCTACTTGAACGAAAAACGTGTACATCTTCTCATCTGAAAAGTTCGCACTTACGGTTACGTTAAAACTGTATTTGCTGCAAGATCTCGCGTAAATTTCTGTGGGGTTTACGTGGATCGTTAATCCCTTAGGCATCGGGATTTCCTTGGTTTCATATACTTCTGCAACTCTATAAACCCTTATCTTGACTTTCCCACTCGCACTTCCGGTGTAGAGGATGTAGCTCGTGTTTTTTTGTCTCACCGGGTTTTAACCACAGGATGTGCCGTGAAAGTCCACCCACCGGTTCGATGACGAATTCAGACACGTTAAAGCTCCAGCTAAAGTTGGATAGAAGGTTGAGGTTCAACCCTCCAGCAGGAGGTTTTTCCTGTCCGTAAGTTATCGTAACTCTGTACGTTCCTGGCTTTAGCTCTTTCGGCTGGAAAACGTACCTAACACTCGCAAGTCCTACCTTCACCTTGCTAACGTTCACAATCTCGACATGAGGTGTTACGTTTATCCGGTGATGCTATGATGATGAATTATAGTAATGGATTCACGACTTAAAAGAAATTTCGAGCATTTGGATAGATAACTACCACTTCATGAAAAACGAGAACTCCCAGAGAGGATGTTCGTGTCACCCCTTCCAATTAAGGAAGTGGTTTGTTGAAGAAGCTAAACAAACCCTTTCCATCTTCCCTCAGCTCGGCAAGTAGACCTCTTTCGTAGAAAAAGTTGCACAGCTCGCTTTTTAACTCTTTCCAGCTTGGCACCACATTCGGGTCTTTGACGGTGAGTTTAAGAGTTATCGTAAACTTATAAGGCTTTCCGAATAAATCGACGAGTTTCTTGTATTTCTTCACCACGTAATCGTCCGCAGGTTTAAATCCTTTCTCCTCGATGAACCACTTCGCCACTTCGTAAACTTCTTTCGCTTCAGCCAACTTCTTCGGTCCCTCTTTGTTAAAATTCCACAGAACATCCAATATATCTCTCACCTTCTTTTCGAACGGATCGATTTTAACGGCGCATCAGCAATGTTTCGTTGAGATATCGATTTCAAAGTGTTCTACCGAAAGAATACGCATAATGGCGGGAGGCTCGTTTCCAAGTTTAGCTGAAATTTCGTAAAATCCCTCATCAAACTCCTCAATGCGAGGAAGAACGTAGTTAAGATTCAACGTAAGCTTATCAAGATCGAGCTCGACGAAAACTTCAGCATCAATGTTTGAAATTCTGTATTTTAACCCTTGGTTCGTTATCTCCTCCAAGAGAGGTTTTACCCACGGATGAAACCTGAGCACATCTTCTTCCTTCAGATCGAATTTACCCTCAAGCCTAACCGCATATACCATAGATCGTTCACGATCATTATCTTGATAAATGTTCGCTTATTTTAATAATGGGTGCATTCTAATTATTGTCGTTAGATTACATTCCACTGAATTCCATTTTTATTTTTTATTATGTTGGTCGTGAGTATTGTGCATAGTTTAAAATATCTCATCAACAGTGTTGCATCACCACCGCAATCTGTACACTGCTACCAGCGTCTGCAGGATTTGCTTGGATCAATGATCCATATCTCAATATACCAGTTCCCGGGAATAATTAGTATCATAACATATTTATCTGAACAATACCCGAATACATAGGACAACCTCACTTCTTTTGGGTGGAAGTATATGACCAAAGCGGACAGCCAACTGATAAGCTGAATGTTTCAATAAACAAATCAATACTATATTATTACTCTAGAAGTATATATCCATGGACATCAACAACGGCAGGATTACATGATTTTCTATTAACACTAGAAGCAACAATACGAATTTACCATCGATCTCTGAAAGCTTTACAATTGAGATTACTGATAAATATTATGATATATTTACAGCTCCACCAGAAAAGCTAACTGCAAGCACAGTTTTTTGGCCTACTGCTGTGCCAGAAATTTTAACACTAGCACTTGTAAGTGTGGGTATAGCAATAGTGATTCTAAGAGTTAAGCTCTAAATAATAATAATTTTTATAAAAAATTTAATAAAAGGTGGAGGTTCTGAAGTGGGCTAGACGAACATAACGCCCTTTACATCTCCGAACTTGGTTTCCTTTCTAAGAACCTTTTCGATCGCCTTGAGGAAGTCGTCCATCTTTACGGTGGTTCTGTCTTCTCTGATTGCAAACATTCCAGCTTCGGTGCAGATCGCTTTGATATCGGCACCACTTGCTCCTTCGGTGAGATTCGCAAGCTCCGCGAAGTTGACATCTTCTGCTAACTTCATCTTCCTCGTGTGGATCTTGAATATCTGAATTCTGCCCTCGTAGCTTGGAAGTGGAACCTCTATTATCCTATCGAATCTTCCCGGCCTAAGTATCGCAGGATCTAGAATGTCAATTCTGTTCGTGGCTCCGATGATCTTAACGTCTCCTCTCGGATCGAAACCGTCCATCTCCGCCAATAGCTGCATCAAAGTCCTCTGAACCTCTCTATCTCCACTCGTATCGCTCGCAGTTCTCCTCGCAGCTATTGCATCAAGCTCGTCTATGAATATTATCGAAGGCGCTTTCTCCTTTGCAAGCTCGAACACCTCTCTGACGAGTCTCGCTCCTTCGCCTATATACTTTTGAACGAACTCGCTGCCCACTACTCTGATGAATGTAGCGTTGGTATGATGAGCAACCGCTTTAGCGAGCAGAGTTTTTCCAGTGCCCGGGGGTCCGTATAACAGCACCCCTTTCGGAGGTTCTATGCCAACTTCCTCGAACAACTGAGGCTTCAGTAGTGGTAACTCTATCGCTTCCCTTATCTCCTCGATCTGCCTGTCCAAACCACCTATATCTGCGTAGGTAACTTTTGGTCTTTCCTCAACTTCAAATGCATATACCGTGGGATCTTTGGAAGAGGGCAGAACGCTAACAACCGCCAAAGTCTGCTGGTTGAGGGCAACCCTCGCTCCGGGCTTAAGCTCCTTCGGATCGATATAGTGAGAAGCGTAAACGACAAACTTCGGACCGGTTGAGCTCTTAACAACGACCCTTCCATTGTCAAGAACATCTGAAATAACTCCGACTATGAGAGGGGGTGATCTTAACCTTTCAATCTCACTTCTGAGTCTTCTAACTTCTCTTTCATACCTTATCCTTTCGGATTCGACGAACCTTTTCTCATCTTCAAGTCTGCGATAAAGCTCCTTAAGCTTGTAATATTCCTCCTCAATTCTCTTGAGCCTGATATATTCTTCCTCTAATCTTTTGAGCCTGTCAAGTAGATACGAATAATCCAAAGATTCCACGGTGATGTCGTCCTTTGGAATGTCTTCTCCGCCCACTTCAGAACCTCCAATTAACTATATATTCAATCAACTATAAGAACTTATTGGAATGGAAATCAACCTTTAAATATTTTTGGTCGTTAACATCATTCAGCGGGTGTAGGAGATGGAATGCGAGATCTGCGGAAGGGAGATTAGAGGTAGAAGCTTCAAAATTCTCGTTGAAGGTTCTGAGATGACCGTCTGCGAAGAGTGCAAGAATCATGGGATTGAAAAGCCCAAAGTTCCTCAAAAGAGGACCTTCGCTCCAAAGCCTAAGCCGATAAGCAAACCGAAAGTTAGAACTGACATAGATTTGGGAGACGAGCTGGTAGAGAACTATCACATGATAATCAGAAGGGAAAGAGAAAAGAGAGGCTGGAGTCAGGAGGATTTGGCGAAGAAAATTCAGGAGAAAGTTTCACTGATTAGAAAGATCGAAAACGCCGAAATCACTCCGGAGCCCGAAGTGATAGAGAAGCTTGAGAGAGTTCTTGAAGTCAAGCTTAGGGAAAGGGTTGAGGAGGTGAAGGTTGAAACGAAGAAGATCGATCTCACTCCAACTCTCGGAGATATAGTCGTAATCAGAAGGAAGAAGAAGTCTTGAGCCAGCATTTATTTGGACATCTCGCACAAAATCCCTTTTCCCAGCACCTGTTCCAACAAACAACGTTGTGCTTGTATGCGTTCGAGCAACATGCGGATCTGAAGACTATGAGTCCGAGTTCGTTCTTCGCGTAGTCCTCCAACATCTTTTTCCTTTCGTAGTATTTTTTGGGCAAACTGGATATTCCAAGCTTCCTTTTAACTTCTTTCGTCAGCCTGAGGTTTCCAAGAATTATTCTATCCGTAAACTCCGCGATCCTCTCGACGCCCTTCTTGTATGTTTTCAGATCGATCATTGGCAAGATTGGTCTCAAAAACACACCACCACCGATCTCCCTGCAGAACTCAAGTCTTTCCGACGGCGAGGGTCTTTTCGGCTCGAACTTCTTGCATATTTCATCGAAAGGATTGCACATCGAGATGAGGGCATCTACATCGCTCAGAATTTTAGCAAGATCGTAGTTCACCTCTTTCGTCGAAATTTGAATAGGATTTCTGAGTTTGAGTAACTCCTTCAGAAACTCTTTCGTGTATTCAGGATAGTCCAAGGGTTCGCATATTGCTCCAACTGCAACGAAACTCTTTCCCGGCTCAAACAATGGATTCAGCAGGAGAGAGTAAACCAAAGCTTTTGGGGAGATATCTATCAGCCTTGGAGGAGAATCGACGTAGCAGTATAGACATCCCCCACCACACCCCTTGGCGATATGAACGGTGAACCCGCAGGGTCTCGGCTTCCTCCTCGCATGATCGTTTCTCTTAGCCTTCTCAATTTCCTTATCAGAAAGCTCTGCTTCGTATCTCCTTATAAGCTTCTCCTTCAGCATTGCCAATTGTGAATCGTTCTCGTGTTTAATTATAACTACGGTGATAAAGCATCGAAAGAAGGTGTATCAAACCTCCTCGTCCAACTCCTCTAAAAACTCTTCTAAGGGCCTAATTCTTCCGGCTTTAGTATCCTCTTCAGCTCTTCTGATTGATTCCATCAGCTCTTCGTCGGACATTATTTCGAGCGTTTCGATGAGTGATTCTATCTTTTCTCTTATTTCAATTAGATCTTTAAGTAACTCTCTTCTCAATATTCTAAGGGTTTTGGTCACAACTTCTTCTGCAGTAGTCATTAAATTCGATTGGATTTAGAGCAATAATATACTTTTGCAAGCACTTGTATCTCTCCAGAATGCTCCTATCAACGGTTACGAAAAAGTCAGCGTATCTAGATGCCAAAGCAACTTGAAATCTCTTGAAGAAAAATTGTTCAGCTTGGACAATCAGAGGTAAAATAAATGTGAAATTTATCGAGCTAAGCTGAAATAAAGATGGTTGATTGCTAAAGACATCCGTTAGGTTCATACCAGACTATAATTGACATTATATATTGACGGATTGTTAAAAACTGAATAAAATTCAACGAAAGATTTTAAAGGTAGATAGGAGATGTAAGCTTATGGATGATCTAGCCGAAATTAAGAGGTTACTAGTAGATATTTCTAGAAAGCTAGATCTGATACTAGAGGATAGAGAAATTACAGGAATGATGAAACTTTCTGAGATCAGTTTGAATGATTTTCTTGAAAGTGAGCCAGATCTATACTCAATTAAAGATTTAAAGGTTCGATACAAATGAAAGGTAAGATGGTTTTGATTCCCTTCCCATTCACGGATTTATCCGCTACAAAACTTAGACCAGCCTTAGTTTTACATGAAGGAGACAGAGATGTCATTGTAGCTTTTATCTCTTCGAGAATCCCTTCCAAACCTTCAGATACAGATGTAATAATTACACAAAATCATCCAGAATTCCCGTTAACTGGTTTAAAGGTCGATTCCGTTATTAAACTTGATAAAGTCGCAACTTTATCAAAGAATCTTATCATCGCGAAATTGGTGAAATTGGCTCAAAATTCAAAGATGAAATAAATAAAAAACTCAGAAAACTTTTCCAAATTTAATTATACTCAAATTACTATCAAGTCTAATCAATTCTCAATCAACCCCCTAAGAATCCTCAGGATGATCTCTCCCTCCTCCTTGTTTCTGGCAGTTGTCACGATGTGGATCTCCTGAACGGTGGCGCCATCTATCAGCAACCCTCTTATGTTTCCCCTGTCGTCGCACCTCGTAAGCTTAAACCTCACTCCACCTCCAATCGCTGAGCCTTTAGCCTCTATCACACCGGGAACTATCTTCTTAACGTATTCGGATGAGGCTATCTTGTGGATAAACTTCAACCCATCTCTCCCACCGATTATCGTGGAATGTGCCCCGTGAACTTTGTCTTCAGGCTTCATGTCGACCTTTCTGAGCTCCTTGACAGTCCTAAGATGCTCAACCAAATGTTTAAAGAACTCTTCAGCAGAACGAAATGGATCGGTTATGTAGATAGATATTGGAGAGAGTGCAACTCTTTTGAGCATCTCGGAAGCTTTCTCAATGAGATCCTCACTTACCCCAGACACGTATATCTCATCGACCCTCCTCTCATGAATTCTCTCGGCGATAATTTCAAACGTGTTCCTTACGGATTCCTCCTCTTCGTAAAGCTTGAACGTCAAAGCTTCTTCAGTGTGCTTGCCAATAAAAAATAGATGAACACTTCTTCCATTTACAAACAATCCGCTACCGATCGCATTCTTGCTTCCGCAGTGCAGACAGTAGGCAGTGGGGCTTGGAAGCTCGGCAAAGCAGTTCGGGCACTTCATTACGGAATCTCGCCCTTAAACAGAACCCCCTCCTTCTCCAAAACCTCTATCGCCTTTTCGGTATCATCGACTCTCAAAATTATCAGGGCCTTGTCTCCGCCAAACGTGAACGCGTAAACGTATTCTATGTTTATGTTTTCGTCCCCCAACACCTTTGCTATCTTGTAAAGCCCGCCGGGCTCGTCCTTAACCTCAACACCTATGACATCGGTAAGCGTGACGGTGAATCCGGCCTCCTTTAAAGCCTTGTAGGCTTCTTCCGTCTTATCCACGACCATCCTGATGATGCCAAAGTCTCCAGCTTCAGCAATCGTGAATGCCCTCAAATTTATACCAGCTTTGTATAATACTTCAGTAACACTTGCAAGTCTTCCCGGCTTGTTTTCTACGAAAACCGAAACCTGCTTGATCGTCTTTTCCATGCCAAATGTTTTATTCTGAGACAATAAAAAGATTACTTGAAGGATGATGAACTGGCTGAGTTCTGAGGAATGCCGATGATGAACAGAAAGTGGCTGAAGTGTGATGACTGCTCGCCGGTCTGAGGCTTTTCCTTGCAATGACTCAAAATTTAAGCGATGGTGAACCGATGATGAACTAATCCGCACCTGAGCTGTGATGAAGCCTGTACGGACTGAGGTCTATAGCCTCTATCCCCTTGAACTTACAGAAGTCTATGAGATCCCTTCTAACGTCTCCATATGTGAGAACAACGTGATTTCCCAAGGCGTTATCGATGAAGTCATCAACATTGAAGAGTGGCTCAACCTCAACCTGAGTCCTGCACAAACCTTTCTCGTTGAGATTTCGAACTATCTTACCCAAAGCCAAGAGCATCTTCTTTTTTCCGTATCTCGCTATGGTAACTATACCCCTCCGCATTCTTCCTTTAACGGCCACACCCTTTCCAGATTCCGCATGTGTCATTAGCTCGTAGCCATCTGTCATTGCCAGAGGGGCGGTGCAGTGAGCCAAAACCATCGTCTTTCCCAACCTGCAAACGTTTGCCATCCAGCAAGGCTTGCCGGTGATACCGTTAACGATCATCATCGTTAGAATCGCTCCGATATCTCCCTCGCATCCAGCCGGGATCTCATCGTTCAGTTTGGCGATCGCAAAGCATGCCGTTGTGTCGAACTTCAGCAGATCGAAGCACTTGATCGTCAAGGCGGACAGACCGTATTTAGCTACGATCTCCTTCAAAGCCCTGTAAATTTCATCTTTGCCATAGCGCATGACTTCATCCAGCCCGATTTCGACCACTTCGATTCCCAATTCCTCTGCATCCCTCTTACTCGAAGACAGAATCCATTCGGATATTCCTCCGATGATCCCGAGTCTCGGCCTTGAGTTGATCAGTTTGCAAATTCCCATAAACTTTCCAACCTCATCCAAGACATCGTAGCTTATGGGGGAGTAGATCAGCTTGACCCTATTTTTGTAAACGGGATAAACCTCCAAGGCTGAAGGAAGGGAGTTGTTATTTGGCAAAGCCCAAAGCATTACAGGCTTATCCGTCGATTCTATGATCTTAGCAATAACTTGCTCCGTCCCACCCGTAGCGGGGATTATTATAGCACCATCGTCGATCTCAAAATCCTCAAACTCGGTTGCGAAGATCGTTTTGATTCCCAAAAGTGATTCGACCTTCTCCTTGACCTCCAAACCTATCTCGATCTGATTCTCAAGCTTTGAAGATACGACTATGCAGAGCATAAACGATAATTGTTCAATCGAATTAAATCGTTTGGATGATGAATCGGTTCTCGGCTGATGTTTAGATGATGAAAGTCTTAGGCACTGACTTATGTCAGAGAGTACGGCCATCCTCATCGCTTTAGCTCAGATCCTGCCTGAGTCATCATCTAAATTCTCACTACACCCCGAAGAATAAAAGCGTTGTCCTTATATTTCCTAACATCTAAAAAACATTTTGTTCATGAGACCGATAGTTTTTGGCGTAGTGTTGTTCTTCGTAGGAATGATCGGCTGGATCACTTTCGAGATACTCAGTAAAATAACCATAAGGTTCGTCGGAAGTCTGAAATTTCCGTTTCTAATTGATATGTTTAAGTTCTTGGCAATCCTAAGCTTACCAGTGGCATTATGTTTGGAAATCCTCCTACAAATCTTTGGAAGAAAATTATAACTGCCGTTAAAAATTTAAATTTCGTTTTTGAGTTAAGAGCTCAATATCTTCTTAACAGCATTCATCCCCATATTCAATAGCTCTTTTGCCCTTTTCTTCGTCTTAGCTTCGGCGAAGATTCTGACTATTGGCTCAGTGCCGGATGGTCTGATCAACACCCATCCATCCTCGTAATCTATCCTCGCTCCATCAGTAAAGTTTGCCTCTGGGAACTCCTTCCTCAGGCCTTCCAACAGCTTCAGTTTATCCTTGCAAGGCACCTTGGCCTTTATCATGTGATACTTTGGAATGACCTTCACGAGCTCGGAAATCGGCTTATCTTCGAGCGCCATGAGTTCCAATATCTTTGAGAAGCTCATCGCTCCATCTCTCGCGAGTAGATGCTCTGGGAAGATCAGTCCTCCGTTTCCTTCTCCTCCAAACACAGCTTTAACCTTCAGCATAGTTTCAGCAACTACAGGTGAGCCGACTGGCGTATAGACGATCTCACCGCCAGCCTCTTTCACCACATCCTCAACACATTTTGAGGATGAGACGGGAGTAACTACTTTCCCCCCTCCGTTCTTTTCGACGTAATACTTCGCCATTAAAGCGAGAATTACATCCTCACTCACGAATCTGCCTTTCTCATCGACAAACGTCGCTCTGTCAGCATCTCCGTCGTGAGCGATGCCCAGATCAGCTTTAACCGCCTTTACGACCTTCTTAAGCAGATCCAAGTTCTCTTCAACCGGCTCCGGATTCCTAGCTGGAAACCTTCCATCTGGATGGGAGTTTATCGAAATCACTTCACAGCCGAGCTCCTTCAACAGCTGAGGAGATGTAACGCAAGCCGCGCCGTTCCCGCAATCTATTACTACTTTAAACCTTTTCTTGGCGATCGCATCGACATCGACCTTGCTCAAAATACCGTCCAAATACAGCCTCTTGTATTCGTCCTGATACACCTGCCCAACCTCATTCCAGCTCGCGAGCCTGAAAGCTTTGCTCTTGTATATTCTTTCACTCTCCTCGTCCATCTCCCTTGTGAATTCTCTACCATCCTCCTGAATGAACTTTATCCCGTTGTATTCCCTCGGATTATGGCTTGCAGTTACAGCAATTCCACCCCTAACCTCATTCTTGCATTTAACGTAATACTGCATAGCTGGGGTCGGAGCTATTCCCAAATCAACCACATCCGCTCCGACGGAGGTCAATCCAGCTATAACGGCGCTCTTAAGCATAGGACTCGAAAGGCGGGTATCCATTGCAATAGCGATCCTTCCCCTTCTAAGAGTTCCCATAACTCTACCCAGATTTAGGGCCATCTCAACCGTAAGCTCCTCGTTGGCAACACCTCTAACGCCATCGGTCCCGAACAGTTCTCCAACCGCTCCGATCCTAGCCATATTTAAATATTTGTCATGGATGTATATTTTATTATCTATGCTGAGGGATGGAATCAAAATCTGGCTAAGAAATCCGAGCGTTGCCGTTCCTTTCTTAATCCACAACTTCGTCAGATACGGAATACTACTGACTCTGATCCTTTACATAATGATAAAGACTGGAAGCTTCTCAATTTTGGAAATACCTGAGCACTTGTCTGTTGGAGTCGTAGCGATTGCAGTCATAACGGATCTGTTGGTTGAAGGCTACTTCATATCCGCTGAGATAAGGGCATGCTACGATGCTATCGAAGGAGAACTCAACTTGGATCGTGCGTTCAAGCTTGCACTCAAAACCCTTCCTCAATGCTCGCCATAGTATTCATCGTTGCGATTTCAACGATTCCAATCGTTCTGTTTTGGAAGAATCCAATTCTAATCGTAATATCTTCGATATATCTAACAGCCCTAGCCGTTGCGTTCACGTTTGCACCTTTTGCTGTGGTTATCGATGGCTTAAATCCAGTGAAAAGCGTAGTCAAATCTATATCCATCGTAAAACTCAAGATCGGAAGGGTTTTGGTGATGTGAGCTATTGTTGGGATAATCCTGATCGCATACGCCTTAATTCTTAAAACCGCTCTGACGTTCAACCTCGGAATTGCCTTGATTCCGAACCTCTTCGTATTCCCAGCTATCGTTCTGCCCCTTATGTTCATCCGGTGGACGTTGCTCTATATTAGATGACTACCGTCACAGCTCTCAGCCTTAAACTCAAAACCCTCCCTACAAAACGCATAGCTTATGCCCAACTCCTCACATCTCTTGACGATAGAACTCAACAACTTCAATCTCAATTCCTTTGGCATGTAGTAATAGCTTCTACCAACCCTCTCGGTGTAGATCGACCGATACCTCTCGGCAATCTCGGGAAAGACCCTCGCAAACCTCGCCAATATATCCTTTCTGAGTTTTAGCGTTGAGGTTACAACGTGATCGACGAAATTACAAGCCTCTAAGACTTTCAAAACATCCTTCTCCGTAAGGAATGGAATTACCGGATCCAATCGCAAAATTACGGGAATTCCGGCATCTTTAATCTCTTTCAAAGCTTTTATCCTCTTTTTGGGCTTTGGGGCATTAGGTTCGATCTTGGATGCAATCGAATCGGATATGCATGTCACGGTCACGCTGACCGCACATCTCATTTCAGATAGAAGATCGATATCTCTCGCAACGATGTCGCTTTTGGTAACGATCAGCAATCTAATATCGTAATCTCTCATGATTTCGAGACATCTTCTCGTAATTTCCAGCGATCTCTCAGCCGGAGGATACGGATCGCTACTGTTCGACATCGAAATCAGAGCGTTAGATGGGAGCTTCTGCAAATCTTTTTCAAGCTTTCTGAACAGATCCTTCTTGAGCCTGAGTTGACTGAAGCGGGGGATATACGTTGCATAGCAGTAGATACAGTTGTGAGCACAGCCGGTGTAAGGATTGAATGAGAACTTTTGCGGGCACGTGCATAGTGGCGATTTCCAAGGGTCGAATGGTTTAATGTAGTGCATAGCTTTTCCTTGCATTCCAGCATTTTGAGTTTTTAGCTTGGAGTTAAATATTTATACGTTTACGAATACGTATAAATGTATGAAGGTCGTCCCTGTGCGAATTGACGACAAAAAGCTGAAGCTCATCGATTTACTTGTAAAATCTGGCGTTTACAAGAGCAGAAGTGAAGCCCTTAGGAAGATACTCGAAATTGGTCTGGAAAAAATCGATGCCGACATAGAATACCTAAGGAAGATCGATAAAATCGTTGATGAAATCATGAACTTGGAGCTAAACTTTGGTGGAATGCTGAGAAAATCATTAGAGGAGGGTAGAGATCGGTGGTAGTTTACGTGGATACGAGTGTCATCATATCTGCAATAGACAAAGGTGATCAAAGATGCAAAGATTCAGATAAATTTCTGAGAAGGGTTAAAGAGAAGATTATTTCGCCCTTAGTTTTGGCTGAAATATATTCAGTAGTTTCCAGAAACTCCGAAAGAATAAATTTGGGTCTCAATGTTGCAGAAGCGGATCTGCCAGCTGTAATAGCAAGATTGTGTATGAGAAAATATGATCTCAAACTCGTATGTGTATTTGATAAGGATTTTTCGATATTCGGAGAAATCCCAACAGAATTCAAATTAGCCTTTATGCTTGCACCAAAACTAAAGCTTAGAACCTTAGATCTGCTACATATCAGTTATGCTTGGGCTATCAAGTTAAACGGATACAATGTTGAGGAGTTTGTGACTCTCGACGGAGGTATTCTCGATAGGGCTAAAGATATAGAAAAGATTACGGATATAAGAGTTATCGAACCTTGAGCTACTTCAAATCGTAAAGCTCCCCGTTTATCCAAGGAATTAAAGCCATAGTAACCGCTATTCTCGTAAGCTCGACCCTCGAAATGACGCCCTTTGTGAGGTAATGGATCGCACCCATCCTCTCCCCTATGTTCTCTATGCCCGTAATTTCTTCCATGACATCTCCAACTTCTCTTCCCTTCAAAGCCTCTCTGACGACGCACGGCGGGAATTCGAATCCAGGCCCGAAGCCTATCGTGAATCGCTTGCCGTTGTAAATTACGGCCACCTGAAAGTCCATGTAGCCAGTCATCGTATTCTCTATGCTGAAAAGCCCGGCTTCAACTCCAACGCCGAAATCGCAGTCGTCAAAGGCTCTTAAAGCTCGATTTATCGCTCCCCTTACCACATCGTAATCGAAGGGCTGAGGAGGAACTCCAGAATCGACGGATTTTGGAATTATTTCTACCTCACCAAAGAATTGCTCGAAAGCTCTCTTTACACCTTCAACCTTCGTCGGATTCTTCGAACCGACGGCTACTCTGAGCATGGTGATCGGTAGAGCTCTCTGAATTTTAGGCTTAGCAATTTTAATTCTCAACTCCAATTTAAGGTCATAATTGCGACTCGGTGCCCTTGGTAACAACTTGTGAATTTATCTTTTAGTATAACCTCTTAAAGTTTCAATAGCTCTTTTTACGATTTCCTTAGAAATAAATAAACTACTAACCTTGTATAAATCCCATATAGCCCTTTCAGCATCCTTTAAATTTATGACTCCCAGTTTATATGCTCTAACAATTATACCTACAGATCCATGCGGTTCTAAACCAAGCTCAGTTGCTTTTTCTCGGGCGTCTAAATCATCAGTTAAAAACAATTTAATTCCAAGCTTTTTTGCCAAAGCTATGGCTTCCAATTCTCCCTGTTGGAGCTTAAGATATATATAATTCAACAAATCATCATTTGAAACTTCTATAATGAAAATATTGTCAGCATTCAGAAGTTCTTGGCATCCCGGCAACTGAAACTTGCAAACCTCATCGTAAACAGCTCTAGGAATGTAGATTTTTCTAAAGATCCTAAGTAAATCAAATTTATAAATTTCGGCTAAATGAATAAGTGGCCCAGAGTTGGATACGGCTACATCATTCATTTATACCCCACTTGACATCATCTAAAATCGCTTTCAATTGCTTCTCTGCAATTTCGATCATTTTTGCACCGATAAGTCTTATAGCTTCATCTCTCGTAATCTCTCCTCTGAGATATTTATCTATAACACTCTCAATCTTAAGTTTAAGTATAGCCTTAGCTGCATTTGAAAGATCAGATACCTGTTTTTTCTTTATATCTATTAATTGCGATTTAGGCGTAATCATACTCCTGAATATAACTCTTTTTCAAGTCTACTTACCTTATCTTCCAATTCTTTAAGTCTTTCATTAAATTTCTGAATGGTATTTAGTAAAATTTCATCCCTTAACAACTCTGAGTCGAATTTTCGGAAAATAAATACCCACAATGATAATATTGCCATCCAGTAAGGATCTTCCTCCTTTGTTAATAATCCTTCAAAAAATCTTCTAATTTCTCTGACAATACCGCGTGCTTCATTGAAATCTCCTTTTTCTAAAGCATTTTCTAATTTTTCTGAAAGTTCATCAATCGTATTTTTTATAAGTTCAACGTTTACCATAGGAGTAAAATAAAGTTAAAAGATTTTAAAGGTTTCCTAAATAACTTAAAGCTTACTTTAGTTTAGTCATAATCCTTAAAGCTTCTCCTTCCTCAAATCGATTATCTGGTGCACCTCTGGGCCAGTGGATATCAATGTCACTGGCACCTTTATATCGTCCTCCACCTTTTCTATGAACTCCTTCGCCTTCGGAGTAAGCTTCTCCCACTCCGTTACTCCATAGCATTCCTTATCCAGCTTGTCTATGCCGGTTATCGCTGCTTGAGTTGCTCCGTTCACCATCGCTGCGTATCTCGCCATCTTTCCGTCCCAGTATCCTATCCTCCTCCTTCTTCCAGTGACGGTTCCGTATTCAACGATTCCCAACCTCTCAGCCTCCTCTTGTGGCATCTCCGTCGGGAACGGGCCAGCACCTACTCTCGTTGGAAAGGCCTTGAAGACCACGATAACCTCATCTACTCTCGTTGGCCCTATTCCAACGTCCGCGGCGATGGACGAAGCTGTAGTGTCCTTGGAAGTCACATAAGGATACGTCCCGTAATATAGACTGAGGCCAAATCCCTGAGAACCCTCCACAAGCACGAACTGATCGTTGTCCAAAGCGGTGTTTATCTCCAGAGGAACGTCCGTCAAAAACGGCTCGAGCTCTGGAATGTCCTTCGCTTGCTTAGCAACTCTCTTAACCCTATCGACGTTGGCCGGCCCACAGCCCGTTCCGGTCGTTCCTATCTTCTTGCTGAGGTGTTCATCCCCCCTATCAGCTTGGATGTGCTTCTCCTCGATTATCGCACATCTGTAATCGACTCTTGCCCTATCCGCAACTCCCAAAAGCTCGACTTCCTTGAGAAATACTCTCGGATCGACCAAAACTCCGGCTCCTATGAGAAGTTTTGCATCTTTATAGACGAAACCCGACGGGATCATTCTGACTCCAAACTTCTTGCCTTCGATCTCAACCGTATGCCCCGCGTTTGGCCCTACTCCACCTCTCGCAATTATGACGGGCTTATCCGAGTGGGCGATATGTGCAATGATCTTTCCCTTGCCTTCATCTCCCCAAAATCCTCCAACAACTATCGTCGCTGGCATCCTTAGGATGTCGTTACAACAATTTATTGAACTTTTGCTTTTTTTTGAATAGATTCAAATGTCCGAATCTCAAAAACGTTATTATATCTCCCGAAGATTTACGACCATGCCGGCTGTGGTTGATGAGGACAAATGCGATGGCTGTGGCGAGTGCGTTGACGAATGTCCAGTTGGAGCTATAGAGCTCAACGATGTCGCTCATGTTGACGCCGACATATGCACTGAATGCGGAACTTGCGTCGATGTGTGCCCGAACGAGGCAATAACAATTGAATAATAAATTTTTATAAAAATAGCTTGAGCAAAAGTTTAAATTATCTACATTGAATTGAACATTAGAGGTGAACTCATGAGCCTAATACTCAGGATTAAGAAGAAATTTAGTGTAATTTTCAAGTTTCTAAAGAAAAAGAACCGAATGAAGATTGGTATCTACGGCCCTCCAAATGCTGGTAAAACTACGCTTGCAAACAGGATTCTTAGAGATTGGGCTGGGGATGTGATGGGTTCGGTTAGTGAGATTCCACATGAAACGAGGAGAGCGAGGCTTCGAGAGGGGGTCACGATCGAGGTGGACGGCAAATCTGTGACGATAGATATAGTCGATACACCGGGTTTGGCTACGAAGATCGATTTTCACGATTTCCTGAAATACGGTCTGAGCGAGGAGGAGGCAAAAAGGAGAGCAAAAGAGGCTACTGAGGGAGTTATAGAGGCTATAAAGTGGCTTGACGATTTGGATGGTGTCATATTGGTCATGGATGCAACCGAAGATCCGTTCACCCAAGTTAACATAACTATAGTAGGAAACATAGAGGCGAGGAATTTGCCGCTGATAATCGTCGCTAACAAGATCGATCTGCCGAACGCCTCTCCAGCTAGGATAAAGGCTGCTTTTCCTCAGCATACCGTAGTTCCCATCTCAGCTCTGAAGGGTTTGAATATAGATACGCTCTATAGGTGTATAGCGGAGAAGTTCGGGTGATCATATGGAGGGAGTCCAGCTGAATCTCATATCCAAGGAGAAGCTCGAAAAGATGTCATCGATGGAAAAGCTTAGGATGATTCTGGATGAAGTTAAGTCGGGCACGATCGTCGTGCTCGAATCCGGCCTAACTCCAGAGGAGGAGGCAAAACTTATAGAGCTTACGATGCTCGAAATCGATCACGAGAATTTCGTGGGAATAGAGGTCGAAACTTACCCCCAAAAGTCGGGAGGGTTCTTCAGCAAGCTTTTCGGAAAGAAAGAGGGAAGACTTACGGTTATAGGCCCAGCAAATAAGCTCAAGACGCTCGTAAAGAGGGATGATCTGATCAAAGCTCTCGTAAAGCCGTGATCCTTATGCCGCATAAGTGCACGAAGTGCGGGAAAATCTACCCAGATGGGGACTATAGGATTTTGAACGGCTGTGAGTGTGGAAACAACAAGTTCCTTTACGTTCCTAAGGAAAAGTTAGCTGAAAGTGTCGCTAAGGAGACTGAGGACGAAATCAAGCCAGAAACTGAAAGCAAGAAAGAAACTACCAAAGAAATAAAGATAGAGGACTTTGAGGGTATAGAAAGCGTTAAGATCATAGCTCCGGGAATGTATGAGATCAAACTCGAAAATATTTTGAGTAGAGATGGAATCGTCATAGCCCTCCAAGAAGAGGGCAGATACATGATCCACCTTCCTTCACTTCTTAAGAAGAAAGAAAAGAGGAAAGATTGACGGAATCATCTGGATCTCTTCACCTCTAACGCTCACTTGGAGCAGTAATTATTAGAGCAAACCGTAGGATTTCAGCAAGATTTCAGCATTCAACTTTCCGTGAACGAACGTTTTTCCAGTAGATGCATCGTTTATCACGACTTTAGCTGGAGCGAATACGTTTGGGTCGATTTTATAGAAGTCCCCACCAGCCTCCCTGAAGATCTCATAAAACGGCTTTCCGTAAGACGAAGACTTATCCGAAGGAAGATTTTCAAGGGTATCCTCATACCTATCGACCGTAAGGATCACGCTACCATAGTAGATTATGCTATCGTTCGTAGCACCCATCGCTTTGATGTCGTTTTCCATAACTGGAGCAATAGGCGCTCTGCCAATCGCATTCCTCACGAGTTTCGGATCGTAACCGAGTTGAATCATCTTGAACAGTGCGGTTTCAATCACTCTTGCAGATATCTGAATACTTCCAACCAAGGAACGAGTCGGAGCTACAACTGCATAGGTTTCTTCAACGTCAACGTCACACTCCCTCGCTATGAACTCCATCACCTCAGCATTCGGCAATCTGTCAGCTTCGAGCGCGATTACAGCATAATCGGTATCGTCTTCGTAATCTATCAACTCGAACGTCTCTTTTGGTTTCAATGCTAAAGCTCTCGCCGGGCCGCTTGCTATCGCTTTGAAGTTGTCAAATTCGATTTTCCATCCCGCCTTCTGACAGCCCAAGCATGCTAAAGCGGGATGATCCGTATAAACCCAAACGAATGGAACTGGAATCCCGTTTATCTCACCAACCTGAATGTTAACCCCAGCCAGTCCACCCATACAAATCTGAACGAACATTATTCCAGCATCATAGCCACCTTTCACATTGATTCCGCAATCTATAACAGTAGCTCCGTTACTGAACTTTCTTGATTGAATGTTCAGTTCCTCCTCATAATCGAGCATATCCTCAACTATATCCAAAGCCAATTCGTTTACGCTCAGCATCTTCCCACCTCCTTCCTGTAAATCTCCTTAGCAAAGTTGATCAGACCTCCTTTATCCATGATCTGCTTCAAGAAGTCAGGAATCGGATTGATGGGATACTTCTCCCCCTTAGTCTTATTAACGACGACATTCCTACTAAGATCAACTTCAAGCTCATCGCCATCGTCTATCCCATCGGTATCGCACTCCAGAACCATCAAACCTATGTTTATCGCATTTCTAAAGAATATTCTCGCATACGACTTCGCTATTACGGCTTTTATTCCAGTAGCCTTCAAAGCTAATGGAGCGTGCTCTCTACTGCTACCACAACCGAAGTTCTCCCCAGCAACCACGAAGTCTCCCGGCTTGACCTCTTTCGCGAATTCCGGTCGGATGTTTTCAAAAACGTGCTTCGCAAGCTCCTTAGGATCGTTTATAACCAAATATTTTCCCTGAATGATAACATCCGTATCTATATCGTCACCAAACTTCCAAGCCCTACCCATAACAAGCAATACGTAGTTTAATTAAAAAGGTTAATGCTTAAAATCGTAAGGATTAAATTTGTCTGCTTGGAAATTATTTTAAAATGCGACGATACATCTTCAGAGGACTTATAGACGGTTCTCTATCCACGCTTGGCGTAGTTATAGGCGCTCAGAATGCAAGCATTGGGATAATAATAGCTGCTGGGATTGGAGGAGGCGTGGCGAACGGACTTTCGAACATACTCGGAGCTTTTACAGCAGAGAAGTCGGAAGCTGAGAGGAAGCTGGCTGAAATTCAAAAGGCGATGGTTGTTTACCCAGAGCTAAGGAAGACCGCACTTTACAAGGATATGCTAAAATCAACTATTCTGAGCGGAATTTCGGATGGGGCTGCAACGATTGCCGGATCAATAATACCGATAATTCCGTTCATAATTGCGTTGTTCATCGGCTTGAGCAAGTCCGATGCATTGATCTGGGCTATAATTCTAACAATTTTGCTTTTGTTTTCAATAGGAGGTTATATAGGAAAGATTTCAAAGAAAAATCTAATTTTGTCTGGGATTAAGATGGCCGCAGCCGGAATAGCTACGGCTTTAATCTGCACGCTGATAGAAAGGTGGATTCCAACCTGAAAGCTGAAAATAAAATATATCAAAAAAGCTATGAAAGTTCAAAAACTCTTATCTTGGATTATAGCTGTTCTCTATACGCTTGCAGAACCGCATTAACAATCTTCTCTCTCGCTTCCTTATTCGTCGGATGGAATATATCCTGATACGTGCCGTCCTTACCTTTCCTACTCGGCATGCTTACCCAAAGTCCCTTCTCATTCTCCAATATCCTAATTCCCTTTACGACAAACTCTCCATCCAAACTTACAGACGCATAGGCTTTTACGGCTCCATTTCCTTTCGTCTTATATATTCTAACCTCCGTAATCTCGGCCAATTCCGACTCCTCCGATTTGTTTCATCGAGCTTGGTTAAACAGGTATTTAAACTTTTTTGGTCGACAATATTTTATAAATTATTATGATTATTTTTAAGTTTAATTAATATTTAATACAATTCTCAAGATATGGTCAAAAGATTTATATGGTGTCATATTGCTTAAAGTAATATATAAAGTTTATAAGAATATTGTTGTTTATCTTCAGTATTTTGCTGGTAATATCTACAGCGACAGCAAGTACCACGATCAAGAAGCCGGAGACTGTAGTGAGTAGTAAGGTTACATCGAAGACATTTGGAACGAATCCGCTCGTTTTGATAATCAAGGATGTAGACCCTTGGGATTACCCGGCAAATGAGATGGTTTTGCAGGAGTTGAACATTTCTTACGATGTAATCACATCTGCCGAGTTGTCGAGTGTGAATCTGAGCAGGTGTAATATCGTAATAGTTGCTTCGGATCAGTACACGAGCACATACGAAAATCTTGTAAGCAACAGAGACAAGCTGGCAGATTTCGTATATCGGGGTATCTTAATAGCGCATGCGTGCGATTGCGGATGGCATGAAGGATCTTGGACCGAATCTTGGTTACCTTTGGGAGTTACGAAGGTAAACGTGTACGAGCAGAACCTTAGCATCGTCGATTATACCAGTCCGATTGTAAACGGCACGCCTCATGGCGGTAAGCTAACGGATTCGGACTTGGACAACTGGAACTACTCGACGCACGGATACTTCACGAACCTTCCGGCAGATGCGAGGATTATCATCGGCATAGCTTCGAATCCAACTGAAATGCCGACATACATAGAATACTCCCACGGTGCTGGAAAGGTTTTGGCGACGATGCAAACCATAGAGTGGCCGTGGAGCGGACATAGAGATGACCTCGGAGAAACTCAGAAAAACTTGCTGAGAAACGAAAGAGAGTACGCCGTTAGGTATGTTAACAGACCTTACGCGATAACGGTGCACTTCCACTATCCTCCGGGCTGGGTTGCCGGTGATCCTCTGCCGGAGCGTGATATTGCTATGATCGAGAAGGCAAGAGATTTGAATGCTAAGTATGTCCGATTCGACATCTGGTGGAATGAGATCGAACCTTTGGAGGATAAATTCAATGAAAATGCCATAGCGTATTATAAGGCCATAATTGATGAGATTAAGAAAAATGGAATGGAACCGTTGGTGATAGTCGGAACTGGAATACCGGGTTGGGCAAAGTGGAAGTTGATACCTTTGCCGTTTAGGCTATACTTGGTTAAGCACGATGACGTGAAAAAAATTGTTAAGATTCCAAGAGATGCCGAATTAAAGATAGTACGATCGGACACTAGACTCGTAAAAACTACATTCAGCAATAATACGTTTATACTGATAGTTCCGAGGAGTGCGGTGGTCGAGGAGATACCTACGGGTAAGGTTAAAGTGGAAAAGGTTATCGAATTTGCGAAGCACAACGGAATACCTATAAGAACCTTAGAGGTAGATAAGGATGGATATGTGTGGGTGAACATGATTGCTAGCCCTGAATTCTTGAAAGAGGCAAAGGAGTATGCAGAAAAGATAGCCAGTGAGATTGGGGATAAAGTGTATTACTACCAGCTTGGAAATGAGCCTAATCACGACGTTTTAAGCATAATTTATGTATTAGATGGGCCTAAATTCATTAAAGCTCTATATACAGAAATAAACTCATCTGATAATGAGTTTGAGACTGTTATAAACTTCTTCGCTGAACCTATAGCTCTGATAATGTCATGGGTGTCTGCGGCAGTATTGTACTTGAATAATAATGTAGGAGATTGCATTGACATAGTTGGAATAGATCACTATCCTGGCACTTGGGATCTTCAATCGTATGATCACTGGGATGAACTAGATACTCTGTTTAGTATAACCGACGAATACGGAAAGAAAGCTGCTGTGATAGAGACTGGTTTTTCCACTTATGAGCCAATCTGGCATAGTGAAAAAGATCAGCGACAATTTATTAATGTAGCATTTCCAGCAATAAGAGAAAAAGTTCGAACTGCTGGAAAGAATCTAGTTTTTGTTGCTTGGTATGAGTTAGTGGACGAATAGAATCCATCACTTCCATTTCCACAAGAACACAGCTTTGGTATTCTTCATTCAGATCTAACACCGAAGATAGACTACGATGACTTAAAGCAATACTTCAGCCGGAGGTAACATGAAGAAAATCAATCTTCGAATCTTACTCCTTCAGCACCAGCTTCAACTAAGAATCCGTTAAATTCTTTCATTGCCCTTTCAATTGATTTATCATCGCCGATGCCAATGATGCAGCCTCCGCCACCAGCTCCAGTAATTTTTGCTGAGATGCCGAGTTCAGTAAGTTTCTCAACGAGTTTGTCGATCTTCCTATTGCTAACGCCTATAGCTTTAAGCATGCACTGATTTAGAAAGAATAACTCTGAAAGTGTTTTGACATCTCCCTTTTCTAATGCATCGATGGATTTAAGAGCTATCGCATCGATTGCATCGAAAATTTTCTCAACGACTTCTGGATGTCTTTCTCTAAGCTCCGCAACCTTTCTAACCATCTCAGCTGTAATCGAGCTTTCGCCCGTATTTATTACAAGTAGCTTGATGTTTCCGATCTTTATCGGCTTTCTATCTGGAATTAGCCATGCTCCGCCAAATGTGGCTATGAACGGATCGGTTCCGCTTCCAATCCCTTGCACATCCAATTCCACCTTCCTCGCGAGTTCGAATATGTCATCGTTGCTTAGTCCAGCTTCGAATTCTCCGTCCAAAGCCTTCAAAACCGCCACAGTTACAGCCGCAGAGCTACCTAAGCCAGAAGCAATTGGAATTTCACTTTCGATCTTAATTTCTACTCCATTTATCGGTTTAATCTCGCTGAAACGCTTTATCGCATAGGAAACGTATGGATGAACTTCGAAGTCCAAGCCAGTTATGCCAAGTGGTGAGACGATCTTAATATCGTTACTCTTCTTAGCCTCAGCATAGCATCGAAGGTTTATAGCGGTAACAACGGCATGCCTCTTGTAAACTACGGCATGCTCGCCAAAGAGGATGATCTTCGCTGGAGCTGAGGCTTTCATCGTTGATCGTTGGTGGCTAAGCATAAATATATTTTAGCAATGACACCAAAAGTTATCGAGCCGATGATGAAGGAGAGCCGTGCTGAGATATGATGAAATCACGACGGTCTGAGGTGTTACGATGAATTTAAAGATCGTCATTCTGGCTGTATTACTCGGCGTGATATTCTCCTCCGCATTAATCCTACCCAAGCCCATTGCGGAGAAGCAAAAGGTAAATGTAGATAAAAAGCCAAAATTGGTTAAGCAAGAGCGGAGGTTCAAAATTGAAATTGTTCAGATTGAAGAAAGCGGAACTTTAAGCAGGGTTATCACAGCCAGATTGATCAACGACGATGGGTATGCGAAAAATGTAGTTGTAACACTTGAACTCTTCGTCGATAGAGATAGGATAAAAGTGAACGGGAAGGACAAACTCGTCATTCCTATAGGAGATATGGAGCCAAACAGCAGTGTTGAGAGGAAAGTTGAAATTTCTGTTGGATTCTTCGACGGATTAAAGATTAAGAGCAAGGGGTATGTGGATGTAAAGCTCATGATAAGCAGGGATGGTGAAAAAGAAATCTTTAGGAGGAGTATTAAGATCTAAACAATTTTATTATTTCAACAATAAAAATTTAGATTCGTTGGTGAATTCATCCCACGGGCGTTCCATCATCGTTCCACATTACGTATTTACGTTGTTCCATACAGAGAATTAGTTAAAAACGGTAAGGAGGTGATATCGTTGAAAAAGATACTAACGTTAAGTATGCTTTTAGCTGTGACGTTAGCGCTGATTGGATTAACAACTGCCTCCATGTATTCGGATAGTTCTGTATCGGAGATAAAAACGTTTGGTGGCTCAATAATGTATCAGGACGATATACTTAAGGACAGAATAATAGAAGAATCGCTTAAAATCTCTGGTAATGGCTGGGAATGTATTGGAATGTATACCGTAGATGCAAAAACTTTGGACACACTCGTAATACTCAAGAAGGGTAGCAAGATAAAATACGTTGAGATATATAGAAACGGCGAGAATATGATTACGAAGGAGGTAACACCAAAGATAATCGAAGAAAAAGCTAAAAGTGAGGTGATATATAACAAAAACGAAACTGCAAAAGAAAAACCTGCTGAAATCATCAAAAGATACGGTAAGATCGTATCCAAACTTGAGCTTTTAACGGCATCACCAGTAGTGGTTGAAGCTTGGTCGGGTATCGAAGCTAAAAACGCTTTGGGTATAACCTTATGGAAGCTTACCGCTAAGGGCTACTTTCACATCTATACTGATGATAGAGTATTTTACGTTGCGGACGATTCCAGTGCATATGCCAACGGGTATTTAGGATGGAGTATAGACTATTTCGATAGTGATGCTACGTGGACATCAATAGCTGGGAAAGTAGATGCAAGGGCGGGATTTGACAATCCATTGGCTGATGATGTGGACGCGTGGGCATGGGTGCAAGTGGATAATTACCTGCATATAACGAGAGATGCCGGGTATAATTAACGAAAATTTTAAATTTTTAATTTTATTTTTAGGTGATCTTTATGAAAATCGAAGTGAGTAGAGAGTGTATTCTTATAGCGGTGGGAGCTTACATCTTAGGTCTGATGATAGACGACTTAATTAAGGGACTACTATTCCTTACGATTTTCCTTCTAATTTTTGGAGTCGTAAAAGATTTCGTGGACGATTTGTTCAAGTCCAACCCATCGGATTCGCATAAAATCGTGCTGAAATCTCTGAAAGAGAACGAGCGAAAGATCGTTGAAATTCTTCTCAAGCACGGCGAGATGACTCAAGCGGAGTTGGCGGCGAGAACGGGTATACCGAAATCTACACTTTCGAGAACCTTGCAAGATTTGGAAAAACGGGGAATCATAATCAGATACGAAAACGGCATGAGCAAGATTGTAAAGCTGAGCAATAGTTTTGCGGATGATTAATGATTCAAAAATTTTCGAATATTCTAATGTTGGTTAAATGTTTGAATGGATTCGAACTATTTTAGATATTGCTAAATGTTCGAAGTTTTTTGAATGCTTATCTATTCATTAAACATTAAAAATTATTCAAACGATAATTTTTTATATTTTGAATGCGTAAGATAGTAAGGTGATAGGATGAAACTGTGGAAAAATATACTAAGTGTATTGTTAGTAATAGCTGTGCTCAGTAGTGTAGCGGGAATGGCTAAAGAGCAAGTGAGTACAGCTGAAGCGAAGGAAGTAGCTAAGAAATTGCTGTAGACATCAACACGAATTCAAAGTATATCCTGCTGTACAATACTTGGGATACCGATGTACATCATACGGCATTTGGAAGTTGGTTTGGTGCCAATGCACACAAGGTGGTTCCAACATGAAAAAATTTCTTATTCTACCAATTTTTTTGAGCTTAACGGCGCCAATGTTTTTTATGTTATTTTTAATATTCTATAATTATATTAATATTCCATTTCAATTTTTCATGTCGATCATTTCAAGCTACTTTGCGTTAATGGTAATTTTATTATTTTTAATTAAAAGATTTAAAATAAATAGAAAAATAATATTTATTTCTTATGTAATCTTAGGTGTCTTATCCTTATTTTTCATTATTACTTTCTTATACTTACCAGGAATACTAATGTTATTTAACTTGGGACCCGCTAAACATTGGCCTATAATTTTTATTGCTCAAAGATTAAATCTAAGCGGATATACGATATGTTGGACTGAGGATGATAAGTTATTTAAACATAACCCAGACCTAATTAAAGCTGAATGGAATTTTAAAAGACCAGAAGGATTTAGATATGTATATTCAGCCAAGTTCATTAAAAAGTCCATTCGATTTGCATCCTTTTACTACCCCCATAAGGAGAGTGCTCTGAATGCTTTCACGAAATACAAAAAAGAACTTAAATCAGAGTTTAAAGAGATATATTTAAATTTATCTCTAAATAAAATATATGGTGAACTAGTTCTCTATGATAATTTTACAGTGGGTAATGACAGTGTGGTTATTCATTGTGAACTGTTGGTGAGAGAGAAAAGTGACAATGCCGTAATCCTTGTAGTTATGGCTGATAGATATGAAGTTGATTTGTTGAAAAAGTTACTTAATGGTTAGGAGGTGGTTAAAAAATTATGAAGGCAAAGGAGCATTGGAAAAAATATAACTCTGATGTAGTAACAACACTCAGTTACAAAGAAAAGTTCATTCTAGATGTTCCCGCATTTCTGTGAGATGACTGAAGTTCTCTAACTTCAGCAGCGATGGTCTTAGAACACTGGGGAGCCACAGAATTAGCTTAGATGAAAAAATGTAAAAATTTATAAAAATTATAGTTATTCCAATTTTTTTAGGATGTTTAGTTGGGCCATTTTTTGTAGCGGTAGCGATAATTTTGGATACGTTAGGTTTTAGATTTCCAGTGACATTTCCAATTTTAATAGCATTGCTGATTGTTCTGCTCATTCATTCGATCAAGATTAGAAAAGATAAGAGATTGGTAATCTTTATATCAACAACTGTACTTTTACTATCTGCTGTTTTTAGTGTTATATTTACGGCTGGTTTTATAGTCACTGGTCCGAAGGGAGAACAGATTCCAATGTACTATCTGATGTTTAACTTCAAGCACGACTATAGTATCTCCCCCATGGAAATACACTCGGTGGAATTTTTACAAACCACCATGTTACGTAGTGAAATATTCGAGCAAGCTCGATGATCACTCCTTAACCGTAGCCTGTTTTTACTACGATTTGGCATCTTTAGATCCATTAATTTTATTAAAATTTTTGGTCGTGTCCACATTGTGTATGATTTAAATATGTCATCAACAGTGTTGCATTACCACCAAATTTTTAACAAAAATAAAATTTTATGTAATATGAACACTAAAACAGCTTACGAGAGTTACAGGTATCTACTTATCAAATCCAGATTCGAAATGATAAATGAGAGCGCTTATAGTTTTATGGCAGTAAACGAGACGACGGTAGTTTACTGTCAATTGTGATGAAAAATTCATAACGGTAGTCAAAGTGAGCAGGGACGAGAAAGGTCTGCTAAACATAGTAAGCATAACGAGGGGTAAATTCCCAAAAGGTTGATATAAAAATAGATCTAAGGTGTAAGTCTGTGCCTATCTCTCGGAAACAGCACGGCCTCTCTTATGTTCTTCAGATCGAGCATCGACATGAGCAACCTCTCAGCTCCAAGCCCCCAGCCAGCATGTGGTGGCATCCCGTAGCGGAAAGCTTCTAAGTAAAATTCGAAGCTCTCCGGACTCAATCCGCACTGCCTTATCCTCTCAACGAGCAAATCGTATTTGTGAATTCTCTGAGCTCCGCTCGCCAATTCAAGTGCACCCTTCATCAAATCGAAGCTCTTGCAGATTTCCGGCTTGTCTTCGTAGGGCATAGCGTAAAAGGGCTTCGATTCCGTCGGCCAATCAACGATGAAGTAATGTCTGTTCTCCATCTCTTCTCCTATAGCCCTCAAAGCTGGTGTGCTGAGATCCTCACCCCAAGGAATCTCCTCACCCTTCCTTCTTGCGATTTCTAAAGCTTCATCGTAAGTTAATCTTTCAAACGGAACCTCTGGAATCTCAAGCTTTACGTTCAGCCAATCCAAGAACTTCTGACAGTTTTCAACCACATCCTCGTAAACTCTCTGAACGAGCCTCTCAAGAATGTTCATAACGCCTTCATGGTCTGTGAAGCTCATCTCGATGTCTATCGATATCGCCTCGTTCAGATGTCGTGTGGTGTTGTGCTCTTCTGCTCTGAATATCGGGCCAATCTCAAAGACTCTCTCCAATCCCGCCCCCATCAGGATCTGCTTGTATAGTTGCGGACTCTGGTTTAGAAAAGCTTCTTTCTCGAAATAGCTTATCGGGAAGAGCTCTGTTCCTCCTTCAGTGGCGGTTGACACTATCTTCGGAGTGTGAACTTCTATAAAACCTTCATCGCTCAAAAACTGCCTAACGCTCTGCATCATCTGATGCCTTATCCTGAATATCGCCTGAACCCTCGGCTTCCTAAGATCCATGAACCTGTGATCCAAACGAGTGTCGAGCTCCGCCGGAACCTTCTCCGTCACTTCCAAAGGCAATGGAACCATCGCTTCGTTCAGAACCTCTATATCCTTTGGGATTATTTCGTAACCTCCCGGAGCCTTCGGCTCCTTCTTAACCACTCCTACGACCTTTATCACACTCTCCCTGTGAATCTTCTTGGCCAGCTCGAAGACTTCGGGCGGAACCTTCTTCTTCGGTAGCGTAATCTGAATTATCCCCTCCCTGTCCCTCAGAAGAAGGAATACGAGACCACCCAAATCCCTGACTTCGTGAACCCAGCCGTAAAGAAGGACTTCCTTGCCTACGTCCTCTTCTCCAATCTCGCTCGTCCACTTTCTCATCCTACCCACCAAAGGGCTTGAGATATATTAAATATAACGTAGACTTATCAAAGGCGATGATGAGATTAGTCCCGACTGATCTGTGATGAAGACTCCGGTCTGAGCCTCCTCTCCACCGATAGAGCGTGGAAAGGTAGCCCTTCAGCCTTCGCGAGCTTTATCACAGCTTCTCCAATTCTTCTCAGAGCATCCTCCCTCAGGATCTGATAGGTTATGTGCTTCATAAAGGTCTCGACGCTCAATCCCGAAAACACCTTCGCATAGCCGGAAGTTGGCAGGATGTGGTTCGTTCCGCTCGCGTAATCCCCGCATGCAACAGGACTAAACTCCCCTACAAAAACGCTACCGGCATGCTTTATCTTGTCCAAACTCCACTCTGCATTCTCAAATACCAGTTCCAAGTGCTCCGGAGCTATTCTGTTGGATATATCTATAGCTTTTTCTATGTTCTCCACCACCGCGATCTTCAGGTTGTCCAGATTTATTCTCTCATCCGCGATCTGCTTCGCAATCTCATCTACTCTTTCAGCAAGCTCCTTTGATGTGGTCAGAACTATTGCAAGAGCCATCGGATCGTGCTCAAGCTGAGCTACGCAATCCAAAGCAACAAACTCCGGATTCGCTGTTTCATCGGCTATCACTAAGATCTCGGAAGGGCCAGCGGGCATGTCTATCGCAACATCCTTCTGAACGAGGAGCTTCGCAGCGGTTACATAAACATTCCCCGGGCCCACTATCTTGTCGACCCTCGGAATGGTTCTGGTTCCATAAGCCATCGCAGCTATAGCTTGAGCACCTCCGACTGCATATATCTCCTTGATCCCAGCTATGTCGCAGGCTACGAGCGTCAACGGCTTTACCCTCCCGCTCTCATCCGGAGGGGTGCATGCTACGATTCTCTCAACTCCAGCTATGTTTGCTGGGATTCCAGCCATTAAAGCTGTTGATGGATAGCTTGCCCTTCCTCCGGGGATGTAGATGCCAACGGAGTCAAGAGGGGTGTATTTCTTCCCCAATATACAGTCGCCGAAGTCTATCTTCATATCTCTCTCCACAGCCGTTATGGAGTGGAAGCGCTCTATGTTCTCCCTCGCAACTTCCAAGGCGTCTATGATCTCGTCATCGATGATATCGTAAGCCCTATCTATCTCCTCTTTCGGCACCTTGAGATATTTGGGCTCAACTCCATCGAACTGCTTCGTGAATTCAATCAGAGCTTTATCTCCCTCCTGCTTAACTTTCTCAACAATTGGCTTAACCTTCTCGATGTATTCATCCCAATTGATCTTCCTTTCTAGTTTCAGCAGTTCTTCAGCTGGAACTATCATTGAAACTTGGGTGTTGGGAGGTCATATAGACCTTTGCTTATACATCTGATCACTTCAAAATAAAAAAATTCTAAAAATTTTTTATACAATTATAAAAATTTGAGGTGATAAGTTTAGAAAAATTTAAATCATGATTGTAATCTTAAAAATTTATGAAGTTTCTTGAAATTTTTGGAACCTCACATCTTAAGCTTAAAATCTTAGAATTACTTGCAGACAATCCGAAAACACTATCAGAGTTATCTGAAAACTTAAATAAGGCTAAATCAACTTTAAGCTTCCAAATGAAACCTCTAATCGACTTGGGATTGATTAGAAAGAGTAGAAAGGGTAAAAACACGTACTACGAGACGACGGAACTAGGGATAATCGTTAAAGATAGAATTGTCGAACTTCTAAAGCTTAAAGATGTTTTGATGAACGCTGGAGATTTTTTTAGAAATCATGACCTCTTCCCAATACCAAAGAATTTGCTTAACGAAATTTACATGTTACGGGGATGTAGGGTTTTGGTTAAGGACAATCCGTACGAGCTACACCCCGAATGGATAAATATCGTGAAGAGCTCTGTATGGGTTTACGGTTTATCGTCAATATATCACCGCGATTTTCCAGAATTATTTAAAAATCTCGCAAAAGAACGGGATGTTAAGATAATCCTAACTGAGGATATATTTAATAGGGTTAAGAGGAAATATAAAGAACAACTGTTGGAGTTCTTAAAGTATGGGAAACTTTTCGTCTGTAAAAACGCCAAACTTGCGTTTATCGTAGCTGAAAAGGGATTTACTTTGAGTTTGTACGATTTAGACGGAACATACGATTCGCTGAAGGTGCTCATATGTAAAACCGACGAAGCTGTGAAATGGGGGTTAAAGTTGTTTGAACACTACATGGCTCATTCGGTAGATATTAGCAGAATCGATTGAGGTAAAAATTCAGCTTGGGCAAGTTTGGGATTTATCTTCTTTATAGCGTAAAAGCTGATTAGTAAGCTCAGTAGATAGCACGGCAACGGCAACCACGTAAGAACGATTAAGTGTAATATAATATTTACAACTATCAGAAATTGCAAAGTTCTGTTGCCAAGGATCGCTGGTATCGTCTTGATACCCATTTCAAGATCATCCTTTAAGTCTTTAATGTCGTTAAGGACTGTTATTATGAAGCTCTTCAGCGTGAAAAATGCTATGATATGTACATCGATTTTAGAGAAAAATGCTATGATTGTTCCCCATGTTGTGGCCGTTACTATGTTCTTTATGCCGTAACCTCTCTTCAGTCTGAGGCCTCTTATTCCTTTGGAGTACATGAAACCTATGAACAGAGCGAGAGGTGGTATGTAAGAACAGCATGGGTATATTAGTGAGGCGGCTAAAGCAAATGCTATTGCTATAGCTATTTCCTTGTAAGAGTTAAAGTCGAAGCTTCTATCCAAGACGTAAACAGATAAAGCTGTCAATGAAAACGTTATGCAAGCTTTCAGATCGATGGTGTTGGATAGACATTGGGCGAATAGGACTCTGAAGAATGCGGAAATACTGACGAACATCGATGCCTTAAGCGCCCTCACATCTTATACACTTTCAAAACGTTTATGAATTATTTACTTATTTCGTTTGAATATAATTTGAATGTTCGAAATTTTTCGAATATTTTAAGGTTAGTTAATCATTCAAATGCATTCGAACTGTTCAAAAATTATCAAATGTTCGATTATATTCGAATAGTTATCTATTTATCAAATATTTAAAATTACTAAAACGATAATTTTTTATATTTTGAATGCGTAAGATAGTAGGGTGATAGAATGAAATTATGGAAGAGTTTACTGCATATATTATTAGTGTTGGTAATAGCTAGTGCAATTGTTTCAGCGACATATAGTCTGAAATCACAGGAACATCCAAAATCTTGTATATGCCCGCTATTAATTGCGAAATTTGTAAATAGTAGTGAGATAAAGATGCCAATTGCTCAGCTACAATCAAAGGTAATAACCAGCAATGATATAAGAAATATTGCGAGATTAGATAATTTAGATTATAAAAGCGCAAAGGTTGTTAAACACGAGCTTAAAATCAATGGACAGGATGTAGAGCTATTAGCGGTAGGTATTCCACTAAAAGATGGAAAATGTGCAGTCATATACTACGAGTTCTCTAAGCCTGTAAATAACATAAAAACGGTAGCATATCTGTTTTGTTTAGAAGGTACTAAGATAAGAACAGAAAAGATGAGTATTAATGGTGTATTGCGAACGTTAGATACTTGCGAACATGAATGTTCAAGTAGTTCGGACTGTGAAGGAGATCAATCATACTGTGTCGATTATTGCTGTGAGATTGACTGGAACGATTTCATTAAATGCTGTGGATCGTGTGCAATACCTTGTACAAGCCCAGGATCTCTTCAATGTATAACATGTGTATTCCTATACTGTCCATCATGCTACTATCTCTCCTGTACTGAATTAGGTACGATATGTGTAGAATGGGATTGGGGAATTACACCATGAAATACGAATCTAAATTTGGCGGAGTTGTAGTTGTGTTGATGTTGTTATTTTTTTCATTTTTAGGTACAATTGTCCTGTTAAAATCTGGATACTCTCTTCCCGAAGCATTTGTGAGAGCGGTGATGGGAGTCGTTGTGATATTTGCCATTCCGATAATTGTAAGCGTCCGCTACCTCAAACGATGCATCAGATCTGATATCCTGGTAACATCACTCGCTGCTTTAATGTCCATAGCATCATTCATCGTGCTTTACCACATTACATCGATAACTGGAGTAATCTTTCCAATAAATTCTGACAAAACACTTTTTGATAATCTCAAATTCCTGCTCATGGGATGGGGTTTTGTAATATTTTTGAAGCTTGTTTTTAAAAAATCTTAATTGCGTTGAACTTATAACCTTCAGTACCAAGCAACTTTGGTGAATGTTGCGATACTTGTCGGTGGAAAGGGCGGTAGAATTGGAAAAGATAAAGGTATGCTAATGTTGTGCGGAAAGACATTTACAGAAATCCTGCTTGAGAAATTTCAAGATTGTAATATAGTTTTGGTTTGTAGGGATGAATATCAAGCTGAAGAATACTCAAAATTTGGGGAAACTGTAGTTGATGAGATTAAAAACTTCAGTCCGCTTGCGGGTATATATTCTGCCCTGAAGTACTTTAAAGATTACACTCTGATTGTAGCGGTCGACATGCCTCTCGTTAAGAGGGAGCTTGCGGAATTTCTATTCAAAACTTGCATTGAGGAAAAAGCAGATGCGGTTGTACCAACTTGGAGTGACGGGAAGGTTGAACCTCTCTTAGCTTGCTACTCCTACGATTCCATGGAAAAAATCTGGAGTTGCATAAAGATGGGTGAAAGAAGAGTATACAAATCTATAGAGAGAATGAGTGCTATATACTACCCGATCGACAAACTTAGAATGTTTGATAAAGATCTACTCTCATTTATGAACGTTAATACTGAGGAGGATTACAAAAAGATCCTGAAGGTGGTAGGGTGCTTGTAGATCGATACGGTAGAGTAATCCGGCATCTGAGGATTTCTGTCACAAGTAAATGCAACCTCAAATGCATATACTGCCATATGGAGGGTGAACTACCTTCTGACGATGAAATGAGCGTTGAAGAGATAGCTCGGATATGTAAAGCGTTTTACGATCTGGGCGTTGAGAAGGTCAAGATTACCGGTGGCGAACCCCTGCTAAGAAGGGATATCGTTGATATCGTCCAAAATCTACCTCCGTTCAGAGAGATCTCGATAGTAACGAACGGAACTTTGCTATCAAAGCTCTCACACGATTTGAAAGAAGCTGGTTTAAATAGAGTAAACGTAAGCTTGGACACGCTAAATGAAACCAAATACAAACTTATAACTGGAAAAAATATGCTGAAAAATGTGATCGAAGGAATTTATGCCGCCTGCGATGCCGAACTATTCCCAATAAAGCTGAACATGGTTGTTTTAAGGGGCATTAACGATGATGAAGTTGAAGATCTGCTCGAATTCGCTTCAAAATTTAATAAAGATGGGATAAACGTAATTCTTCAGCTGATTGAAGTCGTAAACATGCCAGATTACTATGTAGATCTGTCAGAACTCGAATCAAAATTCAGCAAGATTGCGGAAAAGGTAATCGTTAGGGGATTGCATAGCAGGAGGCAATATATATTTAAGAATAAGGCTGTCGAATTCGTTCGTCCATTCCATGGCGAGTTCTGCATGCACTGCACGAGGATAAGGGTAACCTCAGATGGGAAAATAAAACCTTGCTTGCTCAGAAACGACAATCTGATCAGTTTGAGAGGGTTAAGCTATGATGAGACGATTGAGGCTATAAAGAAAGCAGTTGCTCTGAGAGAGCCGTTCTTCAAAAACGCTTAAATTTTCCGATACCTTATTTGATACGATGTTCGGATGGAGTGAACTCGCTCTAATCATAGTCCTCGCGATCATCCTTCTGGGCCCGGACAAATTAGCCGATTTGGCCAGAACAGCTGGAAGAATATACGGAGAGTATCAGAAGGCTAAGAGGAGGCTTGAACTCGAAATACTATACGGCCAAGAACTGCCAACTGAAGAAAAACTTAAGGAGATTCAAAGAAAGAAAATTGAAGAGATAACTTCTGATTTGAGAGAATCTTTAAATAGTGACGAGTTGAGTAGGAGGGGGTGATCGAATGCCAGTGGTTATGAAAGAACAGTTGCCGATCGGCCCCAACGAGTTGTTGGTAATTCTGATAATCGTGTTCTTACTCTTCGGAGCGAGCAAGTTGCCAGAACTCGCGAGGAGCTTGGGAAGGAGCATGGGAGAGTTCAAGAAGGCTCAGAGAGAGGCAGAGCTTGAACTGATCGAGTTCGAGAGAAAGCTCAGAGAAGGAAAATACACTTCGAGCGAAAAGAGGAGCAAGCTTGAGAAGATAGCCAAAGATCTTGGAATCGATCCAGAGGGCAAGAGTGACGATGAACTGCTTGAGGAGATCTACAAGGTTCTGCCAAAGGAGAAGTCCGAACCGTGATTAGAAAGTCTTAAAAATAATTGGCGGAAGGCTGAAATTATGAAGGTGCAGGCTGAAGTTAGGCAACTTAAGGAGGGAGGATACATCGTCATAGACGATGAGCCGTGCGAGATCGTAAGCATATCCGTGAGCAAACCGGGTAAGCATGGAGCCGCGAAAGCGAGGATAGATGCAATAGGTATCTTCGACGGCCAAAAGAGGAGCATCGTTCAGCCAGTAACTGCTAAGGTTTACGTTCCGATCGTTGAGAGGAAGAGAGCTCAGGTTATAAGCGTGATGGGGGATGTGGCACAGCTCATGGATCTTGAAACCTACGAGACTTTCGAGCTTCAGATTCCAGAGGAACTCAAGGATAAGATCGAACCGGGCAAAGAGATAGTTTACATCGAGTCTTTGGGCAAGAGAAAGATAGCAGAGAAGTAGCATGCACATAGATTCTTTTTTTGCCTGCTCAAATTCAACTTTTGAGGATGCCGAGTTCATAATATTCGGAATACCGTTCGACGCCACGCAATCCTTTAAGCCCGGATCAAGATTCGCTCCAACCGCTATAAGAGAGGCGAGCTGGAATTTGGAAAACTATTCTATCTACTTCGATTTTGATTTAGATTTTGCCAAGATCTGCGATGCTGGAAACGTGAACGTGGATGGAAATTTTGAAAGGGTTGTTAAAAACGTTTCTGAATTCCTTGATAAAGTAGATCCAAACAGACAGATTCCGATAGGGTTGGGAGGTGAGCATACCGTCACTTATGCCATTTTGAACGGTTTAAACATGGATCTCAGCGAGATATGCTATATAGCTTTTGACGCCCACTTCGATCTCAGAGATGAATTCGACGATGACAGATTCAACCATGCATGCACTGCGAGGAGAATATTCGAGCTTGGGGTAGAAGAGATGGTTTTGATAGGCGTAAGGAGCGGAACAAAGGAGGAGAGAATTTTCGCTAAAGAGAACGGCATAAAGTTCTTTCATCCTTGGCAAAAGTTCGATGATATCCTCGTAGAGGTTAAAAAGATTGTCGATGATAGACCGATCTACCTCTCGATAGATATGGATGTGTTCGATCCGGCCTTTGCACCGGGTGTTTCTACTCCCGAACCTTTTGGATTGAATCCGGCTGTGATGCTCAGGTTCTTTGAAATTTTCTCTTATAATGTGTTAGCATTGGATATCGTTGAAGTTGTTCCAGATGCTGAAAAAATAACTCCAACGCTTGCGGCGAAGTTCATCTTCGAGTTTATAGCCTCAAAGATGTCTCAATCTGGAGCCCACTTAAGCAGATGAAGGTTTCCTATGTGCACCCTCTTTAGATACTTCTTCGCAACATCGTAGCACCTCTTAACTTGACTCTTAGGCGTTATCGGCATGTCAGAAAGCCTGAAGTCAGGGTGAAATATTAGAAGGCTATAGGGAATTTCATCGCTCAGAGATGCTAAAAACCTCGCAATTCCCTCAACCTCCTCCTCATCGACGTAATATGGAACCAAAAGAGTTGTGGCCGACAGAACTTCAGGATATTTATCGAATATCTTCTCAAAATTCTTAAGCGTTTGCTCATTGCTCCTTCCAGTCAGAATTCGATGCAAATATGGATTCCAAGCCTTTAGATCGAATTTGACAGTTCCATTGCTTTCATGGCTTAGCTTCGCCGCCTTCAATGCTAAGGATGTCCTTCCGGCTCCGTTCCACTCCCAGCATATCATTATGCTCCTCCTCTTCAGAACCTCTCGGCTGAACTTTATCGCAAACGGAAGTTGAGGCTCAGGAGATCCACCAAAATGGCATATACACTTGATTCTCTCCGGCAAAGCCCTCCTAACCATTTCTTCAACTCCAACCAAGTTCTTCTCCGAAACGAACTTGTGAGACCAGTTTTGACAATACAAACAATCGAAGTTGCAGCCGTAGTAGAATACCGCCAAATTGACACCTTCAAGTTTTGATCCTTCGCAGAACCAAGCGTTGCAACAGTTCGTTGGTAGCGGATCTTCATAACAGCTCAAGATCGCCTTATTCGAGCTCACCAGAGATTTAAGCTTTCCTTTATGGACCATCCTGAGCCCACACAATCCTTTATCGTCAAAACCGCATTCATTTGAGCAGAGTTTGCACTTCGCCTTGCCTTTCCCCTTTATTTTACCTACATCCGGATGTAACTCGGGAACGAACTCCAAAGCCTTCTCAGTCTTCGCACAGCTTGGACATATCGGAATTGTGCTCGTATGAGTCTCGTTACCACACAGCTCGCATCTCACAATGATCTCTATCGATTACACTCTTATATCCTTATTGCAGAACTTAGATCATGAATAAACCTATCCTTCAGGTCGCTTTAGATTTGATCGAGCTTAAAAGGGCGATTGAAATTGCTAAATTGGCTTTGGATGGTGGAGCCGACTGGATCGAGGTTGGAACTCCTCTAATCAAGAGCGAGGGTATGAATGCAATTAGGGCGATAAAGAAGGAGTTTAGAGATAGAACGATAGTGGCGGACATGAAGACGATAGATACCGGAGCTTTGGAAGTTGAGATGTGCGCAAAGAGTGGTGCTGATATCGTCATAATCCTCGCTCTGAGTAACGATTCCACGATAGCGGAAGCCATAAGGGCCGGAAGGAAGTATGGATGTAAGATCATGGTCGATCTGATAAACCATCCGAATCCCATTGAAAGAGCAAAACGACTTGAAGAGCTGGGTGTAGATTACATAAACGTTCACGTTGGAATAGACGTTCAGATGCTCGGTTACGATCCCCTCGAAATTCTTAAAGATGTAGTTAATGCGGTAAACGTTCCAATAGCTGTTGCTGGCGGATTAGATGCCGAAAAAGCTTCAGCTTGTGTTGCCTTAGGGGCTGATATAGTTATAATCGGGAGCAACATCGTAAAGTCCAAGGACGTTACAGCTTCGGCGAAAAAGATCAGGGAGGCAATAGATTCTGCCTATTCGAAATCCAAGGAAATTCGCATAAGAAAGGTTTCGATCGACGAAGAGATTAGGAGGATTCTGATGGAGGTCACGACACCAAACGTGAGCGATGCAATGCATAGGGCTAAGGGAATGGAGGGTATAAGACCGATAGTTCAGGGAAAGAAGATTGTCGGTAAAGCTGTTACGGTTTACACGATGGACGGAGACTGGGCGAAGACAGTAGAAGCCATAGATGTAGCTGGAAAGGGAGATGTTATAGTGATTAAGTGCTCCGGAGATAGCTCGGCAGTTTGGGGGGAGTTGGCTACGAGGAGTTGCATGAACAAGGGGATCGAGGGAGTAATAATCGATGGGGCCGTTAGAGATGTAGACGACATAATGAAATTGGGATTCCCCGTTTTTGCAAAGAAGATCGTTCCGAACGCTGGAGAGCCAAAGGGGTTTGGAGAGATTAACGTTAAGATTGTCTGTGGTGGAGTTGAAGTCAATCCGGGCGATTGGATAATCGCAGATGACAACGGGGTTATGGTTATTCCGAAGCAGAGAGCTTACGAAATCGCGAGGAGGGCTTTGGAGGTCAAAAAGCACGAGGATAGAATCAGGGCTGAAATTGAAGGTGGTAAAACTTTAGCCGAGGTCGTTGAGCTCTACAAGTGGGAAAAAGTTCAGTGAAAAAGTTGATATCTCAACAAAAATTAACAAAAAATCATGAGAAAAGTCGACTCCCACACGCACGCATATATGTTACACGCCAGAGATCTCGAACCGATGGCCCTCGCGGGAGTAGAGGATGTCGTTCTCTGCAGTTTCGTGCCGATCGCGAGGTATCCGGAAACGTTGATCGATCACTTCACCGAACTCGATACGATTCATCGTTCCAGATTCGATGAACTCGGTATCAAAGCTCATCTGTTCGTCGGAATCCATCCGAGAAGCATTCCAGCAGAATGGAAGAGGGTTTTGCCAATAATTGAGGAGTTCGTTTCATCGGGCAAAGCTGTCGGCATAGGTGAAATTGGACTGGAAAAAGCCAGCGATCTTGAATTGGAGGTTCTCAGGGAGCAGTTGAAACTCGCTAAGGAGTTGGATGTGCCCGTCATAGTTCACATCCCGATGAGCGATCGAACGTCCATCGTCGATAAGGTGTTGTCGTTAGCTAAAGAGGTCAAATTCGACTTTGGCAAGCTCGTCATAGATCACACGAGCAACGATACGATAGACATCATTAACGAAGCAAATGCGGTGCCGGGACTATCGGTTAAGCCTCCTTTGCTAACCCCAAAGGATGTTGCGGAGAACATCGGCAAGTATTCCAACGGTTTACTCAACAGCGATTGCGCATCTCTAACCGACACAGATCCACTCGCCGTCCCCAAAACCGTCTTGTATCTAAAAAAGGTGGGTGTGGAGAGTGGAATCATAGACAGGCTTGCATATCGCAACGCAATGAAAACGCTCAGATTATCTCGTGCTCCTTAAACCCATATTCACCGATAAGAGGAACAAATCTAACTGGCCCCCAAACTCTCTTGTGGATCTTACCATGTCTATCCTTTTCAACGACGTAGAGGTATTGCTCGTATCTACCAATCGGGATGACCATCTTCCCTCCGGGCTTCAACTGCTCTATTAAGGGTTCTGGAATGTCTGGAGCCGCTGCGGTAACGTAGATCTTGTCGTAAGGTGCCTCCGGCTCATAGCCCTTGGTTCCATCCCCTACAATTATCTTGACGTTGTCGTATCCCAAATACTCCAGAATTCGTCTTGCCCTCTCCGCAAGCTCTGGAATTCTTTCGATCGCTATGACTTTGCCCTTCTTTCCCACTATCTCAGCAACGACGGCCGCATGATAACCGCTTCCAGCTCCGACCTCCAAAACCTTATCTCCCTCCTGTAAATCGAGTAGATCGCACATTATCGCAACCATGTGAGGAGCGCTGATCGTCTGCCCTTTGCCGATGGGTAGTGGGGTATCGACGTAAGCTTCCCTTTCGTATGTTGTGGGAACGAACACATGCCTCGGAACCTTGAGCATGGCCTTAGCTACCTTGTCGCTGATACCGAGTTCATCCTTAAGTCTTTCTACCATTCTTCTCCTCTTTTCTTCGAACGGATCAGACATGAGGCCCTCATTAAATCTTGAGGCGTGTTTATATTTATAACTTTGTTATCATCGACGACGAAATCGGATTCATCCTGAACGGAATCGATAAACATCCCGTCTATGATGTTTATTCCCAAAGCATTTCCACCCCTATCGATGACCTTCAAAGCGGGCTTATCTGTTCTGAAGTAAAACTCCACGACATTCAAAATCAGATCTTCCTGTAGAATTATCAAATCGGCTGAAACCACCAAAACTGGCTCAAAGATACCAAGTTTGAGAATAGCTTCAGCGCAATCTTTAACGTATCCCATTCCCGACGTTCTGATGCATCCCACCCCCTGAGATCTAAGATACCTTTCGGTCTTAGGCGTGAAGGTCGTTGTGGCTCCATACACGTCGCAGAACCAAAGCTCATCGAGAACATAATCTACAAGATGTCTACCTTCAACGTTCACCATCGGCTTCTCTCCCATTCCCAGCCTTCTTCCCCTTCCGCCGCACATCAGAAGTGCGATCATTTTGACAATGGCTATCGGTAAAGCATTATAAGCTTAAGCCGAATCGCCGAATATGAGATCCAAAGCCTACGCCGCTGGAACTATCATAAACGCCCTAGCTTTAGGCTATGGAAGCGCGTTCGGGCTAAGAATGCTTACAGAAGTTAGGTTATCCGTTGAAGACGATTTAAAGCAGAGTGTATTGATCGAAGATGGAAGGGAGGTAGAAAGCAAAATCGTAGATCACGTTCTATCTAAGTTTGGGATCAAAGGAACTGTGGAGGTTAAAAGTGAGATTCCAAAGGGTAGCGGATTGGGAAGTAGCAGTGCGTTCATGAACGCATTATTGTTGTCGATTTACAAGCATCTAAGCAAGCGGTTGTTTGCTCATGAGATATTGAGACTGAACGCTGAGTTATCGCTCGAACTCGGAATAAGCTACACCGGAGCTTTCGATGATGCTTCCGCCTCGCTTTTGGGTGGAATCGTTCTCACGAACAATAGGAACATGAAGCTTATCAGTTGGGAGTTCAGACGAGCGAAGGCGATAGTCTTGATTCCGGAATGGAATAGGGGAAGGATTTCGCTTGAGGAGATTAGAAGAGATGCTGAACTCGTTGAGAAAGCAATAGAGTGTGCGATGAAAGGGGATTACAGAACTGCGATGATGCTAAACTCGAAGCACTACTGCAAAAGGATCGGATATCCGATTGAGGTTCTTGATAGGGTTAAAGATTTGGAATGTTTCAGCGGATTGTCCGGAAACGGGCCAACGTTCGTAGCTTTCGGAAGTAAGGATGCTTTAAAGGAAATTGAGGAGATTTGGAGCGAATACGGTAAAATCTTATGGACAGAGCTCGTTGTCGAGCCGAGCGATGATGTTGTAATTACTCCTGAGCTCTATGGCAACAGTGATCACATGTGAAGTTCGATGGCGGCGGGATGTTCCTCTTCTCATGGCATTTTATGCATTCGTCAACACTGTAGCTGACGTTTTCGAAAACAATTTCCGGAGTTTTTATTCCATATGATTCGAGGATTCCACCTAATTTTAGGACTTCATAGCTTCCCGTGAGCTTCGTGACGTTTTCGGCTATGACTATGACCGTTGGAATATACATAAATGGATATCTATGAGCTACGGCGATGCTATCGTTAGAGCAATTCTTCAGATCGTTGACATTGCAGAAGTCGAACTTCACGCCTTCAACCTTCTCCTTAAGCAGATTCATGTATGGTTTAACCATCCTGCACGCCGGGCACTTTGGGCTGTAGTAGAAGTAAACCCTAATTTCATGGTTTACTACAGCCGGCGTTGGCTTTTGTGCTATCTTTTCGGAACAGCCGATCAAAATCAGACAGATCACCAAGAGCAGAATCAGCTTTCTCATAAAATCTTACCCATTTGAACGTTTAAATAAGTAACGGAACTTTTTTATGTGATCGGCTATTATATAATCATATGAAGATTACGTGGCTCGGACATGCGGCATTTCTGCTAGAAGGGTCAAAGAGAGTTCTTATAGATCCATTTCTAAGCGGAAATCCCACGGCTCCGGTTAAGCCCGAGGATTTGGATGTTGATCTGATCCTCGTAACCCATGGTCATGGAGACCACTTGGGTGATGCCGTAGAGATTTCAAAGAAATGCAAGGCTCCGATAATCTGCATCTACGAGCTTTCGGTTTTGCTGAGCAGGAAAGGAGCTGAAACTATCGGGATGAACATCGGCGGGACTGCAAAGCTCGAGGATGTAGAGGTTACGATGGTCAAAGCCGTTCATTCTGCCGATGTCGTTGAAAACGAGATAATCAGCGCTGGAGATCCGGTTGGATTCGTCGTGAACATGGACGGAGTTAGCGTCTATCACGCTGGAGATACCGATGTTTTTATGGACATGCAACTCATAGGAGAATTATACAAACCAAAAATAGCGCTTCTGCCGATAGGAGATTTCTACACGATGGGAATCAAGGGAGCTCTGAAGGCTATCGAGCTCATAAAGCCCGAAATAGTGATCCCAATGCACTACAACACCTTCCCGCCTATAAAGCAGAATCCAGAGGAGTTCAAAGAAAAGGCAGAGAAGTTGGGTGTTAAGGTTGTAATTCTAAAGCCGGGAGAGACCTTTGAGGTTTGATTTTCTTTGATACTCATATCCTAAATTTTATTTTTTCCAATATATTAATTTTTTAAATATGTATATGAATAAAATAAATGGAAATATTCTTATAAGTATCGTTATGAGTTTTGCTATGAGGTAGATAACAAGAGTAACCAGAATGCGTGAGGCCCGATCTTTTCAAACCTGCACGACTCGGCGTAATACATATCTGGTGAAACGACGCAACTGGCTTTTATCACTGGAACGTTAAACAACCCGTGTTCAATTAGCTCTACCTCCCATTTATCATCTTTTTTAGTTACATTGATAACTGAAAACCTATAGAACAAAAATCCCCATTCTTTTTTTACAGACCTTACGGCAATTTCAGCGATCTCTATCTCCTCTTCTGATAATCTTGAATAATCGTTGGGAAGCATCGTCGGAAGAATCATCCATAAAAAAATTAGGATCGAAACAATTTTGATTATCTTTCTCATATTTTAGATTTTAGCTTTTAAGATATTTAATTGTTTAAACTTTTCAGCATGTTTTTTTATTTTAATTAATATAATTTAATTTAAGAATAAAATGAAATTTAATTATTCATTATCTGGAGCGAACTTTGTTCCGTAGTATATTATCCCGCTCTCCCCCTCCTCACCGTATTTCCTGAACACTGCTTTAACTCTCATTCCGATCTTGACCTCTTCCGGCTTGCAGACCAATTGAGAAGTTATGATCGGTCCCTCATCAAGTTGAATCAAAGCTACGACGTAGGGCTTCATCATCTTAAAACTCTCTGGAGCATCATGAACGATAGAGTAGCTTATAACCTTCCCCTTTCCGCTCAACTGAACTTCCCTGATCTTACTCTTCCTCCTGCACTTCGGACACAAATTGCGAGGAGGATAGTAGTATGTTCCACAGTTCTCGCAGTAGGTGCCTACGAGGTTATACCTATACTTTATCTTCCTCCAAAACCTCGGAAGCATAATATCACCTCTCAAAGATCGTAACTACGGCCGTTGCACCCGTTCCACCGATGTTCAGAGCCAATCCCTTCTCAGCATCAACCTGCCTCTTCCCGGCATCTCCCCTAAGCTGCAAAACTATCTCCACAGCTTGCCTGATTCCAGTCGCTCCTATCGCATGCCCACATGCTTTAAGCCCGCCAGAGGGGTTCACTGGAATCTCACCATCCAACTCGGTTACGCCCCCTCTTATGAGTTCGGCCCCCTTTCCCTTCTCAGCGAAGCCGAGATCCTCGTAAGCGATTATCTCCGCTATGGTGAAAGAATCGTGAACTTCCGCAACATCTATATCCTTCGGCTCTATCCCAGCTTGCTTGTAAGCCTGCTTCGATGCGTAAACCACCGCATCCATCGTGGTTATGTCCCTCCTGCTGTGCAAAGCAATGTAATCGCTCGCCTGACAACATGCTGAAATGAACACGGGCGTGTCGGTGTATTTCTTCGCAACCTCTTCACTAGCAAGTACCACAACCGATGCCCCGTCCGAAATCGGTGCACAGTCGAACAATCGCAAAGGCTCAGCAACGTAAGGCGAATTCAAAGCAACTTCGAGCGTTATCTCCCTTCTAAACTGAGCCTTAGGATTGTTAACAGCATTTCTATGGTTCTTAACGCTGACCCTTGCCAAATCCTCCTCAGTAGTGCCGAACCTTTCCATGTGCATTCTTGCGATCATCGCGAAGAGTGCTGGAAGATTTGCCCCGCAGAAAACCTCCCACTCCCTATCTGCCGCTGAAGACGGTATGTCCATTGCCATCTCAGCTCCGACATCCGTCACCTTCTCAGCTCCCGCTGCGATGACTATCTCGTGCATGCCTGAAGCCACGGCCATGTATGCCTGTCTCAAGGCCAAGCCACCGCTCGCATCTCCAGCTTCTACCCTCGTTGAAGGTATGTGAAGCTCGGCCAAGCCAGCGTAATCCGCTATCAAAGCGGATATGTGCTCTTGGGCAAGATACCTACCACCACTCATGTTTCCAACGTAAATGGCATCAATCTCCTTGCCTTCAAGGCCAGCATCCTCTAAAGCCTCGATTCCAGCGGACAAAACTATATCTCTGAAGCTCATGTCCCAGAGCTCTCCGAATTTAGAACAACCTACTCCGATAACCGCAACCCTTCTCATGCTATCACCCGAACTTTATCTTTCTCCTAAGCTTCACGTAAAGCCCGTAATCGATGAACTCTCCTTTCATAACCTTATCCCAGACCTTAGGAGTTCTATCGAAGCTCTCGATCTCATCCGTAACCACAAGCGAAAAGGCATCGCTTCCCGCTCCGGACCCGAACGAAACCAATAGAATCCTGTCTCCCGGCTTTGCCTCATCAAGCACGGCACACAAGCCCAATAGAGATGAGCCAGAATATGTGTTCCCGATGTGTGAAACGACTAAACCCTGCTTTATCTGATCCATGCCAAAACCGAGCATCTTGGCAACTCTTACTGGAAACTTTCCGTTCGGCTGATGAAAAACGGCAAATCTAAAATCTGAGGGTTTTAGACTGAGCTTCTCCATCAAACCTTTTGCTGCCGAGGTTATGTGCCTGAAGTATGCCGGAACTCCGGTGAATCTACCTCCATGGCTCGGATAGGGCTGTCCTTCCCTCCTCCAGAAATCTGGAGTGTCGGATGTAAAGGAGTATGTTCCTTCTATCTCGGCTATGACTCCATCTTTCCCTATCAGTAACGCCGCTCCGCCGGCTGCAGCTGTGTATTCCAACGCATCTCCTGGCCTGCTCTGGCTCGTATCTGCACCTATGGCCAAACCGAATTTGATCATCCCGGCCTCAACCAATCCGACGCACATCTGCATACCTGCTGTTCCGGCTTTGCACGCGAATTCCAAATCTGCAGCGAAGTATTCGTTCCCAATCCCCAAAGCCTCTCCAACTATCGTTGCTGTGGGTTTCACAGCGTAAGGATGAGACTCGCTTCCGACGTAAACCGCTCCGATTTCTTTGGGATCGATCTTAGCTCTACTTAAAGCTTCCCTTGCAGCTTCAACGGCAATCGTCGCCGTGTCCTCATCTATATCTGGAACGGACTTCTGCAAAACACCTAAGCCGTTCTTTATCGTTTCTGCGTTTTCTCCCCAGATCCTCGCTATTTCCTCGACTCTTATCCTATACTTAGGTATGTATGTTCCGTAAGAAACGATACCAACCATACTACCACCTCAGATACCCCTCAAAGCCTTGATCATATCTTCAAGTGGCATCTGAGTAGCTATGAGTGGAATCCTCTCTATTTCCGCAAGCTTTATTGCTATTTCATCGACATCTTTGGCATCGATTCCATGCAGAACAACAACGGCCGGCTTTAGATTTGCCACTCTGACAGCAACCATCGGCGATCTTCCTGTCGAAACTTTCGTGAATATCAGTGCCCTCTCAGTTGTGAATCCGTAGAGCCTGTAAAAGTCGTAAGCGTTTAGCGAGAGTATAGCTTTAATACTATCGACGATCGTATAACCGCTGACGAATTTGTCGAAGTCTGTGAGCATCTCCCCATCTATAGTCTTTGCAAGCTCGTTTACACCGATGAGCTCGTCAAATTCTCTCATGTCGATTATGACGTCAAGCTTGAACCCACTCAAGATATCTCTATACTTCGAAACGGTCTTGTATCCTCTCTCCTTGTCTATTTCGAGCATCGCCTCGATTATCCTTCTGATGAAATTCACTCCCGGAGATTTCCTTCTATCGCTCTCGTAATCACTTATAACTGAAGGAGAAACGCCCAATCTTTGAGCTAACTCCTTCTGAGATATCTCGAATATTTGCCTCCACTTCTTGATCGTTTTTCCGGGAGTATCCGAAAAAACTATGTCTCCAGAAATTTTATCGGCCAACGCCTTGATCACTGAATCCATGATCTTTCAATTGCACGACAATTTATAAATTTAATTTTCGTTTATCGTCGATAAAATGAAGGGAGAGCCAACGAGAAAATTTGTGGAAATAATAAAAAAAGTAAGAATCACTCGCAAACATCGATAGTTATAGCGCCGTTCGGGCAAGTTTCAACACAAGAGCAGCATTCCTGACAGTCCTCAGGTCTGACGGGATGTGATTTTCCATCTTCACCGATCTCGTAAACCTCTGCAGGACAAACACCTACACACTCTCCACAACCGTCGCACTTGTCTGGATCCACCTTGATCTCAACCATATCATCACCCTCTCGACGCTTAGTTAGCAAGTATTTAAATTTTTTCGTTTTTTAATTGAAAAATCAAGAAACAAAAAGGATAAAAAGATTAGAAGAGATTACGTTCCAGATCTCTTTTTCTCCATTTCTTCTAGTTTCTCCTTCGTAGTTACGTAGGTTGTCGAACCAGAAGACCAATAAGCGGCCTTCCCTTCTGCAATTAACTCCTGAACGATTTTATCAAGCTCCTTCTTTTTGACTCTCAAGACTTTTGCAAGGTCTCTAACTTGCCAAGGCTTTTTGGCAAGGTGTTCCAAAATCTTCTGCTTCAACTCCTCCTTATTAATCTCCTCGGTCATTTTAGGTCACCAATATAAAAATTTGAAAAAGGTGTATATACGCTTTACCATCTGAATGCAGCTGATGTTCTGTATGATGCGTAGATGTATGGTGTTCTCTTGTAGTCGTCGATGAGCTTCTCAGTGAACTCCAAGCCGGTCAGCTCGAAGAACCTCTCCCAGCCAATCCTGTGAACCCACTCTGCAATTCTCTCATACTTCTCTGCATGTGTGGCCCAAGTCTCGAGGATCTTTTTGATTGTTTGAACGACTTCTGGCCATCTTGGTGGATTGTTTCCAATCCATGGAACTACGACCTTCGAGAGCTGTGGCGGATACCTCGCATCGGAAACCTTACCAGCTACGAGTATAGCAACACCGTCGTTATCTGGGTCAAAGATCGGCATACCGGGGCACATCGTGTAACAGTTACCACAATACATGCACTTGTCCTTGTCCAACACTACAGTCTTTCTCTTCATGTCGGGCTTCAGTGCACCGGTTGGACAGGCGGCAACTGTCGATGGAATCTCACATGTCCTCCTAACGGCATCATCATCGATCTTAGGAACCTTCCTGTGAACACCGACTATTGAGATGTCTGAAGCGTGGACTGCTCCACACATGTTAGCACAGCAGGCCAATGAAATTCTGCACTGGGCCGGAAGCTTGTAGTCCGTGAAGTAGTCGTAGAGCTCATCCATCACGGACTTTACGATACCTGAAGCATCTGTAGCTGGGGTGTGACAGTGAACCCAACCCTGAGTGTGAATGATGTTTGAGAGACAGTATTTGGCGTTCGTCGTGTCCCTAGTTCCACCGCACGGGAACCCCAACTTCTCCTGAACTTCCTTTATGAGGGGCTCTATCTTGTCCGGATCCGTAAGGATGAATTCGACATTGTGTCTGCTCGTGAACCTCAGATAACCGTCACAGTATTTGTCGGCGATTTCACAGATTTCCCTAACCGTGTAGATGCTCAACAATCTCGGAGTACCGAATCTAACCGTGTAAATTACATCTCCAGACTCCGCAACCCTCTTAATTACACCCGGCCTTACCGCCTCGTGATAAGCCCATTTTCCGTAGTTCTTCTTAACTACAGGATGGAGCATTATCTCATAGTGCGGTGGACCGAAATCCGTCTTAGGCTGTAGGGTCTCTTCCGGCTCCTTCTCAACTTCCTGCGCAACCACACAAAACACCCCCTTACTCGTTCAACTCTCTCCAGAATATGAACGGGTTGTTTCTCGGAGCGTAAACCATTCTAACGTCAGCCTTCTGGTTGATGACCTTGAGGAACTCATCCATACCCTTTCTCCAGATCAGCTCACCGACTCTCTCTCTGAACTTACCTTCCTCGTCCCACCACTCCCAGATTGCCTCAAGCATTTCACAGCACTTCTCGATCAATTCGTTCTCAGGTATGAAAGGCACCGCAACCCAACCGATGATAGCTCCATCGACGAACGGAGCCTTACCACCTATGAGGATCGTAGCTCCTCTCTCCTTACCTGGCTTGAGTGCCTTCGGGAGAACGTTTATACAGTGCATGCATCTGATGCACTCCCTGTTGTTGATCTTCAACTCTTTACCGTCCCAGCTGATAGCCTTCGTCGGACACTTCTTGACGACATGCTCCTCGATATCAATGACCTTCGCATACTCCCTAACAGCTTCCTGGTCGATCTGAATTTCGTCCTTCCAAGTTCCAATGATAGCGAAGTCTGATCTCGCCTTAGCAGCAACACAGTCATTCGGACAACCTGAGCACTTGATCTTGAACTTGTATGGCCACATCGGTCTGTGGAGCTCGTTTTGATACCTCATTGTGAACTCGTAGCAAGCCTTGAGAGTGTCGTAGCATGCGAATTCACAGAGTGCAGGACCCATGCACGCTGAAGGAGTTCTCAAGTCAGAACCAGAACCACCGATGTCAAACGGAACTCCACCATACAGCTGATCAGCGTAAGCCAAAGCGTTCGCACATGGCTGCAAGTATTCGGTCCTCGTTCCGAGCAGAATTATGTCTCCAGTTGAACCGTGGAAGTTCGTCAAACCTGAACCCCACTTCTCCCAAACATCACAGATCGTTCTCAATGCCTTCGTCGTGTAGAACCAACCGGCTGGCATGTTAATTCTGATCGTGTGGAAGTGCCAAACCTCTGGGATCTGATCCTCCAAGTCACAGTATCTTCCAATAACTCCACCACCGTATCCAATAACCGAAACGATACCACCGTGCTTCCAGTGAGTTCTTTTGTCCTTGTAAGCGAGTTCAAGAACCTTCAAAAGACCCTTAGCGGCACCGGGCAACTTTATCTTTTTACCAGCTTTCATCGCCTTCTCTTGTTCAATTGCTGTCTTCTTGATCTCCTTTACAAAAGAGGGCCATGGACCTTTCTCTAATTCATCAAGCAAAGGAGTCTCGGGCAATTCAACACCATCAACTACTGGCATCCATTCACCTCCCTAATTACCGTATATCTATCTTTAGAGGAACATATATAAGATTTTCGAAATTGACTTTGATAAAATTGGCTTTAATTACAATCTAAAAAACGAAAAAGTTTTAGAGATTTCCTAAACCCCCTTTGAATATAGGTGGTTAAATGGTTGGTAAAGTTTACATCGTCGGTGCTGGCCCCGGAGACCCAGAGCTTCTCACAATTAAGGCTTTGAGAGCTATAGAAGAAGCTGATGTTATTTTATACGACAGACTCGTCGGAGATGAGATCATCGAGATGCTTAAGAGGATGGGAAAGGAATTGATATATGTTGGCAAAAATAGCAACGAGAAAGGAGGAAATAGGCAGAGAGAGATCAACGAAATGCTCAGGAAGCTTGCGGAGGAGGGTAAAATCGTTGTTAGGCTTAAGGGCGGAGATCCGTTCGTTTTTGGGAGAGGAGGGATTGAGGCAGAGTATTTGGCCGAGCATGGTATTCCTTTCGAAGTAATTCCGGGAGTCAGTTCGATAAACTCCGTTCCCGCTTCTGCCGGCATACCTCTCACACATCCAGAGCTCTCATCCTCGATACTCGTAGTAACGGGAAAGGATGGGGTTGAAAGGTGGTGTGAGTCGATTTTGAATGGAACGCTCGTAATTCTTATGGGAAGAAATAATATAAAAGAAATTTGTAATAATTTAATTAGAGCTGGGAGAAGCCCGGATACGCCGATTGCTGTTATAGAGAACGGAACTTTGAAAAATCAGAGAGTATTTTTCGGCACACTGAAAAATATAGCCGATATTATTGAAAAGGAGGATGTGACCGGGCCTACGCTCATAGTTGTTGGGGAAGTCGTTAACGTGGCAAAGAAGATAGTCAATCCCAAAATCTTCTCGTCCTTATAAACCTCTTTTCAGCTTCGAGCAACTCTGCAAAAAAATCATCATCGTTTCTAAACGGTTTCGCCAGTATCTTGGCAGCTGTTTCCGCTCCCACACCGTATGTGTTCAAAGCGTAAACCGCTCTCTTGCCGTAGGCCATTACCAAATTCGCTATTCTAAACAGCTCCTTTTTTCCGAATTCCTCAAGCTTCCTCCTCGCATTTATGCATGCGACGAGCTTAGACTTACATCTAACGCATTCCAAACTTTCGATGAACTTGACTTTCATTCTTATCGTGCATCCGCAGTTTAAGCAATGGAGAATACATTCCTCCTCTTCAAGTCTCTTCCTGAATATTCTCAGGATCGCCTTATTGGGCTTGGATGGAATCAGGAGGTCTGTAAGCTGATTTCTCGATACGTTCGAAATTGGACTGAGTTCAGAATATACTGAGATCTGAATTTCCCCGCTCCTGATCTTTTCTATAACTTCCTTCGTTCTCTTTATGTCCAACTTCTCGAAGAAGAGTTCCCTTAAAGCTTCTCTGTAAATCGGTGTTCCTCTAAGCTTCAAAACGAGCTTCTTCAGGTTTATCTTGGTTGTATCGACAGATTTGCTTAAGTATCCGAACTTCCTCGCACAGTGGACGATCTTCCACTGCATCAGCTTGGTTTCAATTAACGCCCTCTCAGCTAAATACTCCACTGCCTCAACATCGATCGATCTCAATATTTCGACCACCTCTTCAGCCTTAGCGGGAGTTAGCTTAACTCTATACGGATCCACCTCAACTCCAACGCTACATCCCTTTTTCGCTGAGAGAAGCAACGCCAGTATCCTCGCAAGTGTTTCGTTCACTCTATGCCCGAAACAGCAGTTTACGACGACCAACCCATTGCCCTCAATTGTGATCCTGTTGTCAGTAGGAACGACAAAACCCTTTGAGATTTGCTCTTTTATGATGGAAACTACCTCCTCACAAGCATCCTCGTTCGTTCTGAATCTCTCCATCAGAATTTCGATAATTTCGCTCTCTTTAACCCCTGAAACTATCATTCCGGCTATCCATCCCCTAACCCTTCCGACCTCCTGAGCAACTTCGAACGGAACCGGTATCTCTTCTCCAACCCAAGAAGGAATTACTCCTTCTTCCCTCACGGGCTCAACCTTAACTGCATCGTTTATCGCAACGATTCGCCAGAGTTCTCCCCTCATCGCGAAGACGTTTCCTTCGAATGAGGAGACGAAGCTTTCGTCCAAGTATCCTACAGTTCTTCCAGAGGTTATGTCGATAACCTTAAGCCTTCGCTCATCCGGGATCATTGAGATGTTGTCGTAGAAGTATCTCCTCGTCTTTCTCGTGGGCTTTATGATCTTTCCATCGAAAGCTACAACTCTATCTTCCGCCAAAAATCTGCAAATTTCAACGAAGTCTTCGAACTTTAGATTTCTGAACGGATATGCTCTCGATATAATTTCGTAGCACTTCAAAGCATCTATCTTCCCATACTCCAGAGAAATCGCACAGATCTGATTCGCCAAGACATCCAAACTCAACTCGTGAAATCTTGTCTCTTCGATCTTCCCTTCCTCAGCCCTCTTAACTATTACCCAAGATTCGAGAACATCGTCGAAGTTCTCCGCAACCACATATCCCTTCGAAATCCTATCGGCTTTGTGTCCGCTCCTCCCAACCCTTTGAATGAGTCTGCTCACTTCTCTCGGACTGTTGAACTGAACGACGACATCGACATGTCCTATGTCGATTCCGAGCTCCATGGATGACGTGCATATCAGAGCCTTCAGCTCTCCCCTACTGAACTTCTCTTCGGCTTCGATCCTCGCAGTTCTCGAAAGGGATCCATGATGAACATCGACCTCCAAAATCCTCTTGAGGTTCAAGCCCAAAGCTTCGGCAGTCTGCCTCGTGTTTACGAAGATCAGTGCTGATTTGTGCGATTCGACGATCTCTCTTATCGTCTCAAGCTCTTTAGCGAAGTCTTCGTTTATTCCAAGTCTCTCAGCCAAATCAGACTCTTTTTCAGGTTTTATAACGTAAAATTCATACGACTTCTGCCCTTTCCAAACCAGAACCTCGGAGATCCCAAAGAACCTCGCAACCTCCTCAGCGTTCTTAACGGTTGCAGACAGTCCAATTATTTGGAAGCTCGTGATCTCCTTGAGCCTCTCCAAAGCTACAGCTAACTGCACTCCTCTTTCCGATTCTGCAAGTTCGTGAACCTCATCAACAACGACAAACCTAACATTCCTAAGCGATTCTCTGAGTCTTCTGCCTAAGAAAAGAATCTGAAAAGTTTCAGGAGTCGTAATCAGAATTTGAGGAGGTCTCAAAGATTGTTTTCTTCTCTCAACTTCAGCCGTATCCCCATGCCTTACTGCGATACTGAAACCAAGTCTTTTAGCAAGTAAATTGAATCTTCTTAACAGATCTCTGTTTAAAGCTCTGAGAGGTGTTATGTAGATCAAAACTATTCCATCAGATTTGATCTTAAGCATTTTATTCAAAATTGGAATAATCGCACATTCGGTCTTACCACTTCCGGTTGGAGCAACTATGAGCAGATTTCTACCCTCGGCTACCTTTGGAATTGCAATCCTCTGAAGCTCGTTAAACCTATCGATTCCGATTTCTCTAAGGGCTTCGACGAGTTTTTGCATTCCATTCGATTTAGGCAGATGGATATTTAAGACTTAAACCGAACTCTCTGCATGCATCTGAAGCTCGAAAATGTCAGTTCAGGATACTTTGAGGAAGTCATCAAAGAAATAAGCTTTGACGCTCATGGTGGGGAATTCATAGGAATCATCGGCCCTAACGGGAGCGGAAAAACAACTCTGATAAGGACTATCACGAAATTGCTCAAGCCAAGGAGAGGAGCAATCTATCTGAATGGGAAAGATATCGCAAAAATCGGAGTTAAAGATCTTGCAAAAGTGGTCGCAGTCGTTCCACAAAGCTTTCAGGTCGATTTCAATTTTAAAGTTGAAGATGTCGTTCTAATGGGTAGAACACCTCACTTGGGTAGATTTGAATTCGAAAGCGAAAGGGATTTCGAGATAGCATTTGAGGCCATGAAGATCGTCGGTTGCGATCATCTCGCTGGGAGAAGCATAGGTGAGATCAGCGGTGGAGAGTTGCAGAAGGTAATAATTGCAATGGCTCTGGCTCAGGAGCCGAAAATTCTGCTTTTAGACGAGCCGACTGCACACTTAGACGTAAACCATCAGATCGAAATAATGAACATGCTCAGAAAGCTTGCAGATAAAGGTATATTAGTTATGGCCGTAATTCATGACATCAATTTGGCTTTGCAATTCTGTTCTAAGCTCATACTAATGAAAGATGGCAGAATCGTCGCCTTCGGTAAGCCTGAAGATGTTGTAAGGCACATCAAAGATGTTTTCGAAATCGATGTTATAATCAGGAAGCATCCGATAACGGGCAAGTTCTACGTTCTGCCCGTTAAGCTTGAGAAGGTTAGAAAGACCAAAGTTCACGTTATATGCGGAGGTGGAAGTGGAGCGAAAATCATGATGAAGCTAAAAAGGGCATCTGCAGGAGTTTTGAACATCCTCGATACGGATTGGGAGATTGCAAACAGTTTGGGATTTGAAATCGTAAGCGAAGCACCTTTTTCTCCAATAACCGAGGAATCCCACGAAAAAAATTTAAGGTTGATAGATAGTGCCAATAGAGTAATCTTGACAGATGTTCCGTTCGGTTATGGAAACTTAAAGAACTTAGAGGCTGCTTTATATGCATCAGAACTTGGAAAGCTGATTGTCATTGAAAAAACACCCATAGAGTGTAGGGATTTCACAAGCGGCAAAGCTACGGAATTATACAAGAGAATTAACGCTGAATTCGTAAAAAGTGAGAATGAGGCAATTTCAATGCTTTAGCTTTTCTGCCGATGAAACCATTGCATCGACTATTCCAAAATCTATTCTGTGCTCCATGAGTTTGCACAGTCCTTCTATCGTAGTTCCGGCTGGAGTGGTAACCTTCTCTATCACGACTTCGGGCTCCTCTAAGTTCAAGAGCTCTGAAGCACCTTTGAAGAGGGCTGTGGTAAGTTTTCTTGCCAGATCCTTACTTAAACCGAGTTTTAAGCCAGCGTAAACAAACGACTGAAATATCTTGGCCATGAACGCTACAGCGCTCGAATAAGCCGTTATAGCATCCAACAACTTTTCATCATCAACCTTCACGACATCTCCCATGCATTCAAGCATCAGCTCAAGCTCAAACTCCTCCTCTGGCGTTAAATCCTCAGTATAGTATGCTGTTATCGATCTCCCCACTTCTGCCGAGATGTTGGTCATCGCTCTAACGACCTTACAGCCCACGACTCCCTTAATATCATCGATCTTAACTCCCGCAACAAAGCTGACCAGGATCTTACCGTTTAAATTCCCCCTAAGCTCGGATAAAACGTTAAAAAGATCCCTCGGTTTTACTGCTATAAAAACCACATCAGAACTATCGACGGCACGAAGATTATCAGAGCAAACTTCACAACCAACATCTTCCAAAAATCTGATCTTTTCAACGTTCCTTCTCGTCACGACAACCTTATACCTCTTGGCCAAAGCCTTAGCAATCGCGCAACCTAAGTTACCACCCCCTATAATCGCTACATCCATGTTAACATTTTATCACTTGGGTTTTTGATACTTTCTTTTGTCTGAGATGCAAAGATTCACCGTGTCTGCTTTAAGGTCTTTAAAAGTCCAATAACTCCATCGAACGAATATTCATCGGGCATCAAAGCTTTAATCCCATAATTTTCGAGTGTTTTCTTTGTTGGCGGCCCTATTGCAATCACGATCTTGTTCTTGAGTTTTTCCAACACATCATCAAATTTCCCCATCACTTTAGCGAGTTCAAAGAAGCTTCTAACCATCATACTGCTCGAAAAGACTATTACGTCAAAATCCATGCTTTCGATGAGCTTTTTCTGCTCATCTCCGTGCTCAAATTCTATTCTGTATAGGATAATCTCTTCGACGTTTGGTAGCTTTAGCAAAATTGGATCTCCTTTGTCACTCCTAACGATTGCAACCTTCTTATCTTTCAGTTCGTCTTTGAACTCTTCGTAAAGCGTCTTCGAATCGAACTTCGACGGCATCTTGGGATCCATCCCAGCCGATTTGAGTATCTCAGCAGTTTTTTTCCCGATCGCTATGACGTAATCGTGCTTAAATTCGTGTTCAACTAAGATCCTTGCCGAAGTTTGGCTAGTGACGATTAATGCATCAAAATCTTTTAAATCCCTTATTTTAGCAATACTTTTGTCATTTGGAACGATCTTAAGAAAAGGAACTGCTACAACGTCAAAGCCCTCCTGCTTAAGCCTTTCTGAAATGCTGGTAAGATATTCCTTTGGCCTCAATATCGCAACTTTCACGCTTCAAGCTTACTGTTTCGCTTTTAATCGTTTGCGTTAACGTAAATAGTCCAGCCGATGAGTTCAAGCACATGAAAGTTACGTTCCTAGGCACGGGAACTTGCATAGATACTTCAAAAGCTCAGAGCTGTATTATGGTGGAAGGAGAGGAAACGAAGATATTGGTCGATATTGGCGTTGGGGCGTTTATGAGGTTGAACGATTTCAACGAAATAAACGCCGTTCTGCTTACACATAACCATTTGGATCATAACGGTGATCTACTTGCACTTCTAAAGGCTAGATGGCTAACTGGAGGAGAAGAACTACTCGTATTCGGTCCGATTGGAACTAAAGCGTTCTTGGAGTCTCTGTTTGAGGCTTACGCATATCTTAGGCGAAAACCCAAGTTTAAGGTTTTAGAAGATCCAGAATTTGAAATCGGAGAGTTCAAGGTTAGAACTATCCCAACAAGACACTCGATTGTCAGCCAAGCCTATATAATCGAGTTTGATGGTAAAAGAGTTATCGTGAGCGGTGATACGAGTCCATTGAAGGAGCTTATGGAGATAGAGTGTGATGTGCTTATCCATGAGATGTCCCTTCCAAGCGGAAGAAGCGATGCCCACACAACTCCAGAAAACTTTGCTGAGGTTCTTCCGTTCTGCAAGGCTGAGATCGTATATCTAACACACATGTATCCTCACGCATACGAGGTGAAAGACAAGATAATCGAGCAACTGAAGAGCGTTAGGGATGATATCAAATTCAGAATTGCTGAGGATCTCATGAGCTTTGAGGTTTAACTTAGTATGCAAAAAGCCTTATAATTTTTTGAGCGTTAGTTAGGACTGGTGAAATTATGAGATTTATCGTGAAGAACTTTGGCCCAATTAAACATGCTGATGTTACTTTGGGAGATTTTACAGTTTTCATAGGGCCAGGAGGAACTGGAAAATCGTATTTAGCCTATTTGATTTGGACGCTTCAAAGAATGGAACCTGATTGGGATACATTGATACTTGAAATTCCAACATCAACTGCCTTCCGTCAAGCGGTTAAAGAGATCACAGAAATGAACGTAATATCTGAACAGACATCATATGACTTGATAAGCACGGTAATGGAAGTTCATGAAGAAGCAATTAAGAAAAATATTCCAATATTTTTGAAAGATACATTTAGAATAGAAAATATAGAGGATCTAATCTCATGGGAAGCAAATCATACACAGATAGATATTTACAATGATAGCAAAACAAAAGGTTTTACTATAGTAATTAACAAAAATGGGTCTTTATTTCTGAAAGGTTTAAGCGATATTGCCAGTGATGAGCCATTTAGAATTGAATACATTAAGGATAGAAGAATGCTAGTGCTCAAATATAATGACATTATGGATTATAAGATTATTATTAAAGATGATAAAGATAAAAATGTAGTTGCTGATGAATTAAGTGGATTTTGTGGAGGAATTATACCTACAATTCTTAGGAGAGTTTTAGATAATTATGCACCTTACAGACCAAGCTTTATTTTAACTGATAGTAAATCAGGTCTACTTAGAATTGCACCAAGTCTAATTAGGACAACTCTTATACGAACAGAAAAGCTTCCGCTAAATCTACCAGATAGAGAAATGTTATCCAAGTGTATTATTGATGATTCTACCGTGTTGGATGAAGAAGTCAGTAAAATTGCCAATTTTCTTGAAAGTGAAATAGGTGGTAAAGTTATCATAAAAAGTTATGGTATGATGTTTCCAGAAATATACTTTAAAAAAGGTGAATATGAAATACCGTTGCTTAGAGCTCACTCTGGAGTAAGGGAATTAGCTTTACTTATAACTCATCTAAAATATATTATTGGAAAATCTATAAAAATTATAAATAATAAAATATTTAAAGATCATTTTATAGTAATGGAAGAGCCGGAAACACATCTTCATCCATACATGCAAAGTATCGTAACTAGAGCTTTGGCTATGCTCAGTAAATACGCTGACGTTTTGATAACAACTCACAGTCCAATAATCTTGGATGAACTTGACAATCTAATAAAGCTGAATAAACTGAGTCCAGAGGAGAAGAAGAAGCTGGGATATAGAGAAGAGGAGGGATTAGATCCCGAATCCTTGAAAATATATAGATTTAAGCTTGATGGAACCGTTGAGGAGGTAAGGGTTACGGAGGATGGCATTGAAGAGGAGGAATTTTCGTCTGTGATAGCGGAGCTATCCAATAAATATGCAGAGGTTGAAGAAGCCGTTTGGAGGAAGCTTCATGGTGGATGAAATTGATAAGCTAATTGAGAAATTGAAAAATAAAATCAATGACGATGATTGCTTTGATTTTAGCCTACATATCGATTGTTGCGGAATAAAAGCCTCCAGATATAAGCTTAAGATTAAATTTGACGGGTGTGCAGATAGATATTTTGGCAAGGATGGAGGGTGCGACTGCATTTTCATTTTTTCAGATAAAGTTTGCGTAGTCGAATGCACGACGGGTAAGTTTGGTAGTAGAGACGCAAAAAGAAAACCAGAGCAAATAAAAGCGTGCTACAACCTCGTTAGGTCGTTAGGTTATAGAGGTCTGATTGTGGCAATCTTTTATTACGAATCGTTTAGCAAGAATATTTCAAAAGAAAGAGTGGAACTTGAACTAAAAGATATCAAGAAAAAAGATAAAGGTTTTATAATTAAATTTCGTAAATGCGGTAAAGAACCAATTGCTTGAAATCTTTCAAAGCTAAATTTAAGACACATCAGCTGTAATTCTATTCTATGAAAATCAAGCCAATAGCATTCGACTCATTCGGAGCGAGAAGCATGTGCACTGTAGTTGAGACCAAAGACCTGAAAATCATCATAGATCCAAGCGTGGCTTTAGGGCCGAAGAGATACGGTTTACCTCCGCATGAAATTGAGATAAAAAGAAAGGATGAGCTATGGCAAAAGATCAAGCGTGAAACGCTCAATGCTGATATCGTTATAATCACACACTACCACTACGACCACCACAATCCAAACGAGCCAGAAATATTGGCTGGCAAAATTCTGCTGACCAAGCATCCAAAGAGTGCCATAAACAGAAGTCAGATGGGAAGATCAGCTTACTTCCTTCAGAAGCTTAACGAATTGAAGAACCCGCCCAAGATTGAGTTTGCAGATTCCAGGAAGTTTGAATTCGAGAACATTCAAGTTACGTTCTCAAAACCCGTTTTCCACGGAACGGATAGCAGATTGGGCTATGTGCTCGAAGTCTGCATAGATGATGGCAAAAAGCGTTTTGTCTATACGTCGGATGTCGAGGGAGCTGCGCACGATGATCAGATAGCCTTTATCATTGAATCTGAGCCGGATGTAGTCTTTATGGACGGCCCGATGACGTATCAACCATACGTATTTGGCAATAAGCTCCTTGAAAGGTCTGTTGAAAATGTGTCCAAGTTGATTGAAAGGACAAATGTCAAGGAGATAATTTTGGATCACCACTTAACGAGAGACCTAAAGTGGAGGGAAAAGATCGATCAGATTTTTAAGAAAGCTGAAGAGCACGGTGTTAAGATAAAATCTGCGGCAGAGTTTGGGGGTATTAAGGAGGAGTTACTTGAAGCCAGAAGAAAGGAGCTTTACAGTCACTGAAAAGTATATATTGCCATGATGGAAACTTAGTTCGATGCTGACTCAGGCTGAGATTGAGAAGATTAAAAATACTCTTAAAGATCTCGAAGAAGAAGTTGAGATAATAGTTGTTCCAAATGAAAACTGGAAGGATTTTGAGGATTTTGCAAAGATTTTATCTGAAGCAAATGATAAAATTTCTTACAAAGTCGAAGATCGAGAAGGATTGATCGCTAAGCCGGCAATGATTTTGAAGAAAGATGATCAAGAAAACATAATCTACAATGCCATCCCGTTGAGGGAGGAGCTTGAACCATTTTTAAAGACGATAGTCATGCTATCGAATGGCATTCAAATGAATGAAGTTGAGGGTCTCGAAGCTGAGATAATGGTTTTCGTTATGCCCATCTGCCCGCATTGTGCAAAGGTCGTTGAGACCGTAAACAGCTTTGCTGTGGCGAACCCAAAGATAAAATCGATTATAATCGATGCGAGCAGATTCATCGATCTGATGCAGAAGTTCGATATAACATCAGCTCCGACAACGATAATCAACGGTGAAATCAAGCTTACGGGCTACATATCAAAGGATGAATTGATAGAATGGCTCAAGAGATCATCTGGCGATTACAAGCGTGATTACCTCGTTACTCTCCTCAACGAGAGGAGATTGGATGATATAAAATCCATAGTTGCGAAGAATCCCGAAGATATCAGAATTCTTGCGGAACTGCTTGCACATGAGGAGTTTCTGGTTAGATTTGGAGCGATGGTCGTAATTGAGCAGATAGCGAAGGAAAACCCCGAAGTCATAAAGCTCGCGAAGGATGTTATCCGAAATCTCCTTAAGCATGATGATTTCAGAATAAGAGAGGATGTCGCGATGCTCCTTGGCAGCATAGGTGATGAGAGCGACGTCAAGTTCTTGGAAGAGCTTCTGAACGAGGAGAAGGAAGAAGTAAAGGATTCAGCGATGGAAGCTATCGAGGAAATTAGAAGCAAGCAGAAGAAATGATATTTGCAGAACTGAAGCTGAAGAACGGTGTCGTTAGGATACCTTTCGTTTGCCATCAGTGCGGAAAGTGTTGCAAGATTTTGAGCAAGATAGTCTTCGATCCTATCGAGAAGAAGATATACATGGAAAACCTTGAGGTTATATCGAAGCACGTGAATTTGGACGAGCTTATCGAAGAGTTCAGCAAGAAAGTCGATACTAATCATCCAGTGATGCTCCCATGTCCCTTTCTCAGGGACAACAGATGCTCGATTCATCCGATAAGACCTAAAAGCTGTAGGATCTTTCCTTTAGGCAAGGACCTCGATCAAGGTATAGGATGTCCCGGATTGAAGAGACTAAACGAACTAATTTCAGCTTTTAACGCTGAGAATGTGGAGTTCAAGTTCGTCGAAGGGGATATCGAGAAGATCGAAGTAAGTAAAGAGGTCGTTGAGAAATTCCTATCGCTCAATCCAAGTGATGAAGAAATAGAGCTGTTTTTCAAGCTGAATGGAAAAATCTTATCAGGCTTTAAAGCGTAAATCGTTACGATATGCGTTATAATAGATGAAGACATAAGGGTTGGCATATGTTAAATATGTGGAAAGGAGAGAAGAGTTATCGTTCGCTTCTGCTCTGGCAAGGTTGCCGAAAGCATATGCATATCCTGCGATAGAAAACGTAGGCTATAGGAACCTTGGAACATTCTCATCGTAGGGCGGATAGATCACCCCTTTCTCTGTTATCAGAGCCGTAACATATCTAAGCGGTGTCGGATCGAAAGCCGGATTAAACACTTTCACATCCTTCGGAGCGATCAGGGTTTTTTTGCACTTGATGTTGCAGTAGATAAGCTCATCTCTGCTCCTTTCTTCTATAATCACTTCATCCATCGTCCTCTCCCAGTCGAAAGTCGTGATTGGAGCGGCAACATAAAACGGAACACCGTGCTCTTTTGCAACTATTGCAACCGTGTATGTGCCGATCTTGTTGAAAACAGCATCTCTAACAATTCTATCAGCTCCAACGATAACCTTGTCCACCATCCCCTTCTGCATAACTATCCCAACCATGTTATCCGTGATCAGTGTCACGTCGATCCCATCTCTCATCAGTTCCCAGCATGTTAGCCTCGAGCCTTGGTTTAGAGGGCGGGTTTCGCAAGCTATGACCTTGATCTGCTTTCCTTCTTCAACCGCACTCCTTATTACTCCCAAAGCGGTTCCCCAATCGACTGTCGCAAGTCTTCCAGTGTTGCAATATGTCAGCACGGTATCTCCGTCTTCAAGCAACTTCGCTCCGTGCTTACCCATGAGCTTGTTTCTTTGAATATCCTCTTCTGCAATCTTCTCCGCCTCTTCCAAAGCCAGCTTTCTGATCTCTTCAACATCGTTACCACTCAAAGCTTTTTTCAGCACCCTTTCAATTCCGTAAAAGAGATTTACAGCAGTCGGACGGGTTGAGGCTAAAAGCTCTGCTCTTCTCTTTACGTGCTCCTTCATTTCATCCACATCGCTAAAATCTCGCTCAAAACACGCTAAAGCGATTCCATAGCCTCCTGCAGCCTCTAAGGCAGGAGCTCCTCTTACCGCCAATCTCTTTATAGCATCTGCCAACTGCTCGACACTTCTACACTCTATGATTTTGAATTCATCTGGCAAAAGTGTCTGGTCGATCAACTTTACAGCATTGTCTTCCCAGAAGATCGTTCTCATGCTGAAAGGTTAGCTTGCACAATATATATTTTAGCCAATTATATCGCCTTCAGCAACAATAACGTTTAACTTCATGCATGCAAATACCGTCACTGATGCAGCTAAAGCTAACAGACTTTACTCAGCTTTTTGAAGAGAGTAAAGAGGTAAATAAAAGATGTCAGATTTTGCTTGAAGAAATGAAAGCTTATCACACTCACCTTTTGGAGGAACTGAATAAGATCTACGAGATAGCTAAGAAAGCCAGAGCTAAGGGGTTGGATCCTTCAACGGAAGTCGAAATTCCGATTGCTAGGAATATGGCTGAAAGAGTAGAACAGCTGATGAAGATCGAAGGCTTGGCTAGAAGGATAATTGAACTTGAGGAGGAAGGATTGAGTAGAGAAGAGATCTGCTTTAAGATTGCTGAGGAGATCGTTAAGGGGAAGTTTGGAGAATTTGATAGGCTAACGGCGATCGATAAGGCTATAAGGACTGCTGTTGCGATTCTAACGGAAGGAGTCGTTGCAGCTCCAATTGAAGGTATAGCTAAGGTCAAGATCGATAAAAACCACGACGGAACTGAATTTTTAAAGATCTACTATGCCGGGCCTATAAGGAGTGCCGGTGGAACTGCTCAGGTTATTTCGGTGCTCGTTGGAGATTACATAAGGCGAATCGTTGGGTTAAACCGCTACATTCCGACTGAGGAGGAGATTCTGAGATATTGCGAGGAGATTCCGCTCTACAAGAAAGTTGCCAACCTTCAGTATTTGCCGAGTGATGCAGAAATCAAGTTGATAGTTTCGAACTGCCCCGTTTGCATAGACGGTGAGCCGACCGAGGATGTAGAAGTTTCTGGCTACAGGAATCTTCCAAGGGTTGAGACGAACAGAGTCAGAGGAGGTATGTGCCTCGTTATAGCTGAAGGTATAGCTCTTAAGGCTCCAAAGCTCAAGAAGATGGTGGACAAGCTTGGAATCGACGGCTGGGAGTGGCTCGACAAGCTGATCAACAAGGAGTTTGAGGAAGAGCGGAAGGCTGAAGAAGTAGAGAAGTATACGAGTGGTCTCTACGAGGGTAAGGCTGAGGAGAATGAAGAGGAGGAAGAGGTCGAGATAGCGGAGAAGCTCGACAAGGAGGAAAAGTCTGAAGAATCTCAGATAAGGCCAAAGGACAAGTATCTCTCAGACATAGTTGCGGGAAGACCGGTCTTCAGCCATCCATCGAAGAAGGGTGGTTTCAGGCTTCGATACGGCAGAGCGAGAAACTCTGGATTTGCTACGGTCGGCATAAATCCGGCGACGATGATAATCGCCGACAGCTTCATCGCCATAGGAACTCAGCTTAAAGTGGAAAGACCAGGAAAGGCTGGAGGTGTTGTGCCGGTTACGAGCATAGAGGGGCCGACGGTCAGGCTGAAAAACGGGGATGTCGTGAAGATCAACACTGTTCAGGAAGCTTTGGCTTTGAAGGACAAGGTGGACAAAATACTGGACATGGGCGAGATTCTGATAAACTTCGGAGACTTTTTAGAGAACAATCACCCCCTCATGCCCTCAAGCTACGTCTACGAGTGGTGGATTCAGGAGGTTGAGGGAAAGATTCCGAAGGGAGATTACAGAAAGATCGATGAGGACAAAGCTCTCGAACTTTGCGATGAGTATGGCGTTCCTCTGCATCCTGATCACACATATCTCTGGCATGATATAAGCGTTGACGATTACATCTATCTCCGAAATTACGTAGCTGAGCATGGAAAAGTTGAGGGAAGGGGAAAGTCTTGTTTGGTTTTGGACTACGACGAGAGAGCTAAGAAAATTTTAGAGGATCTTCTCGTAGAGCATAAGGTTAGGGATGAAAAGATAGTCCTTGACAAGTGGAAAGTTTTGGTTAGATGCCTCGGCTTAACGTTCGAGCTCAAGCCTATAAAGGCTGAGATTGAAGGGAATGACGTTCTAAGCATCGTTCGAAAGCTTTCTGGTTTAGATGTAAGAGCTAAAGCACCAACCCGAATAGGGGCGAGGATGGGCAGGCCTGAGAAGTCGAAGGAAAGGAGAATGAGCCCTCCACCGCATATGCTCTTTCCTCTTGGCTTAGCGGGAGGAAATCAGAGAAATCTGAAGCAGGCTATAAACTACACAGAATCTTACAACTCCACTAAAGGAGAGGTTGCGGTGGAGATCGCCCTTAGGAGATGTAAGGAATGCGGAAAAGAGACATTCTGGCTCAAGTGCGATCACTGCGGTGGTCTCACCGATCAGATATACTACTGCCCGAAGTGTAGGATAAAGATCGGAAGCGAAGTCTGTCCAAGATGTGGAGAAGAAGCTAAGGGATACATGAAGAGAAGGATAAACGTCAGAGAGCTTTACGAGAATGCTTTAAAGAATTTGAACGAATGGGACAGCTTCGACACTATAAAGGGCGTAATCGGTCTGACTTCGAAGATCAAGATGCCGGAAAGGATCGAAAAGGGTATTCTGAGAGCTAAGCACGGCGTATTCGTGTTCAAAGACGGGACGATCCGATACGACATGACAGATCTACCCATCACCCACTTCAAGCCGAAGGAAATCAACGTGAGTGTTGAGAAGCTGAAGGAGCTCGGCTACACGGTCGACTGGCAGGGGAACGAACTCAAGAGCGAAGATCAGATCGTAGAGCTCAAGCCTCAGGATGTCATACTCTCAAAGGACTGTGCTGAGTATTTGGTTAAGGTTGCAAAGTTTATAGATGATCTGCTCGTTAAGTTCTACGGGTTGGAGCCCTTCTACAACGTCGAAAAGCCCGAAGATCTGATAGGCCATCTGGTGATAGGCTTGGCCCCTCACACCTCAGCGGGAGTGCTCGGAAGGATCGTTGGCTTCACAGACGTTTTAGCTGGTTATGCTCATCCATACTTCCACGCAGCAAAGAGGAGAAATTGTTTCGCTGGGGATACAGAAGTGCTTGTGAATATCGATGGCAAAGTTAGAAGGATTACAGTGAAAGAGTTATACGAGCTATTCGAGAACGAGCGATTTGAAAAGGGCGTTTGGATTAGAGACAAGCCGAAGGCAAACGTTAGGGTTTACTCTTTCGATCCGGAAAGCGGAAAGGTCGTTCTGACCGATATAGTAGATGTGATCAAAGCACCATCTCCAGAGCACCTAATCGAAATTGAGCTTGAAGGAGGAAGGGTATTTACGGTCACTCCAGACCATGACGTTTTGGTTTACGAAAACGAAGAGATACTCAAGAAGAAGGCTTTCGAAGTTAAGGAAGGAGACGTAATGGTTTCACCCCTAATTGAGTTTGACGAAGAAGATGTTAAACAGATCGATCTACTTAAAGAGTTTGCCAAGCTTGAAGATCTACACAATATAGTAACCGTTCGTGGTATAAAGCAATTCTTGGAAGGAATTCTGAGTGTAGAAGAGAGAAAGAGATATTACACTAGATTAAAGCTTGATTCAATATCACTGAATGAACTACTTGAAATTCTGGAAGCTAAAGGCTTAACGCTTGAGGATGTCCCACAAGATGCTCAGTTAGGCGTTAAGAGGGATAAAGTGCGAGTAAAAAGGTTCGTGAAAATAGAGCCTTTACTGAAGCTCGTAGGTTACTACTTAGCCGAAGGATACGCAAGATGCAGTAGGAGTTGTTATCAGATTGTTTTCTCCACTTTCGATGGAAAAGTAAAAAGTGAAATTGTAGAGGCTGTCAAGGAAGCTTTTGGAGATGGTGTTAGAGTTAACGAGAGAGAGTGGAAGCTTACAATCAGCTCAAGAATAATCTATCTGCTCTTTACAAGGATTCTGAGAACTGGGAGCAATGCTCATGACAAAAGAGTTCCGAGTTTCGTGTTTAAATTGCCAAAGGAGAAGGTTAGAATTTTGCTAAGTGCATACTTCACGGGTGATGGCTCTGCTTTGAAAACAAAGCCGAGAGTTAGCGTTTACAGTGTATATCTACCATTGCTTAGGGATATTGAACTACTACTCATGAGATTTGGGATAAAAGGATACTTTACAATGGATAGAAATGCAAACAGAGGAAATAGCATCGCTTTAAGGTATTACAAACATAGGGGACTCAAAGCACCGATTTCCAAGGTTTACGCTTTTAATATCGCTGGAGAATACTACGATCGATTTTTTGAAGAGATTGGATTTAACATCGAAAGAAAGCAGTCTGTTTACGATTTGCACAGAAATAAGACTCGCAGGAAGGATTTAAGAAGAACCGAATTTGGATGGTTATTGAGGGTTAGAAATATCAGATACGTAAAAGCTTCTGAGCCTTTCGTTTACTGTTTGAACGCACGACATTACCACAACGTGCTGATAAACGATTATATTGTTTCAGCTCAATGTGATGGCGATGAGGACTGTGTTATGCTCCTATTGGACGGCTTGCTGAACTTCTCTCGTTACTATCTACCAGACAAGAGAGGCGGACAGATGGACGCACCTTTGGTGCTTACCGCGATAGTCGATCCGAGAGAGGTGGACAGCGAGGTTCACAACATGGACATCGTAGAAAGGTATCCGCTGGATTTCTACAAAGCGACTCTGCGCTACGCTGATCCGAAGGAACTCGTCGGGATTATCGAGAGGGTAGAGGATAGACTTGAGAGTGAGCTAAGATTTTGCTGTCTCAGCTTTACCCACGATACGGAAAGCATAGCTCTAGGAGTTAAGGAAAGCGCGTATAAGTCTCTCGAAACAATGAAAGATAAGGTCAACGCCCAGATGAATCTTGCGGAGAAGATTGTAGCAGTGGATGAGCACGACGTTGCGGAAAGAGTCCTCAAGTGCCACTTCTTGCCTGACATAATCGGAAATCTAAGGGCATTCTCAAGGCAGGAGTTTAGGTGCGTCAACTGTAACGCAAAGTATAGGAGACTCCCACTGGCTGGCAAATGCTTGAAATGCGGAGGAAAGTTGACGCTGACGGTTCACAACAGCTCGATAACAAAATATCTCGATCTATCAAAGTTCCTTTGCGAGAAATATAACATTTCCAACTATACTAAGCAGAGGCTGATGCTGATCGATTTGGAGATAAAGTCGCTGTTCGAAAGCGATACGAGAAGACAGATCAAGATAAGCGACTTCTTCGGATGATCATTCGAAACTATTATTTATTTTCAGCCCTTAATTCATATGGATGATGAATACGACCTGCGCAGAGCGAAAGCGATGAAGATATGCACCACCGCTGATAAAAGAGCAAAATTTTTATAATCAAATTTTTGACTTGCAATCGTGGTTGCATCGCTCATATTCAGTGCGATCGTGATAGTTGGAATAATTATTTTAAGTCAAAAATATGGATGGAAGGGTTTTAGGGTTAAGCCGAAAGATGTAGTTGTTTGGGCCATTTACGGTTTTCTAATTCCGATTTGGATTCAGTTTGATTATGTTTTCGCGAACATCAACGCTCTCGCCACTATCGTTTCTGCGATTCTGTTCGGCATCGCTTTCGTGATTTTGTTCGGGATCTTCAAGAGAAAGAGCATTCCGATGCTTCCAATAGTGACTACTGCAACGATCGTCGTTTATTTAATTTTGGTTTATGCATACACTCCTCCATCCCCATCGGATTGGAGTAGATGGGCTACATTCGGTAGGTTCACGCCTCCGGATGTGTTCGGCAACGCTTTTTATCTTGCCCCACCTTGGATCGCCGGTTTGGCAATTGCTAGGACAAAACCCAAGCTCGTAATACTTCTACCGGCGTTCGTTTTCTCGTATAACCTATCACTCCCACTCGTCCTAAGTGCGGCCAAAATATTGGTCAACGTGTCCGTGTATCTTATAATGGCATACATAGTTGTAGCTTTGATAGTCTATTTGACAGTGAGGGGGTCTCGAACATGAAGGTGTATAGGGTCAAGATCGGATACATGCCTGACTCATCTGGCGGCTTCGGATTCGGAATGATGCTGATGTTCTATCCCATACTGGTCGCTATGATAGCTTCCGCATGCATTTACACAGCATATGTCTGCGGGGCGTTTGGAGATGAAGATAAAGAGAAAGATCAGACCTGAATTCTTTGGCGGTATAATCTTCGATCCAGAGCTCAGGATTACAGCTTACGTCGATAAAGATTTCATGAGAAAGCTTGGTTACTACGATTTTCCAGATATCGATTACCTTTCAGCTCCAGAAGTCGTTCACGTGGAGGTTACGAAAAGGTGTCCCTTGAACTGCAAACACTGCTACGCCAACGCCGGAGTTGGCGAAGAACTGAGCTTGGAACGGTTCAAAGAGTTGATGGACATCCTCGCGGACATGAACGTCTTTCAGGTTTCGTTCGGCGGTGGGGAGCCGTTCTGTAGGGAGGATTTTCTGGAAATAGCTAAATATGCTTATGATTGTGGAATGGTCCCAAACGTCACCACCAATGGCGTTGTGATCAAAACGGACAAGCTCGACATTTTCGGGCAGATAAACGTCTCGCTCGATGGAGCAGACAGAGAGACCTACGTAAAGGTTAGAGGTTGCGACAATTTCGATAACGCATTGAAGACAATCAAAGAGCTCGCTAAGAGCTACGATGTCGGGATAAACGTCGTAGTCACCAGACACAACTTCGAAAAGCTTGAAGATATTTTCAGGCTCGCGGAAGAGCTCGACGTTCTTGAGGTGATGCTGATAAGGTTGAAGCCAGTAGGAAGGTGTAGAGATGTTTACGAAGAACTCAAGCTTAGCAAAGAACAGTTCGAGCGATTCGATTCGAAGGTAAGATCCTTGCTTGAGTTTGATGTGTTGCTCAGAGTGGATTGCGCGTTCATGCCATTCTTGAATCCAGACGAGAACATTCTAATAGGTATGCAAGGATGTGATTGCGGGATTTCGAGCCTAGCAATCAAATCGGATGGAACTGTAACACCCTGCAGTTTTCTCAACTATCATTTAGGATTTTACAGAGATCTGAGGGAGATTTGGAACAGTATGAACGATTTTAGGAAATATGAGGTAAACGAGTGCAAATGTTGCCAGAAGTATTGGATTTGCAGAGGAGGTTGTAGAGTTTTTTCAGAAAATGGGAAGGATTCTGAATGTTTGTTATAGATCGCTATTCTGCTAATTCCCCTTGCGAAAGCGAAGGGTAGTTCACTACAACACAATCAACCAAATATAGCCTCCTTCAGTGTCATATAGCTCCTGAAGCTGTAATCCCTCTTATACTCCTTTAGTAGCTCTACGGGCGGTTTGTTGATCTCCGCCTTCTCCAATATCTGCTTGGAGCAGAGGTATGTTATGAACTGCGTGACGTTGCTCGGGTTCGGAGAATCGAAAGCCCTTTCGAAATCTATGAAATAGACTTTATCATCCCTGATCAGTATGTGCTTCCCCGGGTGGTTCATCTCCTCCTTTTGAATCCTCATCCTATCCAAACGGTAACAGATATCCAAGCACCTTTGCAAAATCCTTCTCAACTCTTCACTATCGGATTGTTTGATGAAATTCCTGATGAAAATACCATTTATAAACTCCATCTCAATCGATAGTTCTTCTGGGTTGAAATCGAACAGCTTGGGAACGAACCTCTGAGATTGGAGAACCGTGAGGTATCGAACTTCTTTCCAGAAGTTGTATCTGAACTGTGGCTTAAAGATCTTTATCGCCTTCCCGTCTTCAACGTAAACCATGGAGTGCTTTCCCTTCAATGTGAGCATATTCTATATACCGATCTCTCTGCTTATAGCTCCTGCGATAGTTTTAAGTCCAATTTTAGGAGTTCGTAGATGTTTTCGACATCTCTGATCTTTTTGTAGAGGTTGCCCTTGGCGTTGTAGTTCACAGATAGAGCAGAAATGTAGCCCGAAGCAACCTTAACGAATCCTAAGTCTTCTGGCTTAAGGACTCTGCACAGCGGGCATTCCCTCTCCAAATAGAATCCTCCCAAAGCTATGAGCTTCAGAGCTCTGCTCAGAGATTCTGGAGAAGTGAGAGAACCAACTTTAGGTTCTTTGGGAAGAGGAACCTTCACGAAATAGACTGAGCAACCCCTTTTAACTTCGTCTGGAATAAATTTGGTTGCATCTTCAGCATAATATACGAGTTCTATCAGATCGTTACAGAATTCGAAGGATATAATGTGCTTCCCTCCCCTTCCCAATTCGCCGATCCTTCGCTCTTCGATTATTTCACCACCGATCCTTTCGATGTTTGATCTTATCTCGACAAGTGTTGTTTCGGGAAGATGAGAATCGACGAAGACGAGCTTATTTCCTAAGATCACCGCATGCCCAACATCTCCTCCAGAGCCAGCGTAGAGCACTGGAAGGTTGAGATTTGCTTTCTCGACCTCTTCGGCAATTCTGAACATGAAATCGAATTCCTTTGGTTCTAAGATGTCACTTAAAGCTTTGACTCTCTTTTTCATCGATGATGGATTTTTGCGGAGGATTTTAAAGCTTTGATTAAATAAATTATTTCTAAAATTTATATAAATATATTATAACTGGCAGACTCAATTTGGAAATATTGCTACGCTAAAATCTTTATCATAACAACTCCAAGAAAGGCACGATGAACGTATGCGTTTTATACTCTGGAGGGAAGGATTCCAACTTGGCACTGCTGAAAGCTCATGAGGAGTTTGAAGTATCGTGTTTGGTCACGCTCAGCCCCAAATCTGAAGAGAGTTCGATCTTTCACTATCCAAATACTGAACTCGTAAAACTTCAAGCTGAATCGCTTGGAATCCCTCTGATCATGGAAACATGCTCAGATGATGAGGAAAGCAGTTTAAAGGCTCTCTACAATGCGTTGAGAAAAGCTAAGGAGTTGTATAGTGTAGAGGGAGTTGTTACCGGAGCGATTAGATCAACCTATCAGGCTACGAGGTTTCAGCGAATCTGCGACGATTTGGAGTTGTGGTGCTTCAACCCGCTCTGGCTCAGAGATGAGATCTCCATCTTAAACGAAGCTTTGGAGAGGGGATTCGAAATAATCTTTGTTAGGGTTGCCGGCTTAGATAGATCGATGCTCGGTAAGAGGCTGAACGAAGAGATAGTTCAAAAGTTCGCGAAAATGAGGAGTTACTTAAATCCGGCTGGAGAGGGGGGAGAATACGAGACTCTCGTCTTAAACATGCCATTGTTCAAAAAAAGGATTAAAATATTGGAATTCGAAATAATTGGGGGAGAATTCGACGCAACACTGATAGTAAAACGGGCGGAGCTCGTATGATACTTATAGTTTCGACGTGCAGATATTCGCTAAGCGAGGAGGAATTCGTCAGACCTATAGTGGAGATCGTCCAAGACTGCGGGTTTGATTACGAGGTTAGGAGATACTCCGAACGAATAGAGCCAAGCGAATACTCCAAAATAATAATATGCGGGACTGCCCTGAGAGACTTCGATTACCTCATATACATACACAACTTTACGCAATTGATCGATTACGATGGAACTGTCTTGGGAATTTGCGCTGGCTACCAGATATTGGCGAAACTGTTCTCGAACGAGCTTGAGGAAGTGAAGAAGATAGGAGTTTACGACGTTAAGGTTGTAAAGGATAATCCTCTAATCGATAAAGATACGAGATCATACTTTTTGCATAAGTTCTCTCTAAAAAAGACAAACGAACTTTTGGAGCCGTTGGCCATGCAGAACGATGAGATTTGCGTTTTCAAAGTGAAGAGTAAGGAGTTTTACGGTGTCTCCTTTCATCCAGAAGTGCTGAACAAAGAGATCATAGTAAATTTCCTTAGATTATAGAATCCCTGACTCTAACAATTTCCTTCACCCTTTCGATGTCTATCCCACCCCTTCGCTTGAAGTAAGTTCCGACTATAACACCATCGCAGAACCTTGCGAGTTTGGGCAGATTATTTGGTGTCACGCCACTTCCAACGAGCACGGGCATTCCCGCAACTTTCTTAACGGTTCTAACATCTCTCAGGCTGACCGGCTTTCCCGTTGCACTCCCAGTCACTATTAGTGCATCTATTAGACACCTCTCCGCATTCTTCACATATTCCTCCAAGCTCACGAAGTGATGCGCGTGCTTCACGCAGATGTCTGCGAATATCATCGCGTTGCAGTCTATTGCTTTCTTGAACCTCAGGACTTCTCCAGCCTCACCTTCGAGCCAACCCTCTGGCGAAAGAGACGCATAGAACAGTTGATTGATTCTAATGAAATCCGCCTTAACCGCTTTTGCTATCGCAAGAGCCGATTTAGCGTCGTTTCTAAGAACGTTTATTCCTAAAGGTAAGCCCGTTTCTCTTTTAACCTCCCAAGCGATCACACTCATACATGCGACGGTTTCAGCCCCAACAGTTTTCAAAAAAGGCTTATCTCCGAAATTTTCAACGATTATAGCGTCCACTCCACCTTCTGCCAAAGCCTTAGCATCTCTCAATGCGGATTCGAAAACGTCCTCAAACGACGAATAGTTTGGAGAGCCGGGGAGGGGCTTCAAATGGACAACGCCTATAATCGGGAACATATATCTTCGATCTTCTTCTCGATCTTATCGATAAGATCCTTAATATCTCCAATCTCCTCCTTCAACTTCTTAAAGACTTCATCCGCATCGTCTCTAACCATAGCACCGTGCTGAGTGGGTTCTATTATTCCAGACTGCTCCAAAACTCTAAGAGAGTATCTAACCTTGTGTTTCGGAAGCTTGATCATATCCGCTAGTTTGAATATGCCGATCGGCTGATTTTTTTCGACGAGTTCGAGAACTTCTAAATGTCTCAGTGCCACTTCCGCTTCTTGCTTCAACTTCCTCAATACCATGTCAAATATTAACAAGAAAAATTTAAAACTTTTTTGTATCTCAACTAATTATGAAATTTTTATTAAAAATAATTACGATTTGAACAATTCGATTTCAAGCTTCTTGGGATCGTATTTCCAGTCAGCCGGCAAAACTCCCTTCTCCTTGTAGTAGTTCGATAGCCTCCAGATCTTAGCTTCGATCAACTGCAGACCTCTCATGTTGTGCTTGTCCTTCTTGTGAACTTCCAAGTGCTTCCTGAGCCTTATAGCTTTCTTAATCAGGGACTTCAGGTCTTCAGGCAAACCTATATCGATTCCGTGCTCCTTCAGAATCTTCACAAGCTTCTTTCCAGTAACTTGCCTAACCGAAGGAATGCCATAGCGATCTCTGAGAATCATTCCAATCATGCTCGGCTCGTAACCTTCCTTGTAGAGTTCCACTACCAGCTTCTCAACTTCTTCAGGCTTCATCTCAACCCATTCTGGGGGATGATCCCTATACACCTTCTTTGATCCTGATCTGCCCCTCCTTCTCGCATGCATTCTCGCCATGAGCATCACCTTCTCCCAAGATCTCTACTCCCACTTAAATAAGTTGCGATCGATAAACCTTTATTCAAAGCGTGATCAATTCCGCCGATGATCTTCGACGATATAGGTAGCTTCCCACTGCCGAAAGGAATAACGAGAGATTGGGTTATGCAAAACCTTTACAGCAAGGAGTATGAGGAGATTGTTCAGCGGGCTTTTTTGATGAAGATCAACGCCGGTGTTGAATGCCCCACGTATCCTCAATTTCAAGATATGGTCGAACAGTTCATGCGTATCATTCGCAATTATCAGGAAGACGGATACCTCGTTATGAAGAGCGAAGCTAAGATTATTGAGCTTGAATACGTTGAAAAGATTGGTGCAGATGCTGTTAGAGTTTGTGTGACCGGTCCTTTCGAGCTTTACGTTAAGGAACTTGGAACTGTAATTTTTGATGACGTTCTTGAAAACCTTGCGAAGTCTGTTGCGAGATTCGTTGAGAATGCTTTAAAGTATCCGAACGTTGAATGCGTCAGCATAGATGAACCGAGTTTGGGATTAAATCCGGATTTGCAGCCCACGGATGACCAGCTGAAGCTGGCTTTCGAGCCTTTGAAGTTCGACGTTGATGTTCAGATTCATCTGCACGCTCCTCTTTTCTACGAAAGGATACTCGACATCGATACGATAGACGTTATAGGCATCGAATCTGCTAAGGATCCTTCAGCTTTGGATTTCGTAGATCCTCAAGATTTGGAATCCCACGACAAAAAGCTTAGAGTTGGAATTGCGAGAAGCGACATAGATGGAATAATTGCGGAATTCAATCAGAAACACAACGTGAACGCTTGGGAGAGCGAAGAACTCATCATAAAGGCAATCAACGAGGTAGAGAGTCCGGAAGTCATAAAGAGCAGAATAGAGAGAGCATACGATAGGTTTGGTGACCTGATAGCCTACATCGGGCCAGATTGTGGTCTCTTCAGCTTTCCTTCGCAGGAATGTGCTGTTGCGTTGTTAAAAAACGTTAGGAGAGCGTTGGATCTATGGACTACCTGAGCTATTTTATCACGGCTTTTACGACGATATTCGTGATAGTCGATCCGCCCGGTAACATACCTATGTTTATCGCCCTAACGGAAAGGCTGACACACGAGGAAAGAGAGAGGGTTTCAAAAAAGTCCACGCTCATAGCAGCAGGTATGCTGATCGTAGTAGCATTAACCGGCAATCTTCTGCTCGACATATTCCACATATCCATAGACAGTTTGAGGATCGCGGGTGGAATATTGCTGTTTGCAGTGGCGTTGGACATCCTAACTGGTAGCAGGGGTAAGGAAGCCTACGCAAAGAGAGGACTCAAGCATGTGGATGTAGATTCCTTAGCGGTCTTCCCGATAGCCCTTCCCCTATATACAGGCCCGGGAGCCATAACAGCTGCGATAGTGCTGAATTCCGAAGCTACGGATACCCTTTCGAAGCTACTTCTCCTCTTGTCGATAGTTGCCGTTTACGTGATCGTTAGGCTGACGCACATCTACAGCGAGCTAATAATCAAAGTATTAGGAAGGAGTGGTTCGGACATAATAGCGAGGCTCATGGCGATATTCCTAGCGGCGATAGCTGTCGAGTTCGTATTCGCAGGATTGGCTGGAAAAATTAAAGCGATCCTTCATTAAACCATTTTGCGAAGTCTTTCGCATGATAAGTTATTATCAGATCTGCTCCAGCCCTCTTTATCGAAACCAGAATCTCGTAAACGATTGATTTCTCATCCAGCCAACCGTTCATCGCCGCAGCTTTTACCATGCTGTATTCTCCGCTGACATTGTAAGCTGCTGTAGGAACTCCGAATTTTTCCTTTACCCTTCTAACGATGTCAAGATAAGCCAAAGCGGGCTTGACCATTACTATATCCGCTCCTTCCTTCAAATCGAGCTCAACCTCTCTAAGCGCTTCATCGCCGTTGTGGATATCCATCTGATAACTTCTCCTATCACCAAATTTGTATCCGCTTTCCGCAGCTTCTCTGAAAGGCCCATAAAAGCTTGAAGCGTATTTGGCAGAGTAGCTCATTATCGCAACATCCTCAAAGCCGGATGAATCCAAAGCTTCCCTTATCGCTTTGACCATTCCGTCCATCATGCCGGAAGGTGCTACGATGTCCGCTCCAGCTTCAGCATGACTCACGGCAACCTTGCCCAGTATCGGCAGGGTCTCGTCGTTCAAAATCTTCCCATCTTTCACGACACCACAGTGTCCGTGGGTAGTGTATTCGCACAAACAAACATCCGTAACAATCACAGCATCTGGATACTCCTGCCTGATTAGCCTAATTGCTCTCTGAATAACTCCATTACTTATAAAAGCTGAAGAACCGATATCATCCTTATAAGATGGAATCCCAAAGAGTATGAACGCTTTCAAGCCCAATTCCATCGCTTTTCCAACTTCTTCGGCAACATTTTCAACCGGAATTCGATAATAGCCGGGCATCGAGCTTATCTCTTTTGGCTTCGAGATCGTCTCGTCAACGAATATGGGCATTATGAGATCGTTTAGATCAAGCTTCGTTTCTCTGAATAGCGGTCTCAGATGGTCTTTTCTCAATCTCCTCAGCCTTAACTTCGGAAACTCCATACTCCTCTCCTCCAAAGAGGAATTCTACCGCCTCTATAACATCGATTCTGCCGTTTCTCGCAGATTCTCTAAGCCTAACCGTCGGCTTTCTCAAAAACTTCTTGACGAACGATTTGACGAAATCTTCGATTATAGGAATGGCACTCTCATCAATCCCAAACTTTGCTGAAAGTTTGTTGAACAACTCTCTTATTTCCTCATCTTTGACCTCCTCAGCCGCAAGATACATCAAGCTGATCGCCCTCTTAGCCCTGAGATCCTTGAGAAGGGATTTGAGGTGCTCTAACTCCTCCTTGATGATCGCCTCAGCCTTTTCAGCCTCCTTAAGCCTCCTCTTCAGATTTTCCTCAGCAACCATTCTCAGATCGTCGATCGTGTAGAGCGTTACACCTTCGATATCCGCAACACTCTCTTCAACATCCCTTGGCAACGCTATATCTACGATCAAAAGCGGTTTGTTTCTATCCTTCATTATTCTCTCGATCATGTCCTTCGTAATGATGTAATTCGGAGCGGATGTGGCTGAAAACACTATGTCGCATTCAGCTATCCACCTCTCAAGCTCCTCAAATCTGACCGCTTTGCCTCCTACCTCCCTAGCTAATTTTTCACCCTTCTCGAATGTTCTATTTGCGATGTAAATTTCAGCTTTACCCGTCAGAGCTCTCGCTACCGAAGTTCCCATTTCTCCAGCTCCGATGATGAGGACTTTTTTATTCTTCAAACCAAATGTCTTCTCAGCAAGCTCTACAGCAGCAGAACCAATAGAAATAGAACCTTTATTTATCTTAGTAAGCCTTCTAACTTTAGTTCCGACGTGAATGGCTTTTCTGAACACGATGTCTAGAACTTCCCCAATTCCACCGAACTTCTTGCTTATGTGGTAGAAGTCTCTTACTTGCCCCAAGATCTGATCTTCTCCAACAATCATCGACTCCAAGCCAGAAGCTACTCTCAAAAGGTGTTCGAGGCACTTATCCCCTTTATATATGTCAAGAATTCTCTGGGAGACGCCCATTTCGCTCGCGAACTCTCTCAGCATCTCCTCCGTATTTTTGCCGACCACGTATACCTCGACTCTGTTGCAAGTGAAGAGGAGAGCACATTCTTTAATATTTGGATATGATAAAATGCGTTTGATAAGTAATCCACAATTACCGTGCCAAGCTTTTTCAATTTCTTTAATAGAAGCTTTTTTGTGAGAAACTACTAAGCTTGCTATTTCCATCTTTCCACCTCTTCTAAGCTTAGCTATGGACTTTATAAGATTTAGGATTTTCTCCCGCTGACCATTTTGTTGTATAATATTATATTATGTTAATGATCAATTTGACGCAAAAGCTTTTTAAAAACATTTTGATTAATAACCTTTGAGCCGGGGTTGCAGAGTGGTACTGCGCCGGCCTTGAGAGCCGGTGCCCGCAAGGGCTCCTGGGTTCGAATCCCAGCCCCGGCGTGTCATCTGTCATACTTAGTTAACACTATCTCAAATGTAAATTAAAAATATTTCGAATTTGGTGAGGACAATGGCTGAAAACAAACATATAGATTTCATACATGTTGACAGATTTGAGCCAAGGACTATTTTGTATTGGATATCTAGATTGGGTGCAAGTAATATAATACATGGATTTCTGAAGAAACCAGACTCAATTACGACTGAAGAACTTGTAGATGAATTAAAAAAGCGATTTGGTAAAGAAAACAGAGAGCTAATAATCTATATCCGTAGGATTTATAATAACCCTGATTTTGAGGATGGAACCTATCAGTTTATCATTGCTGATGTAACAAACATTCCAGAGCATAAGAAAGATGGAATAAAGCTCATGTTGGCACTATTTAATTTAGAAAAAATTGCACAATCTTATCCAGATCCTGAAATTAGACGAATTATAGGAGAATCTCACGAAATCATCAAACAATGGATTGAAAAGTATTTTGTTAATTTACTTGGATCTTTATTTTCAATTAAATAAATCATTTTTATAAACTGCCATTATGCATCGGTCGGCCATCGGAAGTACCGACGAAAGTGGCAGTCCATTTAGGTCACCCTAACAAACAAATCTTAAGAGCTATAAAATAAATATGATTCGAGCTACTCTAGCTTAACAGAAGCATTACCAACTTCATATAGCGTTTAGCATCTTTCTTAGTTCTCTATTCGATGTAATACTGTTATATATAACTTCCTATGTTTTCGCCGGTGCTGACCCTTTTAGGTTAGACTTTATATACAGCGAGGCTTTAATGTGGTTGCTTTAACCATTATGGGGTCAGCACCATTGTATCATATACATCTTTTAATGGCCGCTCCCGGCGACTCATAAGATTGAGAACATACCCGAACGAATTAATCTGAAGAATGAATCTCCTATAAAGTAACCAAGTGAATATAAGAGGGATGCCGACAAAGAGTGCAATTGCCCCTAATATTTCTTTGAACGGCGTTTCAAGAATTATCGTACCCTTAATCGACGGAACAAGAAACAAAAATATTACACCGAATAAAATTAAAGATAAACCTACAGCAAGATAACTCCACTTATCATCTCGATACAATTTAAGAACATTAATATGTCGAATTAAAACACTTTCAAGCCTCTTTCCCCTTTCAATTAGTAAACGAGTCGGTGTCACCTTCACATTGGCCTTTGTTATCGTCCCACCGGAATCATAATATTCAACTTCCCTCTCTATTATAATCTCCTCTTCCATCTGCTCCCAGATTTTATATCAAAACTTAAACCTTTCGATTTTTGTTGTCGCTGAAACCGTCGTCAATAAATTTACTCTGACTTTTTCTTTTTCTTTTCACGTAAAAATCTACGGAACTACAACAATCCCTTCATCATCTATGGCTCCCATTTCAACCATAACCCTCTCGAGAATGCCTTCAGCATATTCCTCAGCAATACCGAAAACAATTGAAACTTCTCTGAGAATTTCGGATTTGGAATACTTTCCCCTCTTAATCAGAGATGCTATAAACCTGGAAACCTCGTAATAGATTTCTTCTTCATCGTGAATATCCTTAAGAAGAGCGTAAACGGGTTTTCGGTCGATTTCGACAAGCTTAACGAGACCGAGATCGTATTCCCGGATTTCTTTCTCAACGACAACGGAAATTTCGGCCCACTTCCCGCCCTTAAGCGGGACGAGCATTACAACCCCCTCGGGTCACAAAATCTCCTCCCTCCCAAGCTTTACGACTTTGTCGGGCTTAACCTTCTTCTTTTCGACAAGTTCGACGGCTTCTTCAACCGTCGGAGTGTCCTTATACTTCTCGTAAATTTCTTCTATCTCCTCAAGCTTCTTGAGAATGGCTAAGCCGAGAGGTGTTAATTTATAAACTTTCGAGCCAGTCGGTTTTCTATCCAAGACAACATCTACAGTGACTAAATTAGCAGATATTAAATCCTCCAATCTGCGTTTCAATTTAGCGGAATTCATATCTTCGAGTCGCTCCAACTCACTCCAAGTTTTTGGGCCGTCTTTGAGCGCTCGAAGAATCTCATAACTACCGGGTTTAATTATCTTGGGTAAAAATTCGGTAAACTTAATCTTAAGTTCCATACGATTAAATAACTTTACTAATTTTATAAAAATTATCTTACAAATTCGTATTAACATACGATTCCGTAAGGGTTATATACTGTCTAAATCGTAGATTACTACGATGTTGAAAGAAGTTCAGAAGGTCCGGTATAAAACTATGGGTGTTCATATTTACAGAGATTGGCTGGATCTGATAGAAACATTCGTAGGAGAAGGAAAAGAGTTTAACAGCTTCTCGGAATATGCAAGATCACTAATTAGAGAAGACTTGAAAAAGAGAGGTCTCTTAGCCTCTGAATAGAAGCTAAGCCATTCCGATTTTCGCCTTAATTGCTTTGATCTCTTCCTCCAATTTCTTCAATCTCTCATCTAAGTATGTTTTTAGATCTAATCTCAGGGCATCTACTTTATCTCCCAAGTAAGTCTTAGTTTCGTCGATTTTATTGCAGATCGTCTTGGTGGATTCGTCAATTTTAGAGCCGAGGTATTCTCTTGTCTTCTCGGATTCCTCTCTTACGACTCTTTTAACATCTTTGATTTCATCGAGCATGTCGAGCAGAATAGGAATGGCCTTGCCCCAATGTTCTATCTGAAAGGCCTGCATGCATCTCTCGATGGGTGGAACGTCATACTTGTATTCCTCCAATTTTACCTCTTCAACGATAGCCTTCTCGGGCTTCTCAGCCTCGATCCTCTGTTTAAAGAGTTCGATTATTTCATCAGGAGCATCGATTAAGCATACAACAGCTTCTTTTCCGTCGATAAACGTGTTA
>Ga0256842_1000052_pt1 | contig 86261 bp, 98 predicted proteins | sample 4559240metaG_FD_185973 | JGI IMG/M metagenome (GOLD analysis project Ga0256842, IMG submission 185973) | Hydrothermal vent microbial communities from Guaymas Basin, Mexico - 4559-240 | ecosystem: Environmental > Aquatic > Marine > Hydrothermal vents | place: Mexico: Guaymas Basin | collected... | reverse complement strand
TATAAACATTACAAACAAATGTTCAAACAAATTAGATGAACTACATCCCCTGTGAAGATTGGATGTGCTTCAACGACGGTGCTAATCTCTTCTTAAGCAACCTACTCAAACGATTGCTTTTGTGGGGTCAAGGCTGTTGACGACGGTTTCGGCAATGTTTTCAAATTACATGTTATTTTTATTTATTGTGAATATATTTAGAATAAGTTTTTATATTTTTATAGACAATATCTATAATTTCCTTAGCTAAATTTATTATAGGGTCTGTCTGAGAAACTTTCACGAGGCTAACAATAGATATCAAAAGAAATAGTGCATAAATCAAATCAAACCAAATATAACTTAGCAAATTTGCCAAATAGATTAGAGCGACGATTGGCAAACCTAAGAGGATGTAAGGCTTTCTTTTCCAAACTCTCCATGTAAAATCCCATAGATTTTTAGCATCATGACTACTTGGGAATGCGTGCATTGCTATTGATACGCCAAGCCAATAGAGAATATATCTCACTTTAATCTTCCAGATTTCAAAAGTTATAGGCGTCATCAATGCAATGATAAAAATAGCTATTGCTATGATGGAATTTACTAAGAAAGGAGCAACTGTAATTAAAAAAGCCTGCTTGTATGTTCTTGGTGGTGCATGCTGAACATAGCCAACAGGATTCCCTAATCTAAAGTAACAAACTTCATAGACTCTAACGCCCGTCTTTTCACAAGCTAACTTATGAGCATATTCATGCATTATCACACCAGGAAAAGTGAGAATCGCTATTATGGTTCCAGGAATAACAATCATGTCTAGCTTTAAACAGAAGCAAGTATATATAATTAACTAATTTTATTTTTTTATAACTGTTAAACGTTAACGTTAAACTGTCTAGCTAAAAATTCAACCAATCTTATAAAAACGAGTAGATGAACCAACCTGCAACAACGGGAATGTTTAATATTTTGCGGTTTTACGAGTATTGATGGAGGTAGAAATCATAAAGGAAGCGGTTAGGGAGGTTTTAAGGGAGGAACTTGAGAAGATTCTTAGGGAAGTCGTGCTAAGTTTGATTCCAGAGGAAGAGCCAGAAGAGGATGAGAAGGTATTTGTGGAGGAAGAGATTTCCGAGGAAGATTACGTTCCTCTTGAGGAGGTCATGAAGAAGTGAACAGGGTTTTTCTCCATAAGAGGGTTATCAAATTTTTAGAAAAGCTCGATGAAAAAAGGAGGGAAAATGTTCTAAAAGTTTTAAAATCTCTTGAGAAATTTCCTCTCATTAGAGCGGACATAAAGAAGATCGGTAAAAAGACTTACAGAATGAGAATAGGTGAAATCAGAGTTATCTTCGATTATGATAAAGATAGAAACGCTATTTTTGTCAAACTAGTCGATTTCAGAGGCCGTGTCTATAAGAGGGTTTAAGATGGCGTGTTACATAACAGAGGCTGAGAACTGATTTTTTTCCTTTCGATAGTAACACCGATCCTTTACCTTATAACCTATAACCCTAAAGGACTGGTATCAACTACCGGAACTTATAGTCATTAAAGCGCTGTTGTTATAGTTTATAATCCTATCCAAGGACGTCCTCAGCAGGATCCTGTAACAGGATCCAATGGATCTCAAATCTAATCAGTTTTCGGTATTCATTATAAAAGTGGGTTAAAAGATTTAACCGCTACGGTTAGTTTTAAGCACACCTAAATTTCGAATTTTCGAATTTTAGAAATTTCGAAGTTTACTTAGGTATAATTCGAAAATTCGAAAATTCACTTTTATTCAGGTAAATCTTGCTACTCCTTAACATAATTCTGGAAGATCCCGGAATCAATCCAGGGGATAAAACCAAATTCTATATTTTCACTTTTCTGCAATTTTATAATTTTCAACTGTAAAATTATTTCAACCCAAGTTGTATAACCGCATTGTAGATAATTTCAACAAGCGATTATATAAAATCCAATTTATATATTTTCATGGATTTATTAGTGTTACTCGAACCAATTGGACCAAACGCAATAACACCCTATGCATTTTTATCAGTATTCATTATACGTTGCGAGAATTTTATTTAAGTGGTATCAGAATACCCTCCTCTGAAAATTTCGTCATCAGCGAATTCTACAAAAGCGTTTATTAAAATGAATTAAATAAAAATATTATTATGCACTTCGATTAGATTGATACTGTCATCTTCTCCTTCAATTTTTAACCATACCATTATTTCACCTTCTTTTTACTTTTTCTATGGAACCTCCTAAGTGTAAGAGCCAGAGTAGCCTCTTTTTTCAGAGTCTCTGTAACTTTTATCCTTCTTTTGCCGGTTTTAGTTGGGTTCTTAATTATTTGGCCAACCTCAGCCTCTTTTATTTCAACCAGTAGCGTCTTTGGGATTTTCTTGTTCATAGGAATGCCTAAATGCTTATGCAAGGCACCTGGATGTTTTATCGCCTTCTGGATCCAGTTCTTCTTTTTCTTTCCACTCTTCTGGCCTTTTCTACTCATAGGATCACCTCCTCAGAAAATACGAGTAGCTCTATCCAAATCCTTCAGAAAACCGTCAATATCGCTCATGGGGTTTCTTGGTCTTTGACCTCCTTTATTTCTCCCTTTACCTTTCTTTTTGCTTGATGATTTGGAAGATGATGATTTTTTAGATCGCTTAGAGCCTGATGATCTTCCAGAGCCTGACGAACCCAAAGCCATGTCTGTTAAGTTATCAAGTACTGATCTTCCCTTCTCCTTTGACTTAATCCTTTTCTTAGCGAGTATTTCAGCTTCATCAGGATCGAGTCCTGCCTTTATCAGCTTCTTTTTCTCCATCTCTATTTTTCTTCGTTCTTCCAGCTTCTTTAACTTCTTTTCAGCCTTTCTCGCAATTCTTTCTTCTCTTATTTTCTCCTTAATTTTTCCAACCAATTTTCCCAAAACCAATTTCTCACCCCCTACTTTCACCGAAAAGCTTGAGCATGAGGGTATCTTTCTCGATTCTACGCATGAGTATCTTTCCTGTGCGATCTATCAGCTTGAGCTTCTTCTTTGCAATTTTCTCAAGCTCTTCAGGGGTTACGGGCCTTGCCTCACCATTTACAATCACGAACAGATCCAATGCCATCACCTCTCCTTTACGAGTAAGGCCCAGAGTACGGCGAAGATCGCTAACACTAAAGCGAGATACATAACCATTCCAACCTCGTAGGGCATGGCAACTATCATAGCTGCTGAGAGGAAGAGCAATAACAAAGCGGTTGGGAATATTGACCTGGATTTAATGTAAACGACTCCACAGGTTAGGAAAACTATGGATGTATAGAACCAATCGCCTATAGCGTTCAGCCAAACTTCTTTAATAGGTGAGAAGAAAGCTTCAGGCCTAGTTAAGTTCGTAAAATTCAATATAGCTGGATAGCTTGAGATATTAAACACGGATTCGTTCAGGACTGACACGTTAAATTTTATTAGCGTTACATTCATTTTAATCACCTCACCCCCTTCTAATTAGTAGATAACCAACTCCAAGTAGCAACAGAGCATCGACAGCGTAACCTATTGGGATTGCAATCTGATCGGGAATAAGGAAGGCTCTAAGAATGTCTGGAAATCCAAGAAATACGCTTGCGGCAAATCTGAGCAATATTTCCAGCCCTGTGATTAAGGCGAAAGCTGCGGAACCTAAATAGTCGAAGATATTAGTTGCATTGCTAAATCGCTTATTTACGTCATTCATCATATCTACGATTTTCTGATGGTCTATCCAGCTTGATCCGGATGCGTATGGGAATATGCCTGTGGCATTTACTATTGTGAAACTAGTTTGCAGCAGTATCATTGCAATTACGAACTCACGTATCACATTCCCACCCTCCTTGCCCGATGTATTACGGCAGCACCAGCTATAATCATCGCAACAGCGACGACTAAACCGCTAACTCTCAGCCATCCCCAATACCACAATAAAGCGGCCATAGCAGCACCAAGAACGCAGGCAATGTCGGCCCTTACTTCGCCAAAGAGTAAAACGACGATTACGATTATTCCTATGGCAACTAAGTTATACAGCCATTCGGGCCAACCTTCGGGAAAGAGTGGAAATCTTATCGGTTGAACGCCTGCTGTTGAGACAAGTCTGGTTACATGAATTTCGGCACCACTTGCCGTTTTGATGTAGAAATGGACGAGATAACTCTCGTTTGCTTTACCTATGTAAACGAAGCTTCCAGATTGTTCGGTAGTTTCGGCATAGTAGAGGTTGGTTCCGTTCGTTGCGTTTATCCAGAACTTTGCTATGGTTACTGGCTCTGGTGAACTGTACTCTAAGGTTACAGTTCCGTTTGGTGCATCATATGCTATATAATAGGTTATCTGAGTTGTCAGAGGCTCTATGGTGAGAGTTCCAATGGTAAGAGTTGTTGTCTTCGAAACTGGAGATGAGAAATATCCTATTGATCTAACTTCCTGTCCATTGCTTACATATATCTGGTAAGGCTCGTTTGCTATTAGGTAATGGTAGGTTACATAATCAGTGGTGATCTTCTGTCTATCAATTTCAACAAGAACTTCTCTGTCGATGTACTTCTTGATTATGATGTCTCCGTTCTTGAATAAACCTGTGTTATCCTGAATATTGAACTGGATTAGAATCACGTTTGAAGTCGGGAAGTAAACGTAAGCAGTGGTTGTATTTGCGAGGGGAACGTAGATCTGAATCTGTCTTGTAATTCCGTTTGAATCTTTCACCCTAAGATAAGCATAGCCTTCGTAAATGACCAAGATCGTAGTGTTACCAGAGATCGAAGTGTTAAGTTGAGCGGTTTTGAGTACATTGAAGTTAGGATCGAGCAGGGTAATGTTTAGAATACCGTGATTTCTCAATTCCGTTTTTGTAAGCTCGTCGTAAACGTAAATGGTTATGTTTGTTGGATTGAATATAGTGTGAATGGCTATTGTAACGCTTCCTGTAGGTACATCAAGCACATGGACGGTTATGTATTTCACTCCTGAGATTTCATAATCTGAGACTTTGTAATTGCTGTATTGCTGACCGTTTACGTAAACCACTAAACCATAACTGTAAATGGGAGTTCCCAAATAGCTTGTATTGAACTGAAATGTTGTATTTGAAGTTACAGTTCCCTCTGGAATGTAAAAGCTTGCATTAACCCACATATCATCCCATGAAGTTACTCTGGACGTTCCAGATTCCGTAAAATAATCAAAGCTTAAGATTGCATCGAAGTTTCCAGAAGTTGCTGAGAAGTTTGCCCAATTGATACCTGAAACGAAATATCTTGAGCTTATAGCCAACCTAACGCTTGGATTTGTTTCGTTTAATTCACCAGTATATTGAATCAGATTGCCGTTAAGTTCAAGAGTGGGATTTATACAACTAAAGGATTTAACGCTTGGAGTTCCGAAGTCAGCAGGGTCAGTGGTCTTAATCTTGTAAACTCGTATGTATTCAAAGTTAGCGGTAGTTCCATAAACTGAAATACCGGGATATCCAACGAAATTGTAGCTTGCATTGGTATAATTTATTGTGTGGTTTGCACCCGTATTTAGATTTTCGACGTAACCAATTACTGTGTCTCCATTGAATATTGTTCTGAATAGGTGTGGATCCCCTTCTACGGTAGTAAATGCGCTACTAACACCGCCTATAGAAGATCCAGTGTCCCACGTATATATGTTGATAGCGTTTCGATCGCCACGCCACAACCAATGCCAAACATAATAGTTAGCTGAAGGATTAACTAAAACCGTTCCCATACGGCTATTTGAGCTTGTCACAATAGTTTCAACGATTATCGGAAAATTGCATGAGATATTAAAGTAAACGACAGTATTTGTCGATCCAGCCGTTAATCCTGTGTTTGATATTGTCAAAACACCATTTGTCTCGTTGACATTTGCATTACCACTGAAATCTTTAATTAAGAGTAGATCGCTTAAAACTCCATCTTCAAAGTCGTCATAAACTACAACTACGAATACTTTGCTTGCATTGTTATAGTTGCTCGGCAAAGCATTAGGATTCCCGTACGCAATGTTAAGTTCAGAACTTCCCGCTGTCAAATTGACCCAAATTACTGCTTTCTGCTCTGTTGTGTTAAAGTATTCAATCCAGAAGTATAGCTGAGTTCCTGAATCGTTGAAAACTCTTATGTCAGCTCCTGTAGAATTTACAAGACTCCAGAAATTATCGTTCGTCCCTAAAGCTTCCAAACCTTCTGTTACATTATATAACTCCCACGTCGTTCCGTTAATTACGATTTTATACTGTGAATACTCTGTTGGAGTAGCTGTAATCGGGAAGCTGAAATACTCAGCCCAGTCTCCTTCCCCACTATTGTCAAAGTTTCCTCCGCTAGCTCTGAACTCAACGTAAGCATTTGAGACTGAACTCAAATAATCAAGCCTGATCTGATTACTCGTCCCATTCGCACTAGGATATGTTTTATCGAAATGAGCTTGAACAGTCGCTCCTTCAACTATCCCAATCCCAAACAATAATAGTAATAAAATAATTAATAAGAATAACTTGAACTTCATAATTCACCACCTAAAAACGTATGATTCCTCTTCTGTTTTAGTGCTCGAGGAGAAAGCATGAATTAGAATGCTAATTCCTATTGGAATTAGCGAGTACTGCATTGTCATTTTAATGAACTGATATGTTGGATGATTTGCAGCTCCAAACATATTTGCAAGAGCATCGATAGCTCTAAACAGAGGTTCAGTGAATACGATAGCTGTAGCGATCATCCAGAATCCAACAATAGCTTCAAGCCAAGCTCTTACAGCCCCCATATCACCTCCCTCACAAACCTATTTCTTTCAAAATCCTATCAATTTGCTTCATTGCTTTACTCACGACCTTTAACGGATTCTGATAAACATTATAGATGTTCCACTCAACCTTTCTCCTCATTTCTCTGCTCTTTCTTGTCTGTTTTCTAGTTTCTCTCTTTAGAACAGATCTTGGTGCTGATGGTACAGATGGGATCTCAGGTGTAGATATAGCAGTGGATATCCCTGCAGGTGGCTTACCCGATCCTCCAGAAGACTTTGACGGTATTGATGGTGGTTTACCTATTGTAGTTTTCGGTTTACTCGAAGGAGTTTTAGGCTTACTTGGTTTCGGACTTGAAGATTTCCCTTTAGATGGTGTACTTGGTTTAGAACTTCGTTCATTCTTACTCTGAGAAGCTGATCCTTTAGCTTTGCTTGAAGTCTCAATATTGCTTGAAATTTCTGGAGAGAGCTCTGATAAAATGTCATAACCATAGCTGAAACCGATGTAACTCTCCTTTGGAGGGGAGAGATAGTAGGAAATGTCCAGTATATCAGTAGCTCTTGGCAGATATGACGATCTTTCCCTCTTAAACAGTAGATCTCGAAGTTCAGGAAGCTTTACTCCTGCTTCTCTTGTAATCTTTACAAGTTCTTCGTAAGTTGGAAGTCGACCCTTCTCAGCGATAAACTTCGCAATAGGGCTTTCAATGTATTTTCCGTGCAACTTTACTCTTAGTTTAGCGTATTCTACAAGTTGCCGTTCAATTGGTAATCCTTTTTCGATAGCATAAGCGGTAGCAATTTCTATTAAATCAGAAACATCCTTCCACCTTCCTTCATGTTTAGGAACGATTTCGCCTTCCTTGAAAACATGCCCACCTTCCAGCTTTCTAGCAGCTTGTTCCGATAGTCTTAACAGTTCCACTTCTTCAACCTTCAAAGGTTTCTGCTCTTCGAATCCGTATGCTATTGCACTTCTCTTTCCACCAAATATGCTTAGATATCCTTCTTTACCCTTCTTCGAGAAGACTTCAATTCCTTTAACCCACTCCTCACCGATCTTAAAGTAGATTTTCGGTTTCTCTGGTGAACCTTCAATTTTATACTCGACTCCAGAACTCTTAAGCTTCTTTTCAAGTTCAGAAACGAATTTCTCTGGATTATCGACGATTACTTCAATATCCTTTGGTTGTCTTGTCATGTACTCGCCCATCTGAAGTTTTTGGGCTACAGAACCGTAAACTTCGATGTTTCCCTTATAAGACGTTATTACTTCCTTAACGATTGGTTTTGCAGGTTCAGGAATGTGCTCGCTCAAGATTTCAAATTTCTCTGGCTTAACTACTGGCTCTTTAGTACTGTAGATCTTTGAAGTTATGTCGTATCCAAGCTCAAAGATTTCAGCATGTTCAGGAGATTTTGCATGTTCTTCTACAGTCTTCTTAAAGAATTCAGTCTCAAGCTTTGAGTAGGCCGTGACAGCTTTACCTTCGATAGCCTCTTTGGGTGCTGGTACTACTCTTCCGACTTTAATTCCCTCACCTTTTGCGATGGTTATTAGGGGTTTCTCCAGAGCATGAATCGTTATACCATATCTTACAGTTCCAAGCTTAGGTTCAGCACCACCTCCCTCCAAAATTGTTAATTTAGCAAAAGCAGGGCGTGGAATTGGTTTTGAAGCAACTCTTAATCCTTCTCCAACAACCAAACCTCCTACAGTTTCTCCAACCAAAACTCCAGCATAATAAGGAGATTCTGTAAAACCACTCCAGATTTTCTCTGGAATCTTGGCAAACCATTCTGCTGTTCCTATAACAAACATCTTTCCAGCTTCTATAGGATTCTTAACTGCCGTCTTGCTTAGCTCTACGATACCCCTACCAACATTGATTAATCCAGTAGTGATACCTAAACCTGCTAATTCGGCCCCAATTTTGATTCTTTCGACTACATTAGTCTCTCTGTCACCTCTATACTCAAGCTCTACTATACATTCTGCAATCTTATTTTCTACATCTTCCAGATCTGGATTTGTTTGCTTAGGAGTTCCAGAACCTCCAAAAGTTGCTTTTCTCAATTCGCTAGATTGAATTTCTTCCGCCTTTTCTTCTTGAATTCTAGCTTTCTCAATTTCTTTAGTTAATGAAGGCAATTCAAGCTTTTTAACCTCTATATCTACACCGTACTTACTTTTTATAGTTTCAACAACCTCCTCAACGCTTTTACCCTTTGATATAAGCTCTTTAACTTCTTTTTCAACTTGCTTCTCGATTTCACATCTTTCAGAAGAGCCTAAAGATCTGCTTGAAGATCCGCTACTCGAAGTAGATTTAGGTTCTCCGCTGGAAGATCTACCGGATGAACTAGACGGACTACTTATTCTAGTTTTTAAACCAAGTTTTGAAAAGAGTTTATTCCAAGCAGATACCGAACCTCTATGCCCTCCTGAACCAGAGCTTGAATGCCCTCCTGAACCTCCGCCTGAAGAGCCTGAAGATGAGCCTGATGATGTCGATCTTTTAGCATTACTTGCTGCAACTCTTAGCCCTGCATCTCCTCCAATTAGACCTGAAGATCCACCTGAAGAACTCCTATGAGATCCTCCAGAACTCTTAGATGGCTTAGATGAATATGGACTATATGTTCCAGGTGCTAAACCCTTGTTTACATAAGTTCCAGGGGCTAACCCTTTATTAACGTATGTTCCGGGTGCCAGGCTCATTTTAACCACCTAGCAACCAGAATAGCAGCTTAATACTAATTGGAGCGCCACCACCAGGAACGACATTCTTAACAGCTTGAGCCACATTCCCTCCAGCGTTCTGTATGATTGCAAAGGCGATAGCACCTACAATGAGTAACATAGCGATCGTGCTTATCCATGGCAGAATGTTTGCAAGCGTATTTCTGGCCCTTCTTCTTTCCTTATTTTTCTCGATCTGAATCTCAGTTTCAAGAAGAATCGGATTAGATTCTTCGAGATAATTGATAACAGCATTAGGCCTGATTACTTGATCTTCTGTAAGCACTAGTCCGTTTGAGAATACATCCTTTACCCATTTGTAAGTTTCATATGGAACTGTGAGAATCTTCTTTCCTTCATATGGGTCAAATATGTGTACAACCTTATTTTCCTCCTCTCCTTCAACTACTGCTGGAAACTGCAATTTTCTCACCCTCCCTCTTCTTTCTTAAATCGTCCATAAACTGTCTAAACTCCTCAGGAGACATCTCAACCGAATTGATAATGGCTTGCAGGTAGTCGTAACGGTCTATTCCGAGTTTCTTGAGTTGTGTTAGAACTGGAATGACTTTAGGCCTGATTGCTCTAGAATAAGGCGAATAAACTATTATGCTTGGTTTGTTGCCAAAAAGGATGACATCTTCCTTTTCAAACTCGAAAATTCCGTTTTTCTTGGTTTTATATGCAACCCCCTCGAGTTTAGCGGGAACAGGCTCAAAAGTTCCATCTGGATGGCAGAGCCAAACTAATCTCTTAGCAAACATTATTCTGAATACGTAAGGGCACCAGTACCAAATCAGAATGATGAATCCTGTAGCTACTAAGGCCCAAAGAAAGAACAGACCTGTAAGGTCATTCATAACCTCCACCTCTCTTAAATAATCCCAAAAATCCTCCAACCTTCTTATGCTCGTCCTCGTATGTAATGTGCTTGTGTACAGCCGTTAGCCTTTTAACGGAAAAGCCGTCTCTGCTTAAGCTTAAAGCAGCATTTGTATACGCTCTTATCCTTATTTGTTCTTGTCTATTCAAGCTTTTCTTTAGTTCGTATCTCCTTTTCATTCTGATGCCTTCAAGTCTTATAATCTCGTAGTCATCTTGCAGATCGAGAATATCATTTGATTTCAGATTGGCTAAATGTATAATTTTGTCCAGGAATGGGAAATACTTCTCCTGTAGATCGTATGGTACTGTAATTGGAACGCTGATCAAATATGCCAGGTCTACTTTTTGCGGTGGGACTTCCTCTCCTCTTTCCTCCTCTATTCTAACAGGCTCTAACTCTTCATACATTCTCAGCTTCCCTCCTTAACCAGCCTAAAATTATTACAGCCCCATTTAGCACACAAACAATTAAGAAAGCAACAAAGACATAAGCAAGCGAAGGACTGTAAATTACAGTAGTATGTTCAACCAGAGTATTGTTGACCTCGAGAACGTGAACGATCTCAACTGCAAAGCTTGCTAAGGCAAGCGCTGCAAACATAATGGCTGAAAGTACAGCACATATTAACCTTGCACCCTCATCTCGCAAAATTAGAATTCCTACGAATGTTATTATGCTTAAAATAAAAAGAAGAATGTAAAACTCGATGTACATCCTTTACCTCCTTGCAAGTAATGCTACCACTCCTAGAATTGCAGCCGCTCCCATAGCCCATGGATACATACCCATTAAGTTCAGAGCACCCCATACGCTATTCTTGATGTTCGTGTAAGTGTTCTGAGCTGTAGTGTCGTTGAGATTTGCGACCTGAGCATCAGTCTGCTGTTGGAACTGCCCCATAATCAGACAGGCGATCATCATCAGTATGGCAATTGCGATTATGGCACCAACGACGTTTTGAGCACCTTTCTTATCTTTAAGCAACTTAGACACCTGGATCTCACCCCCTGACGATCAAACTATATCAAGAATAGCAATAGGCTGATGTAAAGACGATACTGAAGTTATATACTGTTCTTGAACCCTATAGGAAGTTATATATCATATAACTCCAATCTATAACCAATGCTGATAGTTGAAATCATGCAACGGAATTTAGACCCCAAATATGAAGGGGACAGGTTAGTTTGGTGCCCTAACCGTAAGAAAACAAAAGTCATAAGCCTTCCTAAAGATTTTGCCAATGAAGGTGAAAGAGTTCATCTTTGGAGGATTGACGATCATACGCTCATTATAACCAAATTATCTGTTTTTGAGTTTGTTAAGAAGATCGTTGAAAGAGAATTGAGGTGATTCTGTGAGTAGAGTCTTCATCGAACAAGAAAGAAAAGTAGATTTTCAGGATGTTCTCTTTGACTTGTTACTGAAAATGAATTATGCTAGGGCTGTAAACGATGAGAACGCTTACTATAATCTTATCGAGCATTTTGAGAAACTCATGATCCCTTATATAGATGAAAAATATGAGAAAGAAATTGAAGAAATTAACAAACGATTTGGCAACAGTAAGGAGGGTAAAACCCCTATAGAAGTTGCAACTAAAAAAGCTCTAATGCATAAGCAGAAATTGGAGGCCAAGCTTGGTGCTCTTCTCAAGCTTGCGAGAAGAGTAGGGTTACTACCTGCCAAAGGAGTTAAAGGCAAAGAATCAAATATTTAAGGTGATTGTATGGATATTCTTAAGGTTATTGCTGGTTTGATCCGTGATAAACTGATAATTCGAGATGAGCATTATCCAATGGTGGTTGTTGGTTATCCTGGTGTCGGTAAAAGCTCGACGGCTTTGGCATTGGCTGAGGCCGTTGATGAGAGTTTCACCGTTGATCGAGTTGCATTCAAACCAACCGAATTCTTCGAAATTGCAAGAAATATTGAGAGAGGACAAGCAATTGTATTCGACGAGGCAGGTATAGGTTTGCATGCAAGAGAATGGCAGACGACAACCAATATCATATTCTCCAAGCTAACGCAAGTCTACAGGTTCCTTAATGTCTTCGTCGTTTTCACGGTTCCAGACATAAGCTACATAGACAGTCATGCCAGAAATGAGATGAAATCTATTCTGGACTTAATTGCAAAGGACATAGAAAAAGAGGTAACCATTGGACATTGGTGGGTTGTCAAAAGGAACAGAGCATTTGGAGTGACTCGCTTTGAAAAACTGAAAATATTCTGTGAAGATGGCGAGATTGAAATAGATCCTGTGTACTTTCCAAGGCCCACTAAAGAACTTTGGAGGGCCTACAAAAGGAAGGCTGAAACTTACAAGAAGAATATTATCAATGAGCTTTATGATGAGTTAAATAAGCTCGAAGAAGGTATAGCATCAAGCATAGATGGAAGGCTTATCAGGAGATTAGTTAATCAAGAGAAAGCTCTTATCAAAGTTTACGAATACTTAAGTAAAGAACTTGGATTGTCCGACCGGCAGATTGCAGGTATCATGGGTATTTCTAACGCAACATTACACAATTGGAAGAGCATTTGGTACTCGGGCAAGCAAGATGATGGAATTGACCAACTCATCGTTTAATGTTCAGTGTTCAACTTTTTACCAAACATATTATAGGTTCCAACAGAGAGAGGAAAGATTTTATTTATTGATTTTATAAATCTAAAAGCAAGAAAGATGCTAAATCGAAATTGGTGAATTTCGATGGTAATTTATGGACTGTTAGATGATTAAGCAGATAAACATTTAGATTTTGCTTAGCTAAACCAAATTAACCTAATGCTTGTTAGAAGGAGTTAATAGATGAGAGAAAAAATATGGCCTCTGGCTTGACTAGCCGGGCTGGAGTGTAAAAATTCCGCCAGCGAGCACACGCTCTTATATATTTGCTCTTTCCCTTAGAGGAAACAATTCAATAACCTTAGAATAGAACTCATCAGCTTGCCTAGCCTTAGCAAGATAGTGCATTGCACCAACTGTGGCTGGTCTCCTGCCCTGGATGAAGTCCGCAACCTCAGGGGGAACTCCATGCATTATCAGGAAATTATAATGCCACTTTCGGATACTATTGGCGGAGACCCTGTTATGCCGTATGAGATCCTTAGCATGAGAATAACTTATCTCGATCTTTCTGAGTTTCTTAGCAAAATCAGCGGGCATATATGCAAAGAATCCTTTCTTCTGGCCTTTTGATAGAGAAAGAATTGGATATCTTGCAATTCCTTTATTCTCGATGATAATGAGATTTTGAGGATCAAAGTTTCTTAGCATATCTAAGGCTTGTCTTAATCTAATACCGCTGTAAACGAGCAATTTAAACAGAATTTTTGCTTTCTCATCTTTTAAATCCTCATATGCTCTCTTAAGTTCATAATCGTGTATAAATACATCTCGAACGTCTGCTTGTTCAATTTTGCAAACTTTCCTAAACTTATCAAGAATTGCAGAATCTACACCTTTAACCTCTTCATAGAAGTTCAAAAGATTTCGAATTGCTTTGGCAAACCATCTTCTAACTCCTTTCTCCTCAATCTCTGTAAAAAGTATGTTGTATAAAGCGATGGGAGTTTCAATCTTTTCATTTGCATATTTTTCGAGATAATGTAGATAATACTTAGCAGTCTCAGGCTCAACACGATTCAAAAGCCATTGCCTAAATTCCTCTTTAACTTCTGGATAATTAATCACAAATCCGTATGTGTTTTCCTCAAAATTAGCCTTTCGAGCCGGTGACCCGGGTTCAAATCCCGGCCGGAGCATTCTTCTAAATATAGCTTACCGCTTTGTTTTTTAAAAGAGAAGAATTGGGAAGATAAAATAGCCTACTTCGATGACTCTATTATGTCTGAGCTGAAGATCGAGTCCAAGAACATTCTGTAGAATTCGACGAATCCGGCTCCACTACCGACTATAACTATCGTCTGCCCGTTCTTGAAGAAAATCGCAACAGTCCTTCCATCTACGAGTATCAGCCCGTGTTTGGACTTGGTCTTGAACCGAACCCTATAGACTTGGGATGCAAAATTTTTCAGATCATCGACGTTAACAGCACAGACTATGGTTTTAGCTTTACTCCGCTTTAAAATCGAGATTATCTCCTCAGGAATGAAAGATGCCGCAATTACGACCTCCTCGGAATTCAATATAAGTTCAGCAATCTTGTCTATGGCGGCATCTCCTCTGTAAATCTTTATTTCTTCTGTTTTAGCTTTCTCGATGGTCGGCAGCTCCTCTCTGAGATATCTGAGATTCTCTTCGACTTTCCTTGAGAATATCCTCATTAAATCGTCAGAGTTCAATGCCTTGAACTTCATCGGCTTTCCATAGGCCTCAACGAGACCCTTACTCATCAGAGATTTTATGACATCGTAAACCGAAGTCCTCGGAACTCCACTGAACTCTGCTACCTCTTTTGCTGTTAGCTCGCCCTTTGCTATGAGAGCCAAGAGAACCTTCGCCTCGTATTCCGAGAGGCCGAACGTCTTGAGAGCTTCGATCATTTTCTTCATCGAAAACAGAACTCTCGTAAAGTATTTATACATTTTTGTAGTTGCAACTACGACAGTATAGGGGGATGAAATCGTGAAGCTCAGGTTCGTTTTAGCTCTGGTTATCATGCTGATGGCAATTGAAAGTGCTCAGGGACTATACATCAAAGAAAAGCCAAGTGTAACCGTCACGATTGCCGGAACTAATCATCTCAGCAAGGGAACGAACGTGATAACGCTCATCGCATACAACCCGGCGAAGCAGGAGAGGATAATATACGACAATACCGAGCAGGCGATGTTCTTCAAAGGAAGGGAAAACATGTTGTTCACGGCATACAACGTCTCCTTTGAGTTGGAAGGAAATGACTTCATAGAGGTCAAGACACCGGTTCAGAAGATCCCGGCGATGTTGCCAATGAATCCAATTCAGCTGAAGTTCGTAGTCAAAGTCAAGGATTCCGCCAAAGCCGGAGAATACGAGCTGAAGCTCAAAGTTAAATACGATATAATAAATGATGTCGATGTCGATTTTGGCGTTCAGCAGTTCTCCATCCCTACCGTTTATAACCTTTCAGGAAATTCCAGCCAATACGGGACGGTCACAAAGTATGAGGTATCTCAATATCTCGACGAGCTCTGGATCGATTACGATCACAAGGAGATCGAGATACCGATAAAGGTATTCGTCGATAAGGAGGATGTCAGGCTTCAGATCGTGAGCGTCAGAACTGAGAACTTCGAAGCTAAGGGAAAGGGGCTCGTGACGGTTGAGGTGAAGAACATCGGAGAGAAGACGGGCAAGAACGCTTTCTTGGTTCTCATCACTCCTAACGGCTTTTCGGTTAAGGCGACTCCCTCTTTAACGACCATGCCCCCGACGATGACCGGACAGATGCCTCCGACGATGATGCCGGCTATGATGCCAACGGCCATGTCGATGCCTTCAACCATGGCAGGCACGCCTTCTCAACCGATCAGCATGCTCTCATCGACGAACGCCATATTCGTGGGAGATTTGGAGCCGGGCAAAATCGCCAAGGCGACGTTTCCCGTTAAGATAGATGTCAGCGACGGTGGAAACTACACGTTCGAAGTTAAAGCCGTTTATTTGGACGAATACGGGAATGTCGTCGAATCGAAGCCCGTCCCGTTTGGAGTTTACGTCTCACCACCGCCTAAGATTGAAATTAAGGATGTGGAGAGCAGGGTTTACGTGGGCAGCAGTGGTGATGTCGTCGTTAAGCTTACGATAAACAAACCTCTGAAGGAAGCGAGTGCGATTTTAAAGGTAAGTCTTCCCCTCTCCACGCTGAGCTCTGAATACTACTTGGGCAACGTCGAGCCGGGCAAGGTGTATGAGGCTACATTCAAGGTAGAGGCTTTGAAAGATGCCGTGGCTGTGATCTATCCAGCAACGCTGACCATCAAATACAAGAGCTTGAACGAGTGGACCGAAAGCGACCCCATAAGGATCGGAATAAAGGTGAATCCTAAGCTTCAGTTCGAGGTCATAGGCATCCCGACGATAGCCCAAGGAGAGGAGAAGGTCGTAACTGTCAAGATCAAGAACTTGGGCAACTTCACGATAAGAGAAGCTACTGCAAGGATAACCGTAGTCGATCCGTTTACTTCCACCGACGACACAGCATACATCGGAACGCTCAAGCCGGGCGAAACTAAAGAGATAAGCTTCAAGATAAAGGCGGACAAGGACGCAACTCCGAAGAGATACGGGCTCAACTTGGAGGTGAAGTATAAGGATCCCGAAGGAGATTGGGCGATCAGCGAGCCGACCAAGATGGTTATAGAGGTCACACCAGCCAAGCCGAACTTCGCACTGTTCGGAGGAATTTTCGCCGTAATTCTACTTACAGCGATAGGCTACATGCTCAAGAGGAGGAAGTGAGGTGATAGTCAGAATTGTTCAGAGGTATCCCTTCTTAATCATCGGATTGACCCTCTCGCTCCTAATTTTTTCCCTCTACTCAGCCCAGCATGTAGTTTACGAATACAAGATAGACACGTTCTTCAGCAAGGATGACGTGATATATCGCCAATACAAACTCTTCACGAAGGATTTCAGGGTGGGATCGGAAAATATCTTCATATTCGTCAAGAGCGAGGATGTTACGAATCGAGAAGTGCTCGAATACATGCTGAAGCTTGAGAAAGAATTGAGACATCTCAAATACGTTGAAAACATCGTTTCTCCTGCTTCGATCTTGGTTTCGATTTACGGAAAATTGCCCGAGGATCCCGTTGTGATAAGGGAGACGCTGAAGAGATACGGAGGAGATCTAATCCCTACTGATACTTTGGCGTTGATTTCGATCTCCATCTCCGCAACTGAATCTCAGCAGAGGAACGAGTTGGCGAAGCAGATAGAAGATATCGTCAAGTTCTCTCCAAAACCCGCTGGCGTTCACGTTTCAGTGACCGGTTCTCCGGTGATGGGATACCAGATAATGAAATCCATCCAGAAAAGCGTTCGATTGACGACTTCAGCATCTGCAATACTAATGGTCGTGATTCTCTTTCTGGTGTTCAGCGGAGTGGTTAGGAGGAAGATCTTTGCTTTAGTTCCACTCCTCATCTCGATACTCTCCGTGATATTTGTATATGGGGCGATGCCCATCTTGGGAATTCCGATGACCGAGGTGACGAACGGTTTCATGCCCATCTTGATCGGACTTGCCATAGAATATGCGGCACAGCTCCAAAGCAGGTTCGAGGAGGAGAGAAAGGAGGGTAAGAGGACGGATGAGTCGATAGGAATAGCCATAAGGAGCACGGGCTTAGCCATCGCTTTGGCGATGCTCACGACTGTCATAGGTTTCCTTTCAATGCTGTTTTCGGGAGTTCCCGCTTTGGGTTGGTTTGGAATTCTATCTGCCTTGGGTTTGATCGTCGCTTTCATACTAACGCTGACTTTCCTCCCAGCTCTGCTCAAGATAACCGACAGGGATGTGAAAGTCGAGGTTTCGGAAGAAGATGGAACTGGCATACTTGAGAGATCCCTTAGTGTCTTGGCGAAAGTTACAGCGAAGAGGTTCAGAACGATCCTAATCCTGACGTTGGTCGTGATAGCGTTCGGATTCTACGGATACACCCAGATAAAGCTCGAGACAAATCCGAGGAACTACGTCCCTCAGGATCTCCCGGCGATAGTCTCCCTCAAGGAGCTCGAAAGGCTCGTAGGAGGTCAGCATTACTACGTCGTCATTCTGAACGTAGATAGGCTCGATCTAAACGCGATAAAGAGAGCAGACGAACTTGGAAGATACATAGCCCAGAGGGAGAGCTACGTGGACAACTACGAATCCCTCGCCAAGGCTATAGTCGAGTTTTACGGCAGGATGCCATCGAACGATATCAAGTTGGAGATGGTTCTTCAGAAGCTTCCTCCATACATCAGGGACAAGTTCATCTCCGGAAATCAGATCGCCATATACATCGCGAGCCACGTGAAGTCGTTCGACGAGGAGGAGAAGCTCTACTACTCAATTCAAAACGACGTCAGATACTTCGGCTGGAAGGATGGGTTCTACGTTTCCGGCTACACCCCCCTTCTGATGGAGATGGGAAGGCTGATGCTCTTAGGACAGAGCAAGATGACGATTGCAGCCTACATCCTAATCGTCGCACTGATGTTTTTAGTTTACAGATCCATAACCAAAGCGGTTGTTCCTCTCGTTTCTATAACCACCGTAATCGCAATAGTCAACGCGTTCATGTTCGTGTTCGGAATAAAGCAGACGATGCTCAGCACGACGATGAACTCGATGGTGCTCGGATTGGGAATAGACTTCTCGATTCACGTCCTTGAGAGGTATCTTGAGGAGAGGAAGAGCTACGATCCGATGATGTCGGTCATGAGGACCGTTGAGAGAACTGGAAAGGCGATAACGACCTCAGCGTTGACCATGGCAGGTGGATTCGGAGCGCTACTGATATCTCCTTTCCCGCTCATGCAGACCTTTGGTGTTCTTTCGTTGGTTGCGATAATATTCAGTCTGCTTGCGAGTCTCACGGTCGTTCCAGCCTTTCTGATGATCACTGAGATGTTCAAGCCCAAATTGGGAACTCCCTCTCCAAGAGGGGTCGAGAATGTTTGATAGATACTCTAAGCTCATCGTAGTCTTAACGTTGGTGGCTATAGTTCTACTGGCATATTCAGCTCACAACATCAGGTTCGAGAGAGGACTTGAGACTTATTTGAGCAAGGACAGCAAGACATACATCCACTACAAGCTCTACACCAAGAACTTCAAGGCTTACGAGAAGGTTTTCATATTTATAAAGGCCGAGGATGTTGTTAGGAAAGATGTCTTCGAATACATGCTGAAGCTTGAGAGGGAGCTTAAAGAGATCGATGGCGTCGGAGATGTGGTTTCTCCAGCTTCGATAGTTTATGGGATGTTGGGGAACATTCCGAACGACAGAAACGAGCTCTACAGGCTTGCGAAGGACAGTGGACTCATAATCTCCCCCTCATTCGCAATGATGATCGTATCGATCACGACGAGCGAGGAGGAAAAGCTCGAAACGATAGCGAAGCAGATCGAGAGAATCGTGGAGTTCTTACCCAAACCGGCCGGTTTGAACGTTCAGATGACGGGAAGCGTTTTCCTCTGGTATCAGATAAAGAAGGAGATGGGAAAGAGTTTGGGAATAATGACCTCAGCCTCAACCCTTTTGATGGTGCTCATACTGTTCTTCACGTTCAGATCGGTCGTCAGGAGGTTGTCGTTTGCATTCCTTCCCCTTCTCATCTCGGTCTTTTCAGTAATAGCGGTATTCGGGCTAATGCCAATCTTGGGAATTCCGATGACCGAGCTCACCCACGGTGCTCTCCCCATTTTGATAGGTCTATCCATAGATTACGCCGTCCAACTTCAGAACAGGTTCGAGGAAGAGAGACGAAAGAGCGACGTTTTGACTTCCATAAAAACGGCCATAAACAAGACTGGTATGGCCATATTCTTGGCGTTGATCACGAGCGTTCTCTGCTTTTCTTCCATGGCTTTCTGCGGTGTTCCGGGCTTAAGCTATTTTGGATTTCTACTTTCTTTGGGCTTGACGATCGCATTCATCTTAACGCTGACCTTCCTCCCCTCGATCCTCTACCTCTTCGATAGCGGAGGGAAATGGAAAAAGGCTGAGTTGCTCGAATCGGCTTTGAGCAGGATTGCAGAGGTTTCTGTTCGTAGGAGATCTCTGATTTTGGCGTTCGTCATTATGATCGTTTTTGCCGGAGCATACTGCTCGCAAAACATCGGGATGGAGATCCAACACAAGAAGTATGCACCTCAAGATCTTCCCGCCATAATTCTCTTCAAGGAACTTGAGAGGGTCGCTGGTGGACAGTCAACGTTCGTAGTGGTTTTGAGCGATGCCGATGGCAAGATCGACGAATTCGTGAAATTCATGGAGAAGAGAGGTTTTAAGTGCTCGGTCAGATCGGTCGGATCTCAGACCGCCATCTATCTCTCAACGAAGCTTGAGAAATACGAGGACTACAAGCGTGCATACGACGAAATCGATGGAGCTCTGAGATTTTTCGGATTCACCGACTATTATATAACCGGAAATCCCGTTTTAGACATGGAGACGGGAAGGCTGATGATAGAGGGGCAGATGAACATAACGATGATATCCTTTGGCCTGATCGTGATCCTGCTACTGCTGATATACCGCTCGATTAGAAAGGCGATCGTCCCACTGATACCGATCGTGACGGTTATAGGCCTGATGAACATCCTGATGTTTCTCTTGAGAATAAAGCATACGATGATGAGCATAACGCTGAACTCGATAATAATAGGTTTGGGCGTCGATTATTCGATACATATAGTCGAGCGATTTTTCGAAGAGCTGAGAAAAGTTGATCCGGCCAAAGCCATAAAAAGGACAATTGAAAGAACGGGCAGAGCCATAACGATATCGGCGTTAACGACTGCAGGAGGTTTCTTCGCCCTTATGTTCTCAAGATTTCCGATAGCTAAGAGTGCCGGATTTCTGTCCTTCTCTGCCATAATCCTGTGCCTGATACCATCTCTAACCGTAGTTCCTGCCTTCCTGATGATAACGGAAAAATTTAAGGCGGCTCGGGAATGAAGCCCAACTCCATGAGCTTTTTCAGCTTCTCCTGAGTCGTCCTTATGATTTCGCTGACCTCCTCTCTGATCTCGTCTTCGTCCATCTTTATCCTCGCAACCCCCTGCTCTATCGCCTTCAGAGCCACGGCGGTAGCTATCTCTGGGAACACCTCACTTTCGGTCATCGTTGGGATTATGTGATCCTCGCTCAGCCCCCTCTCCTCCGCAAATCTCGCAAGGGTCTTAGCAGCTTCGATCGTCATCTCGTCCGTTATCGTTTTGGCTCTAACGGTGAGAACTCCTCTGAAGACTGCAGGGAATATGAGAGAGTTGTTTATCTGATTCGGAAAATCGCTCCTGCCGGTTCCCACAATCTTCGCTCCAGCCTCTTTAGCCTCATCTGGCATGATCTCTGGCGTTGGATTGGCTAAAGCGAACACTATCGCATCGTCGTTCATCTTCGCAACCCACTCCCTCTTTATCACTCCCGGCCCGGGCTTGCTTGCAGCTATAACTACATCTGCCCCCTCCAAAGCTTCTGCAATCCCACCGGTTTTGCCTTCCGCGTTCGTCTTCTGGCAGATCTCCCACTTGTATGGGTTCGACTTGAGATCTTCCCTATGTAAGCCTAAGATTCCTTTGCTGTCAACGACGACCATCTTCTTCAGATCAGCACCGAACTTCTCTAGGAGTCTGATCGTGGCGACGTTCGCAGCACCGACTCCAATTACGGCGATCTTCACATCTTCGATCTTCTTTCCAACGAGCTTCAAAGCGTTGATTAGCCCTGCGAGCGTTGCCGTAGCAGTGCCTTGCTGATCGTCGTGCCAGACTGGAATATCCAACTCCTCCCTCAGCCTTTCTAGGATATAGAAGCATTTTGGAGTGGCGATATCCTCCAAGTTTATCCCGCCAAATGCCGGAGTTATAGCCTTAACGATCTCGATGAATTTGTCCGCATCCTGCTCCGCAATTGGCAAGGGGAATGCATCAACTCCACCCAAATATTTGAACAGAAGAGCTTTACCTTCCATCACCGGAAGGGATGCTAAAGCACCGATGTTTCCCAAACCCAAAACCCTCGAGCCGTCGGTAATTATCGCTACGTTGTTCCACTTGTTTGTGAACTCGTAAGCCTGATCTTCATCCTCAGCGATTTTTAAGCAAGGTTGGGCGACTCCGGGAGTATACCAAACTGCAAAGTCATCTAAGCTCCTGATGGCACACTTCACCATTACCTCTATCTTTCCCCTGTAGAATCTGTGCCACTCCAGTTCTTTCATTAACGAATCTTTGCTTTCATACCGCCAAATAGTTTGTTATGAAATCTAAATACTAAGTGTGCATTACTACTACGATTGCATAACGTTAATATCCTTCAAGCCTACTCATCGTATGGACAAGAAGACCGTTCGAACATCAATAGCTTTAGATAGGAGAACTCAGGAGATGCTCGAAATTCTGATGAAGAAGAAGAACACTACCGCATCTGAAATAATTAGAAGGGCTATAAACCTCTACTTCGAGTTCGAGAACGCAACTACTAAGATCTCGCCAGATGTAACGAAGATCTATACAGATTTCTTGGCGAACGGAGAGCACGTAATAGTGGACATCGAACATTGGACTGCGATATGGGAGGAGTTGAATGAAAAGGCGAGTGAGAGGTTTTGGAAGATAATAGAGAGAACCGGTTACGAGCACGGTATTCAGTATATGAACAAGGGTCTGAGAAACATTTACGACATCCTGAGGTATATGGAGGTTGGAAATTGGTTCAGGATAAAGATCGATGGGGAGGGTTGTTACACGCTCATACTGAGCACTCATGTCGAGCAGAAGTTTCTCAAAATATTTTTGGAGAACATATTCAAGGCTCAAGGCTTCGAAGTTGAGATCATCGAAGGTTACGGAAAGCTCAGGATTATTAAGAAGTAATAACGAATACCAACATTAAATAAAAACTTTAATGAGTTTTCATAACGTCTTTGCTGTGCTCATGAAGTTCGACGTGGTCATAGTTGGAGCAGGCTTAGCTGGGATGCGTGCTGCAATAGCTATAGCGGAGAAGAATAGCAGAGTTTCCATTGCAATAATCGCCAAAACCTATCCCATCAGATGCCATAGCGTCTGCGCTGAAGGAGGAACCGCTGCGGTTTTGGATGAAAACGACAGCTTCGATCTACATGCATGGGACACGATAAAGGGCTCTGACTTTTTGGCAGACCAAGATGCTGTCGAGTTCTTCGTTAGAGAGTGTCCAAAGGAGATTCTCACATTGGATGCATGGGGATGTCCTTGGAGCAGAACTCCAGACGGCAGAATAGCCCAAAGGCCTTTCGGCGGGCATTCGTTCAATAGAACGGTCTTTGCTATGGACAGAACGGGCTTTCACGAAGTTCACACTCTCTACGAGAGAATGCTGATGTTCCCTAACATCGAGAGGTTCAACGAGTTCTTTCTGACGAATCTGATAGTTGAAGATAACACCGTCAAGGGAGTCACTGCGATAGACCTCAAGACGGGAGAGCTCGTGCTGTTCGAAGCGAAAGCGGTCATACTCGCAACTGGAGGGGCGGGGAGGATCTACGGATTCACGACATACAGCCACACCGTAACTGGGGATGGAATGGCAGTCGCTTACAGATGTGGAGTCCCTCTCAAGGACATGGAGTTCTTTCAGTTTCATCCGACAGGCTTAGTTCCTTCGGGAATCCTTATGACGGAAGCTTGCAGAGGTGAAGGGGGATATCTGCTCAACAAGAACGGAGAGAGGTTCATGAAGAAGTATGCTCCGGAGAGAATGGAGTTAGCTCCGAGAGATGTGGTTGCGAGGGCTATGTGGAGGGAGATAATCGAGGGAAGGGGGCTTGAAGGAGATTACGGCCCATACATTGCCTTAGATCTAACGCATCTAGGTGAGGAGAAGATCGAGGAGAGACTTCCCCTAATAAGAGAGACTGCGATGAAATTCGCTGGAATCGATCCCGTTGAAGAACCGATTCCGGTTAAGCCGGTAGCCCATTACACGATGGGTGGAATCCACACAAACGTCAATTGTGAGACGCCGATAAAGGGATTATTCGCCTGCGGAGAGGTTGCATGCATAAGCATCCACGGTGCGAACAGGTTGGGCTCGAATTCCACGGCTGAGTGCTTGGTGTTTGGAAGGGTTGCTGGAGAAAGAGCCTTGGAATACGTTCTCAAGAGAGATTTCAAGTCTGTGAGCAGGAAGGAGTTCGAGAGGGAGGAGAGCAGGATCTTCGACGAGCTTTTGGGGAGGAGCGGTGACGAGAGTCCGTATGCGATAAAGAGAGAACTCAACGAGACTATGGATAAAAACCTCTGGATATTCAGGGAGGAGAAGGGGATGAAGGAGGCGGTAAAAAAGATCAGAGAGTTGAAGGAGCGATACAAGAACGTGGAAATAGTTGACAAACATAGGGGATTCAACACCGATCTGATTCAAACGCTCGAAATTGGATACATGCTCGATTTAGCTGAAGTTGTTGCAATATGTGCTTTGCTTAGGAAAGAGAGTAGGGGGGCTCATTACAGGCTAGATTATCCGAAGAGGGACGATGAGAACTGGCTGAAGCATTCATTAGCTTACAAAACAGCGGATGGGGTTAAGGTGGATTATCTGCCCGTCACGATAACGAAGTGGAAGCCGACGGAGAGGAGGTATTGAGCATGAGGTTCAAGATCAGGCGTTTCGACGGGGAGAGAAGCTACTGGCAGGAATTTGATGTGCCAGTTAAGAGGGGAATGACGGTGCTTGAAGCCTTATATTACATAAAGGAGAATCTCGACCCCACTCTCAGCTTCAGAGCGTCATGCAGAATGGGTGTTTGTGGAAGCTGTGCTGTTCGAATTAACGGAAAACCAAGGCTCGCATGCGAAACGCAAGTTTCCAAGCTAAAAGAGCCTGTGAAGATCGAACCTCTCAAGAACTTTAACGTCATAAGAGATCTCGTAACGGATTTCGAGGGCTTCTTCAAGAAGCACGAGATCGTCAAACCCTATCTGATAAGGAAGAGTGAAGGGGAGATAAGGCAGACGCCAGAACAGCTGAAGAGATACTACATCTACACCCTCTGCATAAAGTGCGGTGCTTGCATGTCCGCTTGTCCCGTAGCCAAGAACTGCTTGGGGCCTATGCCGGTGGTTTCCGCTTACAGGTTCAACGAAGACAGTAGGGATGAGGGGAAAGAGGAGAGACTGAAGATTTTGAGTGATCATATATGGCACTGCCACTTCGTTGCGGAATGCAGTGAGGTTTGTCCAAAGGACCTCAATCCAGCTGAAGTAATTCAGAAGCTCAGACTTGAGGTTTTGAAGTTCAGCATGAGGTGGTGATATGCCGAGTCTGAACACGATAGCCTTCTATCTGCACAGGATAACTGGAGTTATCCTCGCGATCTACCTCTGCATGCACCTAGGCTTCCTAACAACAGTCAAAACGGGAGAATACTCGAGCCTGATCAAGGTGACGCTCTCAAGGCAGTTTCTGCCGTTCGACCTCATGCTCTTCCTGATCGGAATATATCACGGTGTTAATGGGATCAGGTTGATAATCCATGAATTCGGCTTTCTTTATAGGCATAGGAAGATTCTGCTCTATTTGACGTTTATAATTACAGCGGTGCTTTGGGTAGTCGTTGCATGGGAGGTGGTGATGTGAAAGGATTGGGTTGGCTCATGCAACTCCTGACGGGTTTAGCTTTAACTTTCCTCGTGACTTACCACTTCCTAATCACACACATTTTTGGCTCTCTTCAGCTGAACGAAGTTGTTGCGAGATTTCACGAGCTCAAAGCTTTCTATGCCGTTTTGGTTTTGGTCGTTGTGTTCCATGCCTTTAACGGGCTCAAGATAATCACGATCGAATTGGGAAAGAAGAGTCTAAGCAACCTGTTTTACGTTGCCATGGTTTTAGCGACAGCATATGGTCTTTTTCTGCTTTTTTCTATCTAAATAGTCAGTTCTTAACGTCGAACGCTATGTTCTCTTCAACCAACCTTCTGAGAAGATCGTTTATCAGACTTTCAGTGCAGACCACAACGACATTGCAGCCATGATGGGCGGACTCAACGCAGACATCCCTCGCACCGAAAAAAACCGGCTCTATCCCTATCTTTCTGCACGCTATCAAAGCCTCAACGCCCAACGCGACCACGATATCCGCACCCTCTACAGTTCTCTTAAGCGCATCAAGATTTACCGACCTGCTACCTCCCTCGCAAACGTCTGGAACCTTGAAAACAGTTACTTTTCCCCTCTCAGGAGGCTTGAATTCGTCCTTCGGTTTTATGAGAACCTCCTCCCCATCCCTTGCAGATGTCAGCGCTATGGAGTTGGGCTTTCCGTTTCTCTTGCAGTATATTAGCCCCCTTTCGAACCAGTATGTGACTTCGTCTCCTTTCCTGATATCACCAACAGCTATTGCGATCAGCGATCGAGAGTAAATACGCTTGAGCAGTTCTTCGGAAAAGACGTGAAGATCGAAGAGATTTTTGATCAACCAATCCAGACCTTTTTCTGTGACCTCGTAATAGCCCTTCTGAACTGTCCTTACGAAACCTTCAGATGTCAGATCTTTGAAGTATTCTGAGATCGCTTGAGGTGTTAGGTTGAGCTTTGCTGCTATATCCCTTTGATTGCAGTTCTTATTCGTGATGAGCTCAGCTAAGATCAGAAGTCTTATAGTGTCTTTTCTGCTGAGCAGAACTTTCATATTTCAAGCTTGTCCTGTAGCTATATAAATTTGCAGTGATGTAGTCCATACTTTTCTTCTCGCCCAAATGTATCTGAACGGCCTCCTCAACGAGCTTTCTCATAATGAAACTGGGCTTTCCCAAAACTACATTTGGACAAGTCGAGATATCAACATACACGTAGAATGTTTCGCCTTCATACTCGAATTCGGCGAGCTCGTCCCCCCTCTTTTGGATGTTGAAGGGATAGAGCTTGCAAGCTGTGGGCTTTAGCTCACCTTGCAGAACGCAAAGGTTTCCGTGCTGGAACGGGCAGATGTTCCCGATCTTCCTTATATAGAATTTTCCAAACCTTTCCTCAACGAAGCCCGTCCCCCTAAGCCTAAGATATTCGTAAAACCTCAGTGGAACTCTATACTCCTTGCAGCATCTCCCACAGGCAACACAGTGCCAAGAGTGGACTTTCCTCCACGGGACGAGCATATGATTATATATTCAAGGCTACATAAGCCTTTATCGCTAAAACACCTCATCGAATTCGACGTAGTCTTCCGGTAGCTCATCGAGCTGTCCTGCTTCATCGAGCACCTTCTCCTCAATATAGATCGGACAGGCCAATCTGACAGCTATGGCTATGCTGTCGCTCGGTCTCGCATCCACCTCGATCTCGTGGTCGTTCTGCTTCAGAACTATCCTCGCGTAGAATGTATTGTCAACGAGGTCGTCTATAACGATCTTCTCAACCCTTGCGTTCAACTTTCCGATAATATCGACCAAAAGATCGTGAGTCATCGGTCTTGGAGGAACCTGATTCTTTAGGGCAGAATGGATTGCCATCGCCTCTGCTATTCCGATATAGATGGGAAGAAGTCTTCCATCCTCAGCTCTGAGAACGACAACGGGAGAAAGTCCGAATACGCTCGGTGCGGCGAATACACCGAATACCTCCGCTATCAACTCCATTATTATAGTGGGTAATCCCGAACGTATTAATACTTTGCCATAACGTATTTACCTATATTTATAATTTTACGGTTCGAAAAGTATCTTAACAGCTCTGTTGCTTAGACGTTGAATGTCAGAGCGAATCTGCAAAGGTGTTGCGAAGATAATAAATTTATTTGATGTTTTAAAGAAAATTCTCGATGACAAGGCCATTTGTCAGGACGATACGATTACGATATTTGATCCTCCCTTCGAGATTCGAATAATGAGAAAGGAAGAAATGCTCACGTTTAATTTTGAAGGGGAAGATGTAGCTATTTTATCCAAAAGCCAATGTTGGATAAAAGAAGGTTTCGAAGATATCGTTGAAGATTGGATCGTTGCACTGACTTCGTTGGGATTTAAGAGATTTATTTTGAAGAATAGGTAGTTACCACTAACAGCTAAGGAAATAGAACCCGGAGTCAGTAGTAGATTTCATACAGAGAAGGGCATCTATTGCAGTGCATCATCTTGCAAATATAAAGCAAGCAGGTGACTTGATGTTTTGAAGTCTGGAATTGGAAAGAGTTTAAGGAGAATTACAAAGAATAGGCTGAGTGTTCGTTTTTCATAATTATAATAGCTGGAGGTAGAGACTGTCAAGATGTTATATTTTTATAATTTCATCCAACTTAGAGTAGATCTAAGTTGAACTTTATTTTTAGGGAATCTGTTATAAAATCTCTTAGTTCTTGATTTAAGTAAGGAAAAGAATTGTTCTACGCAATTTATTCTACCAAATTTTTCATTTTCGTAATCGAAGCCCATTCTTTTGAAAGCGTTTCTATACCAAACACCTTTATCGACGATAAACTTATTTATTCTTACAATACCTTAAAACCATTCTCATAAATTTGGAAACAGCAAATTGATGTCTGAGCCATGGAAACCCAAATAGCTCCTTCGTTTCCACGTCTATTGCTGCCCATACAAACACTTTCCAATCTCCTACTCTAACAATCGTCTCATCTACAGCTATAAATTTCCTTCCTCCTATGTTCTTTTAGAATGTATTTAAGCTTGTGGTAGTATTTACGAACCGATTCGTGCGAGACTTCTTCAAAAATCGAGATAAACAAGCTCGTTTTCCTCAATGAAAGCCCAAAAAATATAATAAACCCGCTAATATCTTAACCTCCAAACTTTTCTTGTTCCTCTTAAATATCTTCCTCCTCTTCGCCCTTTCAATTAATTCCTCTATAAACCCTACCATAAATATTATTAGCTAATTCTATTCTAAACCTTTGTCTTGACATTCTCTACCAGTATAAATATTAAGCTTGGCTAGTTGCAGTGAGAAGCAAACGGTTTTATAACGTTGTGAAAATTGCCAAAAGGTGATGCTAATGGAGGAAGTTAACAAGATCATCACGTTATGTGGAAAGGACTGGGCAAAGATCGGTGTCGAGTTCATATTCTTAGGAGGAAAACAGGAGTGCGAAAATTGCAGACTCAAAACGATCTGTCTGAGGCTAAGAGAGGGCGCCAAATATAAGATCGTCGGCTTGAGGGATGGGGCTGTTCATGAGTGTCCTCTGCACGATGAGGGTGTTGTGGCCGTAGAGGTGGTTGAACTTCCCATAGTTGCACTCATAGATTCTAAAATGGCCGTCGAAGGTGCGAGGATAAGGTTTGAAGGGAAGAGGTGCAACATCTTAGATTGCGAGATGTTCAACCTCTGTAATCCCGTCGAGCTTAAGGAGGGCGATTCGGTTATAGTCGAAAAGATAATAGGCGATGCCCCAGCTGAATGTAGAAAGGGTTTCAGTTTAAAGGTTGTTGAACTCAAGCGGGAGGAATAAATTTTTATTTTTTTAAGACTAAGTCGTATTATGGCCTTAGGTTTTGTTTTGATAAAAGTATTTCCTACGAAGGAAAGATACGTCTACGACAAGCTGGCTGAGCTTGAGGAAGTGGAGGAGCTTTATCCTCTATTCGGCGAATACGATCTCATAGCGAAGATTGTTGTTAGAGACTTCGAGCACTTGAGCGAGGTGGTTTTAAAGAAGATAAGGACTATTGACGGCGTTGTAGAAACTAAAACCCTCACTGGCGCAACGTTATAAATCTTTGCGAAATCCGTAGCATGTGGAGTTAACCAAAGCCTTCTTATTAAAAAAATTCAAGGAATATTACGTCAAAGCGGATCTCTACATTCCAAAAGAGTTCGGTAGTAGGGAATGGGCCTTTGTTCCTCTTGAGCATTTCCCCGAATTCGTAATGCACAGGCATATTGCATTCTCCTCAGATTTGGAGCTCAAAGCTTACGTCATAACCAATATTCCGGCTCACGCATACTATTCTTCAGCGTATTATTTGGATCCTTCTGCGGAAATGGAGAAGAAGGGTTGGAAGGGAGCAGATCTAATCTTTGACATCGATGCAGATCACCTGCCGAGAAGATCGCTAAAAGCGGCAAAGTTTGAAGTTTTTAAGCTTATAAAGATTCTTACAGACGATTTTGGGATTAGCGAGGATGACATAGAAGTGGCCTTCTCAGGACATAGGGGATATCACATCCATGTCTATGACGAGAGGTTTCGAGGTCTGGGATCTGCTGAAAGGAGGGAGATCGTCGATTATCTAACGCTGAACAGCTTAAAAAATCCAGAAAGTAGGCAGATGAAGAGAATTGCGAAGTGCATAGCGAAATACATAGCAAATGCGATTAAGGATAACAGGATCGATAAGCTTCTACAAAACTATGATGAAAGCAGAAGGCAGAGGATGATCTCAATTTTGAAGACAAATCTGAAAAAAATAGCCGAGGGTGATCTTTCACCAATACCGCAAGATCTCCTTGAGAGAGCTTTCAATCTGTGTTCTTCTCGACTGGCGGTTTACATCGACCCGCCCGTTACAGCAGACATAAAGAGACTCATAAGACTTCCAAACTCATTGCACGGCAAAACGGGGCTTAAGGTAACGCTGATACCTCTTGACGAGCTTGAAGAGTTCGATCCGCTTAGGGATGCGGTCGTTTTTGGTGAAGAGATGGTTAAGGTCAGAATTTTAAAAAGGATAAAGTTAAGAATGATGGAGAATGAATTTAAACTGCATCCCGGGAAGGATAAGATCCCTGAGTATTTGGCTGTATTCTTGATTTGCAGGGGTGTAGCGTTGTATGGACATTGACGAACTTCTGACAATCCTCGAAAAGTCAAAAAGCGGAAAGCTTCAGAAGATCGACGAAGATCTCTACGATAGGATTAAGGAGAGGATTGCGGAACTTGAGGAGAGGAAGAAGGACGCGAATAGCGAGGAAGAGGTTGCAAGAATTGAAGATGAAATCAGAACTTTGAGGAGAATTCAGAGAATGATTTTTGTAACCAGAACGAGTAAGATAATTAAGATAGCTTGGGCGAAGGTCTGCGAAACCGAAACGGACGAGGAGCTCGATAACATGACATCAGCGGAGAAGAGTTTGTTTAAAAAGCTTGTAGATGTTTTGGAAAACTTCAAGAGGTTGATACTCGAACATGTCAAGAAGGGGGAGAAAGAGGAGGGAAGGTATATACTCGTTAGAATAAAGAAGGATATCCCTGAATTTGTCGGTGTCGACGGAAAAACATATAAATTGCGTAGAGAGGATGTAGTTGTGCTACCTGAGCTTAACGCTAAAGCTTTAATAAAAGATGGAATTGCAGAAGAGATAGAGGTGAAAGGATGAAGTATCCAAAGAAGGTTAGGACGTTTTGCCCGTTCTGCGGAAGGCACACGATCCACGAAGTTGAAAAGGTAGGTAGGGGTAAGCAGAGTTCTCTCAAGTGGATCAACAGACAGAAGAAGAGAAGGGGTAAGGTAGGTAACTTAGGTAAGTTCAGCAAAGTGCCGGGTGGAGATAAACCGACGAAGAGAGTTAACATCAGGTTTAGGTGCACGGAATGCAAGAAAGCACACTGCAGACCGACTTGGAGAGTGAAGAGGTTTGAATTGGTTGAAAAGTAAGGGGGTGGTCGAGTTGGAGGAGAGAATGCCTACGAGCAAGTTTCTGAAGGTGAAGTGTCCGGATTGCGAGAACGTTCAGATAATCTTCGACCACCCCTCAACTGTAGTGAAATGTTTGGTTTGCGGGAGAACCTTAGCCGAGCCGACTGGAGGAAAAGGACTGATTAAAGCTAAGGTTCTTGAGGTTTTTGGTTAACCTTTTCTCTTTTCTCGCTTATACTAATCTTTCGATAGGTTGAACGTTCGATTAAAAAGAAAAATTTAAAATTTATATTGTATCAATTTATTGCATGTTAAACTCTCATGTTCTGGATGTCCTAATCGGCATCGTGTTCATATACCTCATTCTGAGTTTGATTTGCTCGGCAATCATGGAAATGATCGCCATGCTCCTATCTCTCAGAGCTAACACGCGTAAGCAGTGGATTGAGCGCGTGCTCGGGAAGAACTTAGCAGAAGAATTGTATAATCATTCTCTGATCTACAGTTTGGGCAATAAGGGAAATATGATCTGGAATTGGATTGAGAGGATTAAACAGCAAATAAAGAAAGACGAGAATGATATCAAGAAAGAAATATATGGTTTTCCGTCATACATCCCAGCGAATGCCTTTGCCTTGGCTCTGATTTCAACGATATGCAAATACCACTGCAAACACCCTACGAACGACCGAAGTAGATGTAACACTCACAAGTTCATGAACTGTCTATTGGAGGGTAAACTTGACGGTAATTGCAAGGATGAGGGATTATCGAGAATTTTGGATATTCTAAAGCTCTTTGCAAGCGAATCGGATAGAGATGTAAATAAATTCATCAAAAGTATCGAGGACTGGTTCAACGATGCTATGGACAGAGTTTCCGGCTGGTATAAGAGAAAGAGTCAAATAGGAATATTTCTCATCGCTCTCACCATAGCTTTAGCTCTAAACTTGGATACCTTCCAAATAGCAGGAGCGATTTACAAGGATTCCGTTCTTTGTGACGCTTTGGTTAACTCTGCAAAGAACGTGGTTGCTGCGAATATCTCTCAGAATCAGTCGTTTGAAGCCCTAACAGCCGTTTTAAACCAAACGAGCGAAAGCGTGGTAAGGTTGAACTTTTACATTGGCTGGAAATGGAATTCATCTCTAAGCGTCTGGGAGAATTTGATCCGCATATTGAGCAGTTTGATAAATAATCCAATCAAGATCGCTGGAATACTCGCTACGACCTTCGCGGCAGTTATTAAAGCTCCTATCTGGTTTGATCTGCTCAGCAGGTTCGTAAGGCTGAGAACTACGGGAGAAAAGCCTAAGGATGACAAAACAAAATCAAGCTGAAAGCAAAAGCCAAGCAGTTCAAAGCGCCGACAATATCTCCGTTTACGCCGCCGAAAGTCCTTATGACGTATAGTCTGTAGAGCAGGCATAGCAAGATTACCGCAACGTTTACCCAGACAATTTTTGGATAAATCGTCAGGCAAGCTAACGTAAACACAATCACGATCGTAAGCCCGACTACAAGATCACTCTTTCGGGCGAACTCCATCATGCAGGATGCCATTCCTTCCCAAATCGGTTTTGTCGTCGCCAAGAGCAATAGCATTCCAAATTTGGCCATCATCTGCGAATATATAACGGCCAACACTATCTCGTCTGGGTGTAAAATCGAAAAGGTCTGCATCAGAGAGAATATGTATATACAGACCGCAACCGTTCCCCCAACACCCGTTTTCAGATCCTTCAGAGCCTTCAGCTTCCGATCTTTCGGTGCAAATAGCGCATCCCCGAAGTCTGCAAGTCCATCAATGTGGTTTATTCCCTCAACGGCCAAATAGATCAGAACGGCCAAGAACGCCAGATTTTTAACGAATCTTATAAGAATTAAGATCGGGATCGCCATAAAAATACCCAGAATTGCACCAACAATGGGCAAAATCCAGAGATTCTCTCTGAGAGATTCAAAACTTTCCGCATCTCTACCTACCGGAATTGTGGAGAAAAATCCCAGAGCTCCTGCTATAGCCTTCACGATCGGACCTCACAACTTCAAACCTTCAAGCTTGAGCAACTCCCTTTTGATGTCCGTCCCAGCGCTGAACCCGCCCAAACCACTTTTCGCCACCACTCGATGGCATGGGATTATTATAGGGACGGGATTCCTCTTCAAAGCCTGTCCTATCGCCCTTGGAGATGTCTTTAACCTTTCTGCGAGCTCCTTGTATGTAGCCACATTTCCATAAGGAATCGTCCTCACCTCATCCAAAACTACTCTAACGAAATCTGAAAGTTCGGATAGGCTAACCTCGTAGCTACTGAAATCGACCCTTTCACCCTTGAAGTATCTTTCTAAGTCTGATTTTAGAGATTTGGCAGTATCTGACTGAATATTTTCGTAGAAGGGATGATCGTTGAACGTAACCCTAACGACGATCTCATTCTTCAAAACCACATTTACAAACTTTACCCATCGAACGCTTATGACTTCAAGCATCCTTACCAGCTATCTCCCTTATCCTTTCGATTCCACCCACCTGCCTAATCACTTCGGCAACGGATTTCGGCACAAGATCTTCCCATCTCTCTCCTCTAAGCATTCTTCTTCTTATCTCCGTCCCCTGATACTCGTTGCGGTTGAACATCTCTGTCGTTCGAACTTCAAATCCGGCTTCTTTAAACAGCCTTATTACGAGGGGATTGTTGGAAAAAACGACATCAAAGGGAGGAACCATCGAGCAGACGTGGGAAACCCAGAGACTGTTTCTGTATATATCCTCAAGTGGGATTATGTAAACCCTCTTCTTTAACTCTGGATCTATTTCATCCAAAGCCTTAGAAACCATCAGAACTCTCTCTCCAGCTGTGAAAGGATTTTCGATTGTATGGCTTTCTTGTGCACTTCCGATCGCTATTATCAGCTCGTCAACTTCATACACTATGTGCTTGATCACGTTGTGATGACCCAAGTGATATGGCTGAAATCTGCCGATGAAGAATCCCCTAACCACGCTTCCACCTCCTTGCCAGATACTCCTTCGACTTCAGTATGGCCTCCTCATTTCTAACTTCAAGCGTTAGGTAGCCCTTATAGTTTTGTGGAATAACGCTCAAATCAACGTTTCCTTCGCCCAAAGCCAAGTGTTCATCCAAATCACCCCTGTTGTCATGAAGATGAACGTTTACGACTCTATCAAACCAATCTAAGAAGACCTCGTGACCTTCCCTGCAGTTGTAGTGTCCGATATCGAACGTGAGCTTTAGATCGGTTTTTTCGAGCAAAAACTCTATAGCGTTCTTTAGGCTTTCATCCAAGGATATGGTGTTCTCCAAAGCCAAGATTTCGCATTCGGAATCTCTCAAAAAGTTAAGCATCTCAGTCGTTAGAACTTTGTAGTTGTGCTCTGAATAAAGCTCCTTAGGAAAAACAAAACCCTTCGCAGTTACAAATCCGGGGTTCCAGCCAATATGAAACGTTACGACTTTCGCATCGCACCTTTCAGCGTAGTGCATAACCTTCCTAAGCTCCTCGTAGCTCGCCTTACGCATGGTCTTGCTCACGGATATGAAGTTCGTTGAAGTTGCCGGAGCGTGCAATAGAACTTCCACTCCATAGCTCTCCTTGAGTTCCAAAAGCTCAGCATAACTCAGATTTTCCATACTGTATAGAGGATGATCCATGAGGATTTCAACGTGAGAGAAGCCGTGCTTTGAAGCGAATTCAAAAGCGTCCTTCGGTTTGTGAGCGATGTCCGGCTGGATTCCCAGTTTCATCGAATTTTGTTAAACGACCATTTTTTGAACTTTACGGAATACTTAAATCGGTTGAAATCAAACTATTATGATGATAGTCGAATCTTATCTTTACGATAAGGAGAACAGCACTGTCATCTGCAAAACGTGCATGCACAGGTGTAAGCTAAAACCAGGCAAATGGGGAATATGTAGGGTTAGAAAGAATGAAGACGGAGTTTTGAAGGTTTACAACTACGGCCTTGTCTCTTCTGTTGCTTTAGATCCGATCGAGAAAAAGCCATTGCACAACTTCAAACCGGGAAGTGCCGTTCTTTCCTTTGGAGGGATAAGTTGCAACTTCAGATGTAAGCACTGCCAGAACTACACGATAGCCTTTGCAGATCTCAGCTATCCTTACGTTAGGGAATACACGCCCGAGGATATACTCGCTCTAACAAAGCAGAACAGAGCGGACGGAATCGCTTGGACATACAACGAACCTTCGATATGGCACGAGTTCGCATTGGATTCGAGCAAGCTCGTAAAGGCTGAGGGATATTATGTCGTTTACGTTACGAACGGCTACATGAGCTTTGAGGCGATAGATCAATTTAAAGGAATTTTAGATGCAGCGAATGTCGATGTCAAGGCTTTCAACGAAGAATTTTACCGAAGAATATGCAAGGCAAAACTCGAAAACGTTCTCAAGGCTGTCGAATACATGCATAAAAAGGGAATTTTCTTAGAGCTAACGTATCTTGTCATCCCTGGAGAGAACGATTCAATGGACGAAATTAGGGAGTTCGCAGAATGGGTTTACGGCTTGAGCAAGAGAATTCCCGTTCACTTCTCAAAATTCCATCCCGACTTTCAGATGCTAGACAAACCTCCAACGCCCGTCTCGACTCTTGAAAAAGCCGTTGAGGTTGCCAAAGGTGTTGGATTGGAATACGTCTATATTGGCAACGTCTGGGGGCACAGATACGAGGACACCTACTGTCCAAACTGTGGACACTTGCTGATCGATAGAGATGGATTCTACATCGTTAGAATGGATTTGGATGGCAACAGATGCCCGGAGTGTGGCTACAAGCAGAACATAATCCTCTAAGAAATACATAGCCTCACGATTTGCTGGAGATGGAATAAACGATGCTCCTACCATCGTCGAAATAGAGGACGATTATAGAAGAAAAATCTTTAGTCTTTCTTTTCCCCAGAAACATTGCTCCGTTCAACCGCGTACGTTGACAGAAATTTGATAAAATCTTTTATCATACTTGACATAGCCACTCAATCTGTCGTTGAGTAGTTCCAGAATTTTGTCGAACTCCTCTTTTGAAACATCCTTTACACACGTTCTTCCAAGCCTTTCAGCGACATCTAATGCAACCTTTAGAGTAGGGAGCTTTTTCAAGTCATCGTCAGTCAATTCGATATAATCACGGGGTTTGCAAACTATCTCTTTGGCAGAGATTACATATTCTATGAGGTATATTCTGTAGTAATTACCACACATCTCTATGGTATTTCCATGCTCATTCATGAATCGCTTCAATTCAATTACTTCTGTTAAATTTCTTGCAATTAAAGGTTGAACATCTGCATGGTCAAATCTCTCGAATTTAACCCTTCGTAAAATTACTGGAAGTTCTTCGGCCTTAACGTGAGCACAGTTCTCAGCATGTTCTAGCCTTCTAATCGCACCTGTGAAGAGTAAACTTATCCTGTAATATCTGCCGTCTGTCTTCACGACAACATCGCTCCCATTTAAAAGTTTGTAGAATTCGATGAACCTGCTGTAGTTCAGATGAACGTGCTTCAATTCTATAGCGTTCAATATTTCTGGATATTCACTCAGATCGCTGAGATTCACGTAATTCTTCGGACATTCCAAGGGTTTCACGATCAACTCGTATCCGTGGGGTGTTAGGATTACGAAATACAGAGGGCTAAAGATCATTAGCAAAATCGCCCCGACCGCCACAAGAAATATGTTAAGATATCTCTTCACAAATTTTTGATTCATCTATAACGCTATATACTTTACCTTTTGATCGTAATCATGCATGAATGTCGCTACGAAATGCATACATCGGTGCAGGGAGCAAATCTTATTTATACATAGAAATAAAAAATTTCGTTATGCTTAACCAATATCATCATTTCTAAAATTTGGTGGTGATGCAACACTGTTGATGAGATATTATAAATTATGCACAATACGGCGTCACGACCAAAATTTGGTAAAAATATAACGATCAACCCATAGAATATTAAGCGCAAAATACTCTATTAAGATATTTAAAAATAAATATTTTTATAAATTTAACTCATAAAAATTAATAGAAATTCATAATTAACTTCTAAGCTCCGTAGCGTTCTTAGCCTCTTCTGGCAATTCTATCGAAACGGGTTTGTTGATATCATAAAACTCCACAATCGTTTTTACCGTCTGCTTTATGCTTACGTTTCCCTTCAGTGCACCCATCGATATCACCATCGGCATTTCCATGACTGTCAGAACTTCGGTTTTGACTGGATAGTATGTGTCTCTGGCTATCCACTCCTTAACTTCGACGTCCTTCAGCATATTCTTAAGCATGCTCTTGTTCTTCGGAACGTTTGCGGAGGAATTTGACATGTATTCTACGAATCTGTCCAAATCGGGCTTTAGTTTAAGAACATAGCAATCCACACCGTTTACGCTTTCATCGGACAGCTTTTCGATCTTTGAGAAACTCAAAAGCTCGATCTGCTGATCGATCTGATCGCTACGGTTCCAAAAATCATCCTGCACTTTCGTCTTAAACCATGCAATTGTTCCGTTTGGTCTTACAGCCTTAATGTATGCGGTGTCGTTGAAGACAAACGTCTCCGATTTCATGCTGAACGTTCGCCCGAACTGGTTCATGACAGTAGAAACGTCCATATACAACCTTTTGTTAACCATGTCTATCGCCCCCGTGGCGTTCGATACCATCTCCGATTTTGCTCCGCTTGATTCGTTTCCAACGATCACTTCCGATTTGACACTCATTTTAAATTTATACGTTTTTATATTTTTTGACGTTTCAAGCGCTTTCTGCTTTATCTCCTCTGGATTGAAGCTCTGAACGCACAGACTTAGCAAAACTCCAAACAGCACCGCTACGATAATAAGCTTTCTCATCTCGATCCCACCGAACCTTAATGATGGAAACCTTATAAAGGTTTTTCAACCACCTATCGATTTGAATCGTGCAATTCTTTTAACACTACCTCTACAGCCTTCGGTATAGCTTTCCTAACGGTTTCGGACAATACCATCCCCTCTCCAATTCTTTCGACTTCTATTCCAACGATTACGATCTCTGGAAGATCAATAAGACCTTCGGCGATCTTGATCAGAAAAGAAAAGTCGACATCATGCATCGACACTATTCTTTCTTTACCTTTGATCTCTTCTGGCCTTATCTTTACCACATCTCCGGGATTTCCGAAGCCTTTAACCGCATCGACCACTATAACCTTATCGTAACCCATAATGGTATTGAGGATGTCGATTCCCATCGTTCCGCAGTCGTAGATATCTGCATTGACCTTCATCTTTCTCAGTTCCTCTATCACCGCAATCCCAACGCCTTCATCTCCCATCAGGATGTTCCCTATTCCGATTATCGCCACTTTCATCTTACATCCTTTCCAACGGCTCGATTCCCAAAAGTTCGAGCCCGTTTCTAAGGACTATCCTCGTCGCATCCACTATTGCGAGTCTGTGCATCCTAAGCTCGCTCTCAGCTTTAAGGACAGGATGATCCCTATAGAAGTCGTTGAATGTGTTCGCAACTTTGAGAAGGTAGTCTGCAAAGATGTTCGGCTTGAGCTCGTTCACAACTCTGAGCACGATGTAGGAGAACTTTGAGAGCAGGACAACCAGCTTCCTCTCCAAGGGCGTGCAAAGATCTCCCCTGAAGTCCAAATCTGGCATCCCACTCTCAACTGCTTTTCTCAAAATGGAGCAACACCTTGCATGGCTGTATTGTATGTAGCTTGCTGTTTGCCTTTCGAAATCCAAAGCCTTCTGCCAGTCGAACACCATCGGCTTCTCCGGAGCGATCTTTACGAAGTCGAACCTTAAGGCTCCGACAGCTACTGCCTTGGCTATATGATCCTTCTCCTCATCGCTCAACTCCTCTCTTCCCTCCACAATCTTCCTTGCTTCTTCGTAGACCTTCTCTATGAGTTCGTCCGCTGAGATGAACTTGCCCTTTCTCGTGCTCATCGAACCTTCCGGCAACGAAACGAACTCGAAGAAGACGATCTCCGGTGGTTTCAATCCAAGTAACTTCAGTATATCCTGCAACTGCTTTCCTATGAGTTTGTGATCCGCTCCAAGCACGTTTATAAATCGCTCAAAGTTTTCGTTCTTCCAGAGGTGATACGCGAGATCCCTCGTAACGTAGAGGGTTGTGCCGTTCTCTCTTCTGACCACTACGGGCTTTTCATAGCCTAAATCGCTCAAATCTATCATCCAAGCCCCGTCCTTCTTCAGCAATCCCTTTTCATCGAGCATCTTTAGAATTCTATCGACATAGCCATTCCTTATGAATTCCGACTCCCATACGAATTCATCGTGCTGAACGTTGAGCCTCTGCAACGTCTCCTTAATCCCCTCAAGCGCTAGCTCCACCACTTCTCTGAACAGCTCGATTGCCTCTTCATCTCCCCGCTCATATCTGATCATGAGATCTTCAACTTCTCTCTCAAGCTCAGGATTCCTCTCAAGCTCCTTGTTCATCTTTATGTAAGCTTCAACCACAGCATGATCTGGCTTCTTCGATTCGTCTATTCCGAATCTCCTGTAGCCTAAGGCTGTTATGGCAATCTGCCTGCCCATGTCGTTGACGTAGTATTGAGTTCTAACATTTAAGCCGGCCTTCTTCATTATCCTCGCGATAGTATCACCAATTATCGAATTTCTGATGTGTCCTATGTGCAGAGGGCCATCCGGATTGGCGGATGTGTGCTCAACTAAAACCTCCCCTTTAAGCCTCGGTGATCCGTAGTCGTAATCCTGATCGAGTATGAGATCGATCGTATCCTCCAAGAACTCCTCGCTAACAAAGAAGTTTATATATCCATTTACGACCTCAATGCTACCAACGTATTCTCTCGGCTCAAGTTCCGCAACTAACTCCTCAGCTATCTCTTGCGGACTCCTTTTCTGCTCTTTTGCGAGTTTAAACGCTATGGTGCAGGCCAAATCAGCGTGATCGCTTTCCTTAACAAACCTTTCATCGACCTTAAGCATCTTCAAAACTTCCTTCTTAAACCTCAGAAACATATTTGCAGATTGAAAGGGGGGCTTAAATTATTATCCTCGGAAAGATGTCCTAACCTTTATATATCCCCAATTTAAAATTTGGTTAATGCTCATCGAACTTCCCAAACATGTGGAGATATTTGGATGTATTAAGATCCACGAAGTCCAGAGAGTCCTGAAACTTGAATCTGAGGAAGTTCATTCAGAATTACTCCGAGGATTTTCGAAAGAAGAGATGGATGAGATACTGCACAGGATGACCATCGTCGTTCCGATAAAGGATGAGAAAATGCATTTACTCGATGGTGTTCTTAGATCAATTCCACTGGGATGCAAGATTGTCGTTGTTTCGAACAGTCAAAGAGGAGAGAAGGATATATTCAAGATGGAGAGGGATCTTGTTTCCGATTTTTATAGAGTTACGAAACATCCCGTAGCACTCATTCATCAGAAGGATCCTGGTTTGGGTATAGCTTTTAAGGAGGTTGGTTACGAGCATATTTTGGATGAAACCGGTTTTGTTAGAAGTGGTAAGGCTGAGGGGATGATCATCGGTTTGATCCTTGCCAAGATGCTTAGTAGCGATTATGTCGGTTTTGTCGATGCAGACAACTATATCCCATGCTCGGTAAACGAATACGTTAGGCTATACTGTGCCGGACTTAGTATCTCAAACACTCCATACTCGATGGTGAGACTTCACTGGAGATATAAACCGAAGGTCATCGAAGATAGGCTATACTTCAAGAAGTGGGGAAGGGTGAGCGAGATCACGAACAAATACCTCAACATGCTCTTAGCTGTTCAAACCGGATTTGAGACGAACATAATCAAAACTGGAAACGCTGGTGAGCATGCGATGACGATGAAACTCGCCGAAATTATGGCGTTCTCCACAGGCTACTCAATTGAGCCCTACCAGTTCGTTTATCTCTTTGAAGAGTTTTGGAAGGGCGAAACTAAGTTCAAAGAGGCTGTTACATCTGGAATAGAGATTTATCAGATCGAAACTCTCAACCCGCACATCCACGAGGAGAAGGGCGATGAGCACATAAAGGAGATGCTTCTGCAGTCTTTGGCAACTATATACCACAGCAAGCTCTCGAACGATAAGCTCAGAAACGAAATAGCTGAGGAACTTAAGAGGAATGGTGTGATAAAAAGAAAGACAGAAATCAAAAAGAATGAAACTATGCCTCCGATAAATTTAATTGATATAAATGAATTCCGCAAACTCTTAGATGAATATTCCGAAACCCTTATAATATATGGGTAATCATATTAATAATAGTGATGAGCAAATTCATCATCTTCACGGATTTGGACGGAACTCTCTTAGATGAGAATTACTCTTTTGATTATGCGAAACCTACGATAGAGAAGCTTAAGAAACATAAAATTCCAATAGTTTTCTGTTCGGCAAAAACGAAAGCAGAGCAAGAGATTTTCAGGGAGAAAATGGGGATTCATGATCCTTTCATCGTCGAGGACGGTTCCGCAATATATATTCCAGAGGGATACTTCAAGAGGAGGTGTGGAGAGCCTAGGAATAACTATGAGGTCATAGTTTTGGGAGTTGGATATGATGAAATAATAAAGGAGATCGGGAAGTTGAGGAAGATGTATAGGATAGAGAGTTACCACTTCATGAGCGTTGAGGATGTTGCGAAGATTACCGGCCTAAGCTTGGAACTTGCAAAACTTGCGAAGATGAGGGAATTCAGCGAAACCGTTGTTTTTGCAGAGGAGAAGGCGATAGAAGAGCTCAAGAAAAAATTCAACGTCGTTGTAGGGGGAAGGTTTATCCATGTCTATGGTAAGGACGCCGATAAGGGGAAAGCAGTCAGAATTCTTACAGATCTTTACAGAGAGAGGTATAGTGACGTAATAACCATAGGAATCGGAAATTCCTACACGGATGAACCGATGCTCAGAGCTGTTGATATTCCAGCTTTGGTGAAGAACCCAGACTGCTGGGCGAATGTTAATATTAAAAATCTTTATAAAGCGGATGGAATAGCGACTGTAGGTTGGGTTGAGGTTGTTGAGAGGTTCGTTTTCGGGTGATCTTATGCCCGGCTCGAATGAAAAGGACGTGATATACATAGTTCCGCACACACACTACGACGCAGTCTGGGTATTCACCAAAGAGGATTACTTCTATATAAATATAGATTTTATATTAAAGAAGGTCATTGAGATACTTGAGGAGTTCGACGATTACAAGTTCCTCATCGAACAGGCTTTTCTGCTTGAGGAGATAGAGAGTAGGTATCCAGATCTCTTTGAGAAGATTAAGAGGTTTGTGAGGGAGGGTAGGATTGAGATTGCGGATGGGGAGTATCTTATGGCGGATACGATGCTCCCCCAAGAGGAAACTCTCGTTAGGGAGATTTTGGTTGGGAAGAGGTATATCAGGCAAAAGTTTGGGAAAGATGTAGAGGTGATGTGGCAGGCTGATAGCTTCGGTTTAAACGCTCAGCTCCCTCAGATCTACAGAAAGAGTGGGTATAAATACGTGGCCTTCAGGAGAGGTTGTCCCGAGATAAAACCTTCCGAATTCATCTGGGAAGGGTTGGATGGAACGAGAATAATAGCCCACGTCTTTCCCTTAGGTTATCGAGCCGGACTTTACATCGACAAGTGGGAGGAGAGCTACAACTTTTTGAAGGAGTGTGCTTTTTCAAACCACATCCTAATGCCTTCTGGCAGTGGATCCACACCCCCTCAAGAGGAGATCGTTGAAGCTGTCAAGAGGTGGAACAAGACACACGAAGGATCAATCATGAAGATAGCCATGCCATCGGAGTTCTTTAAGGAGATCGAGAAGTTTGCAGACAATTTACCTGTCAGAAGGGGGGAGATGTATTGTGGAAGATATTCACCAGTATTTCCTGATACCGCCTCAAGCAGGATCTGGATCAAGCTGAGCTTGAGAAAGTTGGAGTGCGACCTGCTGACACTTGAGAGGTTCGATACAATCTGCAGTCTTCTAACTGGCCAATATCACAAGGAGGAACTTGCAAACTGTTGGAAGAAGATACTCTTTAACGCATTCCACGATATACTTCCAGGAACTGGAGCGGATGAGGGTTACACGGAGGTCAGATACAACATAGACTTCCTCAGGATGAAGATTCCGCATCTCATGGAGGACATTCTAAAGACAATTCTCGACTACGATTCCAACGAATCGATGGCTGGAGATATCGTCGTGTTCAACCCGCTTTCTTGGGATGTTGAGAATTGGGTGGAAGTGGATCTCAGCTTCGACAGAGGTTACATCTACGACATAAAGGGTGTGAAGTGCGGGGATGAGGAGAGAAAGGTCGAGATAATAAAGATCAGCAGATACTACGACGGCTCCATAGGACATGCGAGGATAGGATTCGTAGCCAAGGTTCCAGCATTGGGCTACAAAGTTTATAAGATTATAGAGAGGGAGCCAATAGAGAACACGGACAGATTCCTGATAAGGAGTTCTACGGTTATCAATAACAAATTCTTCCGAATCAACTTCAATCCTGAGAATGGTATAATAATGGTCAGCAGAGGTGACGATGTTCTCCTCTACGAAGGAAATGAAATGGTAGTTGACAGCGAGGCTGGAGATCTCTATCACCACTATGAAGACATAGAGATGCCGGTTAAGGCTGAAGGTGGAGAAGGGATAAGATTCGGCCGATTCAAGGTTGATAACTTGACAGTTGAGGATACTCCGCTTAGAGTTATCATAACAGTTGAGACGAAATATTACTCACTCATATGGCCTTACAGGCTCACCGAGAAGTGGAAGCCCGTAATATGGAAGCACAACTACGTCACGTTCATCAAGAAGATTATAATCTATAGAGATCTACCGAGGATCGACTTCATAACAACTGTAGAGAACAAGCATCCAAGGACGAGGATAAGGGTCAGGTTCAAGACGAACATTAGGGAGAAGGAATACACGTGCGACATGCAGTTTGGAGCCATAAAAAGGAAGACGGACATGTATTACTTCAATCCAGAGGGATGGGTAGAGAAACCTTCTGGCGTGTATCCATCCTTGAGGTGGATCGATTACAGCAACCAGCATTATGGAGTGACAGTAATGAACAGGGGAACTCCAGAGAATGAGGTTAGGGATGGATACATATACATAACTCTGCTGAGATCGGTCGATCTCCTATCTCACGGCAAAGAAGGTCCTGTAATTCCGGTTTACGATGCCATGGAGCTGAACAAGAGATACACGTTTAAATATTCGGTCTATCCGCACGAAGGGAACTGGAAGGATGCAAAATCTTACAAGATGGGTTACGAGTTTAACTATGATCTCATAGCCTTACAGATACCTCCTGACAGAAAGCTCAGACCTTCGAGGTCTTTCCTCAGGGTTAAACCGGACAATGTCATACTTACAGCATTGAAGAAGGCTGAGGATGGAGATGACATAATAGTTAGGGTTTACGAAGCAACTGGAGAAAGGGCAGAAGCAGAAATAGAGTTCTTCAGAGATGTAGAGGCTGTCAGAGTTGTCAATCTTCTTGAAGAGTTCGATGAGGAGTTCGACAAGGATGTTGAAATAGAAAGGAATAAGATTAGATTCGAGATAAACCCGTTCGAGATAGTCACGCTGAGAGTTAGTCTGAAGGGGATATGAATGATAAAGAACAGAGACGAAATTCTGAGTTGTGGAGACGTTGAAGCTAAAGATGTCGCTCTGAAGATCGTAGAGCATGCGATAAAAAAGGCTGATCCCTATAGAATCGTGAGGGAGTCGATTAGACTTGAGAATTCGAAAATAATCGTTGAAGAAAGGGAGTTCGAGGCTGAGAACATTTACGTCGTTGCGATTGGAAAGGCAGCTTGTCCGATGGCCAAAGCCATAGAAGATTTGCTGGGAGATAGAATAAAGGAGGGTGTTGCGGTAACCAAATACGGATATTCAATGCCTTTGAGCAGAATGGATGTGATAGAGGCGGGACATCCGATTCCAGACGAGAATTCCGTTAGAGGAGCTAAGAGAGGGCTTGAAATCGCCAAGAAGGTTGGAAAGAACGATCTTCTGATTGTTCTAATTTCTGGAGGTGGTTCCGCCCTCTTCGTCATGCCAGAAGACGGAATAAGCCTCGAGGACAAGATAAGAACGAACGAGCTACTGCTCAAGAGCGGGGCAAAAATCCATGAAATAAATACGGTCAGAAAGCACATATCGAGGGTTAAGGGTGGGAAGTTCGTCAAGAATGTGAGGGGAACTGTCTTAGCGCTCATAATCTCCGACGTTGTGGGGGACAACTTGGAGGTAATAGCTTCCGGCATAACCGTCAGAGATCCCACGACATTTGAAGATGCGTTCAGAGTTTTGAAGTTGCACAGGTTATGGGATGCTGTTCCCGAATCGGTCAGAAGGCACATAGAGCTTGGAATGGAAGGTAAAAGAGAAGAAACGCTTAAGGAAGATCTCAGCAACGTTCACAACTTCCTGATCTGCGGGATGGGTAAAGTCTGCGAGTTCGCGATGGAGAAGGCAAGTGAGTTGGGATATCCCGCCCATGTGATCACATCCACGCTCGAAGGTGAGGCAAAGCACGCGGGAACTGTGATAGCCTCTATAGTCCAAGAGATTTGGAAGAACGGAAGACCTTTCGAAAGACCTGTTGTGCTGATATTCGGAGGGGAAACCACCGTTACGATATCAGGAAATGCTGGGAAAGGTGGGCCGAATCAGGAGTTGGCTTTGAGCTCTGCGAAGAAGATAGTCAAGCTGAGGGGATGTTGCATAGCTTCCATTGATACAGACGGAACCGATGGGCCAACCGAAGTCGCTGGTGGCATAGTTGACAGCTACACAGCTGAGGTGCTTGAAAGTAAAGGAATCGACATAGACGAATACCTCAGCGAACACAATGCATATGTGGCTTTGAAATTTGCTAAGGGGCTCGTGATAACCGGAGCAACGAGAACTAACGTCAACTCGATCGTTGTAGCAGTAGTTCTATGATAAAGATTGGCTGTTGCAGCTTTCCGGTTAGAAGAGAAGAATACTACAAAAACTTCAAAGTTGTCGAGGTTCAGCAAACCTTCTATAAGCCTCCCAAGCTATCTACTGCGAAAAAGTGGAGAAAAGAAGCTCCGAAGGATTTCGAGTTCACCGTCAAGGCCTTTCAGATTATAACACATCCGCCGAACTCAACCACATATAGAAGACTCGGATATAGACCAAGAAATGCAGGATTTTTCAAACCTTGCAAAGAGGTTTTTGAAGCTTGGGAGATAACGGAAGAAATAGCTAAAGTTCTGAAGGCAAAGGTTATCGTCTTCCAAACTCCGAAGTCCTTTAGGGATACCGAAGAAAATATCAGGAACATGGTCGAGTTCTTCTCATCGATTGAGAAAGATTTCATTTTTGCTTTTGAACCAAGGGGATGGAAGATCGAAACGATAAGGAAGGTTTGCGAGGAGCTCGATTTGGTTCATGTCGTGGATCCTTTCGTTTCCAAACCTGTTCACGGCAAAATCTATTACTTCCGTCTCCATGGCCATACTCAAATGTATAGGCATAAATACAGCGAGAAAGAGCTTAAGTGGCTTGCATCCTACGTTAAGAGTCTGGATAGAGAAGTTTACGTGATGTTCAACAACGTTCACATGTTCGAAGACGCCAAGGCGTTTAGGGATATCCTAAAAACGGAACGGATATAAGCTTTCCAGAATACTACTCAGCAGTGTGGCTCTTTGTTTACGGAACCCTGATGGATCCTGAGAAAGCCAAGAGGATATTCAAGAGATTGCCAAAAGCGAAGATCGCTTTTCTGCCGAACTATGAACTCGTCCTCAACAAGGAGGGAATGGGAAAGGGAAATCCAAACGTTAGAGAGGGAGGAAAAGGGGTTTGGGGAGTGATCTATGAGGTCGATGAGAGAGATCTGAGAAAGCTCGATCTCATAAGCCCCAAATATTACAGAAAGCTTGTCAAAGTTATCGTTAATGGAAAAGAAGAGGAAGCTTGGATATACATCGCAAAGCCGGAGTTTACGAACGATAGCTTGAAACCCGATAGATCGTGTATCGAGAGAATGATAAGGGGAGCCAAGCACCACGGACTGCCCGATGAATACATAAAATGGCTCGAAAGTTTATTAAAAAGCCTAGATAATGAATGAGTATGGTTAGAGTTGCGATTTTGGTTGACAACAAGGTAGTAGCGTTGAGACCACAAGGATTAAAGGCCGAATGGGGATTTTCCGCCCTTATCGAAGCAGATGAGCCGATACTCTTCGATGCCGGACAAACAGGAATCGCTTTCGAAAACTTTCAGTTGCTTGGTTTACCAACTCCGAAGAAGATCGTTCTCAGCCACGGACATTACGACCACACCGGTGGGCTTATGCCGTTCCTGAAGAAGGGTGTTAAGCTATACACTCATCCCGACGCCTTTCTTCCCCGATACTACAGGGGAGAATACATCGGGATCCCGTTTAGAAGAGAGCAGATAGAGGATCGTGCCGAGATAATAGAGCATAGGGAGCCAGTGGAGGTTTCGAAGAAAGTATGGGCTTTGGGGGAGATTCCGAGAGAGTTCGAGACTGCACTGCTTAAAGACTCATACATAATCAGAGAAGGAAAGAAAGAGGAAGATGAGATAAAGGATGACCAGAGCTTGGCGATAAAAACCGATAAAGGAATTTTGCTCGTGCTCGGATGTTGTCATTCCGGGTTAAGAAACACGATCAGGTGGGCTGAAGAGGTTACGGGAGATGAGGTCAGATTCATAGTTGGAGGGACTCATCTGATCGCATACAAGCCAGAAGAGATTAAAGAAATCGTCAGCAAGCTCGAATTTGAGTTCATAGCACCCTGCCACTGCACTGGCTTAAAGGCGGAGTTTCTGCTCATGGAAATGGTGGGGGAGAGGTTTAAAATGGTTGGAAGTGGGAGCATAATTGAGGTATGATGTTCAGGAGCAAGCGAGAGGTTAGGGAGTTCGTTTGGAGGAAAATAGAGAAGTATTCAAAGTTCCCTCCTCCGTTCGGCAGGATTCCGAACTTCGTCGGTGCTGAGAAAGCCTGTGAAAAGCTTAGGAAGCTTGAGCAGTATAGGAAAGCTAAAGTTGTATTTTCTGCTCCGGATTCTCCGCTGAAGAGAGCGAGGGAGATCGTGCTTGAAGATGGCAAAATTTTATTGGCTGTAAAGCCGAAGATGACCGGATTTCTGGTTATAGAAAAAGGGAAAGCCAGAACCATAAAGGAAATGATGAGATATGGCAAGGAGGTAAATCTTGACGAACTCGATCTGAAGGTGGATATATTTCTCCAAGGTTGTGTTGCAATCGATGGGATGGGAAACAGGATCGGAAAGGGTAGCGGTTTTGGGGATAAGGAATACCAGCTTTTGAAAGAGAAGGGCTTACTTTCCGATGATTGTCTCTATGTGGTTGTAGCTCATCCGATTCAGATCTTCGAAGATTTGAGCTATTTGATGGACGAGCACGATGTAAAGGCGGATGTAATCCTCACGCCTGATGAGATAATCTGGATTAAACGTTCATAATAATCAATGTGGTCGTGACTCCACATTGTGTGTGATTTAAATACTCCATCAACAGTATTGCAACACCACCATCAATGTCAGTATAAATTGATAAATTTTAAATTTTTGCTGGGGGTGATCCAAAAGTAATGCAAAAATCGGCCGTGACGCCGTATTGTGCATAGTTTAAAATATCTCATCAACAGTGTTGCATCACCACCCAAAAATCCAATATAAAATCAATAGTTGTAGTTGTAGGAATTGTCATTCTTATTTTGGCGGCTTACCATCTCATCAGGTTGTTTGCCGTCACAATCGTCTATATGGATTTTGCGAGCTATAAGACAAAGTTAATGAACGTCGGAGAGATCGACTATGACAGTGTTATTGAAAAAGCGAATATGGTTGGATACGGGGTCAAAGAGAGAAAGCTGAAACCGAACAGCATTGAGGAACTGAGCAGGAGGTTCGGTGCGTGCAGAGTGGACGCAATTAAATTCTATTACACGAATTGGACGTTTTTTCAGATATGTCTGCCAAAAGAAAATGAACATCGGAGCAGGGTCGAGTATTTCACGGAGATCGTTCATCCATACGCATCAAGAAATCTACCACCTGACGACTGGATACATAACGTGCTCAAGCTCACGTTTGATTTAGACGATCAAACCGTCGATGACTGTATATCGAAGCTGAAGAAACAACTCGGAAAAGAGCTAATTCCAACAGTCTATGTGAACGGAATACCGAACGTTTCCAAGGTGTATTACTATTTTAAGGGCAAAAGCGACAACGTCACGTTTCAACCGATCGATACGTCTGGGGTTGTTGTCGGAGGTTACGAATTAACGTTTTACGGAAACGCAAGCAAGATAGGTTCCATCGTTTTTACAGTTCCGAATGCAGAGATAACTTTACACAGAGGAAACGCTACATACATCATCAAGATCGATAGGTTGGGAGGGATATCGTTGGAGATCCACCTCCCGCCGTTTGGGAAAATCCCAAAGAGTGAATATAAATCGGTTTTTAAAGAGATGTTTGCAAAACTTGGATTACCGCAAGGTGTTTTGGACGAAGTGGAATTCGGTTACAATCCGACGATATGGTAACTAATCAAAATCTAAAGCAAAAAATTATTATAAATTTCCCTATCCATTGCTCTGATGTTCAAGAAGATTCTCGTCGCAAATAGAGGAGAGATAGCAATAAGAGTGATGCGAGCTTGTAGGGAGATGGGAATCAAGAGCGTTGCGATCTACAGTTCCGCAGATAGAAAGGCTCTACATCGTCTTTACGCTGATGAGAGCTATTATGTTGGCGAGGCCGAGGCGAGGAAGAGCTACCTGAACATGGACAAGATAATTGAGATAGCGAAGAAGAGCGGGGCTGAAGCTATTCATCCCGGTTACGGTTTCTTAGCTGAGAACGCTGAATTTGCCAAGAGATGCGATGAAGAAGGCATAGTATTCGTAGGGCCAAAGCCTAAGGTAATCGAAGCTATGGGTTCTAAGGTCAACGCAAGGAAGATGATGGAAGATGCTGGATTGCCTGTAGTGCCGGGTTCTCCCGCTTTGAAAGATGTGGACGATGCGATAAAGTGGGCCGAAAAGATAGGCTATCCCGTAGCTATAAAAGCTTCCGGTGGTGGCGGCGGAATAGGAATAACGGTAGTTTGGAACGAGAACGAGATAGAAGATGCCTTCAACAGATCTAAGAAGTTGGGTGAGAAGTATTTTGGAGATCCTACCGTTTACATCGAGAAGTATCTGCCAAAACCTCGCCACATCGAATTTCAGGTTTTAGCGGATGAGCATGGGAACGTCATTCACATGGGAGAAAGAGAGTGCTCGATTCAGAGGAGACATCAGAAGCTGATTGAAGAATGTCCTTCGCCAGTTGTCGATGATGAAACCCGTGAGAGAATGGGTAAACTCGTTGTTAAGGGAGCGAAGCACATCGGCTATACGAATGCTGGAACGATGGAATTTCTATACTACGAAGGCAACTTCTACTTCCTCGAAATGAACACACGATTGCAGGTCGAGCACACGATTACCGAAATGGTTACCGGTGTGGACATAGTCAAGTATCAGATAAGGATTGCTTATGGTGAGGAGCTTCAGCACGATCAGGAGGATATTGTGATGCGAGGACATGCGATCGAGTGTAGGATAAACGCCGAAGATCCGGTCGATTTTCTACCGAGAACGGGCAGGATAATCCACTATAGAAGCCCCGGAGGCATCGGAATAAGAATAGATAGCGGAGTTCACATGGGATACAAGATTCCGAAGGAATATGACCCCATGATCGCGAAGCTGATAGCCTGGGGAGAAAACAGGATGGAAGCTATTATGAGGATGAGAAGGGCACTCTACGAATACGTCATCGAGGGCATTGAAACCAACATTCCGTTCCACATGGCCGTTCTACATCACGAAGCGTTCGTGAAAGGAGACACTCATACGAAGTTCATCGAGGAACATAACATAAGGGAGGAGGTCAAGAAGTTTATGGTCGAACTGCATCCGATTAAGAAGAGGCTCGACGAGATGTTCACTACAGCTAAGCCAGTTGAAGAGGAAATAGTTGCAATAGCCTCAGCGATAGCCTACGCGAAGATGGAAGAGCCCAAGGTTAGCGGCTGGAAGTTGCACGCGAGGCTTGAAAATATGAAGTGATTAAATCATTTATCATTTTCGTTATTTAATTTTAGTTATTATAGTTTAAGTTAGGAAAATAATAGAAAATAATAGATTTAGAAGTTCAGAAGTCTGTCATAATTCTGAATTGGTCGGTGTCGGGCTTCATATAACGAAGAAACTTCCTCACTGCCCCTTCAACATCCCTAGCCCTCGTTATAGCTCTTCCTACGATCAGTATGTCCGCTCCAGCTTGCATGACTTCTGGAACGTTTTCTGGCCTTATCCCTCCGGCAACTGCAACAAGCACGTTGAACCTCTCCTTAACATCCTTCGCCAGATGCCAAGGCGGTGGAGCTTCACCTTCTACATCTATCGCTCTATGCAACTCAACGACGTTTGGCATATATCCGCTCTCCTTTATCTTCTCAAGCCTTTTTATCGGATCCTCAACTCCCAACATGTCCACTACTGCGTAGATCCCCGTTTTATCCGCCTCCTTGATACCTTCAACTATCGTCTTTATCGGAGCCAAGCCTGAGATTACGATCGCATTAGCGGTAGCATCGGCTGCCATCCTCGCCTCCAACTTTCCAACGTCGAGAGTTTTGAGATCGAGGACGTAGAACGCATCCGGCTTTACCTCTCTGAGCTTCAATATAACTTCTGCTCCGTATCTCTTAGCAAGGGGCGTTCCCACCTCATATATGATGTGATCGCTCTCGGGAATCTGCCTCATCACGTTGAGCACTTCGTTCAAGCTCGTTAGGTCGAATGCAATCTGTAGATATGGAGGATCCCAGAGTTTCGTCAACTTCCTTCCGACGAGCGGATGGAAAGCCCTATCCTTCTCCCACAGAACCTTGTCCACATCGGGGAATCCTCTCATAGCCCTCTTCAAAGCCAGCTTCGTTGCTCCGTAGTTGTAGTAGTAGATCTTGTTCTTATCTTTAGCTTTTGGATGTATGAAAACGCTGACAATCACCACTAAATTTTCGGCCTCCTCTTTCGGAATTATGCCTTCTTCAACTGCATCTGCAATAGCCTTCGCCACAGCAGCTTGAGCTGGGCCAAATATGAGCTCAGCTTGGTGCATGTCTTTAACGGTAACCTTTGGGACGATTATAGCTGGAGGCTTGGTTATGAGATTTGGTCTTAAAACCGCTAAGAGTGGTGTGTGCCCAGCGGAAAGCTGGGAAAGAGCGTTCGCGAAAGCTTGCCCAACCGGGCTGTCCTTCGTTCCGATCATCAGATCTACATGAGCAACCTCGTATCCCTGCCCTATCAAAGCCTCTCCGATAAGAAACTTCATGAACCCTCTGAATGATCCCAATCATAAAAAAATATCGATCAGCTCCATATCTTGTAGAACAACCTCTTACATCCTTCGTAGCTCAGCTTGCTTACGGCTTTGGCTATCTTGTTCTCCTCGACGAGGTGTGGATAAGGATTCTCCTCGCTCGGAAGCATCTCATCCTTTGAAATTATCGAGATGTATATTATCCCCCTTGCCGCCATGAGCCTTGCGGTTTCGTCATCGACCTCTTCTTCGAGCATGAACATCTTTGTCAGCTCATTTCCCGGATTCGGATATAGCTCGATTCCCAACTTTCTTGCGATCGTTTCTGGCAGATTGAGTGTCGAAACTTTAAAGCCTAATTCTTCCAAATATTTTGGCAGAAGAATGTGAATCTGCCCTGCCTCGACCAAAACGTCTCCTTCAACATCCAATCTTGCTATCTCTTCAGCCCTCATCCTGTCCCTAACCTTAAATCTTTCTGCGTCCGCTTTTGTAAATCTCACCGTAGCTTCGACGAGCTCATCGAAGTTTTTGCGGAGGAATGCTTCCTGATAGTCGAGCCAAGCCAAATTTGCCTCCTTTTCAGTATTTCTGACAAGTTCGATCTTTTCATCCTTCGGAAGATTCTCGAACTCCCCTCTATCTACAGCTTCTCTTATCATCTCAATTATTTCGAGATATGGATCAACCTGATAGATTCTTTTGCCCATCGCGTGCAGTCTTCGCAGAACTTCGCATTGGTGTTTTGAATAAACAGGGAAAGATGTGTCGATCGATCTGACGTAGCTGTCCACGGAAATCTCCCCGTTGAGCATTCGCTGAAATTTATCGTCCTTAGGCTCTTCTATGATGATCACATCCCTTTTCCTTGCCTCTTCCTCGAAATGAGGTAGCATCTCAACCCTATGCGATGTGAACAGAACGAGAATGTCCATGAGATGGCTTAGTTGCAATGCTTTGTTAAGGTTTCGTTTGGCAAACGTTAAGGCCAGATAGACATACAACATTCGATGCCAAAACTGAGAGGTCATCATCTAATCTGCCTCCAATTTTTCATAGGCAAAGGATACAGTCACAAATTCGTCAAAAATACGTTTAGAGTTCTCAAGAATGCCAAAAAGGTAACCGTAGTCGATGGAATTGATGATATATGTAAAGCCTGTCCAAATCACATCGGAGGTAGATGTCCTGAGGAGATGAAAGAGCTCGACAGGTTGGCGCTCTTTTTACTTTCAATTAACGTCGGATCGAGAGTTTGCTGGGATGAAATTAAAAGAAAGTTGCCAAAAATACTGCCGATATGGATCAGGAGAGCTTGCAAGGGATGCAGATGGTGGAAAGTATGCAAAGACAAAATGCTTAAATTCAAATGTCAACCTCACCAAACACATGGTTAACAAATATGTCAGAGTAACTCTCGCCTGTGCCTTAGCAGTTTTGACAGCGATCTCCGCTCAGATTTCATTCAAATTGGGACCAGTTCCTTATACGATGCAAAATTTTGCCGTAATCCTCTCAGGACTTCTGCTCGGCAAGTTCGGAGCGGTCGCTCAGCTGATATACTTGGGTATGATAGCACTCGGTATCCCAGCCGGAGCTGGGTTCAGAGGCGGAATCGGTGAGCTGTTCGGCTACACAGCTGGATACTTTTGGATGTTCCCTGTCTCAGCTTTTCTGATGGGACTGATAAGGGAAAAAGCCTACAGGCGAGGAAGCCTGAAAGAGCTAATTACTCTATGGATCGGAAGTGTTGTGGCTGTGATTCCTCTCTACTTGGTAGGCTTTGCCGTTTTCTATGAATTTGCGAGCGGTAGCTCCGGCTTGATGGGTTGGTGCGAATCCGCAACGAGATTCTTCGGAATAAATCTGAGTCCGTTCTGGGCAGTCTTCTTTGCGACAGTTCTGATATTCGTTCCGCAGGATGTGTTCATGGATCACGTGATTGCGATAGTAGTTTTCAAATATCTCCACGAGCTTCTGAAACAGAGAGGCTATGATCTGCCTTAAGGACGTTAAATACACATATCCAAACGGAATCGTCGGATTGAAAGGTGTCAGCTTGAAGGTAGAGGGAAACACCCTTATCGGAGGTTACACCGGCAGTGGAAAGTCCACCCTGCTCAGGATCTTCAACGGACTTATCCCGAACTTCTATGGCGGGAAGCTTGAGGGTGATGTTCGAATAGACACGGAAGTTTTCTTCATAGGGCAGAACGCAGACGAGCAGATAGTTGCGAGCAGAGTTTACGATGAGATTGCTCTACATCTCCTGCATCGGGGCTACGAATGGAACGAGGTGGATAGAAGGATAAAGAAGGTCGCTAAGGTTTGTGGGATTGAGGAACTGCTAAACAGGCGGATTTTCGAGCTTTCGGATGGGGAAAAGCGGTTGGTTACGATCGCCTCAGCCTTGGCAAGCGATTGTAGATGCTTAGCTTTGGATGAGCCTTTCAGCAATCTGCATCCAAGGATTGCAGACAAAATCCTTAAGATCTTGCTGAGACAGGACAGGATCGTCGTCCTTTCCGAGCACAGGATCGAGTTCGCAGAACAATTTGAAGAGTTCTTCTGGATGGAAGACGGAAGGATCGTCGATATTCCAGAGTTGAACGATAGCGTTTGCGGAAGGGAATTTAAGTCGAAAGAAACCGTTGTCAAAGTTGAATCCATCACGTTCGGCTACGATAAGCCGCTTTTTGAAGATCTATCGTTCGATGTAAAGAGAGGAGAGATATTTGCGATAATTGGAGAGAACGGATGCGGCAAGACGACGTTGCTGAGGCTAATAGCCGGGACTTTGAAGCCTTGGGACGGCAGAATTGAGGTCAGAGGAAAGATCGGGATGACATTCAGCTTTCCGAACTATCACCTGTTCGAGAGCAGAGTTGATAGGGAAGTTCATCCCGAACTCCTTAAGCTCTTCGATCTGGAGAAGTTAGCCGACAGACATCCTCATTCCTTGAGCTTCGGACAGGCTAAGAGAGTTGCGATTGCGAAGGCTTTTTGTGGAGATGTCGTCTTACTCGATGAACCAACAGCTGGGCAGGATTTTAAGTTTAGGATTAAGCTCTTGGATGTCGCAAAGGAACTTGGGAAGACCGTTATAATTGCAACACATGACTTGAAGCTTGCGGAGTGTTGTGACGATGTTCTCGAAATACCTTAGACTCGTTGAAACAGCTCTGGAGGATTCGGATTTCGAGCCAAGAACCTGTCTGATCTCAGTCCTGATACTGACGATCTCGGCATACTCCTTTAGAATCGATATCGCTTTTACGATAATCCTACTGACGTTTGCTTTTAATCCGAAGAAGACAACAGCTGGCCTGCTTGCTTCAACACCCTTCATGCTGTTCTTCGCATTTGCAAGCTTCATCTTGGGTGGGTTCGAGAAGATTCCAACGGTTATAGCGCTCATTTGCATAGGATGCTTGCTCTACGGAATTCAGCCCGAAAAGTTCAGCTACGCGTTGATGTTCTTCAGAGTTCCACCGAAATTAGCTCATTCGATAGCGATAGCGATGAGAATGTTTCAGATTCTGATCAGGGATTTCGAGCTTACTTCAGAAGCTTTGAGACTTAGCGGGGCTGGAGGGTTTAGCTACTACTTCAAACTGCCCAAAGCGTTCTCAGCTATAGCGGTCTTGAGGGCTTTTACGATGGCCGAAGTTCTCTATTCGAGAGGTTTCGACTTCGATAGGAGAATCGTGAAATGCGAGAATCCAAAGCTTAGGGATTGGCTTCTTCTAGCCCTTTCGATTTCGATAGCGTGCTACACCTATCTAACTCGTAATGCGCTATGACTATACACTGATCCGCTTGAAGGGAAAGAGGAGAGAGTGAAACTATTCTATCGGCGAACTTCAAAACGATCTTTTCATCTTCCTCTTTTATCCCGATGTGATCCCCCAAGACGAACAGCGGATTCTTGAGTTTGCAGGCAACCTCTCTTATGTCCATTCCGTCCTCTCTGAGATAAACTATCTCATCGTATTTCGCCGAAAGTTCCTCAAGCAACTCTTTGAGATCTTTCCTCGCAACGTAAATTCCGGGAGTGCTCCGCTTCCATTCCCTTTCAGCCTTCATCTGCAGGGCTTTCCTTATGAGTCCGCCCACATTCCTCTCATCTGGAGCCATGTATCTGACTTCACTACCCAAGATCTTCAAAGCCTTAGGAGGATCGGGTTTTCCCAGCAGTAGGAGATAAATTTCGGAATCCTTCCTTATGCCGTGAGAAATGAACAGAGCTTGGGCGACGCACCTACATAAGATATCCATCCTTCCAGCTGAACCGGCTAAATCCTTAAGGCTGAATGGCTTAGTTACCGCTTTGTTCCCGACCACCAAGAATCCTCTCATGTTACGATCTCCTCTCGATAAAGGTAATATACGATCGGACGTATTCATGTCATGCGTTTGATAATCGTATCGTTGCTCACGCTCATCTGCTTGACTTCGATGGCGAACGGAGCGACAATTGTGAGGGTGGATATAAAAGGGGAGATAAATCAGGGGACTGCGATACTCGTAAATTCGGCCTTCAAGAAGGCTGAAGAGGTTGGAGCTGATGCAATCCTGATCGTTATAGATACTCCCGGAGGTTTACTTTCCGCAACTAAGGAGATCGTTTCCAACATTTTAAACAGCGACATTCCCGTGATAACTTACGTCTATCCTTCTGGAGCGTTCTCAGCTTCTGCTGGCTCGTTCGTCCTTATAGCTGGACACGTTGCAGCGATGGCGAATGGAACTTCCGTGGGAGCGGCAACGCCATTCGTTGCAGGGTTTCCGCCAAAGGTTGAGAACAAGACTGTCAATTACATAGCGAGCTATGCTAAGAGCATTGCGGAGATGAGACACAGGCCAGCGGATATCGTGGAGAGATTCGTGACAGAAGGATTGAGCCTTTCAGCTGAAGAGGCTTACGAGAAGGGAGTGGTAGATGTTTTGGCAGATTCACCTCATCAGCTCTTCGAGAAGTTGAACGGCCGAATTGTGACCGTTAAAGGGAAGAAGCTCAAGCTGGACTTCAGCACGGTAGAAGTTGTAAAGGTTAGAAAGCCTCTGCAGTCCAACATATACGAAATTCTATCAAATCCCATGGTAGCCTTCGTTCTTCTAATCTTAGGCATATACTGCCTAATATTCGGGCTGATGACACCCGGTTTTGGAATGGAGGTTTTCGGAGCTATATGTTTGATCTTGGCTTTGTTTGGCTTCGGAGCCATTGGCATAAACACCTTTGCCGTTATATTGATCCTACTTGGAATCTTGCTGCTCGTCTTGGAGCTTCTAACTCCTACATTCGGCGTTTTGGGCATAGCTTCGATTATCTGCATGACTTTGGGCTGTATAATGCTCTTCAAAGAACCCCTGATGCCGAGGGAGTTCTACAGGGACTTTGTGATGTTCGTCGGCGGGGTTAGCTTGGGAACCGCTACGATCATGACCTTCGTGATCGTAAAGGTAGCCCAGCTCAAGAGAATGAAGAAGAAGGTTGGCGGAGAGGCGATGATTGGCGAGGTTGGAGAGGTAATCGAGTTCAAAGACGGCAAGGGGTTGGTTAAGGTAAGGGGCGAAATTTGGAAGTGCAAGAGTGAAGAAGAACTGGAGAAGGGAGATGAGGTCGTAGTCGTTGGAAGGGAAGGATTGACATTGTTCGTTAGAAAGAGAACGGAGCATTAATCGTTTAAGGTGTCGTTATGGATGCGGAGAGAGTAGTAGAAGAACTGGAAAACGAGACGATCAAGTGGCTCGAAAGAATCAAAGTTAGGATTGAGAAGGTGAATGCCATAAATAAGAAGGGAGAGGAGTTTCTGAAGAATATTCGAGCTTACATCTCGGATTCCGAATACTTTTTGGAGAAAGGAGATCTGGTTAGGGCTTTTGAATGCGTCGTTTGGGCGTGGGCTTGGCTTGAGATTGGCTTGAATATTGGGATTTTGCTTGATCAAAAAACTTTAACGACAGATATAGATAATGGTCATGATAATTACAATAATTTATAAGATTTTAATTCATATTAAAATAGAAAAAATTAAATATGATTGACTTCCTTAAAGGCAATCTAACTTATGCGGATACTTAAAAAGCTACCACTAATAGTAGGAGGATTGATATTAGTGGTAGCTTTACTTGTTAGTATGTGTGTGCAAAAATCTGAAGAAGCAATACCAACTACACCAATAACTCAACCAAAAAAAGAGTTCAAACTTTCTGATTTCCCAAAGGTTTTCAAAGAAAACACTTTGATTATTATTGGAGATAATGCTTCTGAAATTGAAATACGAGCTGCAAAAGAGATTGCTAAATATTTAAAGAATAAGACTGGGAATAAGCCTTTGATTAAGAGATATTCTGAAGTTACTGAGGAAGATAAAAGGAGTTATAATTTAATTGTCATTGGAACTCTTATGAGTAATAAAATGCTTAAAGAGATTTACGCTATTGCTGATGTTTTAAAAACTAATGAAACATTTCCAGGAGATTGCAGAGGAATTTTGGAGGTAGTCAATAATCCTTGGAATAAAAGTAAAGCAATGCTGTTGATTGAAGGAAGTAGTAAATGGGGTGTAAAAGTAAGTGAATTAGAACTTTTAAAAGAAAAAATAAAGGAAAATAATCAGAAATACATTATAGTAGAGCCACTAAAGATGAATTCAACTTATTATATTAGTCAGAATCTTTTACAACAGAATATAAATCCAAATAAAAAATTATTTTTAAAAATTAAATTAATTGATATTAATAAATTAATTATTAAAATTAATGATGATGATTATAATCCAAAAGATTATATATTCATAGTCCCTGATTCAAATGAAAATGGTGCTTTTGATGATGAAGCTTATGCGTTCTTAGTAAATGGTAAATGTTTTCCAGGTATCTTATCTCCAAATGGAAAGTCAGTAGTTTTTGCTGAGGTTATACCATTTTCAAATTTCCATACTTGTATTTTTAATAATACTACTGGCTACACGTTTCTTATTACTTTACCTATCCATCGAATGCAATTGAATTGTTCTTTTCTTCGAGTTGGTTTTGTTGACGAAAATGACGGGTCAATTACCACTGATATTATAATAGCTGTGAAGGGAGGGGATATAAATTGATATTTAAGATATTTAAGCATAAATTATGGTATTTAATATTATTAATACAAATAGTTACCACCCTATCTATTGCAGTGGCTCAAGCAGACTCTTCAGTAAAATATTACGCACTTATAATTTGTGGAAGCAGAGGTGGCAGTTTCCAAAATAATACAGATTACATGTATCATTTGGTAAGAGATCATTGTTCATTTGATGACGTGTATTATTTAAGTGTTGACCTTTCACATCCAGGTGTAAATGCTCTATCTACTAAAGCAAATGTTCGTTGGGCAATTACTAATTGGCTTGCCTCTCGCTCAGATGATAACGACATAATTCTTATCTATTTCAGTAGCCATGGAGGTGGATATAACTGGAGACATAGGTCTGTAGAGTTTGGTCGCATAGACTTAAATGGTGACGAGGGTTTAGAGGTACGTGAAAGTAATATTACAGAAGTTATAAATGAAAGTGGAAGATTTTTATATCCAAATGGATTTGATGTAAATGGTGATGGTGACACGGATGACTGGGTGGGTATTGATGAATGCTTACAAGTAGCTGATGGTCTTTATTGGGACGATGAACTAGCATCGGATCTTAGTACACTGCGTTATGGAAAGCTAATATTTATAAGACAAGGATGTAAGGAAAAAATAGGTTGTTTTGGTGGTGGAATAATAGATGATATTAGTGCACCAAACAGAATAATCATAACAGCCACAAACGAAACTTGGTATTCTTATGGAGATATAGATGGAGATGGGTTCAGTGAATGGTCAGAAGCCTTTATAGATGCCCTACATGGAAGTAGTACACATTATAATAATGGTATGATTAATGATGGTATTGTTACAGCCGATAAAAATGGTGATGGAAAAGTATCTTTAAAGGAAGCTTGGGATTACGCTTGGAATCACGATACTGCTCGCTTAGGTGGTTGGGAAACTCCATGGTTAGATGATAATGGCAATGGTCTACCCACTTTTGTTAATGAAAAGGATCATTTGGACTCCAGTGATGGATCTGTGGCTGATATAATATTTTTACCTTTCCGAAGTGGATTAGTAAATAGGAGTATCGCGGATGGATTATGTTGGTTACGCTTTCATCAAAACCCCGACGGTTCATGGTGTTACACGTATCCCGACGGAACTAAAGTTGAAAGCGTTGGTGTTACAGCCATGGCTGTAATGGCTTTCCTCAATTATGGTATAAGTGAAGAAGATTCAACTGTGGCAAAAGGTTTGAAATATATTCTTTCACATCAAAACGCTGATGGAGCGATAACCAGCTCTATCCACACACATATTTACGATACATCTCTTGCAGTCTTAGCTTTACTTGCAACAAACAACGAATCATACAAAGGTGTAGTTCAAAAAGCAGTTAGTTACCTAATCCAAGCCCAGCAGGATGAAGGTGAAGGTGCGAGCCAATCTGATTGGTTCTATGGAGGTTGGGGTTACGAGACTGGAGAAACACACTGGGCCGATCTATCAAACACACAATTCGTTTTATTAGCATTACATGAAGCTGATCAGAAAGGTTGGGCTAACGTTCCTGATGATGTTTGGCAAAAGGCTTTGATTTTCGTTACAAGATGCCAGAACTTGAAGCAGACGAATCCAGACTACGCAAAATATGATGATGGAGGGTTCTTCTATAATCCAATAATGAATCCGTGGGTGCCAGGTGGAGATATGAAATCGTATGGATCCATGACAGCAGCAGGATTATGGAGCTTAATATGCTGTGGCCTAGATGAAAATGATATAAGGGTCCAGAAAGCAATAGAATGGTTTAAGAACAATTATCATATTGATCAAAACTATCCTATTGATGATACTTGGCTATACTACTACCTCTATACATTTGCAAAGGCTATGACTCTTTCAGGAATAGAACAGCTTGGAGATCATGACTGGTATCATGATCTATCGAATTACTTAGTGAATCAACAGAGAGCAGATGGTTCATGGTTAAATCCTTGGGAAGGAATGTATCATGGAGCTGAAAAAGAAGAATTAGCAACAGTTCAGGCAATCCTTGCCTTAGAAACAAAGATTTCACCTATTGTTTCGAGGACCATAGAGTTCAAAGTGGAGTCACCTGTTGACTTACACGTCTATGATCCACTTGGAAGGCATGTTGGATTAAATTATGACACAGGAAAAATTGAAATTGAAATTCCAGGAGCAACTTACACTGGTCCCAACACGGAACCGCAGATTATAAGAATTAAAAACCCTATTGCTGGTGAATATAAAGTGGTATTAGTAGGTAGAGAAAATGGTTACTATACCTTAACAATAAGTGGATATCTTGATGGAAATGTCGTTTATGAAAAAAGTTATACAAAATCAATAGTCAAAGGTGAAACACAAGAAGCTAAAACTATAGTTTCAGCAATTGCTGGCGCAATCACTATAAGCTCGACTAGTCCAGCTACTACAACAACTGCTATAGTTCCGGCTCCTGAATTTTCTGCAATAGTTTTTCCAATAGTAACTACTATAGGTGTAACATGGTATCTAATAAGAAAAAAGAAGATTTATTAAATATTTCAATATTTTTATATATTATTTTTCCGGTGGTGTTGCAATACTGTTGATGGAGTATTTAAATCACACACAATGTGGAGTCACGACCTATTTTCCTAGAAATAGTAATAATACTCACCCTTAGCTTTCTGCTCCCTATCCAGCCTTGAACCGAGTTTGTTCACTCTTGGTCTCTTCGTCTCCTCATCCCTTCTGAACGTGATGCCAAGATTCGACAGGAATAGATTCATCCCATCTCGCATTCCCATCGGTTTCTTTGCAATTCCCCTTCTTCCGGGCTCGCCTTGGAAGACCATTAGCCTATCGCTTACCATATCTATGAGATAGATGTCGTGATCCACGACAAGCACGCTCTTAGATTGGTTCAGAGCGAATCTCCTGATCATCCTTGCTACTTCGGTTCTCTGTTCGACATCCAGATGTGCCGAAGGTTCATCTAACAGGTAAAGATCCGCGTCTCTAAGCAAGCAAGCGACTATAGCGACCCTCTGCAATTCGCCACCACTCAGCTCGTCCAGATTCTTGTCCATGAGATCTTCTATTCTGAGCGGTTTCAGAAATTCCGTTTTGTAGTAAGAAGAATCAACCATCGGGTTTATCTTCCTAAGAAACATCCCTACGGGCATGCTTACGTCTGCTTTGATGTATTGGGGTTTGTATGAAACCTTGAGGTTCAGCTTGACCTTCTTCTCATCGTCTTCGAGCACTCCAGCCAAAATCTTAACGAACGTAGATTTTCCAGTAGCGTTTGGTCCTACTACACCTAAAACCTCTTCAGCCCTTATGTCTCCACCCTCGACTTCAAGCCTGAACCCTTCAAATGACTTTGTGAAGGACGGATACTCTACAAGAATCTTCTCGCTTTCTCCTTCTCTGGGCTGGAATATCTCAAACTCGATCGGCTTGTCTCTGATCCTTATGTTCTCTTCAGCCAAGTAGCCCCTCAGATACTGATTGATTCCAACTCTCGCACCTTTAGCGTTGGTGATAACACCGTAAACTCCCGGTTCACCATAGCTGATGTGAACAAAATCGGCAAGCATGTCCAAAATAGCTAAATCGTGCTCTACGATAAGCACCGGCTTCCTTTCAGCCCACTCCTTTATGACTTTGGCAACGTTAATTCGCTGGTATATGTCCAGATAGGATGTTATCTCGTCTAAGAAGTAGAAATCGGCATCCTTCATCAAACAGCCAGCAATTGCGAGCCTCTGAAGTTCTCCACCGCTTAGATCCTTGACATCTCTATTCAAAGCGTGTTTGAGCTCCAATCTTTCGACGATCTCATCCAAAATTCCAAGTTCATCAGCCCTCTCAAGCAAATCTCTAACCTTACCCTTATAAACCTTCGGAATCGCTTCGATATACTGTGGCTTCTGACTCGTCTTGATCTTGCCTTCGGCTAAATCCTTGAGATAGTTAAACAGCTCAGTTCCTGAGAATCGCTCGCAGATCTCATCCCAAGTTGGCTCTTCCTCAATTCTTCCTAAGTTCGGCTTCAACTGTCCAGTCAGAATCTTAACAGCTGTCGTTTTTCCAGTTCCGTTTGGGCCTAATAAGCCGACAACGTAACCCTTCCTTGGAATCGGCAAGCCGTAAAGCACGAACCCGTTTTTGCCGTATCTGTGAACTTCCTTCCCCTCAAGCTCGTGAGGTAAGCCCACGATAGAAATCGCTTTGAACGGACACTTTTTAACACAGATTCCGCATCCGACACAGAGCTCTTCGGAAATTACTGCTTTTCCGTCTTTGATGACGATAACATCCTCAACTCCCGTTCTGATTTTCGGACAGTATTTTATGCACTCATGGGCACATTTTTTCGGTTGACATCTGTCCCTGTTTACCACTGCGATCCTGAACTCTGGCATCGAATCTGGCAAGGCAAGTCGTCTTATAAAATCTTTTCAATGTTCGAATTCGAACCTCTCCGATATTCCATATTTTTAGATTTGACCATCTCAGCGGTGAACGAATTTCGATCATAGAGATCTCAGGTTGTCGGGTATTTTAGAATTTATGAATTTTATAAAATAAACTGGTAATATTTATTTTGAAATATTGAGTTATGGAGTGTGGATATAACTGTTTTCCGATTGCACTCTAAGGAAGAGGATTCGAATTTAGATTTAATTGGTTAGAATGGTTTAAATTCGGAACAAAGGTAGGGATAAAAGTCGGGTATTGTTATAAATGGTTTGCACTATTGAAGTTGCCAGATAATATTTAAATAAAAACTCAATTCAGAAAAGCTTATATTTGAAAATGAGCATAGTAATACCAAAGATTAAATCAGACTAAAATAGGATTGAAAGAAGCTCGTATGCATACGCTGTTACTGCCTTATCCATGTGATTAAATCAGACTAAAATAGGATTGAAAGTCCTCGACCACAACCTTATCGAACAACATGTTGAACAGATTAAATCAGACTAAAATAGGATTGAAAGAAAAACTTAAGATCATCAGGTATTTCATCCCATTCTGGTATTCTGCAAGATTAAATCAGACTAAAATAGGATTGAAAGCAGTGCTGTGTTGCCACAGTGTAGCGTTATCAGTTGAGGATTAAATCAGACTAAAATAGGATTGAAAGTTCAGTTGGTGTCACGTGGAAGAATACTGCTGCTAATAGATTAAATCAGACTAAAATAGGATTGAAAGTCTTTGTAGCCAATAGTTTCAAGCATGTTCTTTGATATTAGATTAAATCAGACTAAAATAGGATTGAAAGAGAATTATATCTCCTTACCCAAAAAGATTCCGTCGTGATCTCTTACGATCTTGAATTTTACGAAATCACCGACTTTCTTGTCTGTAAGCACCGTAACAACCCTATTCTTCACAACGACGATCTTCTCACCTTTAACTCTTCCATCAGCAAATATCTTGGCTTTGAAAACGTCTCCCTTCTTTATCGGATGTGGTATGCGGGGACGCTTCTCTATCCCGAAATCCTCGGGCTTCAGTATCAGCTTGATGCCGTATTCGTCCTCAAGCTTTCTAAGCTTCTCGTAGAACTCCCTAAAGCTTATCACGTCAACCCTCGGTTTCCTTCCGAATTTGTAGGGGATGTATTTCTGAATTCCTAAAGGTGGCCATTTTTTGCCGGCTCCTATCTCCAAAGCGAACTCGATCAGTTTCTCCATGTCATCGTCGTTCACACCCGGCAACCACACAGGAGCGATGAGCAAATCGATCTTGCTTTCAGCGATCATCCTCGCGATCTCGATAACCCTCTTAAGTGGATACCTGCAACCGTAGATCATTTCAGCCTTCTTCTCGTCGAGCGTGCTTAGGGAGAGGTTTATTCTGTCCATGTATTTTTCGAATACGTTGATCTTCTCTTCGTTGAGCAGGATGCCGTTGGTTTGCATTGAAATGACGCTAACTTCCTTTGTCTTCCTCAATCCCTCAAGCAATTCTTCCATGTATGGATAAAGCAGAGGTTCACCTTGCCCGTCTATGTGCGCTTCAACGCCATCTCCCTTAAATTCCGCGATCTTCCTGAACTCCTCGATGAGGTATTCTGGCTCGACGATGTAGTCGGTAACACGGGTTTTGCTCTTTCTGCCTTCGTCCACACTGCAGAAGATGCAGTTCAGATTACATCCGGTAATCGGTCTAACTTGAATTAGATTCGTTCCCCTATCGATCAAGCCGAAAGCGGCATGTCCCAATAGTGGAATCCCGCTCTCCCTTGTTACATAAACCAGATTCCGCTTCGTGATGTGGTGCAGGATCCTCTTCGGCTCCGCGTAGGAGATGATGTATTCCTTCGAATACCTCTTGGCAAGCTTTAGGTAGTGACTCTTGGGAATCCTAACTTCGATCAGATTCCTAATCAGAAATATCTTCTCGTTCTTCGTTTCGAACTCCTTCAGGATCATAGCTTCATCTTCGTCAGAACTTCCAAGCCCGCAGAACTCAGGCTAAAAACACCATCTTCTTCAACTATAAACCCATCCCTCTTCAACTCCTCAACGACGTCTCTGAGCATTATCTCAGGTATCCTCGTGAACTTAGCAATGGTCTTCGAATCAGCCTTCTTCCTCTTCTTGAGCAGTTCGAGGATCTTGACTTTTGTTGGGTTGGATGTTACCAAGCCGATGTCTCTCATAGTTGATAGTCGAACTCGAAGGATTAAAATTGTTGTGAACGTTTTTGAAAAAATTAGTTACTATGCTAAAAATAATTCCCAGCTATGATGCAATCCCATGACTGCTGATATTCTGCCCGCTATACAGCCTACAAAACTTAATATCCGAAAGGCTTAAGCATTGACGATGAAAGTCGGAGGAATAAACAGCGTTGCAGAAGCGCTGAAATCTGGTAAGGTGAATAAGATCTATGTGGACAAGGACACAAAGAATCCAAGGATCAAGGAACTCATAGCTCAGGCTAAGAAAAAGGGGATTCCTATCGTTTACGTTCCTCGCTCTGCTTTGCCAAAAGAATCCCAAGGAATTTCAGCCGACATATCACCGATAAAATACGTTGATGTAGATTATCTCATCGATAAGTGTCTTAGGCTGGGATCGTTCCTGCTATTCTTGGATTCCGTTGAGGATCCAAACAATTTGGGAGCCGTGCTCAGATCAGCTGAGTTCTTCGGCTGTGCTGGTGTTGTTATTCCAAAGAGGAGATCCGCGCAGGTCACTGATGCGGTAGTTAGGGTCTCAGCCGGAGCTGTTTTGCATTTAGACATTGCAAGAGTTGAGAACTTAGCAAACACGTTGAAGAAGCTCAAGAAATTTGGAATAACGATTGTTGGTGCGGATTTGGATGGCGAAGATATAGACAATGTGGACATGTCTCCCCCGCTGGCTATCGTGATAGGAGGAGAGGACAAGGGTATTTCCAGACCAGTAAAGAAGCAGTGCGACTTCATAGCTAAGATTCCGGGTAAAGGGAAGATAGAAAGCCTTAATTTGTCGGTTGCGGCAGGAATCATGATGTTCGAGTTTAACAGGAGGCTTAGATTCGGAGAGGTGATCAAATGAAGGGTGAGCTTTTAGCTCTAATTGCCGCTTTGCTTTGGGGAATTGCTCCTATCTTTGACAAGATCGTCGTTTCGTCGGGAGTTTCGCCTTATACGGCAAATCTGATTAGAGCCTTTGGTGCGATTACGTTTTTGGCTTTGGCTGTCGTTCTGTTCAAGCAGTTCGATCTATCCGCATTCAATGGCAAAAACATAGTGTTCCTTCTTATCGCTGGAGCTTTAGGCGGCGGACTGGCTATGGTTCTGTACTATGTTGCTTTGAAGTTCACTCACGCGTCAAAGGTGGTTCCTCTAACTTCAATATATCCCCTATTTACGGTCATCTTCTCCGCGATTGCTTTGGGCGAAAGTATAAGTCCAAAGGTTGTGGTTGGAACGATTTTGATCGTTGTAGGGGTTGCATTGGTTTGTGGTGAGAGTTGATAAGTTAAGGCTGTTACCGTTTTGGCAGTGAGATATGTAGTCTTTTTCAAATTCATCCCAGTCTTCAATGCTGCCAACATTCAAATCAACACTGTCAAAATGCTTCGTCAAATCGGGCAATCTTTTGGGTGTTGTATTCAAAATATACCACCCCTTTTGTAGTTGAGACATTCATTATAAACCCTACCAAAGTTTAAAATTGTATGGATTTAGAAGGCTATGCAAGAAGACTGCTCGAAAAATTGAGTGAAGATAAAGTCAGAGAAATGCTAATCGAGCGAATAGTTGAAATTAAAGGATGGAACTACGAGAGAGCAAAAAAGTGGGCTGATGCGGTTATTTTGGAAGTCAAAAACGCTTACTCAAAATCTTCGCCGATCCTCGATTATTATAAGAGCGGAGTTAAGATGGGTGAATTTGGCGTTGGGTCGAGAGGAAAGGGCGACTTTTACGTTCACAGCAAGATCGCTGAGATAATCGGCTCAACCAAAGCAGTGATTTCATCCAGAGATTTGGACGATGCTGGAGTTGTGAAGGTCGGAGACTTCTACATTTCTGTAGCTGTTGATGGCATCCACTCCCGTCTAAGCGAATTTCCGTTTATAGCGGGCTTTCACGTCACGAGGGCGGCGATGAGAGATATCTATGTCATGGGCGCTAAACCTATCGCCGTGTTTTCTGACATACACGTAGCAGATGACGGAGATGTATCGAAGATCTTTGATCATATAGCTGGGATTACGACAGTCTGCGATTTGGTTGGAGTTCCGCTTGTAGCTGGTTCAACGCTTAGAGTAGGTGGAGATATGGTTATAGGAGAGAGAATGACCGGCTGTGTCGGATGCGTCGGCGTTTCCGAATACATAACGCCCAGAAAGAACGTCAAGGAAGGAGATGTGATTCTGCTCACCGAAGGAGCTGGAGGTGGAACCATTGCCACCACAGCGATATACTACGGCATGCACGAGATAGTTGAAGAGACGCTCAACATCGACTTTCTAATTGCGTGTGAGGCCATCTTCAAGGCTGGATTGGTAAAAAAGATACATTCGATGAGCGACGTAACGAACGGAGGAATAAGGGGTGATGCAGAAGAGATAGCAAAAGTCTCGGGCAAATCGCTCGTTTTTGATTATGAAAAGTGTAGAAGCATCGTAAATCCAAAGGTGCTGAAGATGCTTGATGAGCTTGAGATAGACTTCATGGGTGTATCTATCGATTCCTTAATGGTAGTGTGTCCAGAGGATGTAGCCGAAGATGTGAAGTCTGTCGTTAGAAAGGCTGGAATAAAAATCGAAGAAGTCGGCTGGGTTGAAGATGGAAAAGGGGCATACATAATCGAAGATGGAACAAAGAAGCCATTAAAGCCAAGATTCAGGGAATCAGCCTATACGCCGATAAAGAAGGTTGTTGGCGAAGAAACGCCCAAGGACTTCGAAGAGATGCGTAGAAAAGTCGATGAAGCTGTTCTAAAGGCTATAGAAAAGAAAAAGGCTGTCATTAACAAAATTAAGGAAAAGATCTCCCAAAGATCGAAGCTTAGCTAACCCCAAGCAAACTTTTGTAAAGTCTCAGATGCCTGTAAGCCATTCTTATCCATTGAGTCCTTGCAGCGTAGCCGTAAAGTTCTGTCATATATGCTACAGCGTAATCATAGTTATCCACGAGCCATCTGATCTTATTCGCAAGTTCTTTCGGATCATTCGGCGGAACCGTCATGTCAGGAGCAAATTGGTAGAGTTCTATGAGCCTGGGAGTTCTGCTACCTATGATAGGTTTCAAACCGCCCATTGAAAGATGCAGAATTCCACTCACCGCATAGGCTCCTTTCCTGTCCTTATAAGGTAGAACTATCGCATCCGCTAAAGCCACGACTCTCAAAATCTCGTCGCTCGAAAGATACCGCTCGATTACGATAGTTCTGTATTTCGTCTTCTTTACCACTAATTCGTGCAACTCCTCGTCTTTGGGCTCACCAGCCAATAAGAGAGTGAACTTCATATCTTCAATGAGCTTCAGAGCTTCAAGCAGAACATCAACACCCTTATCCTTCCTTAGAAATCCCGGAATTGCGAGGATAATCCCTCTAAACTTTTCTTCGTTCAACCCCAAGCTTTTGGAAAGAAATCCTTTCGTATAGCTCAAATAAGGATTTATCAACGTTCCGTGCGGAATTCGGAAGAGTCGAGAAGTTTCAACGTCTTGCATTTGAAGCTCGAACTCCTGAAGGTTGCTATGAACGATAACGGCATCGACATCATTCAACGAAGCTTGAAATTTTAGAGCAAAATCCCTTCCAGACGGATGATCTACGGTGTGCATAGTTATAACGGTTTTTTTTGCAAGTTTTTCCTCCTTAGCTTGTATTAGAGCATCTATGATGTGCCTTCCTTCACCAAAAATACCGTATTCGTGCTGAACGTGAAGAACGTCAACCCCTCCAATTTCCGCAAGTTGGGATAGTAATTCAGAATAGTTCTTTTCCGAAGGCTTAAAGCATGGGAGAACCTCAACGCCCAATTCATCCTCGTATCCTTCCTTATAAGCCTCATCTGTCGAGAAAACGTATATCTTTAGTTTGGGATTCAGGGAGCGAAGGGCAGATATAAGAAATTTCGTATATTCCGCAATTCCGCAATGAACCGGAGGATACCTCGAAACGAAACCTACAGTGGTCATTATAAGTATTATTGAAATATAATGTTAAAAATTTTATCGTCGCTTTTCGAAGAATGCCTTAATCCCCTCTCTCGCGGATTTAGATACAGAATGCAACGCGATCGTATTTATTCCATACGCAAGAGCCCCAAACTCGTTCATTTCGAGTTGACTGTAGAAGAACCTTTTTCCGGCCGATACGGCTTCAAAGCTGAAACGGGCAATTTTTCCAGCTAATTCCTTCGTAGCTTCTTCAAGCTCGTCCTTCGGAACGACCCTGTTGATTAGCCCCCAATCCAAAGCCGTTTTCGCATCTATCAGCTCCCCCGTTATCGCCAACTCGAAAGCTCTCTTGACGCTGATATTTCTGCTTACGAACACGGCTGGAGTGAAGCAGAACACCCCCAACTTTATTCCGGGCAACCCGAACTTGGCATCCTCACTCGCAATGGCTAAATCGCAAACAGCTACGAGCTGACACCCTCCGGCAACGGCGTATCCTTCTACTTCTGCTATTACCGGTTGAGGTAATCCCCTTATAGCGTGCATAACCGCTCCACAGAGCTCGAAATGTCTTTTGACATCCATAGGCTCCTTCAGCAGTTCACTCAAATCATGTCCAGAGCAGAAGTTACCTTCACTACCACGCAGTATTACCACCTTGATTGAATCGTCTCTCGAAACGTCGGATAGAACTTCCCTAAGCTGTATCAGCATCTCCGAATTCAAAGCGTTCCGTTTCTCCGGACGGTTGAGGGTTATATATCCTACGCTTCCATCTCTATCAAACAAAATGTTCATGCTATAGGGTATCAAGTCGCACTTTTTAAAGCTAATCGAAAAGCTCTCCCAAGTGGTTCAGGATGTAGTCGGGCTTTCCGAACTTTTCGATCTTCTCATTGAGATTATCCTTGGTTGTAACCCCCGAAAGGACGAGTAACGTTTCCGCACCTATGGATCTTCCAGCTTGAACGTCTATTTCGATCTGATCTCCTACGACCACAACATCTTCAGCTTTTAAGCCCAAGATCTGCAGAGCTTCTTTCATTATCACTTCCGAAGGCTTTCCTATCACAACGTCCGGCATCCTTCCAGTCATCCAATAAAGTGCCCCGATGATCATCCCCGTTCCGGGAATCGGCCCATCTTCTCCGGGGAAAATCCTGTCGGGATTCGTTGCGATATATCTTATGGAATCGTTCAAGCACAGTCTTAGAGCTTTTGTCATTATCTCGTAGCTTATATTTCTGTTCGATCCTACGACCAAGTATTCCGCTTCGTCGTAATCTACAACCCTTATTCCAGCTAACTCAAGCTCCTCGATGAGCCCAGCTTCTCCGGTGGTAAAAACCTTTGCATTCCTCTTTTCTCTTGCAATGAATCTTGCAGTTGCAAACGTTGCGAGCAAAATCTCATTCTCATCTACATTTAGCCCGAAACTATTGAACCTCTCAACGAAAATTCTCCTACTCCTCGTGGAGTTGTTTGAAACAAAAATAATCTTTTTTCCTAAATCCTTAAGTTTTTTAACGGCTTCAACACCCTCTTTTATCGGTTTCCTACCTCTACAAATAACGCCATCCACATCCAGAATAAATCCTTCCTTTTCAAGCAACGGATGCATGTTACTTCAGATTTGCAAGGATTTCATCAATCTTTCTGATTTCCTCCCTAACCTTTTCGATCGCAATACTTGAGTCGAAGTATTCGAGCGGAGCACCGCATTTTGGACATGTGAAGTCGAACTCCATAGCCTGTTCATATGTCACCTTCATGCACCCGTTTACGCAGATGTAGTAGACATTCATCGTTTCATCTTGGAGCTTTTCTTCAAGTTTCCTCTTAGTTTTAAGCAATTCCCTCTTTAAGACCTCATTTTGTTTGTCATAATTGATCTTCCAGTAGTATTCCATCCAGCCGGTCTCGTCGTCCCTCTTTCTACGATATTCAGCAAGACCAAGCTCGTATAATGCAAATAAGGCTTTTCTGACCTCATTTATTTCAATTCCAAGCTCCATTGCTATTTGTTCATCCGTGAACTCCTTTTTTGGACGTAGTTCGTAGATTATAACTCCGATTTCTCCGGCAACTCTTTCGATCAACTCTCTGATCAGTTCCTCAGCCTGAAGAACGTTCACATATAAGATTATAGATTTCAACATTATTTAACTTTACGATTTGAGATAAATAGAAAAGCCGCCGCCGGGATTTGAACCCGGGACCTGGTGATTACGAGTCACCCGCTCTACCAGGCTAAGCCACGGCGGCGCAATAGGTTATATAGCTAATGAGATTAAAAGCTTTTTGATGAATGCGGTTTTGTTTAGCGGTGGTGTCGATTCAACTTTGGTTGCATACATGCTCAAGCTTAGGGGAATCGATTTTGTGGCCGTTACGATAGATGCCGAATTCATTTCAAGAAGAGAAATTGAGTTCGCAAAGAAAATTGCAAGAATCTTGGGTTTTAAGCATACAATTGTCAAGATCGAACCTACCTCCGAATTTTTAAGAAATGACGATCTTAGGTGTTATTACTGTAAAAGAAACATGCTAACTACAGTTTTGAGCAAGTTTGGATCTGACGTTACGATTTTTGATGGGACAAATAGAGACGATCTTAATGAATTCCGACCCGGGTTGAAAGCTAACGAAGAATTTGGAGTAGTCAGTCCGCTGAAAGACCTAAGCAAAGATGAGATTCGAGAGATTGCAAAAAGTGCAGGGCTTCCAAATTGGAACAAGCCTTCAAATTCATGTTTGGCAACGAGGATAGTTGGGGAGATAACCAAAGATAAGCTTAGGATGGTTGAAGAGGCTGAAGAGTTTCTCTTATCGCTCGGATTTAATGTTGTCAGAGTTAAGCACGAACTCGGAAACGCTAGAATCGAGGTTGGAAGACACGAAATGAGGCGAGCCTTTGAGCTCAAAGAGATAATCGTAAGAAAACTTAAGGAGATTGGATTTAAAAGAATCTCGTTAGATTTGGAGGGACGATTTTAGTATAAAAATAGTCAAAAGTCAAATAGTTTGATCTCCAAGCCGACATCCATCTCTTTTGCTTTTCTAAACACTAAATCCGCCACCGCTATATCCTGAATTGCCAAACCAGTGGAATCGAATATCGTTATCTCATCGTCGCTTTCCCTTCCTTTCTTCATCCCAGCTACGACTTCGCCAAGCGTCGCGTAGATATCTTCTTTCTTGAGTAATCCCTTTGCTACTGCTACGTTTATCTCTCCACCGTGCATCGCTTGCTCTAAATCGTCCACAACGATCTTTGCTTTAAGCAGGATTTCTTCCTCAAGCTCCTGTTTGCCGGGAGCATCCGCTCCTATAGCGTTGATGTGGGTTCCCTCCCTAACCCATTCAGATTTAACAACTGGCTTTCTTGATGGCGTTGTAGTGGTCAAAACGTCGCAATCGCAGGCATCCTTAGCATTGCAGACGATTGCAGAGACTCCAAAGCCCTCACAGAACTTTGCAAATCTCTCAGCGTTTTGCTCAAATATGTCGTAAGCCTTAACGAGTTCGATGTTAAAGACTTCTCTCAACGCCAAGAATTGGGTATAGGCCTGTCTTCCACAGCCAATAAAGCCAAAAACTTTGCTATCATTTCTTGCGAGGTATTTTGCGGCAATTCCTCCAGCGGCACCAGTCCTGAAGTTCGTTATGTGCGTTCCGTCCATAATTGCGAGCGGAAAACCAGTCTCAGGATCGTTGTATATAAGAACAGCCATTACAGTTGGTAACCCTTTCTTGGGATTTTCTGGATGTGAATTTACCCATTTAATTCCAGCCTTTCCATCCAAACACGCTGGCATAGCCCTAAGGTCGCCCCTCTCAAAGGTCAGATAAACCTTCGGTGGCATTTGGGTCTTTCCTTTTGCATGCAGCTCAAACGCCTTCTCTACAGCTTCCATTGTTTCTTTCATCGTTAGAACTTTTTTAACATCAATCTCAGTAAGTATGAGTGTTTTCATGCAATACACTTCTGATTTTACGTTTTAAAAAGAATATTGTGATATTGTAGTAGATTGTAATAAGTTTTAATATAAATGCAGACGGATAGTCTCACTGATCTCTTCTACTCCAAAGGCTTTCAATAGAGCAGAGATAAAGTTTTACCTCTTGTTCTGGGCGGACTTAAAATTATTTTAATAATCGTTAAATAATGTATTTATTATATAAATAAAAATTAATTATAAAATGATATTTAATTAGCCCTGCAGTCTGGTTAAGCTTACTAATCACATCTCCAAGCTTTTCAACAGATTCACCGAATCCGCTGAAATTGCCAGCTTTTGCCTCCTCTAATGCTTCATTATATACTTCAACCAATCTTTCTCTTTGACAACTTCCTCTTTAGCTTCTTCACCAAATACGACTATCAGAGATTCATTAAGCGTTGGTCTCATTGCCAGTGCATCACTATAGACAACTATGACACCTCTAAGCTCTGGAATCTGAGCATTTGCAGCTCTCAGATAGACAGGCTCAATGTAAAGTATGGAGTTCTCTATAGGAATAACTAGCAGATTCCCTCTGATAACCTTCGACCCAACCTGTCCCCAAAGGGTAAACAACTTAGAGATTTCTGGATCTTGGTCTATCCTAGCCTCTATTTGCATAGGGCCATATATCAGCTGACCTTTCGGAAATTCATACAGTCTTAACTCTCCATATTTTTCATCACACCTTGCTGCCAGCCAGGCGATGATGTTATCCCTTCCCTTCGGCGTGAAAGGAAGCATCAATATGAACTCTGGCTTATCACCCTTAGGCAAGGTAAGTATGACATAGTAAGGTTCCATCTCTATTCTTTCATCCTCTAAGATCTCTTTTGGAATTTCCCATACATCCTCACGGTTATAGAACGTCTTGGCATCATCCATATGGAAAGTTGCATAAATATGAGCCTGAACTTCAAATAAATCGACGGGATACCTTATATGAGATTTTTTCTTCACACATCTTACTGGCTGGAATGAAGAGATCTGGAAATGCTTTCATCAAAACTCTAATGACTGGCTCTTCCTGAATTACGTAGAATTCAGGAGTTCGCCGAGAAATTCATAGCTTGCTTTTTGAAGGATTAAACGGTTGATGCTAAGTAAAGCGAAAGCAAAGATCACGAATAGGGTAATCTTGTAGTATAGCATGGCAATAAAGACAGAATCAAGATTGAGAGACTTAAACCAAAGATATAGAGGTTCAAAGTAATACTCAAAAAGATCACGATCGCAGTAGATATAATTAGAAACGGTATTATTTTTCCTTCTGCTGTTGGTATTTTAAATCGTTTTTTTGATTTATTTCCCATTATATTTACTTCTTCATGTTTTTATATTCTCAATTTTATTAATTTTCAATCAAATTAAACGCCTGTTTGCTCTTAGTTAAATAGCCTGATTTATAGACCATTATTTCATGAAATAATTTTCTATACTTTCCTAAATTGGGGTGCACCACTTCAGTTGAAATTAACATTCGCTGGCATAATCCCAGACACTTTAGATTCATAACCTTAAATTTCTAAAATTCAATAAAAAAAATAAGTTAAAAAATTATCACCTTCCATACAGACCCATTAGCTCACCGTATTGAATTATGTGACCCTCCATAGCCTTCAGAAGCTGTTCCTTTGTTGCGTCCTTTAAATCGAGCACAGTATCAAGAACGTAGACTTTAAAGAAGTATCTGTGCGGCTTTCCTTTTGGCGGGCAGGGTCCTCCGTAGCCATACTCTCCAAAATCGTTCTTTCCTTGGTAAGCCTTAAAAGGTTCGGATATCTCCTTACCTTTCGGAATTCCCTCTGGAATCTTATTTGTTGGTGGGATGTTCCAGATGATCCAATGCGTGAACGTTCCCATCGGTGCATCAGGATCTTCCATGATTATAGCGATGCTCTTAGCATTTGGTGCCAAATTTACAAGTTCAAGTGGAGGAGAGATATCCTCCCCATCGCACGTGTACTTCTTTGGTATGTATTCTCCATTTTTAAATACAGATTTAACTTCTAAATTCTTTTCCAATTTTGTCACCTCCTTTTGGGCACAACCCAACAGCAAAACTGCTAAAAACAACACGATCAGCAATCTCATCATCATGCTGTTTGCGTAGGAAAAGATTAATCTTGCGGAGGTGTTGGCATGTTCATTCCGAGGCAAACCAAGGATTTTATAAACATAGATCCCCTGCAAACGGGAGGAATTCTCACCGAAGATGCTAAAAGAATGCTTTTGGAATGGGGTGATGGTTATAGCGTCTGCGACTTCTGCGAAGGCAGTTTGCACGATATCAAGAATCCTCCGATAAAGGATTTCGTTCAGCAGCTTGCGGAGTTTTTGGATTGTGATATCGTTAGAATCACAACCGGAGCTAGAGAGGGAAAATTCGTAGTCATGCACAGTTTGGCAAAGAAGGATGCGTGGATCATTGTGGATTCAAACGCCCACTACTCCACATTCATCGCTGCCGAGAGATCTGGATTGAATGTTGCGGAAGTTCCGAATTCGGGCTATCCGGAGTTTAAGATTTACGAGGAGAAATTTGCAGATGTTATAGAGGAAACGAAAAAGAAAGGTGAAGTTGTTTTAGCCGTCCTTACGTATCCAGATGGAAACTACGGAAATTTACCCAATGCTGAGAAGGTTATAAAAATCTGCCACGAATACGAGGTTCCGGTTCTACTGAACTGTGCATATTCCATCGGTAGAATGGAGATTAAAGCCAACGAGCTCGATGCTGACTTCGTCGTCGGCAGTGGTCACAAATCTATGGCTTCCGCTGGGCCGGTGGGAGTTTTGGGAATGAAGGAAGAATTCGCTAAAATCGTGTTGAGGAAATCCGAGAGGTTTAAGAACAAGGAAATCGAGCTTCTGGGTTGCACGGCAAGAGGCGTGCCTTTAATGACCTTAATGGCTTCATTTCCGCATGTTAAGGAGAGGGTTAAGAGGTGGAACGAGGAAGTAGAAAAGGCAAGATGGTTCGCTGATAAGATGGAAGAAATGGGATTCAAGTTGCTCGGAGAAAAACCGCATAACCACGATTTGATGCATTTTGAGTCTCTACAGTTCTACGAAATCTCAAAGAAAGTTAAGGCAAGGGGATACTTTTTGTATAAAGAACTCAAGAAGAGGAAGATACATGGAATCAAGCCTGGGAGAACGAAGAGTTTCAAAGTTTCGACGTATATGGTTCCAAAGGATAAGCTTGAGATAGTTCTGAACGCTTTTGAAGAGATACTGGAAAAGTATAAACATACCTTAGAGTCCTGAATATTTCAATAAAAATTTGAAATTATTATTTTAAAAATTTTCTAATCGAAAGTGCTATCAATCCACCCACGAGTAACACCAAGCCAACGGGCGTCAATTCTGGAACCGATGTTTGGGGAATGGTGTATCTTATTATGAGTTGAGGTTGATTGTTAGATGCTTCTCTTGATTTAAAGTAACTCCAGCCATCCGACGAGTAGAACTTTACAACCCAACCATAGTTTTTGTATGATCCGTTCACGAATCCTTTAACATCGTTGGTGATGTTCCACGTCATCCAACCTGACGACGAAGGCACGGATGATTTAATACCTGAACAAACATGAAGTGGTCTGTTTCTGCTATAAATCCAAGATCTGTTGAGATAGTATTCATTCCAGTCTTCGGTTAGTCTGCAAATTTGGTATTTGTCGTTTTGATCGTTACTTCCACATGTGTAGTAAAGTCTCAACTCCGCAGATTCGATTTTAGCGTTCTTAGGAATGGAACTCAGATTGAAGTATATCAGAATTCGGTCTTCCAATTCGTAGAGCGAAGTATACCATCGTCCCACCTTTAACTTATTGTCATTTCCGCTTTGCCACCACCATCTCCAAAACCAAGTATACTGAACGCCATGCATGTAGCAATCCTTCTCTGGAGTCAGCACGACCGTCACAGCCTGCGCACTTGTAACTAAGAACAGTAGGACGGTAATCCCTGCAAGCAGTTTGATACTCAAACTTATCTTTTTCAACCGAACCACCTCAAAAATCTCAGAAAAGCGAAAGCCAAGTCAAAGACGAAATTCGTCTTTAAACCTAACTTTCGCCCTCTGAGATTAAGATTAGTGTTAATCAACAAAACAATTTAAAATTTTCTATTTATTTCTATTTGAAATTATTATGATCATGATAAGACTGCAATAATAATTCAATATAAAACAATATATTTTAAATTAAATATAAAGAAATAATAATTAAATTTTATTATATATAAAATATAAATTTTAAAAAATTACAATTTGACGAGTCCACCCAGATACAGGAAGTAAACTACGAAGACTCCAGCCAAGATCCATAGCAACGGATGAACGTCCTTTGGTTTTCCAGCTACGAGCTTCAGAATGCAGTAGCTGATGAATCCGACACCAATTCCGTCTGCGATGCTGAACGTAAATGGAATGGTTGCCAAAACGAAGAATGCTGGAAGAGCCTCTGTAGGATCGTCGAACGTTATGTTCCTTATGACATTCATCATCAGGAATCCTACGATTATTAGGGCTGGAGCGGTTGCACATGCTGGAATTATCTTTGCAATCGGTGAAATGAACAGACCGATTAATATGAACAAAGCTCCAACCACAAGCGCAACCATTCCAGTTCTGCCACCTTCCTCAATTCCGGCGGCGGATTCTATGTAGGTTGTTACCGTCGATGTCCCCAAAACGGATCCGAGCGTTGTGCCTATAGCGTCCGTAAGTAGAATCTTTTCAGAATCTGGAATTCTTCCGTCTTTGTCCAAGAATCCAGCTTTAGCACTTAGGCCAGTAACTGTTCCGAGAGTGTCGAAGAAGTCAACCATGAAGAATGCGAAGACTACTCCAAACGCTCCAACGTTAAGCAATCCGACAAAATCGAGTTTCATGAACGTATAGTCGAGCGTTGGAAGTGAGAACAGACTTTCTGGCTTTGGTGTGACGCCAAGAGCTATTGCCAGAACGGTGGTTGTTAGAATCGAAATCAGTAAGGCTCCGGGAATCCTTCTAACCATCAAAGCACATGCAAAGAATATTCCAAATATCGCAAGCCAGAACTCTGGCTTCACGAAGTTCTGAGTTCCCAACGTTACAAGTGTCGCTTTACTGCCGACAATTATTCCCGCCTCCTTTAGGCCTATCAGTGTCAAGAATAGTCCGATTCCTGCTCCGATTGCATACTTTTGCGAGATCGGTATTGCGTTGATTACAGCAGTTCTGAACTTCGTGACCGACAGAATTATGAAGATTATACCTTCTACGAACACAGCTGCAAGTGCAACCTGCCAGGGATAGCCCATATTAAGGCAGACGCTGTATGCGAAGTATGCGTTTAGACCCATTCCCGGAGCCAATGCAAACGGCTTTTTGGCGTATAATCCCATTATAATCGTTGCAATTCCCGCTGAAAGGGCTGTAGCAGTGACTAGTGATGGAATCGCTTCCTTACCCATTGCATTGCTGAGAATCGCTGGATTTACGAAGAGTATGTATGCCATTGTCATGAATGTTGTTAGTCCTGCCAGTATCTCCGTTCTCATGTTGGTGTTAAATCTCCTAAATTCAAAGTATTCCTCAAACCAGTTTGGCATGCCGATTGAAACCCTTTGACATATTTAAAATTTGACCGTTTTAATTTAATCATGATCGATAATTCTAATTTATCATTGTAACGGAAAAGCTTATTATGTGAGATAACCTACTCCTTCTGAAGCCCCGTAGGGTAGCGGTCAATCCTGCGGGCCTTTGGAGCCCGCGACCGGGGTTCGAATCCCCGCGGGGCTATGTCACTCATATACACACTTTATGTTATCGAAAGTAAATATAAATTTCGATTTGGTGTCGAAAATGGATGATGCGCTTAGAATTGGACTTAAAATGTATCGAGAATATTTGAACGTCAAGAGCCTAATTAAAAGAGATGATTTAGATCCAGAAGTCAAATCAAAGCTAAAAAGCTTCTTAGAAGCTTTTGAAGAATATATGGTATTTATATCAAATCATCATAAGAAAATCGAAAGTAAGTTAGAGCATATTTTGAAACGAATTTAAGAGCATTAAAGAATATTATTAATAGCATAATAATAATTTTATAAAGTCACCTTGAGTAGTCTCCTCCAGAATATACCGGATACAAATCAGAAGACTCTAAATCATTCAAAATTAAGATAAAATAATGCATGATTTCATTATTTAATATCTCTTTGCAAGTTTGTTACTTGACTCAGCAAAACTTCAACATCTTATTTTTTAACCCGAATTAACTACTAACAAACGTTGCACTGTGTAACTTCATCCTGTCGTTCCTGTAGCAGTCTCCTTTAACTTTCATTCAGATGACTTTATAAACAAAACTTTATAAGAAAAGGAAAATGAACAATAATGTCAAAAGTCGTTTAGGCACTTTTCCCGTCGGTCTCCCATATACCGAGGCTTGCGGGAATTTTTTTTATAGGGTATTGCAAATAAATTAGTATTGTGTCTGCGTTTTTACACTATTGCCTACACGTTTCTTTAAGATAAAATGCAGTATTAGAGACAGAATCAACTAAAAAACTGCCAGAATAATCATTTTAAGAATTCAAGCCATTACCTATTCCTCACATACATTTCCCACAATTTCCCATATACCGAGAGTTGGGGGGAATTAGTCCGGTCTAAAATATAGGGGATACAATTCACCGGACTTTTAATTATTGGAATACTCAATAAAAATAATCATGTTGTCTATTGACATACATAGCCACATAAACGCTTAATAAAGCGGAATAAAGCAGAAGATGATCTAAATACTAATAAAGAAAGGTGTATACGCTAATTCATTAAGACATAAACCATTAGTGCCCCCATATGAGTCCGGTTAAAGTCCGGTAACCGGACTTTGACTAAATCTTAAAATCTAAATTCTAAAATCAAATGGGAAATTTTGAAGAATTCGCTTGTATTCTTCATCAGCATGTTCAACAAGCTCTAAATAGTCATCAGCTTCAACGCTTGCTTTTATTTCGCTTATTCTTCCAAGTATGAAGTTCCTGATATCCTTATCGACTTTAAGCTTAACCAAGAGGTTATTGAACCATTTTCGGATGTACTTAGGGGAAACTGTCCTCCCGCTTTTGGCTGTATAGTTTATGTAATCCTTAGCATACTTGCTAACCACCGTCCTTCGAAGCTTTTTGGCTAACCAGTCCGGCATGTAAACATAAAATCCTTCCTTCGTTCCCATACTTAGATGGCCAATCTCATATCGAGCAAAACCATCCTTAAAGATGAGATACTTAGGATCAAATTCTTTAAGCATCCTTAGAATCTGGTTTAATCTCATCCCGCTGTATAGAGTTAGTAGGGCTATGAGATAATATTCCTCCCTGAGGTTCCTTCTAAAATACTCGAATGCTTCTCTTATATCATCATCAGTTGGAACAATCTTATCTGATTTCGTCTTCTTAATGAGAGCTATCTTTCTGATTCTATCAGCTGTGTTCGAATCAATGAGTCCTCTTTCCTCAAGGAAGTTGACCAAATTTCGAATAGCCTTTGCTGTATTGTTTGTAGGCCTATTTTCATATAATTTTGAGAGGGTTTCTACTGTTATTCCATCTAACCCACTCAATATGTTCAGATATCTCTCCGCCGTTTCCCTACTAACCCTATTTTTAAGCCATTTCTCAAAATCGTCTTTTATGTCGATATACTTCAAGGAATTCGACTTATGGAAGCTCTCTCGACCTGTTATGTATTCATATAACTTTAACTCGACAAACGTTTGAAGATCTATCCCATAGAGTCCGGCTTTCTCAAGGAGAACTTTGTCAATCATTAGCTCCACTCGGACTCGTTGCATTCTATTAAAGAACAGTCTACCCAAACTATTTAAAATATTAAAATATCATGAAAATTATAAGATTGGATTATTAACTCAGTTCCTATCAAAAATAACTGTAATCGTCTTATTTATCCTGTCTATTTCAATGCCCTCGATTTTCTTGATGTTTCCAAGCTTCTGCTTTATGAAAATTAATATCTCGTCTAAACTTGGAACTTTATCAAAGGAGATCTTGATGTAAGAGTCTGAGACTTCGACGATCTGAAGATTTGACGGTCCTCCATGATGAGTAAGATATCCCACTGCAAGAGCTATCACCACTATTAAAAATATGATTAGAAGAATTAAGCCCGCTGAACCTCTCCTGTTAGTCGTAAAGCTCATGATACCATTCCTCCAGCTCCTCAGACAGTTCTTCATACACTTCAGCAATTCTTCTCAATCTCTTCTTCGTTGAGGGCTTAAACTTAGGATTCTTAGCTGCAGCTCTTGCTCTGTTGGCTGCATATTGTACAGCCCTAAGTATTGTCAATCTTCTTTTCCTCGTTCGAGCCTTCTCGAATAGTTCCTCCAATTCTTCTGCAGCTTCCTTTGCCTTTGTTACCGATTCAAACGTTACAATTTCTGCCAGATCCTTATGCTTTGCAGGTTTAAACAACCCTCTATCATCCTTTTTCTTCCTACTCCTACTTCTACTGCTCCTGCTTCTCCTACTACTTCCTCTTCCCATATCCCCTCCCCTCCTTCAACAACTCTTTCCTAAGCTCATCCAGAGCACTATCCAGATCGGAACAGATCTTAGTCCTCGATCCGACGACAATCTTCCAGAAATTCTCCTCAAGCTGGATCAGGCCCATCACCATAGCCAATCCAAACCTCCTTTCTTCTTACCGAAAAAGAAGTCCATCCAATCTCCGCTACCAGACTTAGAAGATCCAAAGAATAGTTCGAAAGCATCTAAACTTCCACTGTCTCCAGATCTACCCTTCTTACCCTTTCTCTTCTTGCCCTCTTTTTTAAGTTCTTTCTGCTTTCTCTTTGCTCTTACATATGCTAATGCTTCCTCTTCTGTTAAATCTACTCCAACTTTCTTGGCTCTTTTAAGATATTTTCGAGCTTCCTCCTTTTCCTCAATTAGTTTTATTTTCTCTTTAGCTCTCTTAGCTCTTCTTCCTTCTTCCACTTTTTCCTTAATTTTCTCCTTAAGTCTGCTCAACAAACCCACACATACCACCTCACGACTTGAATACCTTATACAGGATGCTCATGACTCCGAAAGCGACGAGAATATACGCAACCATGTGTATTTCGGGAGGACACAAAGTTAAGATCATTCCTCCCGTCAAAATGGCCAAAATCGTCGGTATCGTCATATCCTGAGTTCTCAACCAGAGCATGACGAATATCGCAAAGAAGAACATAACAAATCCAGCTGGTCCAACCCTATCCAGAAGTACTGCATAAACAGCTTCTATCAGCTTACCTTGACTTAAAAGTTCGAAATAAACGCTACTCATAAGCTTTCACGCTCCTCCCGCTTATGAACTGCAGCATGCCAATCACATAGCTAAACCAAGTAGCGGCGGTTAGAACGGCTATAAGCTGGTCGGGAACGTGCAATTCGTACAGTAAATAGGGAAGAAGTACGGTTGCCTTACCAACTGCGGTTACGAACATCTGCATGCCCGTTATGAAGTCTCCGAAGATCATCGTCGGATCTATCTTAAACGTACTTGCTCCGCTCACGGTTTGACTAATATTTTCAATTTCGGCCTGCCAAGCCGTATCCGCTGGAATTTCGTAATCGAATATGTGCATGTCATTCAGCAGGCTTAAGCTCAGATTGAACAGGAATAAACAGAGGGCAATCTGATAGAACTTCATTATCCTATCCCCTCCCATCTCTTACCGCTTTCAGCTAAGTAAGCCAGCACGGCCAAGCTTATTGCAAGAGCTACGATGTTCCACGGAATCTTCAGCCAGCCGAACCACGTGAACATACCAGCACAGAAGGAGACTATCACGGCTCCAGCCTTGGCATCTCTGTAACCGAACAGCATGGCTATGAAGAACAGCAGTCCTCCGAAGAATAGCTGATACTGCCAGTCTTCAAGTCCTAAATCTAATGAGAGTTCCGATCCTGTTGGAATTATGTATTTACTGGCTTTAATCGTTCCGTATTTCGTGCTGTAAGCTTCCATTACCACGTAGTATTTGGTAGTGTTGTTGCCGACGAATACGAAGGTTGTAATCGGATTATTGCTTTCGGAATAGTAGAGAAGCTCAGATTTGTTAGATGCATTGTAAATCCAGAATTTAACGTATTCCGTTGTGCCTGAAGAATCTTCGTAGATTAGTTTAATACTTACATTTCCATCGCCTAAATCCGTCATCTGGAACTCGTACTTGATCTCCTCTGGAAGGAGCTTGTATGATGGGCTGAGCGTTATTTCACCTATCGTTAATGGAACTTCTCCAGATCCGGATGGTATAAACCATCCGTAATTTAGCACCCTGGATCCGCTTATGATGTAGATCTGATACGGTTCGTTGAGTATTAGATAGGCCGTTACGGTGTTCAATACGTCTGCTTTATCGGTGTGTATCTGCTCTAACAGCTCTCTGTCGATGTACTTCTTGATCATGAGCGTTGGGTTTGGATATTGTCCTGTGAGGTCTTTAATCTTGAATACGACTTGGCAGATATTGTCCGTTGGGAAGTATATCCTTGCAGAAGTATTATTGCCTAACGGAACATAAATCTTGATCTGTCTAACAACTCCAGCGCTGTTCCAGACTCTTAGATATGCATCTCCAACATACACGACTGCAATTGTTGTATTTCCAGTTATGGTCGTTGATTTTAGCACGTTGTAATTCATATCCATTAGAGTTAGATTAAGCGTTTGTGTGGTCAGTTCAGTCTTTGAAATCTCATCATAAATGTAAACGGTTATGTTTGTCGGCTTGAATATAGTATGAATGGCTATTGTAACGCTGCCGGTTGGAACGTCGAGCACATGGACGGTTATGTATTTCACTCCTGAGATTTCGTAGTCTGAGACTTTGTAATTGCTGTATTGTTGCCCATTCACGTAAACGACTAAGTGATAGCTGTAAACAGGGGATCCTAAATAGCTTGTGTTGAATTCGAAAGTTGTATTTGACGTTACCGTTCCCTCTGGAACGTAAAAGCTTGCATTAACCCACATATCCTCGAATGTTGTAGTTGTCGATTCTGGAACGTCCAGAGTATAATCAAAGCTTAAGATAGCATTAAAGTTTCCAGAAGTTGCTGAGAAGTTTGCCCAATTGGTACCTGAAACAAAATATGTTGTATTAATGGGTAATTTACCAGATGATGGATTCGTATCGTTTAATTCACCAACATATTGAACTGAGTTACCATTAAGTTCAAGAGTGGGATTTATACAACTAAAGGATTTAACGCTTGGAGTTCCGAAGTCAGCAGGGTCAGTGGTCTTAATCTTGTAAACTCGTATGTATTCAAAGTTAGCGGTAGTTCCATAAACTG
>Ga0256842_1000050_pt1 | contig 87428 bp, 67 predicted proteins | sample 4559240metaG_FD_185973 | JGI IMG/M metagenome (GOLD analysis project Ga0256842, IMG submission 185973) | Hydrothermal vent microbial communities from Guaymas Basin, Mexico - 4559-240 | ecosystem: Environmental > Aquatic > Marine > Hydrothermal vents | place: Mexico: Guaymas Basin | collected... | reverse complement strand
TAAAATAGTAGTATCTTTAAAAAGAGAAAATCCTGATTTAATTGTTGTAACAGGCGACATTACAGATGATGGCCTTGGTTATATGAAATTTTATAAAGCATTTAAAGAATTTATAATCAAGGGAAAAGTAATTGTAATTCCTGGAAATCATGATGTTAATCCTTTGGGGGCATTTGTGTTTGCAAGTGGATTTAAAATTGCTGATTATAAAGAATTTGCACGGATTATTATGGGAAAACGAAAATATATTGATAATTTTATATTTGAATTTGATAATTTGATAATAATAGGTACAAACAGTAATGCTGGGATTAATAAAAATATTTTTGATAATGCAGTTAGGTATGTGAATTTGCGTAAAGATGAGGCATTGCCTCGTCTTATTGCGAATATGAGTCAGGGCAGTGCTTTTGGTAGTATGAGTCAGGGCAGTGCCCTGACTGTACGGAAGAATAATAAGAAAAAAATATTTTTGATGCATCATCATTTAGAGAAAATTGAGCATGGAATTTTAGGGAAGATTAGCCCAGAGATTGAAGATTTTATTGATAATTTTATGAAGCTTGAGAATAGCAAAGAAGTGAGTAGTTTTTGTAAAGAAAATAATATTGATTTGTTATTGCATGGACATAAACATATTTCATATGAAAAGATATCTAAAAATAATAACAATATGCAAATATTTGGTGCTCCTTCTGTTAGTATAAATAAAGAGTATCATATTGTAAGTGAAAACAATAGTTCAATTTCAGTTAGTAATATTAAGTTTATGAGAAGAAAGGTAAAAATCTAGGATAATATGATTTTTTGGATTGCAAATATTTGATAATGATAAATTGTTGTGTATAATAGTTTTAATGTTTTTAGAGGTGATTTTAATGAATAAAGAAGAAGTAAAAGAAATATTATTGGAATTATTAGAGGAAGATGAAATGGTATTTGATAAATTAAAGAATAAATTTAGGAAATTAATGGACAAGGATACCCACCTTTTAGAATCGAAGCAACTAGATTCTGAACCCCTCCAAGGAGGGGGATTTATGGAGTTTAAAGAAGAAATTAAAACTTTAAAGGCTGTAGGTTATTGGTTTCTGATGATGTGAGGAAAGCATGGGGCAGGAAGAGTGTTTTGGAAGTTGCGTTGGAGATTGAGGAGTAAGGAATATGAAAGATAAGGTATTAAGTAAAGTTGAAGAGTTAAAAAATAATTGTGAAAAGATGTTTCAGTTTTTCTTAATATACCAAAATGATAATTTCAAGAAAGAAGTTTTAGTCGAATTAAAAAAGATACTTATTGTTGATAAAAGTTATAAATTTAAAATTATTAAAAAATTAGAAGAAAAATATCAATCTAAAAGTCGGGATTTAAGTAAATTACATATTTTATTTAAAAATGTTAAATATTTAATTCCAAATTTAGACATTAACTACACTTCTGCTGAAATAAGTTTATTATGGACTGCAATTGAACTTCAGGATGCTAATCATGGTGGAGATCCTCACAGAATAGATAAAGCAGTTTCTAATTATGAAAGTAATCGTATTAATTTATTAAATGATGATTTTGAACTTGTTACATATATTGATTTAAATGTAGTCGTTCATTACAATGATAAGTTTGATTTTGATACTGCTTTAAATGTAAACTCTAGTATTTTATTAGATTCAAATTTTGAAAATTTATCCTTTGTTATGAAGGGAATGGTTAAAAGTAGCCTAGGGCAATCATATTCAATAAATAGAAACTATGAAAAGGCTGAAAAATGTTTTGTTGAGGCAATAGAACTATTTAATATATCTGAGATTGATGAGATTGATAAGTTAGGGGAGATAGATCAAACAAAATGCTATAGAGCACTTAATGCTATTGATGGAGGCTTTACTAATAGAATCTCTATTGTTGAAGATACAATAGGTGATTTAAATGAATGTTTGGAATTATTTAAAAATTCTAATGATATAAAAACACAATATCATCATCATATTTTTTTGAGAACCTTGTTTTTTTGTGATGAGGTAAATCCTGAAATAATAAGTGAATATACAAGTTATTATAAAAATTGGAGTGAGCAAATTCAGCATCCATGGGAGTTAATAAATCTTTATAGAGGAGTATTTTGTTGGCAAAGAACAGAAGATATATTTATGAACTATTCTTTGGAACGTTTTAAAAATTCAATTAAAATGATAAAAATAAATGATTTTGGAGCAACATTAAAATTAATTGGTTCTGTTATATCAACGGTGGCTTTTGCATGTTTTGATGATAATTATTTTTTAGATGATGCAAGGTATTTACTAAAGGAAACAGAGGATAAATTAAAATATTCTGTTCCACAAATGGAAAAGTTAAGAACTTTTATAAATAATAAATGCTTACCTGAAAATATAAAAGAAATAATAGAGATATTACCTTTTAATTATCATTAAACTTATAGGAGTGAAATTGAGTGAATTTGAGAAAAACATTAAAAAATGGTTATCAATTGATAAAGAAAATAAAGAAGAAAAGGATAATTTTTATTATGAAAATTTACTGGATGATGTGGTTAAATTAGCAAAAGAGCGATGGGCAAATAATAAAAATGTAAAAAACAAAGAATTTGATCTGCTGATAACAATGTCAGGGTTTTCTCCTGAAACGAGTATTATATCATCAAAAGTAATAAACCCTAAGCAGGTGCTGGTAATTTCTTCTAAAAAAACTTCAGAGGGGATTAATATTATAGGAGAGCATGTTGTTCCAATGATTGGTTATAGTAATTTTCATCACTTAACTTGTGATCCTACAGACCCTTTGAAGATATATAAATTAATTAAAAACAAGGTTTCTGAAATTACTAATGAAGAAAAATTAAAAGCAATTGTTGATATTACTGGTGGAAAAAAGATAATGAGTGCTGCTGCTGGATTAGTTGCTTGGCAGTTAGATATGCCTATTTGTTATATTGAAAGTAAAAATTATGACCCTATAAGACGTCGTCCTATTCCAGGTGGAGAAGACTTACTTTATTTGCCAAACCCTATTACTCTATATGGGCATGAGGAAATTACAAGAGGGAAGGTACTTTTTAATAAAGGTCAGTTTTCTGAGGCACATGATAGGTTTTTAGAATTATCAGAAAGATTAGAAGAGCCTAAATATGCAAAGTTTTTAAAGGATTTATCAAAATTATACTCAAAATGGTGTGATGTAGATATTGAAGAATTGATGGAGTCTATAATAAATGTAAAAGAGCATTTAAATGATAATTTTGTTATATTGCAGGGGTTTTATGAAAATGATATGAAGAAAGTTACAAAACAAATAGACTTTTTAGAAAGTCTACAGAAAAATGATATTAAAACTAAGTTATTGAACTTTTATTTATTAGGATTATTTTATAAAAATAACCTAAAAAGATATGACTTTTCATGTTTATTCTTTTATAGAGCTATGGAAGGATGCTTTGCATATCGTTTAAAAAATAAGTATAATATTGTTATTAATAAACCAGTTTATTCTAATTTGAAAATAAATAAGGATGAATTAGAGAAAAGATATGTTGATAGTTTAGCTGAGATAGGTTGGGATAATAAAGTCTTAAGCCTGCCAGATTACCCGCTTGGTTATGCAAATATGGCAGCTCTTTTAATTTCATTAGGAGATAAAATGTTTGATGCAAAATATAAATTCAATTTAAAAACAATTGTTTCTATGGGAAGTTTAAGAAATAAATCTATACTTGCACATGGAACAACCCCGTTAAAACTTAAAGATGCAAATAGACTTGAAAAATTTGCAGAAAGATTTTTACATGCATTTTATGAGACTATGGATGGAGGTCTTGATGATTCTGTATCTTTTAAGGAGAATATTGAAGATTTAAAATTTATAACTTTGGAGATATAAATGAAAAAAAAGTTACCTATTTTTTTATTGGTTGACCGTAGTGGTAGTATGTATGGGGATAAAATTGATGTTGTTAATTCATCAATTTCAAATTTTATTAATTCTTTAAAGAAAGTAAAAATATATGATATTTTTTTATCAATAATATCATTTTCTACAGAGGCAGAAATTATTCTTGATTTCAAGCTTTTATCTGAAATTAAATATAGTCCTTTAATTGCAGATGGTAAAACAAAATTTTCAGAAGCAATTAAATTAATGAGGGAGATGTTTTCTGATTTAGCTTTGGAGAATAGTTTATATCCAGAGGTGATTTTAATATCAGATGGAACACCTACAGATTTTAATGACTGGAGGTATGAGGTAAATGAGCTAATTAAATTAGATATTAGTAAAGGAGCTAATTTTAATGCTGTATTTATTGGTGATGATGATGGTGCAACTTTCATTAATAAATTTCTTGAAAATGTAAATAAAACCCATAAAAATAAAGTTTTTTTGGCAAGCGATATAATGTATATAAAAGACTTTTTTAATAATTTAGAAATTAAAATAAAGGAGGTTTAATTATGGTAATGAATTTTTGTACACAATCAAAACCACGTCCATTACCCGTTATTATATTGATTGATACCAGTGGTAGTATGGATAGGGTTATATCTGGAGAGATTGTTAAAACAGGAAGAACAGTTATTGAAGATGGTAAAGAATGGAATATTGTGAAAGGTGGAATGTCTGCAATGATGAGTTTAAATAAATCTTTATCTAAAATGTTAGAAACTTTTAAAGATGAAACAATAATTGGTGCAGAAATACAAGTTTCAATTATTACTTTTGGGGGTGATAATGCAAAAATCCATACCTCGCTTAGAGCTGTTAAAGACATCTTGTGGGAAGATATGACAGCTTCTGGGCTTACTCCAATGGGAAAGGCTTTTAATGTTGCAAGAAAATTACTTGAAGATAAAAGTAAAATATCTAGTCGAGCCTATACTCCTGCAATTGTATTAATATCAGATGGAGAGCCAAATGATAATTGGAAAGAAGAATTAAAAAAATTGTTGAATTCTGAAAGGGCGAAAAAAGCAGATAGAATGGCGATGTTTATTGGAGATGATTCTGGTGAAGCGATGTTAAAAGAGTTTTTAGCCGATGATAGTAAAAGTGTTTTTAAAGCTGATGATGCTGATAAAATATATGAGTTTTTTAAGTTTGTTACAATGAGTGTTACAACAAGGGCTCAAAGTAGAGATTTGAATAAAAATAAAGAAGCTGAAGTTTTTTTTAAAAGGTCATAAAAATGAGTTCTAAATTTATAATGTATGGCTATTCATCTAAAGGTGAAATGCATAAAAAAAACAATTTGCCAAATCAGGATGCTTGGTTTTCTTATAAATATTTTTTTGGTTCTTTAGTAGTTGTTGCCGATGGAATGGGGTCTAAAAAATTTTCTGAGTTTGGTTCAAAGATGGCTTGTAAGGCTAGTTATGATGCTGTTAATTACTGGTATAAAAATAAATCTTCTAATGTAAGGCATTTATTAATGATTTTACAAACAATGTGGACTTCATTAGTTTCGGTAAAATATAGTGATAAGGAATCATGTTCAACAATTCTTTTTGCTTTGGCTTTAAATAATGGTAAATTAATAACTGCACAACTTGGCGATGGTATTATTCTAGTAAATAGAGGTAAATATGCTAGTAATTTATCTAAAGAAAGAGAAGGATTCGGAAATGAAACTTATGCTCTTGGAAGTACATGGAATATTGATAAATGGATAATTAATGAATTTGACATTACCGATGATATAAAAGGAATAATACTTGCCACTGATGGAGTTGCAGATGATTTGCTAAAAGATAAATATTTGGAATTTTCTGAATATATATTAAATATTAGTGATGAATTTCCTCAAAAAAGATGGCGTATTTTAAAAGATGAATTAGAAAATTGGCCTACCCCTTTTAGTGGTGATGATAAAACAATTGGTGTATTAAAATTTATATAGGAAAAAAATGTTAGAAAATAGGAAAATAAATGATTTCCCTTTAACTCTTACTGATGAAAATGGAAGAGTTTATCATTTGGAAAAGAAAATAGGAGAGGGAGGGCAGGGTGCTGTGTTTTTGGCTCAAGAAAAGGGGATTGCAATTAAGCTCATGAGAACTAATCCTAGTGGAAAATTTGAATTTAATAACATGTCTGATATAAAGGAAAGGCAAGAGGCATTTAAAAAAATAAAAAATATATCATTGGATGATATAGAAATAAAATATCCTATTTCAATATTAAGCTTTCCGTATTTAGGATATGTTATGGAAATACTTGACGATATGATTCCATTAAAAGATTTAATGTTCTATGAACATGATGTATTAGTTCCTAAAGATGAAGAAAGTTTTAAAAGATATATTGAAACAGGGGGATTGAAAAAAAGATTAAAGCTTCTTGGTAAAATCGCAGAGACAATGTCTCAGCTACATTCCAAAGGCTTAGTTTTTGCGGATCCATCTCCTGATAATTTTTTTATATCTAAGGATATTGATGATGATTATATTTCATTAATTGATGCAGATAATTTAGAATATCAAAGTAAAATGAGTCATAAAATAATATATACTCCCCCTTATGGTGCTCCAGAGTTGGTTAAGGGGGTTTCTGGGGTTAATACATTAACTGATGCTCATGCATTTGCTGTAATTGCGTTTTGGATGCTGACAGGAGTGCATCCTCGATATGGCGATATTGTAACAGAAGGTGAGCCTGAAATGGAAGAAAAGGCTCAAAAGGGAGATATACCATGGGTTGATGATGAAAATGATAACTCTAATTTTACAGAGAATGGTATGCCAAGAAAATTAGTTTTAAGTTCAAATTTGCAACGACTGTTTAAAGAAACATTTGAGAATGGAGTTAATGATTATCTTAAGCGGCCTTCATTAGTAGAATGGGAAAATGTTTTAAATGAAGCGTTACATTCCTTAATTTCTTGTGAATGTGGATTTCATTATTATGCAAATAATGAAATCTGTCCTTTATGTGGAGAAAAGAAACCACAAACGGTATTAATAAATATAAAATCGTGGTTACCTCCTAAAAAAGAAATTGACTGGGAGGGCGGATTAAGTAGTTTTGGAACAAGTATTGCTTCAATTGTTTTAACAGAAAATATAAAAACTAATATAGACTCGTATCTTATTTCAGGAAATAGATTAAATTCTGAAAATAAATTAAGTCTTGAATATAATGCACAGAAAAATGAAATACTTATAAGTAATCTTGATAGAGGAAGGTATTTTATTGCATCTAAAAATATGAAAGATAAAGTTTTGATTAAACGGAAACATAATTTTTTAATACCAAATAGAGAAGATGATTTAATGATTCATTTTGATAGTGAAAAAAATTATCATCGTGTTATTACATTCGTAAAATTTTAAGAGAAATTATGAAATATAGTAAGATAAAATATGAAAACGAAAAAGGAATTATTGAAGTATTAGTAAAAAAACAAAATGAATTGGATAATATGAATAACGAACCTGTACTTCTTTTTTATTCAAATAAACTAAATTCTTATATTGTGAAAAGTTCTAAAAAACATATTTTAGTTGAGCCCAAAGATAAAAAAAATAATGATTTAATATATGATTTAATTTCGGTAAATACTCCATTTATTACAATAATTACAAAATATATTGAAAATAAAAACGAAACAATTTTATTGATAGAATATTATAAGTTTAATAGAAAAATAGAATTTGATGATAAATTATCTATTGAAGTTGATGATAAAATTTTTAAAGAAATAGAGCTTAAATATTTACCAACTCTTAAAAATTTATCAACGAATGAATCAAAAGATAAATGTTATAAATTTCTTAAAGATGAATTTTGGCTTAAAAAAGTAGATGATAATAAAAACCAATATATTTTTTTGTCAAAAGGAGTAAATGATGATCTAAAAAATAGTGATGAAAATGAATCCTTTAGACTATATGGTGATAAAATAATTGCTGATATTGGCAATATAAACGGGAAATTTATATTACAAAGAATAACGCAAAATAGATATTTTAGTGAAAATTCAAAAGAGAATATTATTATTGCTGTATGTGAAATGGAATTTACTGATACTGCCACTGATATTAGAAGAAATTCAAAAAAGCAATTAGAAGAACTTTCTAAAGCTGGAGAAAGTTTATTGGATAGCTGGAGAATATATAATAAAATTGAAAAGGAAGAATTGGATGAAAAAATAATAAATATTGGTTGTTTTGAGTATGATAGTTTTTGGGTGGAGAATGATAACTATATTTTAAAAATACTCGAGAAGGATAATATTGGTGAAAAACTAAAAAATACAAAGAAATATTTGGATAATAGAGATCCGTTAAACTTATCTATAGCTGATGTTATTCCTGAAGAGATAGGTCTGTTATTATCAAATTCTGATGAGAAAGTAGAAAATAAAACTTTTTTTAAAAATAATATTATGATTAATCCTATTAAATATAAAATAGACTTAACTAATTTAACAATTAAATTTACTCTCAAAGATAATGAAGAAAAAAAAATTCCTGAAATAGGTTATATCTTTTATTCATATATTGGAGATAAAGTCGCAAATGAGCGCAGAAAGAAAGCTCATGATAATATATTTACATCTAAAAACCCAATGCCACAGTTAGCTCAAATACTAGAGGGCATTTCAACGGTGGATGTAAGAGTAAAAAAAATCAAAGCAATTTCTTCTAAATTAAGAAAAAAAATGGAAAGTCAACCGCCTACAAAATCCCAGTTAGAGGCTATTAAAGTTGCGTTAAATACTCCTGATATCGCGATTATTCAAGGTCCACCAGGAACAGGTAAAACGACTGTTATTACTGCAATAATAGAAAGGTTAGCTGAAGAAGTAGAAAAGACTAGTATCCAAAAGCTTAATGATTTAGTTTTAGTGTCAAGTTTTCAACATGATGCTGTTGAAAATGCAACTGATAGAATAAAAATTAATGGTATTCCTGCTATAAAACTTGGTGGAAAAGATAAAGATATAATAAGTGCAAGCAGACGAATTACAAATAAATGGATAGAGGAACAAGAAGTTATTCTAAGTAGTAAACTAGAGGCATTACCTCCTGATTCTATTTATAAAAAACTTAGACTAAAAGTTAATTCATATTTACAAACGCCAGGCAATTCTATTCAAACTTTTGATTTATTAAAAGGTATAAAAAATGATATAAATGGAAGAAATTTAATATCTAATAAATTAATGAGTCTTTTAACTAAAGAGATTGTTAATATGGAAAATGAATCTAAAACAAAGGGTAGTAGAGATACTCGTTTAATTAAATTAATTAGAGGATTAAGAATACATAAAGTATCATTTGCCGATGATGGTTTTGTAAAATCATATAATTTGTTGAAATATATGGAAAGCAGGGATATTATTAGCATTTTACATAAAGAAGAATTAAATATTTTAAAAAGAAGTTTGGAACACTCTTTTCCTGAAAGCCCTAAATTTTTAAAAGACTTAGAATTATTAAAAGAAAATTTACTTGATAGATGTATTCCTTCAAAAAAATCAAGTTTTGACTATATGGAAAATAAAAATATTTCTATATTACTTACAGATATTCTCGATGAAGTTAATCAAAAATTATTAAAAACAAAAACAGGTGAAGCATCTATTTTAGCTGAATATCTTGATGATATACAATTTGACCCACAGGGGGTTATGGAGATGCTTGCACATTATACGTCTGTTTTAGCTGCATCATGTCAGCAGGCTGATTCTTCAAAAATGCAAAAAATAAAAAATAATGATTTGATTTATGATACAGTAATTATTGATGAAGCTGCAAGAGCAACTCCTTTGGATTTACTGATTCCTATGGCTCAAGCAAAAAGAAGAATAATTTTAGTTGGAGACCATAGACAGTTACCTCATATTGTAGAAGATTCTATTTTAGCTAAAATGGAAAATAGTATTTCAGAAAATACTGAAAATGATATTAATATCGAAGAAAAACTAAAAGAAAGTTTATTTGAAAAATTATTTAAAAATTTGAAAGAATTAGAAAGAACTACTGGTGTTAAACGATGTGTTACATTAGATAAACAATTTAGAACAACCCCTGTTTTAGGTGATTTTGTAAGTAAAAATTTTTATGAATGTCATAATGAACCTCATATAGAATCCGGAATGCCAATAGAAAGATTACAACACAATTTACAAAATTATAACAGCAAATCTGTTGCATGGATAGATGTACCCTTAATTGCTGGAAAAGAGCAATCCGGACAAAGTAAGTCAAGGTTAGTTGAAGCTAAAATTATAGCAAAAGAAATAAATAATCTTATTACAGAAAACTCTAAGTTGACTTATGGAGTAATTACTTTTTATGCTGCTCAAAGGGATTTAATAAAAGAAGAAATAATAAAAATGGGAATTAACTTAGAGGATTTAGAAAATGATGATAAATTAAGAATTGGTTCAATTGATGCTTTTCAGGGAAGAGAATTTGATGTTGTTTTGCTTTCTATTACAAGAAGTAATGATTTTAAGTCAAATACAGAAAAAGATTCAAGAAAAAAATATGGATTTATGACATTTCCTAATCGTTTATGTGTTGCAATGAGTCGTCAAAAAAAACTACTTGTTGCCGTTGGAGATTCAAAAATGTTTGAAACTGCTGTTGCTCAGGTTGCAATACCTCAAATGTATGAATTTAACAAGTTATGTAAAGGTGAAGAAGGTGTTTTTAGAAATTATAAAGAGGTATTATAGTGGAATTTGATAAAGATAAAACAGAGATACTTTACTTTAAACCTCAAAATCAGCCTTATGAATGGGGGGAAAGAAAATTATTTGCATGGCCATGTTATGTGTATAAAGTATTGGCTCCTCAACCTAGGCCAAGAAAAATAAATATTTTACAAAAGGCTGTGCTTGGACTCATAAAGATTGGTTTTTTATCGACAAAAAAGGTGGCTGATTATATTGGAATTGAAATTGATTTAACTGCTAAAATTTTTGAAGAATTATTAAATAGTGAATATATAGATGAAAATCATTATATTACTAAAAAAGGAAACGATGTTCTTAATGGTGAAATTAATGATAGAGGGGAAATGATTTCAGCTTATATTTTTCAGGATGCTTTTACAGGAGAATTTTGGGATAGGTTTATTATTGATTTTAAGGATAATATAAAAAAAATAGTTGATAAAAAGTTAAATATTTCAAATAATAATAAAAAATCAATTCATTTTATTGAGATATTTAAAAATATAGATGTTAATCCTCCTAATATGGATGAAGTAAGTAGAATAACAAAGAATCATAAAAAATTAAATTCAAAGTTAAATTCTTCAAGTTTTTCAGAATATAAGCATGATAAAATATATGATTTATATAAGAATATCTCATTAATTAATGAGAAGCCTATTGGAGCTTATTGGTTGACTGCATGGATATATTTCCCTAAAGAGATATCAAATGGAAAATCATGGAATGTTTACGACCCTTTTGGTTTGGAGAATGATTTTAAATTTAGAAAAATAATTACCAAGGTTTCTAAGAGTGATTATGGGTTAAATAAATTTATATCAGGATTTATTAAAGAAGAAGTTTCTGATTCAACAGAGAATATTGTGAATCTTTTGAAAAGACAAAATAAAGATTTGAGCAATCAAATAATAATGCAATTTGGAGATAATATTTTAAAATATGAGGATTTATTTAATTTATTGATGAAACTAAAGTTAAATGAGGTTTCATTGGAAATTCAAGGCCGAAACATAGAAAAAAATACTCTAAACTCTTTATCAAATAATATTCATTTGGTAATAGAATTACTTTTTAGTGAAATATCCGAGCAATTTCCAACTAAAGACAGTTTTAAAAATATAGGTTTGGTTAAGAATGATAAATTAGGAAATAGAGAATGTATAAAAATATTTTTGCAAAATTTAATAGGAAATAATGAAAATATTATATCTAAGTATATTAATATACCATTTGGACAATTGAAGTCAGTAGCGAATTATAATTCAGGAAAAATTAAAGCTAGGTTACTTATAAGTTTATTTACGGTAAAAAATAATCCTGATCATCCTTTGTTTAATATTGTGAAAAAAGAACCAAATATACTTGAAATATTTTTTGAAATTGAAGAATTAAGAAATGCAAGCCAACACGGCGGAAAGGATAAAAAAAGAAGGGATAGAACAAATATTTTATTAGAAAATTATAAGAAGTATATAGGTTTTACCTATAATTTAATTTCAATTCTTTTGAAAAATCTTGAGAACAATAAAGTAAAGATAAAAGTTGACTTTAAATTACAAAAAGAACTAAATAAGGCTAGTTCCATGATTGAAACAGAGGCAAACATTGATGTTAAAAATGAATTTGGAGATAATATTGTAGATTATGAAAAGTATTATAGTGAAATTAGTAAACTGTTTTACTCATATTCAAAATATGTGAAATCAGATTATAATAAGTATGAAGTCAATAAAGTTGCAACCTCTTTTACTAAAGTTTTTGAGTCTATTTTTGAGATAATTAATGAAAGTTTTATTATAGATGATTTTAGAAAGTTTAAGTTTTCTAAAAATGATGATTTAAATTCTATTATTTTTAGTGAATTAGCAAAGAAATTAGGCTTTAATGTTAAAGAAAAAGGGCTTTTAAAGAGTTTAACACATATAAATATTAATAAAATAAAAAATAATTCAACTTTGAATGCAAAAGTTTTATATAGTTTAATGGTGGCTTCATATAATGAAAAACATCCGCTAATAGAATTCGCTAAAAAATTCCCTGATTTTTTTGAGTTTATAGTTGAATTACAGCAAGATATTCGTCAGGAAATTACACATGCAAGTAAAAATAAAAAAGAATTTACATCTGATTATATAAAAAAAATATATATAAAGACTAAAAATATGAATAAATTTTTATTTAATAATTTAAGGGGAGAGTAAGATGGCTATGTTTGATAAGGATACAGAAAAAGAATTAGAAAAAAGAGCAAAAGAGCTTGATGAGCAAGAAAATAAATTGAATAAATTTAAAAATAATTTATTGGAAAAAGAAAAAAAATTAAAAGAAGATATGAAAAAAATTATAAATCAGAATAATATTTTAAAAAATAGAGAATTTGAAATTCGAAAAAGAGAGTTAAATGCAAAAGAAGGATTTAAGAAAGAAGCTTTGGAACAATTTAATCAAAAAACTATTTTACTTAACAAAGAAATTGAGGACCTTGAAAATGACTTATTGAATAAGAAAAGAGAAATCAGAATAGAATTATTAAATATTAAAAAAGAAAATAAAGAGTTTATGGAACGGGAGCAGGAGGGATATAAGGAAAAATTAAAAAACTTAGAATTAAAAATTAGTGATAAAAATAAAGAATTAAAAGTTTTGGATAAAGATTTGTTAGAAAGAGAGAAACGTTTACAGAAAAAAGAGAAATTTTTAATTGATAGAGAAAGAATTATTTTAATCAAAGAAAATGATGCAAAAGAAGGGTTTGTAAAGGAAAATGAGAAGGCAACTTTAAGCCTAAAAAGTGAATTAAATGACTTAAATAAACAAAAAGAAAATTTAATTAAAGAATTGAATGAAACAAGAACTAAGCAATTAAAAGAATTGGATAATATTCGTGAAAATGACAGAAAAGCATTTTTTCTTTCTTTTGAAAAGGAAAGAAGGGAATTAATAAAAGAAATAGAAAAAGAAAAAGCTGATCTTAAGATGGAATATGATAAATTTAAAGAAGAAAAAAAGAAATTTGTAAAGTATGAAGAAGAGTTACAAGTCAAGTATCAAGAAAAAGAAAATAGAATAAATATCCAGAGAAGAGAACTTGATTATGAGCAAGGAGAGATAGAAAGTAAAAAAGAAGAAATTAGAGAACATCTCGAAAATAAATTTGAGGCAGAGTTAGATAATTTAAAAATTGAATTGGATGCTAAAATTCAAACGATAGAGTCTTATAAAGATAGTCTTATTGATTTAAATGAAAAAATTGAAAGTTTTGAAGAATTAAAAGTTAAACTTGAAAATAAAGAACCAAATGAGATTTTGCGAGATTTAAGAAGTAAAGAAAAGAAAATAGAAAGACTTAAAGAAGAATTGTTTAATAGACCATCTATTAAAGAAATTAAAGAATTAGATTTTTTAAAAGAGCAAAAAAATAATGATGATGAAAAAATAAGAGGATTACTTGAAAAAATTTCAAGCTTAGAAATTGAAAATAGTAGAAGTATTAAGTCTGTAATAGAACTAGAAGGCTTAAGAGAGCAATTAAAGATTAGTAAAATTAGATTAGAAAAATATAAAAAAGATGTAGCAGAACTTGAAAATGATTTAAAGAAATATACAGAATCTCCTTCTGCAACTCGTGAAGCAAGAATTGGAGTTATTAAAGAGCCATTAAAGGATTTTGTAGATATTCGTAAAAATTCTTATAGAGAAGAGAATGAAATTGATTGGTTGAATAATATATTTAAAAAAATGGAAGAATCTGGGTTTAAGTTTAATGAGCGATTAGTAAAGGCATTTCATACATCTTTAAAAATATCAGAATGGTCACCATTAACTGTTTTGGCTGGAGTTAGTGGAACAGGTAAATCAGAGCTTCCTCGATTATATTCAAGATTTGGAGGTATACAATTTGCTCCTATAGCAGTACAACCGAATTGGGATAGTTCACAGGATATGTTTGGATTTTTTAACTATATGGAGCAAAAATTTAATCCCAAGCAATTACTTCGTGCTATGGCACAAAGTCAAAGAGATTCATCTGAAGGTAATGGATTTAATGATGGAATATTACTTGTTCTTTTAGATGAAATGAACTTGGCAAAAATAGAGCAGTACTTTAGTGATTTACTCAGTAAATTAGAGTTAAGAAGAGGACAGCAATCTGTTGAAATAGATATAGATTTAGGCTCTGGTGAAAAATATTCTTTAAATCTTGGAAGGAATATTTTATATGTTGGAACAATGAATGAAGATGAATCAACAATGACATTATCAGATAAGGCAATAGATAGAAGTAATGTTATTTCATTTCCTAGTCCAAGAAAATTTCATCAAAGAAATACTTTGAAAATGGCTGGAAAATCAGGAGTATTTAAGTTTGAAACATGGAGATCATGGGGGCGTTCAGTAGAAACATTACCAAAAGAAAAGAGAGCAAAATTTAAAAAGATAGTGGAGGATATAAATGATAAAATAAGATTTGCAGGAAGAGCAATTGGACATAGGGTTTATCAAGGAATTGAAAATTATATTGCAAATCATCCTGATGTTTGTGAATTAACTAAAGAAGATGGAGAACTTAAAGATAAGAAAAATCAGCAAAAATATGATTTTGCTTGTCAAAGAGCTTTCGAAGACCAAATTGTTCAAAAAATTATGCCTAAACTAAGAGGAATAGAAACTGAGGGAGATACAAAGAAAGAGTGTATAGAACCAATAGCTAGAATAATAAGTAAACATGCAGAGGCTTTATCCAAAGATTATAAAATGGCCTCAACAAAGGGATACGGTGTTTTTAATTGGAATACAGCTGAATATCTAGAAAATTTAGAGGATGAAATCGAAGAGAGAGGCAAAGATATCGTGAGTAGTGATAATTCTAAAAAAAATAAGAAAGAGTAATATTATGAATGAATATTTAAAAAAACCATGGGATGAAAATCCTCCTGATAAATATGATATAGAATCTTCTGAGTTTATAAAAAATAATTTTCATGCCTTTGAGTATTGGAGATTAATGCTTGAGATATCACATTTTTTTATTGATGCCTCTAGATATGACCCGATAACAGGTAAATCAATGAATCAATCATTGATAAATATTCTTGATGTACTGAATCAAGAACATAAAAAAATTGATATTATTCCTGAAGATAATATTTATAGAACCTGTGAAAAATGTTTTAAAGCTTTGGAGTATATAATTAGTAATCCAAGAAGAAAAATATTAAGAGAGCATTTGATATTACCTATACACAAAGCAAAAGAAATGGATACTCGTTGTATGACATGGCTTTCAAAACAACCTGGAAGAAAGTTAAGAGAAAAAATTGGTGCAAAACAAAAAGTAATGACAGTTAAAAGAAATTCTTCTTATGATATACTTGAAAATCGTGTTGTTGTTAGATTTATAAAAGATTTTAAGACTTTTTTATCTAATCGAATCAATTGGCTTCCATCGACAAATCAGCAGGATATTAAAATACTCAAAGATACTTTAAAATTATTGAAAACATTGCCTGATAGTAAGTTGTCTAATATTGAAAGAGCAATTGAAATTAAGCCAAATAATGTTTTACTTTCTGATAAGAAATATAATCGTATCTGGAGAGCGGTTCATTGGTTAAGGCATTATGATGAGGAAATTGCATTATTATGGAATAATGGTATAAATAGATTTACATCTTTAATTACTTGGAGAATTATTACTGAATTAAGAAGTTTTAATGAAATTATTTTATTTGATGAATTTTGTAAAGTTGAGCCTGGCTTTAAAACTAAAAATGCTGGAATAATTTTATATGGAAATATTGATGATAGTATACAAAGAAAAAATTTATATATTTTAGGAAATAAAATATATAAATTGCAGGTAGGTAGTATTAATTCGTCACTTATGATTATAATTGAAGAGTTTATTAATAATAAAACTATTAAATATAGTAGCAAAAATAGAAAAATCATTAATTTTAATTTTAATTTTGATATTGATTTTGACAATAAAGTTATTTTTAGTTCAAATATATTTGAAAATAATAAAAAAACTAAAACCATAACGAAAAAAGTTTCTTTGGATAATATTGATGCTCTTATTTCTTTAATTATTAATGATATAAAAAAAGATTTTAATCTAACAAAACCAATAATAAAAAAAATGATAAAAAAAGATGTTTCTGGAAATATTGGAGCTAATTTTTCATTGATATCCCCAGGTATTATTTATGAAAATAATATAGTTAAACTAGATAGCTATCTTTATTCTGTAAAATTATCCTTAGGTGAAGATTTTGATTATCTTGTTGGTAAAAAAAATAGAATATTAAATCCATTTTTTGGTGATATTATATCTATTAATGGTTTTTGGAGTGAAAAAAAACAAAATCACAGAGAAATTCCTGAAATGTTGTATAGAGTTTTAGATAAAATAAAAATAAACTCTAATATTAGTAGTTTCTCAAATTTAGCAATTGCTTTTCCCGATAATATGGATGAATTTAATCAAATAGAAATGCGTTCTTCAATATCAACTTTATTTGGTAAAATTTCTTTTCCATGGAGAAGTGTTTCGACCCTTTTGGGTTGGCAGACTTTAGAGGATTTTAAAAAGAGTGGTATAAGGGAAGGAAATGCTGTAATCGTTTTAGATACAGATGCCACAGAATTAACATTTTCATGTTTGATTGCTCATTATGATGAAAAATTAGAAAACTATTCAAATTCTAAGGGAATATACTGGGAAAGAAGACCTCTTTTTATTGAAGTTTCAGGATTAGGGGAGCTATCCTTTATCGAATTTCAAAGGAGATATTTATTTTTATATATTAAAGAAAAATTTGGAAACCTTAAAGATAAGAAAAAAATTGTTGATTTTATATTAAATACGGGTAAATGTGAAGAGTTAATTCTAAATAAAAAGGAAATTTATATCCCTATAAATAAAGATGAAACCGAATGGATTAAAATTAACTATGATTCAAATATTATAAAAGAAATTGTTAATAAATGGATAAAATTTTTTAATGATAAGTATCGTAAGTTATCTATGGAATTAAAACCTAATAAGATAAAAGCATCAATAAAGGTTAAGGAGATAAAGTTTGTTATAGTAGGGCATTTATTATCTTTAAATAAAATAAAAAACACTATACAATCAAAAAAAATAATATCTTTATATAGAGATATTGATTTAATAGCAAAGGGGGCTGAGTCTTATTTAAATAGATTTGATAATGGATTAAAAACTTATAAAGACTGGGTGCCAGAATTATGGCTTAAAACACAAAGAGATAAAATACAATTATCAGAAGGAAGGCTTGTTTCACCTGGTGAAAAAATTTCTGAGGATATAAAAAAGGTTTTGGTACTTCCTGCAAATCAGGAGTTCATAGCATTTCCATTAAGTAGGGATGAGAATAGTGATAAAGATATGGCCTTTGAGGCTATTTTAGAATCATCTCACTTTCCTTTATCCAAACCAATGGATATTAAAATGAAAGTTGAGTATGTGTATGGAGAGGGAGCTTTTAGATTAATTATTTTACCTTATAAAATTGAAAATCCTCCATTTAAAGAACTTGAAGTGAAATGGAAAAGAGGTGATGAAGGTAAAAAGCAACAGGCTGCAAGTATTAAAAATGAAAGACCTCAAATGCCGGCTAAGATTAATCCTGAGCCTATTATTGATAATATTGTCAATATGATTGATGATTTTGAGAATTATTTTAATGATGAAAAGTTTTTAAGCAGGGTTACAAGTATAGCAGATTTAAAGAAGGGAATGATATTTAAAGGAGAAATTGTAAATATTATTAAAAATGGATTATTTATAGATAATGGGTATGGAGTTGATTCGTATATGTATACTTCAGAAACTGATAATTATTTAGCTGGAGATATTATTTATTCTGAGATTTTAAAAATAAAAGAAAATGAATTTACTACAATTAGTGATTTTAATGAATTAAAAGAAGGATATCTTTTTACTGGTGTTGTGAATGAAGTTAAGTGGAATGGTTACATGGTCGATATTGGTATCTATGAAAAGGGATTTCTTTATGATAAAGGTAAAGAATATAATATCGTAGAAGGGGATACAATTTGGGTTAAAATTGGAAAAATAAATCCTGATGGTTTTTATTTTCTAAATTTAGTGAATAAATATTCGGTATCATTAATTAATTTAAAAAGTAAATATATTGAAATAGAGTTGAAAAAAATATTACAAACTTCATTTGAAAAATTAAATAAAAAAAGTATTAATAATATTAATAATATTATTGTTCCTAAATTACTCAAAAACCAGAATACAGAATATCTTTTAAATTATTTAGGAGATTTTTGTCCTGAATATATTATTGATAATATCCTTGGAGACATTAAGAGTAATAACGGAGATATTCAAAGACATGCTTACTTACAAATTGGATATTTATTTGCTTCGAAATTAAAGAATAAAAAATTATTGAAAGAAGTAATGAAACAAGTTTTATTTTTATATAATGACAAGCAAAATCTTAAAAGTTTTAATCGCTTAAATAGACCATTAGGGGCATTAGCAATGGGTATATGGGGCAATGAAGAATTTATTCATTCTTTAAATAATTTAGATTCTAACTATATTCATATCTTATTGGGCATAATAGAAGAGAGATATAAACGGCTACCTGCTGATATTAAAAAAAATAAAGATATTATGAATGATAAATATAAAATAGGAATGCTATCTGTTCCTTTTAGAAATAACAATGAACTCCTTTTTGGTCTACTAATGTTAAGAGGGCAGGACAATGATTTATTCAAAGCTGGAACTCCAAGAATTCTTAAAATTGCTAAAAAAATTATAGAAATAGATAGAGTTTTTATGGAAAATGGTCATGAAAGTAAATCAAGATTTAATTTTGAGTTATCTTCTGAGGATGATAAAGAGCGTAAGAAAGATATGTCAAAATTTGTTTATATTTTGAATAGTTATTTAACAGGTGAAGATGTATCAAGCCGTATAAAAATAAAGGATATTAGTTTAGATGATTAAAGAAAGTTTACAAATTTATAATTTATTGGAAGAAACAGAAACGTTAGGGCCATTTAAGAGGTTTGCTATTTGGTTACAAGGTTGTAATAAAAATTGTGAAGGATGTTTATCTCCACGCTCTAAATCAATGACTGGAGGTAAAAAATATAAAATACCTGAATTAACCTCTTTAATTTCAGAAAATAAAAATATTGAAGGTTTAACAATAAGTGGAGGGGAGCCTTTTTTACAGGCAAAAAATCTGAATATTCTTATTAATAACTTAAAAAAGATAAATGATTATGGTATTATTTTATATACTGGATATACTTTAGAGGAGTTGAAAATAAAAAATAATGAAGATATAAATAATTTATTAAAAAATATTGATTTGTTGATTGATGGTGAATATAATAGCAAATTAGATGATGGAAAAAGTTTAAGGGGGTCTTCAAATCAGAAGATTATTCCCTTATCTTGTAGATATGAAAATTATCTTGACTTATATGGGGTAAACGGAAGAAAGATAGAAATGTTTTTTAAAAAAGATAAAATACATTTTTCGGGAGTTCCTGGAAAGAAATTTTTAAAAGAATGGAATAGTAAATTTATAAATTAATTATGATTGGGAGAGGTTATGAGTGGAGAATTAGATTTTATTGGGAATATTTTTGGTTCGATTTTTGGTAGTAACAGTAGAAATCAAAGAAGAAATAATAGAAATGAATATAGAGATGAGCAGACTAGACAAAGAAATAAGGAATTGCAAAAAAACTTAAATACTCAAAAGAAATATATTGATTCTTTATCATCTAATATAAAAAATATGGAAAAAAATCATATTAATACAATAAATAACATGAAGAGTAATTTTAATAATAAACTAAAGGCTCAATCTAGTGATATCAAAAATTTAAGAGTGGAGTTAAAGAATTTATCAAATGAGTTTAGTAATGTTACAAGTCAATTACAATCTCAAATCGGTGCATTACAAGATACTGAAATTAAATCACTTGAGCTTGCTAATCAATGGTTAAGTGATACAAGTAAATTACTCGAATTTATTGAACAAAACTATCGTCATGATAAATTTATGCCAGGTCAGTTAAATCAGTTAATTCAAAAAGTAAATACATCTGTTGTTTCAAATATAAACAATGGCATTTATCAGGCAGCTGTTTCAAGTGCACAAAATATTTTTCTTGATGCACAGCAATTAAGAATGGAGCTTGAACTTAAAGAAGCAGAATGGAATATTCTTTATGAAAATATTGAAGTTGATATTAAAGATTTTATTGATAATTGTGAAAATAGTAAAAATGTTGAATTTGAGTTTAATACAAGTAACGGAGTTGAAAAATTTGATGTTGATGTTGATTATTGGAGTAAAGGAGATATTTCATTACTCTTAAAAGAGCTAAATGAAATTAAAGATAATTTTAAAAAAGATAAAAATAATCTTTCTTTGGAAAATTTAGAAATAATGGCTAAAGAAATAAATGAATATGAGAATAAAATTGAAACGACCGTTAATAAAGCTAGAAATTCAGTATTTTCTTCTCAGGTAAGAGGAGATCTTGCAGAGGTACTTGCATCTAAATTTGAACAAAAAGGCTGGGTGCTAAAAGAAGCTATTTATGAAAAGGAGGATTTAAGAAACCCCTTACATATTAAGTTTGGAATGGGAGATGATGAAATTGTTATAAAATATTCTCCGGAGGAATCAGAGGATAGTATTAGAAATAGTATTAATGTTTCATTTTTTGATAGAAGTAGAAATGATGAGAATTATAGACAGGAAAGATTAAAGGAGATTCTCGAAACAACCCAGTATTTAGGTGTTGAGTGTTCTACTCCTGTTTGTAAGGCAGGTACAGAAGATAAATCATGTCAAGATGAAACAAAACTTGATTTTGAAAAATTTAAAACAAAGCTTAGTAAATAAAGATGAGAAAATCTTTTTTTGAAAATATTCATGAGCGTTTTTTTTTCTTATATGGAAATACTCATGATGAATACTGCTCTGATGATTTAAAATTTAGGAAACTTGATGAATTAATTTTTTATCAATTAAAATCAAAAGGATATGAGAGAATTGCCTTATATAATCCCAAAAATAAAATATATACTTATGAAAAGACATCTTATGATATAATTTTAGACTCTAAAAAGAAATTTGAAAAAAAATTAAAAACAAATAGTTTAATACCTAAAGGTCCTTTAGGAAAAAGAGGGCTTTTGTTAGCAAAGGCATCAAAAGATACTATAGCTAAAAATAATTTAAATACAAGAAACGGAGTTTACTCTTTTGGATTAATGAATGACTTAAATGTTGTTGCAAAACTAGATGAAATAATGCAACAAAAAGAAATTAAAACTGCGGTAATATTATCTGATGCTTTTGATTTTTTTAATAATTTTGAAGCTAATGCAAGAAGGCAGATGGCTGCAAATTTTACTAGTTGGTTAAATTTTGGACATGAAAATAATAATATTTGTATTTTTATTTTACCTGATTTACAAGGAGAGCAATTTGAATTAATATTTCAAAGAAATCAGCAATGGCAGTTTTTATATTCAAAAATGTTTAATTTAAATAATCATTTATCTGATTCTGTTTATCCTGTAAGTTATCCTCTTATTGATGAGATTAAAAATACAATTAATTATTATAGAATTAAGTATGATTATAAAATAGATTGGGCTATGTTTGATGAGTATTTACCTAAAATAACATCTTATTCTGTTTCTAATAAAATATCTTTACAGGAATTTGCAAGAATATTAAATGAAAAAAAAGACTTTTCTGAAAAAACTTTTACAGAGCTTTCAGGTGTAACTCTCAATGAAGAATCAGCAGCAGAAAAATTATCTAAAATGCGTGGAATCAATGTTATTAAAGATAAAATTGATGATTTTATTGATGAAATTAATGAATTAAGGGGGGGGGCTGATAATATACAGGCTGAAATAATAAAAATTCCTCATTTTTTTCTTGATAGAGTTTCGGTAAATAAAAAGAAAACAATAGCTATAAACTTACATCTTGCCTTAAAAGGCTCTCCTGGAACAGGTAAAACAACTATTGCTAGATTGCTTGGTGAAATATTTCGAGAAAATGGTTTATTAAAATTAGGGCATCTTGTAAAAGCTTCTAGAGAAGATTTAGTTGCTGCTTATGTTGGACATACTGCTATAAAAACTTCACAATTAATAAATCAGGCTATGGGAGGAATACTTTTTGTTGATGAAGCATATCGTTTATTACAGGGTGGAGAAAATGATTTCGGAATGGAAGCTCTTGAAACAATACTTGAGGCTATGGAAAATCATAAAGGTGAGTTTTCTGTAATTTTTGCAGGATATCCTAAGCACATTGATGAGGTTATTAATTCTAATCCAGGCTTTAAGTCAAGGTTTTCAGAACACAATATAATTACAATTCCTAATTTTAACTCTGATGTGTTGTATGAGATTTTAAAAGATACTATTTTAAAAAATAAAAAAAATATGACTGATGAATTATCTAAAAAATTACCTTTAATTATTAATAAATGGCATGCAGCAAATCAAAGTGATGAAGATTTTGGGAATGCAAGAGCTGTAAAAGAAGATGTTTATAAAGGGATGGATAATAAACGAAGAAAACGAATAAGAAATAGTAAAAATAATGAAAAAATAGATATAAATAAATTTATTTTAGATGATATTCCTAATTTTATGAGAAAATACATTTCTATAAATAGTAAAAGCTCCTTTGAAGAGGTTTTAGAAGAGTTGAATTCTATGACAGGGTTAAATTCTGTTAAAAATCAAATTAATAAATTAATAAAGGGAGTTAAGTTAAATAAAATTCGTGAAAAGAAAGGACTTAAAGTTTTAAAAAATCAAAATTTGCATATGCTATTTATTGGAAATCCTGGAACTGGAAAAACAACTGTGGCTAGGTTAATGGGAAAACTACTAAATGGACTAGGGGTTTTACCATCTGATAAATTACTTGATGTTAGTGCAAAAGATTTAATAGCTAATGTTGTTGGAGATAGTGAAGTTAAAGCCCAGAAATTAATAGAAGATGCTATGGGTGGGATATTATTTATTGATGAAATTTATGGCTTAACAGAGGGAAGTTTAGGAGAAAGCTATGGAAAAGATGTTATTAATAATGTATTAGTGCCTGCAATGACTAAATATAATGGAAATTTGTTAATTATAGGTGCAGGTTATTCAAAAGAAATGAATAATTTCTTAAATAATAATTCGGGGCTAGACAGAAGATTTTCAAGAAAAATAATCTTTGATGATTTTACTTCTGATGAATTATTTACTGTTATAAAAAATTATGCAAAAAAGCAGGAATATATTCTTGATGAAAGATTAAAGCAGGCTTTACTTGATTTATTTTTAAAAACAAAGAAATTAAAAAAAGAAAATTTTGGAAATGCAGGTGATGCGATTAATTGTTTTAATTTAATGGTAGAAAATTTGGGAGAAAGAATTTTAGAAAATGAAAATGTGGATTTATCAAAAGATGATTTAGTAAAATTATTAGCAGAGGATATTCCAGAAAGATTATAAAAGGGAGAATAATGAAAAATATAGGATTAGATTTTGGAACTACAAATAGTATTATTGCATATTATGATGAAAATACCGATAGTATAATGAATTTTGAATTAGCCTCAATGGAAAAGTATATTCCTTCTTACTTTGCTGTTTCTAAAGAAGATGGTGATATCTCAATTGGAGATGATGCAAAAGGTAAAACAGGAAATACTGAATATGATGTTTATTCAAAGTTTAAAATGCTTTTACAGGAAACTGATTCTGATATTTTAGAGGAGTTTGACTGGCCTGAAAATTCTAAAGAAACACCAGTAGAAATAGCTGAAAAATATATTTCATATCTTATTGATGAATATTGCAAAACACAAAAATTTTCTAAAAGTGATATAAAGAGTTTTACTGTTACAGTTCCTGAAATATGGCTTAAAGATGGAAATCATAAAGGGCGTGAAACTTTACTAGAAATATGCAAGAAAAATATAGGACAAAATGTTAAACTTGTAAGTGAGCCTGTTGCTGCGTCTGCTTATTATTCATATTTATATCATAAAAATTACAATACTCATTTTACAGGGCATTTACTTGTTTGTGATTTTGGAGGTGGAACTCTTGATATTAGTTTATCAAAATTAAGTAAAGCAGAAGTAAAAATACTTGAATCAAGTGGTGCAGGCAAATTAACTCATGAATCATTAGGGAGTGCAGGGGTTGCCTATGATGATGCAGTTGTTCAAAATATTTTTGAAGAAAATAATTATGTCCACTCTTCAAGTGAGGAATATTATGAGGCAATTATAGATTTTGAGTACAAAAAAATTAGTCAAAAAACTACTTTGGATAAAAATATTCCTCGTTATTTAAAAGAGCAATCTAGAAATAGAAAATTATTTACTGTAAGTGGAAATCCTTGTAAACCTAGTAATTTATGTAAGGTTTTTGATGATAAAATAAAAAATATCATAATAGAAAAACTTGATGAAATCTCAAAAACATTTTCTAGTCATAATATTGATGTAAATAATCCTGATAAATTTAGGGTTTTACTTGTTGGTGGATTCTGTAATTTCTATTTAGTAGAAAAAACTATTATGGATTTCTTTTCATCGGTTGCATCAACTGATTTTAGATTTGATTCTACTTTTATTGACAGTGATAAAAACCTTGCAATAGCGAAAGGGGCTGCTATTTTATCAGCTGGATTAATATCGCTGGATACTGTTGTACCTTTGAGTATTGGAATTACAACTTATGATGAAAATAAAAATAAAGTTGATTTTATTTCTTTAAATAAAGGTATTTCTTTAAAAGATTCTAAAATTGCAAATTATAAGGAAGAGTATATCGGTTTGCCTAATAGGGATGCCTTTAAGAGGTCAATGAAGCTTTTTATTGATTCTGAAAATGGTCATATTCCTTTTGAATTATCTCCTTTAAGTAAGTATTTACCCAATCCTGTATGGGGAAATAAATGGCAAATAGCATTTTCTATGGATGAAAATAGATGTTATTATATTCACATTAAAGATAAAAATGAAGGAAAAGAAAATAAAATAAATTTAGGTGATTTAATGGAGCATGTAAAATGAATGAAAATAGTAAATTATTTTTTGTTGAGCCAGAAGATGAGTATATAAGTTCAAGGAATATTGATGATTATGATTTTAAATCTGTAATGAAATTAGAGTATAAGGTAATGCAATTAGAGTATAAATTAGTTGAATCTGAAAATGAGAAGAAAACAATTGAAATTAATAGTATTTATGCGAATCATAAATTAAATGAAGAAGTTTCAAAATTAAAATCAGAGACATTTTACTTAAGAGAGGAGATTTCTAAAATATTATTAAGGGTAAAAATACTTGAAGATGAAATTGATAAATATTGAAAATGGAGCATGTAAAATGAATGAAAGTTTAAAGCATCAAGTTAATGGTTTGTGGAAAATATGGAATGAAGAGAAAGATAATTCTATAGAAAAGGATAAATTATCAGCAGAGCTTGCTAAATTTATAATAGATGATATTAATTTAGAGAATATTTCTAATATAGAAACAGAAGATGAACTTGATGATATTATTGATATTGTTGTTGAATGTAACAATACTTCTTTAAAGTTGTTAAAATTTTATCAAACTGTATTTCCTGCTATTAGTGACGAAGATGACGAATTTAAGGATAAGGTGGCTTTATTAAAGGATAAATTAGATAAAAGGGTTAGTCCTGTTGATAATAAAGAAGCAAGAGTTATAGAAGAAATAATTGAAGGTGGGGTAATAGATAAAGAAAAAAAAGAAATTATTGAAATAGAAACTGAAGATAATGAAATTCAGAAAAAAGATGATTTGGCTTTAAAAACCAATATGATGATTTTTTTATTAATTATTTTGATAATAATGCTTGGATTTGATATCTATAAAGGATTTTAAGGGGGAAATATGAAAATATGTAGTAAATGTAATACTAAATGTGAAGATAAGGCTAATTTTTGCTTTGAATGTGGTAATAGTTTTAAGGCTTACTTTGTTAAACCAGAGAAAAATCAGGATATGCTCATAGATGATAAATCAGTATCTCTTGCAAAAGGGAATGAAGAAAAAAGTAAAGTTGATTTGTCCCCTATTTATGAGGATATTAAAAAATTACAAAATAGGGTAAATGATTTAGAAGAGATATTAAGTAACCCAAAACAAGCCAAGAAATTTTCTGATTCTTCTAAAAAACTTGTTGAAGTGCCAACAGATTTAATAGAGAAAATGAAATTTTGGAAGAGTTTTAAAGGTTACGGTAAGGCTGCGGTTTTAATGGAATTAGGTAAACCTGATCAAATTACGGATTATTATTGGTATTATGGAGGTGAGGAGGATTATGTAGGACTTTCTTTTTATGATGATAAGGTAAATAAAGTCAGACTTCCTAACTCATGGTTTAAAAAATAATAATAAGGGAAAACAATGAAATGTAAAAATTGTGGGCATAGTCCTGTTTATTTGGGAAATAAATGTCCTAATTGTAGTAAAGAAGTTGTGAAAGATGTTAAAGTTAGGGGAAAGGATACTTCAAGTACTAACAGTTGTGTTAAAAAAAAAATACTTGTTGGCAATTTATCAAATACTGATATAAAAAATATTGAAAATTTAACGGATAAATTAAAAAAAGCAAAAACTTCTAATGATAAATTTGAAAATTATGTTAAACTTGTAACTTTTATAGAAGAGCTTGCCTGCAAAGTTGATTTTGATTCTGTTGATGATATTGAAGACTTAGTTATTACTCTTGAATATGATTCTGCTAAAAGAATTTCTGATTTTTTTACAAAAATATTACCACAAATAGATAAAAGTGATGATAATTTTATTTCTTTGATTTCTGAAAAGAAAAAAAATATTGATGATGTTATTGAAAAGTATAACACTGTTTTAAAGCAAAATGAAGAATTAATCAGTGTGGAGAAAAGACTAAAAAAAGAAAATGAAAATTTATCAAAAATTAAAAAAAATATAGAAGAATTAAAAAAAATAGAAAAAAATATCAAAGAAAATGATATTAATAAGCTGATTTTACAAACAAATAACATCTCAAAAAATATAACTGTAAATATTGAAAAGCAGGTGGTGAATTTAAAAGAAAATGCAAATGAAATTTTAAAGATTTCAAAAATACATAATAAATCAAATTCTGATATTTTAAATGCCTTAAATGAAACTCTTGATAATATGGACACAAGCAAGAGTCTTGATAGGAATTTATTAAATTTGGCAGATGATGTTATTTATGATATAAAGAAGCTAAATAAGAAGTTAAAAGAGTATGATGTTTTATTGAAAAATAATATTTAATGTAAGAGGCATTACGAGAAAGAGTATGTGGGAAATCTTAGGGATTTTGAAATTGAAACTGCACTTTATGGAGACTTTCTAAAATAAATAAATAAATATTATGATAAATACAATATAGAATCAAATGGAGTAAACTAGCTTAAATCTATAATTTTACTAATTTCTTTTACTAATTTACCACTACTAACTATATCAATAGCAGTTTCTATATATGGTTTTAAGTACTCATCTTTTGTTAAAAATGGAACATTTTCTCTTAAAATAGAAACAGCCTTTTCTACTGCAATACTAGATTTTAAAGGCTTTCTAAAGTCTAAAGCTTGAGATGCAACCATATATTCAATCGCAATAACTTTTTCTACATTATCTATTATTTTTGCAGCTTTATTTGAGCCTATAGTTCCCATAGAAACATGGTCTTCCTTATTTGCTGAAGTTGGTATAGAATCAACAGAGCTTGGATGGGCATATATTTTGTTTTCTGATGTTAACGATGCTGCTGTAACATGAGCAATCATAAAACCTGAGTTAAGTCCCTCATCTTTTATTAAAAATGCTGGTAAATGATCATTAGAATTTGGATTAACCATTTGTTCAATTCTTCTTTCTGAAATAGATGCAATTTCACTAATTGCAATACCTAAAAAATCCATAGCAAATGCTATAGGTTCTCCATGAAAATTACCCCCTGATATAATTTCTTTTTCATTTGGAAAAACAAGAGGATTATCTGTAACAGAATTCATTTCTGTAAATAGAGTTTTTTCAACATAATTAATTACATCTTTGATAGAGCCGTGCACTTGTGGAACACATCTTAAAGAATATGCATCTTGAACTTTTCCGCAGCCATCGTGTGAAACTAATATCTCGCTTCCTTTAAGCATATTTCTAACATTTTTTGCAGTATCTATTTGCCCTTTATGTGGCCTAATAAGAGAAATCTTTTCGTCAAATGCTTTTACTGTACCTTTTAAGGCATCTAAACTAATAGAAACAATGATATCTGAGGATTTTAAAATATTTTTTGCCCTGTATAACTGAATAAGGCCATTTGCTGTCATTGCCTGAGTTCCATTTATTAAAACAAGCCCTTCTTTTGAATGCAACTTAATAGGAGTAAGATTTTCCTTTTTAAAAACATTGCTAGTTTTTTCAATTTTACCATTATAAAAAACTTCTCCTTCTCCCAACAAAGTAATAGCTAAGTGTGCTAATGGAGCTAAATCTCCACTTGCTCCAACACTACCTTGAGAGGGTATAACAGGAAGAATATTTTTATTTAATAAATCGATTAGAAATTCTATTACTTCTGCTCTTATACCCGAATATCCTTGACTCATGACTCTTGCCCTAAGAAGCATTATTCCACGGGTGACTTCTTCACTATAAGGTTCTCCAACTGCAGTGCAATGAGAACGAATTAAATTAAATTGTAACTGTTCTATTTGCGATTTATCTATCTTTTTTCCAGCCAAAAATCCAAAACCAGTATTTATTCCATAAATAGGAGTATCTCCCTTATCTAATTCTTCAACTAAATCTCTTGCTTTTTTAATTTTCTCCTTTAATTCTTGAGATAAACTAAGCTTTTCTTTATTAATAGCTACATTAATAAATTCATTAAATGTCATATTTTTACTACTTAAAACGACCATAAGAACTCCTAAAAAAAGAACATTTTTTTATAACATATTTTTATCATGATGTAAAAGGTAAATGGAAAATAAATGATAAAATCTCAAATGATAAAAGTAAATAAATTCCCCTCTTGGGGGGGGGTTAGAAGCTAGTTGCTTAGCTTCATGGGGTGGGTATCATGATGTAAAAGGTAAATAAATTACAAATTCTGTACCTTTACTAAATTTAGAATTAAATTTGATTTCTCCGTTATGACTTAAAACACCTTCTTTTACAGTAAACAAGCCTATACCTGTCCCATATTTCTTTGTTGTAAAAAATGGATTAAAAATATTTTCCTTATCTTTGTCAGAAATACCTATTCCTGTATCTTTAATTGAAATTTTTATATATTCAACACCATTTTTATTTGTTTTATCGATAAAAACAGTTACTTTTCCATTTTTAGAGCTTGCTTCAAGTGCATTTTTTAGTATATTAATAAATACTGATTTTACTATATTCTTATCAAAATTTAAAATATATGATCCAACTTTAAAGTCTTTAATTATTAAAACTTCTTTATTTGTAAATTCAATTTCCATTAATTCAATTACATCATTTAAAAGCTTTACTATATCATTTGCCTCTAGGTTTAAATCAGGCTCTTTTGCTAATCTTAAATACTTTTCAGTTATATTATTTAATCTTTCTATTTCTATTTTAATATGGTCAAATAATGGTTTTATTTCATCAGGATTAAAGTTTTCGTCAAATATTTCATCTCCAATTATATCTGTATTTAAATTTATTGAATTTAACGGATTTCTTATTTCATGAGCAATTTGTGCAGATATTTTTCCAATTGCTGCCAATCTTTCTACTTCAAGGAGTTTATTTTTAATTTTTATTTCATTTTTATGATGCTCTTCAAGTGATTTTTGTTGGGCTTTAATTTGCTCGTCTCTTTGTTGTAAAGTTGAAATCATATCATTAAATGAATCAACTAAAACACCAATTTCTCCACTACTTTTCATTTCTACTCTATGTGAGTAATCTCCTTTTTTTATAAATGAAATGGCATTTATGAGATTTTTAATTGGAGCAATCAGCATAATTAAAAAAATTAAAATAATAATAATGATAATTGCAGAAAGTCCAATAAATATAAAGTTATAAATAGTTATTTTTTCTAAAATATCTTCTATATTTAAAGATAGTTCTGATAATTTTTTATCTGTAACCGTATTTAAATATCTGATACGAACAATAAGCCTATTTATTGAATTTTGACAATCCTTTTTATCTGCCTTGTTATTAATATACTTGCTACAAGCACTAACATTTTCAGAATAATATCCTTTTAAGATATTTAACTCTATTTTAGCAAAATTATAAAATTTTTTACCATCATAGAATGAATTATTTTTCAATAAGCTATTAATTTCAAATAATGATTTTGTAAAAATTTTATCAATAGGGTGGTTTTTATATCTATTTAGAATAAATAATTTAAAATTCTTTTTTATTTTTTCATCTTTCATAATTTTTTCTAGTATTTTTTTATCATTATTTAAAGTGATTTGAATTTTAGATAAATTTCTTATAAATAAAACATAACCTTTATTTAAAAGAGTAAGTTTTTTATTTACATATTTTAATTCAATATTTATATAAAGAGTTGAAAAAATAAATATAATAATGATAATTGAAAATCCAATTATTACTTTTAAGAAGATATTACCTTTTTTCATGTTTTTTCTTAGATTTTGGTTTATAAGTTCTTATTTTACTTTTTGTACTAGGATAAGCTATAGGTTTCCTTTTAGCTTCTTGCTTTCTTTTTAGGTTTAGTTCTTCTTTTATTTTATTTCTGTAAAAATATGATTTTTCATGATTTACTTCTGTTCCAAGCCCTAGTTTATACATCATGCTAAGTCTTATGTATGCAGTTCTTTTATTTTGCTCTGCGGCTTTATGATACCAATTATAGGCATCATTGTATTCTTTTTTGTTAAAATGATAATCTGCAACAGCTATTTGGGCTCCGGCATCTCCTTTTTTTGCAGCTTTATGATACCAGTGATGAGCAATATCTATATTTTTTTCAACACCAAAACCACCATGATGAATATGTCCCATAAATATTATTGATTCTAAGTCATTATTTGTGGCTTCTTTATTAAGAAAATCTACTATTTCTTTTTTAGTTGTCTCTTCTCCGTGTCCTTCGTAATACATTCTTCTTAGTTCTTTCTTGCTTTCTTGCTTTCCATGAAAAACAGTTCTAAAAAGCCACATAATCTTTTCATCGTCATTTATTGGCCTAATAACATCGTAAGTTAATAATTCAAGAAGAGCTTTTTGAACGGTTTCATTTCCTTGTTTGTAAGCATTTTTAAACCATTCTTGTGCATCTTCTTCTTTTTCGGGTATGATACCAACTTCTTTAGATAAAATATCAAATATTTCTTTAGCTGTCATATTTTCTCCATTAAGTTATTTTTATTTGTTAATATAAAATTCATGCAAATTTCCGTTATTGAAGATATAGTTTTTATTTTCAATAAGAATAATCCCTCCATATATTATTTTACTATTTTCTTTTATATTTATATTTATTTTTCTCCAATTATATTCTATTTTAGTGTCATCATTAATTTCTAGTAATTTAATATTAAATATTCCATTATAAGTAAATAATGAAACATTATATATCCCAATTGGGATATATAATTCTTTTATAGTGTCATCAATTTTAAAATGGTAATTATTATTTTCTTTATCGCTAAGGGATATGGATATTACATTTTCTGGGAAGCTAACTTTTACCATATTATTTTCCAAAAAATTATTTATTGTAAAGTCAGAATCATTATTAAAATCAATTGTTTTAACTATATTCTTAAAGCCTTTTTTGTAAACAGTTATTTCATACTTTCCCGATGGTAATAGAATTTCTTTGTTTTTATTTAAAATAAATGCTCTCTGATATATACATTGAGCATTTAAATTATTTATTAAACATTTATCCAATAACAAGGATTTAATTTTTATTGTTATAAATTCAGGTTCTTGTATATTTTCTAAATGTATTTTAAGTTTATGAAACTCTATATTATCATATTTTAAATTATGAATATTGCTATTATAGTTATAGATAATGGATGGATAGTTATTTATTGTTTTTATTGGTGAAAATAATATCTGATTTGGATCATTTATAAATATATTATAAGATAAAAATTTACTAACAGTTACTTCGTTGTAGTAGATTGATGTTGTTCCTATAATCTTTTTATTTTCAGAATTTATTATTTCTAAATTTAGTTTTGTTGTTAAAGGGATTAAATCAATATTATTATCAAAATCTTTAGTGTTAATTATTATTTCTTTTTTTTGATAATTATCGGGGAAAAAGGTTATTTTATATAATTGACCAAATTTTAAATAATTACTTTTATTGGTATTTATTATAAAAGTTTTATTAGTTCCTAAATCTTTAATTAATGCAATTCCTTTAATATTAAAATTAAATTTTTCTATTTTTTTATTAATTTCAAAAGTAATATCATTGTTATCATAATACTTATAGTATTCTAATGAATTATAATAATAATTATTCTTAGTATAATAAGAAATATCAATTGTTGTTTTTTCTAATGATTCAAGTACTTCAAAATTAAATAATTCATTAAATTTATCTACTTCTAATTTGATTTGATAGTGTCCCTTTTTATCAGGTGTAAAAAATATAAAGCAATTATTTCTGTTTATATCATTATCTTTTAAAGTAGAGCTTATAGGTTTTTCAGTAAATTTCCATTTATATAATTTATTTGTTGGATAATTTTTACAAACATTAATATCAACAGCTTCATTTAGCTTTATAAAGTTATTACTACTTATATTTACTGACATTAATAGTATCAATAAGCCTAAAATAATTTTCATTCTATTATTACAAACCTCCATAACACTTCTGCATAATTATTAGCTGAATTTACCACTCTAAGCTTTATTAAAATTAAATCTCCTATTCCATAAAGATTTCCATTTAAAACTAGCCTATTAGTATTTGATATATTAAAAAAATCCTCATTATTTATTGATATGCTCCAAAAATAATTTAATTTTGAACTAGCTGTTATGTCATCAGTTACTATAGCATATATTTCTTGTGATAAAGTTTCTTTTATTGGAATTAAAGCAATGCTACTATCAGGAGAGGTTTTTAATATCTTAGGATTTGTAGCCTTGTAAACATGAAATGAATATGTTGTATAGTTTTCATCTTCATTTATATCTTTAATTACTAGCTTGATAGTATAATCGCCATATATATCAGGTTTTATACTAAAATCTTCATCATTAGATGTTTCATATAATACATTACTACCTTTAGGTGCTGATATAATACTCCAACTAAAAGAAGTGATTTTATTATAATCTATATCATAAGAATCTGAAGCATCAAAAAATATTTCTTTATCAGTAATAAAATTATTATTATTTAATGATTTTATTACCGCAATAGGTAAATTATTTTTTATTTGTATTGTTTTTCTAGTTATACTTTTAGCATGATATTTATCCTCTACACTTAAGGAAACAGTGTAGATACCAGGTATATCAGGTATAAAAACTCTTCTATTTATATCATTACTTGGTAAAAAAGAATTTTCTTCCATAACAGAATAAGGAGGAACTTCTTCAATTTGCCATGTTAAAACCATGTCAGAAGTTTTTTCATCTATATCTTTATATTGTAAAGATACCGGGGTATTCACTAAAAAATCTCCAGAATAACTAAAATTAGAATTTACTTTCTCATTTATAGGTTCTGTGAATAAACAGCCTGTAAAAAAGAATACGATTAATAAACTACTGTATTTTAATATTTTTATCATTTTCTAAATCCATATTTATTATATAATTCCTTTTTTGAGTAATATCTAACAATAAATTATTATAGTATAAGTCTCCATTTGTTATATCCATATAATATCTTCCTGGTTTAACAAAAAAATATTTAACTTCTCTTAGTTTCCTATTTTTAAACAAGACTCTTTTACCATTTAATGTATTTATGTTTATATATTTACCATATTCATTTTTTAATGAAACTATAATTGAGGCAACTGATTTTAAATTTAAATAAATTTTACTATTATGATTAAAATTATATCTTATTTTTGTATTTTTATGTTTATCATCTATAGTAATAATTCCTTTGTAATCATTTGAGTAGGGGTATTTTGCAATAATTTTATGTTTTCCATAAGGAATTTTAATTTTGTTTGTAATACAACTATTAGAGTATATCTTATCGTCAATGATAACTTTGGCATAAGGTCTAAAGCAATATTGTAATTCCCCATATTTTATTTTCTTAGGAGTAATTGCAACTTTCTTTATTATTAATGATTTATTCTTATTTTTGTTTATCGCCGTAGATGTTAGCATTTTATTTTTAGTGTTATTTATAGAAATAGGGTTTACCCTTTTATTTTTATTCTTGTTTATAGAAGAATAATTTATTAATTTATCTTTGGTATTTACTTTAATCTTTTTATCATTAAACTTAGTATTTATTTCTATTATGTTTTTTGGGTTATTTATTATTTGTTGTAAATATGAATTATCATAATCTAAAAATTTATTTAGAAATTTATTTTTAGAAATTAATGATAAATAGGTATAGTCAAATGTATTTAATTTATATTGGTAGGAAATTTTACTTTGTTTAATAAATATAATATTAAAAAATAGTATTAACATTAGTGTCAGTATTATAAAAAATGAAATAATTATTCTTAATCGTTTTCCATTATTAAAAATCTTTAATTTATTACTTAAAACTCTTAACTGTGGATCTTTGGGAGCTAGTTCAAGAGCTTTACCACAGTAATTAAGAGATTTTAATATATTTTTTTGTTTATATAGCTGATATGAATATTTTTTATAATGTTCAAGTAAATTTTGTTTTAAGTTTATTTGATAAACATCGGGATTTTTAAAAAAAACTGATAGTTCTTCCTTGAAGGGAGGTTCTTTTCCTTCGTTAGCAATTTTTTCTTTTATAATTAGTTTTAAAGCAGTTAAATCATTAATTCTCTTTTTGGGGTCCTTATTTAGGCAAAACTCAATAATCCTTTCCATTCCCTTATCAACCAAAGGATGGGAAATTCTTGGATAGCTGGAATTTAAAACATTTTTTAATGTTGATGCAGTTGAAGAAGATGCAAATGGAGATACATTCGTTATTAATTTATAAATTAATACACCAATAGAAAATATATCAGATTTAAATGTAATTTCTTCTCCCATAACTTGTTCTGGTGACATATATGCTGGAGATCCAAGTAGAGAACCAGCATCTGTAACGGTTGTATTTGATAAAACTTTTGCTATACCAAAATCCATTACCTTAACAGTACCATTTCTGGAAATCATTATATTATCAGGTTTTATATCCCTATGAATAACTCCGTTTTTATGTATATATTCAATAGCTTCAATTATTTCATATGCTATCATTAGAGAAATAATAGGATATCTTATTCTGTGATATTCGAGAAAGTTTCCTAGAGTTTCTCCATTTACATATTCATAAATAATATAATAGTTTCCCTCAAATTCAAAAAATTCATAGATATTAACAATATTTGTATGGGATAAAGTAGCAAGCACAACAGCTTCTCTTTCAAACCTGATAATGTGTTCACTTTCATTCATGTGTGGATGCAACATTTTTACAGCAACTTCTCTTTTTAATTGTTTATCTACGGCTAAATAAACAATTGCCATTCCACCACGACCAAGTTCTTTAATAATTTCATATTTATTAATTAATACCTTTTTATTTTCCATAACTCCTTAAAACAACTATGCATTATATATCCTATTGTAAATTTAGTCTAGTATAAATTTTAGTTAAGTAAAAAAATAAAACTTGACAAAAAAATATAAATAAATAAATTTCTATTCTAGGCTTTTCATTATGAGGAGATATATGAATGGTAAATATTTAATTGTATCAGACTTACATTTAACTGATATAGAAAATAATTCAGATGGTTGGAAACTATATAAAAATGAATTATATTCTATTTCTAAATCCTTTAAAAAACTATTAGAAAATAATAATCAAGAAAATTTAACACTAGTTTTTAATGGAGATATTATTGATTTTGATTTAGTTGTTGCCTATCCTAAAATTCCTGATTTTAAAATTTCTAATAATGAAAAAAAACGAGGTTTATATCCAAATGAAGAAAAAAGTTTATGGAAATTAAAAAAAATCTTATATGACCAAGAAGATTTTTTTAAATTAGTTGCTGAATTTATTGCAAAAGGTAATAAGCTTGTATATGTTATAGGAAATCATGATAGAGAATTATACTTTAATAAATTACAGGTATTTTTTATAGAGTATTTAACAGAATTAGCTAAAAAAAATGGTTTTAATATATCAAAAGAACAAATTAACTTTTATACATGGTTTTATTATAAGAAAGGAGAAATTTATATAGAACATGGAAACCAATATGATTATTATACCTCTTTTAAATATCCTCTTAAACCAACCATAATAAATAAAGGAGTTGAAGAAATTGCTTTACCTATGGGAAATTTATCAAACAGGTACTTAATGACATCGATGGGGTATTTTAATCCTCATGCTTCAGATTATATACTAAGTGGTTTTGCATATTTTAAACATTGGCTTACTAAATATGCTTTTACAAAAAGATCTTTAATGTTTAATTGGATTTGGGGAAGTATTTTAGTGATGTTTAAAATATTTTCCATTAAGAAAAAACAAAACAAAGCTCCTGATGGATATGATAATTTATTAAAACAGGAAGCTAAAAGATTAGATCTAACAATGAAAGAAATAGATAGTCTTAGTGATTTAAGACAATTACCTATTACATATAGAACATTTAGAATGATAAAAGAATTATGGCTTGACAGAGTATTTCTATTTTTTTTACTCACAGGAGGTACTATTGCATTGGCTTTGGTTCCTATTCCTTTGTGGATAAAGTTAATGGTGCCTCTTTCTGCATTTCCTTTACTATTTTTTATCTATGAAATGATTACCAAAGGAGAAACTATTTTTACAATAGAGGAAAAAATACCTAATTATGCTAAAAAAATAGCTAGAATAATAGATACTAAAGCTGTTATTTTTGGTCATTCCCATCAACCTAGGTCATTCCCCATAGACAAGGATACTATTTTTATTGATAGTGGTACTTGGGCTCCTGTTTTTAGTATTAAAACACCATATATCTTAAAAGAAGGATTAAGGAACTACATATATATTGATGTGAATAAAGATGTTTTTAAGTTAAAATCATTTCTTTCAGAAACTGAAAGAAATGTCAAAAATAATCAGTAAAAAAGGAGGAGGGAACCAATGGCTCCCTCGGGGGAATGTTTACTTCTCGGATTAACGAAAAATAATATTAATATTTTTTTATTTAACAACAACTTTAACAGTATCACTTTCCCAAAGACCATGTTTGGTACAATAAGCCATTGCTGTTAAGTTTAGGTTTTTATTAGCCATAATATTAAAAGTAACTCTTAAATTACCCTTGCCACCGTTTCCAAATACAGCTCCTGGCTCAAAATTTGCCTGTGCAAGTAAAGTCTGACCATTGTAAAGCTGAACATATGAAATATAATGGTCAAAATCATCAGGGTGAGGGTATTCATCTCCAACTCTTACTGTAACAGTTAACATTTCACCTTTTGCAACTTCTTTTTCTACTTCAATAAAAGCAGAGTGCCTATCAATGTAATCTTTTTTTGCTTCTTTATCCAATGTATTGATATCTACATATTTGTTTACATTTAACATAATTTCTCCTCAAAATAATCAATCAGTAACTAAACAAAATAACAGCATTTTTATTTCCATTTTTTATTTTTTATTTTTTTAAGTAAAATAAGGCTGTTTTTTGCTAGTGTGTGTTTTTGCAACTAAATATCGTTATAAAACTGTGTTTAGTGGTTGACTAGATATCGTTGCTTGACTTAATTTATTATTTGGGTAGAATGATGTAGTCGTTTTGAGGTATTTATTATGAAATATTTATATTTTTTGTTGTTATTCTCCCTTATTATCACTTCTTGTAGTTCAGAAGGTACTAAATCTGACATAGACTATTGTAAAAATAATCCATGTGCAAATTCTGCAGTTAGGCATAAAACTATTTGTAAGGATTTAGGAAATGACTATACTTGTATATGTGAGCCAGGTTATAAAGAGGATACGAATAAAACTTGTATAAAAGATGAAGATGACCCAAATGGAGTTTGTAAAGTTGATTCTTGTCCTGAAGAAAATTTTAAATGTAAAGAATACAATGGTGATGCTTTATGCGTATGTAAAGATGGTTATTCTTTAGAAAATGGTAAATGCGTCGGAACAAATCCATGTAACAATAACCCATGTAATGAAGCTCACAAAACAATATGTGGAAGAATAACTAATGAAAACTATATTTGTTACTGTGATAAAGGTTATACTACTGATTCAGCAGGAAACTGTGTAACTGCATCTTACGGTAATTACTATGATACTATTACTGATGATTTAAAAAATGATGAATTAATTGATGCCTTATATCAAAAAATAAAAGGACATACCGTTATTAGTTATGGAAGAGTAGAGTCGAAGTTACATACACTTGATGGTGGTAAATGTTCATATAGTGGTTTATCAAACTTAAGTTTGAATGTAGAGCATATCTGGCCTCAATCATATTTTGGAGGTTCTAGTCCTATGGTTAGTGATTTACATCATTTAAGGCTGGTATCTTCAACCGTTAACTCAAAAAGAGGAAATGTTCATTTTGGTGATGTTGTTAAAACTGATTGTAACCCTACTTGTTATGATACTTGTAATTATGATAATAATTGTGCAGAAATCAATAATTGTTGCTATTTTTGTGATTGGGATGGTTATCTTCATAATGATGGTATACAAACTGAAGCCAAAAAAGGTAAACCTTCAACTAATTGCAACGCACATTCAGTATTCGAACCTATAGACAGCTTTAAAGGGGATATAGCGAGATCATTATTTTATTTTGCAGTTAGATATTATAAAGAAAATGGAGATATTAATCAATCTCAAGCTTATATGACTGGTCCTGCTCCATATAATCATATTCCTCCTTATGAAGAAATTGTATTAAGAAGATGGCATAGAGAAGACCCTGTTAGTCAAGCTGAAATAAACAGAAATAATAAGATTTTTAATGATTATCAACATAATAGAAATCCTTTTATAGATAGGCCCGATTTAGTTGATAGAATTTCAGATTTTTGATTATGAATAAACAACTACTCAGAAAATTTAAGCCTGATAGAATAATAATTCATCCTGAAAATAATGATAGGTCTGTATTTTATGCAATTATTTTAGCTTTTATTCTTAAGAATAAACATAAAAATCTTAAAATTGACTTTATTTTAGAAAAAAAATATAGATTTTTAAGGAAACTAGTTCCTTTTAAGATAGGAAAATTAGACTCTAGTATTTATTATGATTTCTATATTTCTTTACAAAAAGACTATAAAATTGTTTGGAAATATAGAGTGTTAAAGGCTAGAGTAAGATTTGGGTTATTTATGCCATTAGCTAATAAAATATTTGATATTATGTTAAATAATGAGGATAATCCTAAGCTAATTATTGAGGATTTTAGTAAAATATTAAATTTAGATTTCTCTGCTAATATTTGGTTTAATCAATTGGAGTTAAAGCCTTATATAAAAAGAAAAGAAACAGTATTTATATCACCATATAATAAAGAAATTACGAGCTTATTAAGCCATAAAATAAGTAAAAGAAATTATAAATTAATTTATAGCAATGATTTTACATTAGAGGAATTACTAACGGTAATAATACATAATTACGAAAGAGTTATAGTTTTAAATTCATCATTTGATCATTTTATTTCTTTTATGAGAAAAGGGAATACTGAAATAGTGTTTTCTTCAATAAACTATCAAGAACATATATATTCTAGGAATACAAAAATTAATCCTATAAAATATACTTGTTCTCCTTGTAATGTTGATTCTGTATATTGCCCATTAAAAGATAAAAATAAAAAATATTTATGCTTAAAAAAAGGAATATTTTCTATTTAATATTTGATATAACTATTGAAAAATAAATAGAATATTCTTTACTTATTTCAGGAAATTTTTCTCTTAATATTTCTCTATCAATACAGTATTCTAAGTCTTTATTGGCAAAAGTAGAGCCTTTATTTACTAAAATTTTATCTCCATCTAAATCAACTTTAATTTGGTATATTTTAGTTCCATAACCTTTAAACTTATTTTTACAATAATAGATTCTTTTTTCTACTAAAGATAAATTGTTTTTTATTTTTTTTATTTTTTCTTTATCTCTTAAATCAATAAAAAGAGATGAAATGAATTTATCCTTTTTTTTGTATAATAATTCATAATCTATTATATCATTAGATTGAGCACACATAAAAAAATATTCATATATTTTAGGTTTAAGCTTAATTATTTTCTTGTTTTTTATATTGCAATAATCATTGTATAAAGTTGCTGTGTTTTCTAATTTGATTTTTAAATATAAGTCAAGTATTCCTAGCTTTTTTTTAGCAGCTATCATTTTAGCATTTTCTTTTTCTATATTTAATAAAATATCCTTATTCGGTATTATTTCCAAGCCTGATTTTAATTTTATATTTTCTATTTTAAAATGAAAAGCTGTAAAATCATAATCACTTAATTTAAATTCATCAGATTTTAAATGTATTATAAAATAACTGTCCATAAATTTACTTTTTTCTTTATTTATTTTTATTCTCTCTTCTGCTCTATCATAGGCATTTAAGTTATCTAGATTCTTTTTTTGGTTTTTAAATTCATTTAATCTTTCACATAAATTTTTAAAATTATTTCTATTAAAAAATATTCTTTCTTCAGAAAAAATATTAATTGAATAGAATGTTAAAATTATATAAAAAATTAAGCTATAGCTATTATTCATAAGTACACCAATAAACTCTAACTAATAACAATTAATAACAATTTTTATTCTTATTAAATTTAAAAATACAACCTTAATGAAAAACTAAAGTATTTATTTGATTTTTTAGATGTGGATTGTAAATATGCTCCCGTTAACTCAACTCTGCTTTCAGGAATAAAAATCTCTGTTCCCAAAGACCAGAAGTTTTCATCAAGAACTTTATTTACCTCATATCCAGCTAGAACAGAAAAGCCTTCAACAGGAGTAACTTGTATTCCTGTATGATACTCATAAGCAGCACTCCCCGATTTATCATAAATATCAGGTGCTGAAAAATTAGCAACAAAATCAAAATTCAACAAAAATATATCATCATCACCAATGGAAAATCCACTAACAACAGACATTGGTGTTTCAATATAATCCAAATTTGTTAAATTATAGCCAACAACACCTATTTTTACATAAGGAGAAAATCTATATGTCATTCCAAGATCAAATGTGGCTGTATGAATATAATTCTTATCATCTTTCTTATATTTGTAATATCTACCGGCAATACCTAAAACAAGTCCCCCGGCTATCGGATAAGCATATGATAATCCAACTTGTAAGGCATTATAATTTACTGTTTTGGAGTTTTCTTTTTTATTGTAGTCGTAGTAACTAACATAAGCTCCTCCAGCAACTACCGATGTTCTACTATCAACAGCAGAAATCATAAATTGTGTAGGAATTTCCGAATTAGAATATTGAGTATCAAGAGACATCATGTATTTTTTATCTTTTGTTATTAAGGTTGCAGGGTTTAAATATGCTGCATCTGTTTTATTTGCTCCAATATTTTGAGCACCAGCCATTGCTAATGATTTAGTGGGAGTAAATTGCCTTTTATTTTTCCATAAATCCAAGTCTGATGAATCTATGGAATACACATATATTGGTAATAATAATAATAATAATAATAATAAATATTTCACTAAAACCTCATGCCATTTTTGGCTCTAAATATAAACCATTGGGCAGTTAGATACAGTGTGCCAACTGTTCCTACTACTCCAAGAGGCCAACCTGTTTTCCAATAAAGTATACCTGTTCCTATTCCTGCAACAAGAGCAAATGCTCCTTTTTTAGTTGCAGTTGATTTTGTTTTAGCAACTCGTCCGCCCATAATAACTCCTTATTTATTTTTTTACTCTTTCCATATAGTCACCAGTTCTGGTATCAACTCTGATAGTTTCTCCCTCTCCAACAAAAAGAGGAACATTTACAACAGCTCCTGTTTCTAATGTTGCTGGTTTACTACCCCCTTGGGCCGTATCACCTTTTACACCGGGATCTGTTTCTGTTATTACTAACTCTAAAAATGCAGGAAGTTCTATTGTTACTGGATTACCCTTGTAAATCAATACATCAATAATTGCTTCCTCTAACATCCACTTAGCATCATCTCCTACTGTTTCTTCAGGTATTGCAATTTGATCAAAAGTTTCATTATCCATTAAAATAAAATCACTTCCATCTTTATATAAATACTGCATAGATCTTTGTTCAACATCAGCTTCCTGTACTTTTTCACCTGAACGAAAAGTTCTATCAATAACTTTTCCTGTTATTAAGTTTTTTAACTTTGTTCTAACAAATGCAGGGCCTTTACCTGGTTTTACATGTTGAAAATCAATTATAACAAAGGGTGTTGTAGATAATTCCATTTTTACACCTTTTTTGAATTCACTTGTTGAAATCATTTAATCTCCTTAAATATATAGTAATAACAAACAACAATGCTATAATACCAAAGACTTGTTTTTTTTTCAAGATTTAGTTTTAATTTCGATGTTTTATCTATTGCAACTTAAATTTTTTGTTTTTTCTTGGTTTTTGAGTTGTAATTCTATCACCTTTTTTAATGTTTTGAGTTGCGATCATAATAAAAGCAGTAGATGTATTTTTATTTGTTGACATTATTATTAATTTACCTATTTGAAAAGTTGGAATATACTCATTTGTTATAGGGTCTTTGTCTCTAATAACTCTAAAAATCATTCCTTTTTTTACTCCATCATTAGCTCCTTTATCTATAAAAGCTAATTCTTTATTAGCAATATTCTCAGCATTTTTAACAAAGTCTATTATATGACCATCTATTCTTCTTGGAGTAGGAGTTTTATCAACGCTAAGAGCTAAATCAATTTTTGGAACAACATGATTACCCCTTTGTATTTCTTGGTAAGCATTTGTAATTATAGCTATTGCTTTAGATGTAGTTTTTCCACTAATGGTTACTTCTCCCAAAATATCAATTAAATAGCCATATTCCTTATCCCTAAGGGGGTGCTTTAGTCTTTTCCTTATTTTATATATATTGTATTTATCTCCAATTTTAATTTTATCTAAATTTTTAAATCTAAGGTAGACTTCATCATTTTTACTTAATAAAACCTTTTCTTCTTTGGATGAAGATATTTTACCTGAACTTTTAAGTTTTTTATCAGATAAAAGAGCTTCGTTTCTTACTGTAATATGGGTTACTTCAGTATTGGTTTTTCTATTGCTAAACATAAAATTTTTCTTTTGAGCTATAGTAATAGAAGATGAGTTATTAGTACTAAAATCACTATTATCAAAATCATTGTTTATGTTTGTAGTATTAATTTTATTTTTAGGGATAATCTTCATTTCACCTGTTTTTAAATTAAACTTTACCTTATCTCCAGGTTCTATTAAATGTGGATTCTCAATTTGTGGATTTAATGCCCATATTTTAGGCCATAAAAAAGGATCTCCTAAGTATTGTTCACATAAATCCCAAAGGGTATCGCCCTCTTTAACTATAACTATTTTACTTTCATCAACATCTAAACTCTTAGATTCAACTCCATATTGAGCATGTAGTGAAAACACTGCTAGAAAAGATATTAACAGAATTAAAGATTTTTTCATTTATTTCCTCCTTGTGGTTTTAGCTGTAAAAGTCTTTTTTTAGCTAATTTACCTGCTTCAGTATTTGGATATTTCTTTATTAAAATATTATAATAATTTTTTATTGCCATATCTTGACGATCTTCTTGTTCTAAAATAAAACCTAATTTAAACATAGAATCAGGAACTTTATTTGCTTTAGAGTATTTATTTATTACTATTTCAAAATTTTTCCTTGCAAGGGGAACATCTTTTAAACTTAAATAGTTTTCTCCTAGCCAATAGTAAAAATTATCAGTTAGGGAACTCTTTATACTAGAATATTTTTTAATTAACTTGTTAAATGAGCTTATGCTTTCATCAAATTTATTGTTTCTGTGTAATAATAATGCATCTGCATATTCTTTTTTCATTGTTTTTAGAAAATGATTTTTATTTTTTTTGTTGTACTTTATTTTTGTTTTTGCTATTTTATGATTTCTTTTTTTATATGTTGAACCAAGCATTGAATTAGTTAAAACAATTGGTTCTTCATCTTCATCCTCTTTTTTACTCAGTTCGGTGATTTTAAGAATTTCATCTTGTGTTAACTTCTTTTTTATTATTTTATTTTTAGTTATATTGTTATCATTAGATTTATTATTATAACTAGCCGTAATAAGTTTCTTTTTTACCTTTATTAATTGATTTTCTAAGATAATTAATTGATTATTTATTGAATCAATTTTTAATTTCATTTTATATTCTTTCTTTTTTAAAGTAGAAATTTCTTCTTGCAAACTATTAATATCTTTATTGTGTTTTTCAACTTTAATATAGCTACTGCAAGAATAAGTAAAAAATAAAATCATTAATAATAAATATATTTTCATTGAAACCCTAAATATACACATCGAAAGTATAGATTATTTTATTCAAAAATGTCAAGTTACTGTTTTTAAATATTTTTATTTTGTTGATATTCTTTTAAAAAACTAAATATTGTAAATTTATTTTTTTTATGCTAGAAAGATTTATTATTTGTTCTTTAGTTGGAGATTTTATGAAAATAAAAAAAATATTGACTCTTTTTGTTATCATTATTATTGTTTTTAGTGCTTGTAATAAAAAAAGAGATAAAGAAAGTATAAAGTCTCAAACTACAAAAATTCAAAAAAGAATAGATAAAAAAATGCTTAATTCTTTAAAAATAAAAAAATCGGTAGTAAGTCAAAAACAAGTTGAAAAATTATCAGATATTTTTAAATATGGAGATAAGTTACTGCAAGAAAAAAAAGAATATCAAAAAAAAATATATGAATTTTCAAAAAATTTCAAGAATATCAAAAATCCTTTAACCATAAAAAAAGAGGGAAAATATAAATATACAAAAGTAACTTACTTTTCAAATTCTGTTTGGACAGCAATTTATCCAACAAAAAAGATGATTGAAAGGCACAAACTGTTTTGGATTATTGTTAGCTATAAAGATCACTTAAATGAGCTAGGTAAAAAAGCTTATAATAAAAGATTTGGCGGTTATCCTGTAAAGCATTTAAAAAATAAATGGGTTTGGGTTATATTGAAAAATAATATTGAGATTAAAATTACTGCAAATAAAAAATCAGTTCAAAATGATAAAATGATAGAAGAAGTATTAAAAGAATTTGATATTAAGGCGATTGAATCTATTTTTGATGAAAATACTAAATATCCTGAGTTAAAAGAATATTTTTTAAAAATTAAAGAGCTTAACTCTAAAATTATGAGAATTAGTAAAAAATTTAAAGAAAAGGAAGTTGAAGCTATTTCTACAATTAAGCCTTTTATTATAAACGATAAAGGAGTTTTAAATGGATTGGATTTAAGCAGAATTTATTTTATAAACAACACTTTTTCTATTTCTGTTAAGAAAAATAAAAAATTATTATTATCAATTCATATTGGAAAAGCAGATGCTTTAGGTTTATTAAGTTATTTTAATAATAAAAATTTAGTACATGATAAAATAGGAAAATTTTCTATAACAGTATTAAAGGATAATATTGCGATTGTTAGACTTCCTTATTTAGCTGTTAAAGTTGCTACATATTTTAAAAATGAATTTAAAGATTCGTCAAAACTATTAGAAATAGCATTTGCTATGGATTTAGATGGACTTTCAAAAGTTAAATAATGATTTCTTTACTCCAACCATATATATCTTCTCTTTGCATGTGTTGAAATTCTCTTAATATAGTATAAAGTTTTTGTGCTACTGGTCCAACATTCATGTTATTATATATTTTAACTCTATCTCCATATTGAATATGACCAATAGATGCAATAACCGCTGCTGTTCCTGATGCAAAACATTCATCTGCATCTAAAACTTCTTCATAAGAAACTTTTTTCTCAATAACTTCCATTTTTAGAATATCTTTTGCTATAGTCATTACTGAATCTCTAGTTATTCCTTTTAATATACTTCCTCTTTCTGGAGTATATAGAGTGTTGCCTTTAACCATAAAAAAGTTAGCTGCCCCAACTTCTTCTATATATTTATCATGAACTGCATCTAAATAAATAACTTCATTTAAACCTTCAGCTTTTGCTTTTTTAGCAGGAAGCATTCCACTAGCGTAATTACCAATATATTTAATGTTACCTGTCCCCTTAGGGGCTGCTCTATGGTAAGATTTAGTAATTCTAAGTTTAATTGGTTTAAATCCTGTTTTGAAATAAGGTCCTACTGGAGAAGCAAAAACCATAAAACCATAATCTTTAGCAGGAGCAACCCCTAATAATGGAGTAGTTCCCCATAAAGTTGGTCTAATATAAAGCTCTCCTTTTCCAAAAGGCGGGATATACTCATGGTTTTTTCTTACTAGCTCTTCTATTACTTCCATAAATTTATCTTCGTCATAAGTGGGCATAGATAATCTCATAGCACCTTCATTCATTCTTTTAATATTTTCTCTATGTCTAAATAAAGCAACTTTACCATCGTGGTTTTTATATGCTTTTAAGCCTTCAAATAAGCCTTGACCATAGTTTAGTACAGCTGCGGCAGGTGATATTGCAATTTCTCCAAATGGTCTAAAGGCTCCTTCATTAACCCAACAGCCTTCATAAGTATTTTCAACATACATATAGGCAGTTGGAGTAAGACTAAAACTTAAATTATCCCAATCAATATTAACAGTCATATATCCTCCTATTAGATAAATCTAACATATTTAGTAATTAATAAATTATTTTATAAAGTGTAGTTCTTCCATTGCTTTTTTGAATAAAGGAAGGCTTTTTACTACAACATCTTTTTTAACAGCATAGGAAAGTCTAAAGTATCCTCGTTTTCCAAAACCAACACCAGGAACAGCTAATATATTATATTTTTTTAAATGCTCTATCATTTTAATTTCATTTTTTATAGGACTTTTTACAAAAATATAAAAAGCACCTTGCGGTTTATAAGCAGTAAAGCCTGCATCAAGTAAACCATTGTATAATAAATCTCTTTTTTCTTTGTATTCCTCTATATTAACAGACTCTGAAACAATATCTTCTACAAGAAGTTGCATAATTGCAGGGGCATTTACAAATCCTAAAATTCTGTTTGAAAATGCCATTGATGTCATTAATTTTTCTTTGAATGGCATATTAGGGTGAACAATTGCATAACCAATTCTTTCACCTGCAAGAGATAAGTCTTTAGAGTGAGATGTTACAAAAATTGTATATTTATAATGTTTAAAAATTACAGGATTTTGGTATCCATCATAAACAATTTTTCTATATGGTTCGTCTGTAATTATATAAATTGGCCTTCCAATTCTAGCTGTTCCTTCTTCAAGAACTTCAACAAGCTCTTTTATAAAATCTTCACTATAAATTTTGCCTGTTGGATTATGAGGCGAATTCAATATTATTGCTGCAGTTTCTGGATTAATCATATCCCTTAATCTTTCTAAATCTGGATTAAATTCATCATCACTACCAAGAACAATTAATCTTGCTTGATGATTATCTGCATAAAATTTATATTCTGCAAAATAAGGAGCAAAAGTAATGATTTCATTTGCAGGGTCTATAAATGTTTTTAAAATTACATTAATTGCACCTGCTGCACCTACAGTCATAATTACATCATCGGCATTAATATTCATGTCAAATTCTTTTGAATAATATGCAGCAACTTTACTCCTTGTTGAATATAAACCTTGATTGGGCATGTATCTATGAGTACCAGGAACAGGATTGTCTGCTATTTCTTTTAATTTATCAAAGAATGCTTGTGGTGGCTCAGTAATTGGATTACCTAAAGAAAAATCAAAAACATTTTCTTCTCCGTATTGTTTTTTTAATTCAATACCTTCTTCGAACATCTTTCTAATCCATGAGGATGTTTGCATTAACTTTTCAATGTGATGTGATCTGTACATAGTCCCCCTAAAATATTATGATATAGTGATATTACATTTACATTTTAAATGCAAGGATTATTTTATTATTTTACAAGCTTATTTAATTTATTTATAAAATAGTTATTCTACTCTTATAGGCTTAGGGTAATTACGGTGTATTTGTTTTACCATTTCAACCAAACGAAGTTTGTTTTCCATGGAATATTTAACCAATAAATTGTTTAAATATTATTGTAATTTTTCTATACTTTCACTTTTTTATGATTAAATTTAACGATATTTCTCTTTTTTTCATTAAAAATAATACCAATTTGATAAATTTCCTTATATTTATCCATATATTTTTCATGATAGTTGTTTTTTATAATTTGATTTAATGCAGTATTGGTTTTAGGAGTGGAATTTAATACTTTAAACTCTAATATATAAACTTTTTTATTTAAAATTACTGTTAAGTCTATTCTGCCTTTATTTGTAACATCTTCTGCTATAATATTTAATCCTAATGATGATAAACAAGCATAAATTACAGAGGCATAATACCCCTCATAAGATAAAATATTGTTATTTACATAATTATTATAGGGAATTGAAGCAAAAAGGGCGATAAGAACTTTTTTGAACTCTTTTAAGTTTGCATCCAGTAGTGATTGATAAATATTGGTTTTCGTAGTATTTAAGCTATTATCTCTTGTTAAATAATCTATAAATTTATTATTTAAAGAAATCTGTACTTCTTTATTTGGTATTTTGAGTTTGTACTCAAGTGTTTCAAAAATAGTTGTGCTAACTTCATCTATTGTTAAGTAACCTGTTTGAAAAAAAAGTGTTTCAACTTTTATATTGTTAACATCAAAAGAGTTTAATAACTCATCGCCTACACTTATATCGGATAGTTTAGGTAAAAAATAATTATTTTCTTTAATAAGTTTAATTAAAAATGTTGGAGTCCCGGTTTCAAACCAGTAGTTTTTATATAATTTACCATTTTGTATAAAAAGTAATATATTATAAGGATTATAGACTTTATCTTTTAAAAAGTTGTATCCATTATACCATGTTTTTAACTTTTCTAAATCAACCCCTTCTAAGTATGGTAAGAATGAACTCTCTATATCATTTTGAGTATAACCACAAACATTACCATATTTAGGATTTAATGTTATATCTGTAATATTATTTAATCCAGAAAATATACTAGTTTTACTAAATTTACTTACTCCTGTTAAAAATGCAAATTTTAAATATTGGTCATTATCTTTTATTCTGGTATAAAAATCTCTTAAGCCTTCCCTTATTTCCTGAGCATTTTCTGGTTTTGTAATATTGTCTAAAATCGGTTTATCATATTCGTCAATTAAAACAACTACTTGGCTTTTATATTTTTCACTTGTTTCTCTAATTAATTCAGAAAAACAAATATTGGCATCTGTTTGGTTTTTACATGTGATTTTCAAGTCTTTCTGGATATTTTCCATAATATGAAGTAGGTTTCTGTTTAAATCTTCTTTACTGTAAATATTACCACTAAAGCTAATTTTTATAACTGGATATTTTTTAGTCCAATCATATTTATCATAAATATAAAGTCCTTTAAATAACTCTTTATTGGCTTCAAAAATATTTTTTAAAGTATCTAGAAATAAAGATTTACCAAATCGGCGTGGTCTGGATAAAAAAACATATTCATTATTTTCAATAATATCAAGAGCGATATCTGTTTTATCAATATAAAGGTAGTTTCCTTTTACTATTTTTTTTAATGTATATATTCCAACGGGTAATTTTTTCATCTTTAAACCTCATAAGTTAGTTTATTATAACTCATTATTTATATTATTCAATTAAAAAGAAATAAATTTATAATTTAGTTACTTTTTTAAACGGAAAACAAAATTTTATTTTGGTTGAAGTTTTTTTAATTCTAGATAGATAATTTATATTAATTATTTATCCACATTTACTATAACTACATAATGGACATACATCACAGCCACCTTGTTTTGTTAAAGTTTTTTCATGACATTGAGGGCATTCTATACCGGTAATCATTTCATCTGGAATTTCTTGGTTTAAAACGATTTCGCTATCTGATTCATCTTCTTCAAATTCATAGATTTCCCAAGATTCAATTTTCCCTTTTATTTGAGGTGCCGAATTATTTGAGATAATTTTTTTTTTAAGTCTTGGGTCATTAAATCCTAAAATAATAAAATGCTCTTCTATTATTTCACCAATTTCATAAAAAATAGATGGAATATACTTTCCTTTTGTCTCTCCTTTTTCTTCTCTTGGACCTCTAAAGTATCCTGTGTTTTCCGGATTAGCAACAGCTTTTAATTCATCAATTACAAATACTGCATTTTCTGTTCTTCTAAAAATAGCCGAAATTAATCTCGTAATAATTTGAAGTTCTATAAATTTGCCTGTATCTCTTGTATTAAAGAATATTTCAAAAGGCCTATCTTTTCCATTTTCCATTTTTATATTGTTAATGGTGATATACAAAGTACTTTTTAATAAATTAGATTTTAGAGCATAAGTACTACCAGATAACTCCGCTGGTCTTGCTCTTTTTACTGTACTAAGTTTTCCATTTTTTTCATCTATAATTTTCCAATCTACAATCTTTCCAGATATTTCTTTAATTCCACTCAAGCTTTTCTCCTATTATTTATATCTCCATTTTGTATATAATTTGGATAAAATATTTTTATTTATTTAACTTATTAAAATTTACCATAATAGCCTTCTTTTAGGGCATCATAAAGGTTAGAAACTACATGTTCTTGGCCTTCATATACAACCTTTTCATTTCCTTTTAATTTAACTTTACTACCATCATCTAAGGTAAATTCATAAGTTGTTTTCTTTAAGTTTTTCTCACTCACAAGTACTCCTGTTGTAAAATTAGGGTTAAATCGAAAAGTTGTTACACCTTTTAAGCCAGATTTATAAGCATTAATGTAAATATTTTTAAAATCTTCAAAAGGGTAATCGGTTTTTACATTAATTGTTTTTGATATACTAGTATCAATATATTTTTGTGCAGCTGCTTGAACAGCAATATGTTCCTTAGCAGTTAATGTTTCTGTTGAAACAAAATAATTAGGTAATTTATCTGGTGTTACAGTATTATCTATTTCTGTTTTGTACTTTAAATATGAAAAGTCCATAACTTCTTGTTGTTGTTTTGTATTATTTCCTTCTATTATTACATTTCTAAAATAAGAAAACATAAAAGGTGGCTCTATTCCATTTGAAACATTATTGCTAACTAAAGATACTGTTCCATTTGGAGCTATTGTTGTGGCATGGGTAAATCTTGACCCTTTTAAGGCTAATTCTAGCCTTAAATCATAATCTAAAGCATCAAAATAATTGGAAGCGGCATGTAGAACTGTTCCTTTTACCTCTTTTTTAGTTAAAAGCCCTTCTTTTTTTAGCAAAGAAATGTCTTTTTTATTAAATTTTTTCTCTATTCTATTTAAATAACTCTCTTTAAGAGTATAAAAAGAGTCTAAAACTTTTGCTATCCCTTTTTCTTCTCCTAGTTGAATTCCTGCGATATAATTTTCTTCTGCAAGCATTTTACTGATTTTAGCTGTAATTTCTATAGATTTTTCACTTCCATAGGCAATTTTAAGCATAGCAAATGTATTTCCTAGGCCTGTAAATCCCATTCCATGTCTTCTCTTTTCTAGAATTTCCTTAACTTGATTCTCTAATGGAAGACCATTATATTCAACAACATTATCAAGTAATCTTGCCGCAATTTTTATATCTTTTTTAAAGCTGTCAAAATCAAAGTTTGCATTTTCTGTAAAAGGCTCTTTTACATAAGTTGGCAGTATCATAGAGCCTAATAAACAAGCCCCATTAGGAGGCAATGGCTGCTCGCCGCAGTTGTGACACACAAAACCATTTCCATCAAAAGCATTGATTCCAGGAACTTGTACATCATAAACATCTTCAAAGCCAAGATATTTAATTGATTTTAATTTTGTTATAAATCTTTCTCTATTTGGCTTTCTTTTAAAGTTACCTATTAAAGATGTTAATTTATTTTGTTTTTCAATATTATTAAAGCCAATAGTCTTTTGATATTTTATAATGTTTTCATTACTTATTATTAATTCATGTTGAGCTTTAGTATGATAAAACTTACTTTCACCTTTACCATCTGGAAGTAGTGTTTTACCTTCTTTTCTTCTTTCTTTATATATTTTAGAATTTATACCAAGTCTAAGTAGCATTCTTTGAGTTGACTCTAAAGTATTTATATTTGATTGTGCAAGTCTTATTGAAACTCCTTTTTCTTGAGTTCCTTGAACAGAAGCATCTGCATCAAATAGTCCTTTTATAAATCCTATATAGAAGTTACTAGATGATTTTTCTATTTTATCTGTTATAACTTTATTACCCTGATAAACATCAAGGTTTTTTGCAATCTTAGTTATTGATGATAATGATAAACGAAATTCGCTTCTTCCACTTATTTCATGCCACCCAGTGAAATCAATTCTTTTCTTTAAAGGAAGTACTGCTTTTTCAACATATTCCATCATTGAATAAGCACCAGAAAGAGTGAAGTTTTCTCCATTTACAATATTTTTATCTTTCCAAACAGATAGAATAGCATTGTTTTCACTAAAACTACCATCACCAATAAGTAATCCTATTAAATATCCTTCATTTTCTTCATAATCATTTATTCCCTTCCATGAAATATTGTTATTGTGATTATTTAATAAGATATATTCATTTTCTTTTATTTTTCCAGCTTCACACCATTCTGATTCAATAGTATTTCTTGTAAATTTAGTTACTTTCTTTATTTTATGGTCATCAGTTAGCTTTATTTTATATCCATCTGATGTCTCTAATTCAATAATTTTTTTAGTTGCTGTTTTGAAAAAACCTTCTTTTGCACTAAGATATTCTGCTCCATTTATTCTAGCTGTAAATTGCTTATTTATTAAATCATTAACCTGTAATGGACCATTATTTGTTTGAACCCAAGTATCCGATGTAACACATGGATTTGTTGCTCTAATTGTTTCTAACCACCAAAGGTTATTTTTATGGTTTACTTCATCTATTAAAATAAAGCCAGGTTCTGCATAATCATAAGTTGATTTCATTATTAAATTCCAAATTTTCTGTGCTGGAATTCTTTCATAAACTTTTTTTACAAAAATTTCACTAGGGTCAATGTTATCATATTCAACTTCAATATGTTCTTTCTCGTATTGAAAATAATGATATTCTGGATGATTATATGGAATATCGCCTTTTTTTATAACTTTAATTAAGTTTTTTTCAATTGTTTCTGTGTTTAAACTTGATTTTCTTTCCCAAAACCATAATTCCCACAATTCATTGTTAATTACAGCATCCATAAATTTTTTAGTAATTAATACAGATAAATTAAATTGTCTAAGTTTACCATCTTCTCGTTTGGCTTTAATATAATCCATAATATCAGGGTGTTGACAATCCATTAATCCCATTTGAGCCCCTCTTCGACCTCCAGCTGATTGAATTGTAAAGCACATTTTATCATAAATTTCCATAAATGATAAAGGACCACTTGTACCACTTCCCACACCTCTTACCAATGCACCTTTAGGTCTAATTGTAGAAAAATCGTAACCAACCCCACTTCCTCTTTGTAGGGTTCTTGCACTTTCTTTTACAACTTGCATTATTCCTTCCATAGAGTCGGGAATTTGATTCATCACTGTACAGTTTATAAGTGATGTATTGTTTTTATATTTTTCAGCTCCTGCATTTGAAATAATTCTACCTGCAGCGATAAATTTACCATTAATCATTAAATTTAAAAATTCATTTTTCCAATATTCTTTATTGCTTTCATTTTCCGATAATTTATTTGCAACTCTATTAAATGTATCCATAATATCATTTTCAACAGGCTCACCATCTTTGTCTTTTAATTGATATTTTGAAGCCCAAATTTCTTTTGAAATGGGCTGTTTAAAAAACTCTTTTTCTTCTGTCATTTTTCCTCCAAATTCAAGCTAAAGATATAATATTTTAAGTTGTTTTGTCAATATAAAAATACATATATGTACCACTTTTATATTTTACTGTTACATATATGTAAAAAAATAAGGTTTTTTAAGGGTTTTAGAGATTTTAAATAAACAGTTAGAAAGATAATATAATGCAAGTTGTTAAATTATTAATGTAATATATTGAAATAACATCTTTTATTTGTTTTCGTATAATTGTTGAGACTTGACTTCAGCTCGTTTTAACAATCTCTATGAAATTCTTTTGTACTTGCCTTTTATTCAATGTTTTTTATTTATTATAAGTAAATAATATTCTTTACTTTCAAACGAAAAATCCCTATAATGAACAGTGATTGAGTATAGTACCATTAGGGAGGTTATATGAATAAATTTTGGGTTATAGTGCTAACTGTTTTTATGTCATTTTCAGTGTTTGCTGATGGAGATAAAAAAAATAATAAAGCTGATGGGGCATGGGAAAATGGGGTTTTATATTTTCGTTCTGGAGATGATTTTTCTTTAAGATTTGATGCTAGAATCTTTTTAGATTTTGCTAGATATAGTGGATCTGATTATGCTTATAATGGTAGTGATTTAAGAAGAGGTCGTTTAGCATTAAAGACAAAACTGCATAAATATTGGCTTGCTGAATTTGATATGGATATTGCAGATAATCAGGTTGAAGCAAAAGACATGTGGGCAGCAAGATTGATAGGAAGTAATTCTATGCTTAAAATTGGATATTATAAGGTTCCATTTAGTATGGAAGAATTAACCTCTTCATTAATTATTACCTTTATGGAGCGTTCATTAGCAAATTCTTTTACACCCGGTAGAAGAATGTCTATAGGATATAACTATTGGGGTAACTATGGTCAAATTTCAACATCTGTATTTGGACAGGAAATTGGTGATTCAAAAGGTAAGTCTGGAGATGAAGCTTTGGGATTCGCATTGAGAGGTTCTTTAGCCTACTCAATTAGTGATATTATTATTCATTTAGGTGTGGGGGCCTTTATGGAAACTACTGAAGATGATACAGGAGTAATAAAAGTCAGTTCTAGACCTGAAACAAAAGTATCTAAAGTAAAATATTTAGATACAGGTGATATAAGTGATGTTGAGTATAATAGTGTTGGGAATATAGAATTTGCTTTATCATACAAATTTATTAGATTGCAAGCAGAGTATATGATAAATAAGGCTTTTAGAGAAAATGATAAGAGAGATTTATCTTTTAGTGGATTTTATGCTCATCTTGGAGTTTTTTTAACAGGAGAAATAAAGCCTTACTCCGTAATGGCAGGAGAATTTTTACCTGTAATTCCTAAAAGAGATTTTGGTGCTATAGAGCTTGCATTAAGAATAAGTAGACTAAACTTAAATGATGTTGGTGGTGACCCTGATCAAGAAAAAATAGAAGGTGGATTAGCAACTCAATATACAGTTGGTCTAACATGGTTTTTTAATACAAACTTTAGAATAATGTTTAATTATTCTTATGCTGATAATTCAAAATGGTCAGATGGAGATGGTGATTACAAAAAAAATATACCGGAAGAAGGAATTGATTTACATATTTTTCAATCAAGATTTATTGCTAATTTTTAACTAAAAAGGAGAAAAATGAAGATTTACTTAACAATTTTACTTGCAATGCTATTTGTATTTGCTTGTGATTCAAGTGACCCAAGTAGTAACGAAACAAAATGTACTTCAGATACTGACTGTACAGATTCAGCAAGACCAGTTTGTAATACAGATGGTAAATGTGTAGAAGCAGGAACAAACCTTTTTATAAACGAAATAATGGCATCTAATGACTCCTACTTAGATGGTAGTGATTGGGTCGAAATTTATAATCCAAATGATACAGATATTGATTTAGCAGGTTTTTATTTATGTGATAATCATTATTCTGATGATGGAATTGATTCTTGTACGAAAATTCCTGATACTGATGCAGTAAAAACTACAGTAAAAGCTAAAGGATTTTTGGTGTTTACATTTAATAAAGACTTAACTGGTATTTTAAATATTACTCAAAATCTTGGAAGTAGTGGTGATAGTGTTTACTTGATTTCTGCAAGTGAAGATGTTGTTGATTCTTATGTATATGATGATACAAGTGGTTTAGATACAGATATTTCTATTGGACGCTCTACTGATGGTGGAGATACATGGGAATTATTTTCTACTTCACTAGAAAAAGCTCCAACACCAAATGCAGCAAATGGTAGTATTCTCTCTTCTGCTGTCTGTACTGCAACAGATACAACTGCTTGTACTGGTGAAACAACTTTATGTTTAGTAGATGATACTAATGAGTTAAATAATAAATGTGTAGCATGCTTAGCAGATACTGATTGTATTGACATGATTTGTAATGATGAAAATGTTTGTGAAGCTGTTGCAGTAGCTGAATGTAAAGCTGATGATGTATCAGAATGTGATGCTGCAACACCATTATGTTTAGTAGATAATACTAATGAGTTAAATAATAAATGTGTAGAATGTCTTTTAGGAACTGATTGTGAAAGCGGTACTTGTAATATAGATAATACTTGTGAACCAACTGTTCCTCAAGCTCTTTTTATTAATGAAATTATGGCAAAAAATTCATTTTATACTGAATTTACAGATAGTGATTGGGTTGAAATATATAATAATAGTGATACTGATATTGATTTAGCAGGATATTATTTATGTGATGATAATTATGCTAATGATGGCATAACTGAATGTACTCAAGTTCCTGATACAGATGCAGTAAAAACAACAGTTGCATCAAAAAGTTTTATTGTTTTCTTTTTTAACAAGGATGATATTGGTGGCGTTTTAAATGTTGCTCAAAAATTAGGAACAAATGGAGATACTGTAACTTTAATTGCTCCTGATGAAACTGTTGTAGACTCTAAAGAATATTTGGATACGGATGCTTTAGGTGAAAATATCTCTTTGGGTCGCTCTGTTGATGGTGGGGATGTTTGGGAATTATTTACAAAAGATGGAGCAAAAGAGCCAACACCAGGGGCAACAAATGTTCAATAAGGAGAAAAATTGAGCACAGAAGAAATAAAAAAGGAATTTGACATTCTGGATATGAATAATTATAAAATGGAAAAGCTTCCAAAAAGAGAAAAAAGTAGTATTGAGCTTTTTTTGATGAAAATTGGAGTTCCATTAGCGTTACTGTCTTTCATATTGATATTATTTGTATTAGATTTAGATTTTTTAAAAAACTTTGATATAGCAACTTTAAGTACAAAAGCAAAAGCAAACTTAGATAAAGTAGGAATGGATAACTTTGTATTTTCTAATAAAGCAATGTTAGCAATATTTGTAGCATCATTGATTTTATGGGTAACAGAGCCAATACCTAATTATTTAACATCTTTGATATTAATAATAACGCTTGTCCTAACTCATGTTCTTCCTGAAAAAGAAGCCTATGCTCAGTTAGGGCATAAAGTTATGTGGTTGAATATATTGTCTTTTATTTTAGCAAGTATGCTTGTTGCAACAGGGGTAGCAAAAAGGTTTGCCTTATGGTTTATAATAAAGTTTGGTAAGAATTCAACGAGTATGATATTTTCATTTATGCTTATAAATCTAGTCTTATCTCTTTTTATATCTGCTACAACAGCTAAGGCGGCTATATTACTTCCAATTTTTATGGTTGTGGCTGCAGTATATGGTGCATCTAATGGAAGTAGAAATAATTTTGGTAGAAATATCGTTTTACAAAATTTATTTCAAAATAATATGGGTGCATCTTCTTTTTTGACAGGCTCTGGAGCTAATCTTTTGGCTGCATCATTAATTGCAGGAGCAATTGGTAAAGATATTTTCTTCTCTGATTGGATGACGGCATCGCTTCCTGTTGCTATGTTATTAATGGTTATTGCTTACTTTGTTGGAACAAAAATCTTTTTTCCTATATCTAAAGAAGAAAGAACTCCTGTCATCCCTGGAGGAATGGAAAAACTAAAGGAAGAGCTTGCTAAAATGGGAAAGATTGGTTTTGATGAAATCAAATCTATTATCATATTTTCAGCTATACTTGGGTTATGGGTAACAGATAAATATCATGGAATTAGTCCAACAGCAGTTGCTTTTTTAGGTGCAATCATTGCATTAATGCCTAAAGTTGGTGTTGTTGAATGGAATGATATTGATATTCCTTGGCATTTACTTATGTTTTCAGCTGGAGCTTATACACTTGGAGCAGGATTAAAAGTTACCGATTTATCGGGAATTGCAGTTAATTCATTTTTTGATAGTATTGGTATAGGTAAAGAAACATCATATATGACTTTATATGTGATTTTAACTGCTGGAATGGTATTTTCAGCCTTAATTTTTCAATCAAAAACAATGAGAACTATGATTTTTATTCCAATTGCAATTGGAATTGCAAGTAGATTTGGTTTTACTGTTATGAGTTTAGCATTTCCATTAGCTATGTTAATAGAACATGTTTATGTTTTACCATTTAACAGTAAACCTGCTTTATTGTCATATACTACAAATCAATATAGTTGGTCGGATACCTTTAAGTTTGGTGTTACGATGCAAGTTATAGCATGGGTTGTTTCTATTATTATGGGAATGACATATTTTAAATTATTAGGAATTACTTAGGAATTACTTAGGAGAGAAAAATGGAAAAAATAATACCTCGTTGGGAATGGAGAACATTTTCAGAAGATTTATCAGAAAGTGAAGCTTTAATTAAAGAAACAGGTCTTAAAATAGAAAGAGAAAGCTCAGAAATTTATATATTATCAACAAATAGCAATGATAATACTAAAATTAGAGAAGAATTAATGGATATTAAAACTCCAATTCGTATGAAAGATGGTTTGGAGCAATGGACAGTACTTACAAAGGCTTCTTTTCCTATTCATATTAATGCTCTTGCATTAGTTTTTAAAGCTTTTGGTGTAGAACTTCCTTTTTTAGAGAAAGATGAACTTAGTTATGAAGAATATATTCAACTAATTAATGATACTAAAGAATTAACTATGGTTGATGTTTATAAGCATAGATTTGGATACATGGTTGGTGAAGCTATTGTTGAAATTGCAGAAGGTAAGTTTAATGATTACGCATATAAAACAATTGCGGTTGAGCATACTGACCCTAAATTAGTTGCAGATACTGTTAAAAATTTAAAACTAGATAAGTTTGAAAATATAAATTATATTAAAGCAATGAAAAATACTGTTTGGAAATAGGAGTGGTTATGGCACAGGAAATAGAAAAAAAATTTTTAGTAAAAGAGGGTACTAATATAGATAAACTTGGTAATGCTGTTGAAATTACTCAAGGTTATTTGTCTTCAGTTAAAGAAAGAACAGTTAGAATAAGAATTAAAGGAGATAAAGGTTTTTTAACAATTAAAGGAATTGGTAATGCAAGTGGTGCAAGCCGATACGAATTTGAAAAAGAAATTACAATAGAAGAAGCTAAAGAACTTTTAGAGCTTTGTGAAAAGCCTATTTTAAGTAAAACTAGAACTAATGTTAAAGTTGGAAATCATATTTTTGAAGTAGATAAATTTTTATTAGAAAATGAAGGGTTAATTGTTGCTGAAGTTGAACTTGGTGATGAAAATGAAGCATTTGAAAAACCGGAATGGCTAGGTAAAGAAGTTACTGGTGATGTAAAATATTACAATTCTATGTTATTGAAAAATCCATATAAAAACTGGAAGTAAAAAGATAATTCTTTTGCAGTTTCAACCTGCTAAGGCAGTTTTACACTGTTCGCAAAGCTAAATATCTTTGCTCATTATATTTAAATTAAGTATAAATCAGTAAATTTATCAATGGAATTAATCTAAAGTTGCAATAGGTTTAATTTCTACAGAATTACTGATTTCGGCATAAGATAAAACAGTATATCCTTGAATAAATCTATCAAGATAATTTTTTAATGCTTTTCTTATTTCTGGTGTTACCAATAAAATTGGAGAGGAATTAAAATTTTCAAAATATGCCATTGCATCGGTTAAATCCTTTATCATCGATTCTGTTTTTTGAGCAGGAAGATTTAATGTTAAATCACCATTTTTATTGCTTTGCATTGATTTTTTAATTAATTCCTCAAGTTTTGGGTCTAAAAGTAAAGTATAAAGTACTTTATCTACAGAAAACTGATTAGTAATATAACCAGATAAGCTTTGTCTAACAAATTCTGTTAAAATATCAATATTTTTAGTTTTATGAATATTATCAGCCAAAGTTTCCAAAATTGATTGTAAATCTTTAACTGGAACTTGCTCATACAATAAATTTTTCATTACAGTAACTAATTCTCCTAATGAAATTAAGTTTGGAACAACCTCTTCTACTAATTTAGCATTATTTTTACTAAAAACATCTAATAATTTTGTAATTTCTTGACGACCTATCAATTTATGAGCATTTTTTCTGATTAATTCTGTTAAATGTGTTGAAATTACTGTTGCAGTATCAACAATAGTAAAACCTAATGCTTCTGCTCTATTTTTATCTTTTGGATTTATCCACAAAGCATCAAGATTAAAAGCAGGCTCTTTGGTTTTTATACCTTTCATAATATTTATATCTATTCCTTCAGGAGCCATTGCGAGCAACTTATCTGTATGAATTGTATATCTGCCTATTTCACTACCTTTTATTGAAAACAAATATTCTTCTGGTTGCAATTTTAAATTATCCCTTATGTGTATAGATGGAATAATAACTCCATGTGAAGAAGCGAACTGTCTTCTTAATCCTTTTATTCTATCTATTAATCTTCCGTCTTTTGATTTATCAACTAAAGCTATTAATCCATAACCTACTTCTAATTCAGCTACATCAACAGATAATAAGTTTTCAATTTGTTCTTCTTCGTTTTGTTTAATATCCTCAGGAGAACTTTGTTCTTGAGTTGAATTTGGAGATTTAGGATCATCATTATTATTAGATTTCTCAATTCCTGATTGAAAATATGCATATAATGATATAACTGCTGACATAAATAAGAATAACAATTTAGGCATACCTGGAATTGCCATAAAAACCAATAATATACCCGAAACAACAAATAAAGCTGTTTTATGCCCAGTAAATTGTTGCCCAATATTAGTACCAAATTTTTCTTCCGAAGCAATCCTTGAAACAATAATACCTGCAGCCGTTGATATTACCAAAGATGGAATTTGGGAAACTAAACCATCACCAACAGTTAAAATTGTATATGCCTTTGCTGCTGAACCAAAATCCATTCCTTGTTGAAAAACCCCTATAATTAATCCTGCAATAATATTAATAAAAGTAACAATAATACCAACAATTGCATCTCCTTTTACAAATTTAGATGCACCATCCATAGCTCCATAAAAATCTGATTCATCGGTAACTTCTCTTCTTCTTGCTTTTGCAGTATCTTCATCAATTAATCCTGCTGATAAATCTGCATCAATAGCCATCTGTTTACCGGGCATGGCATCAAGGGTAAATCTTGCTGTAACTTCTGCAATTCTTCCACTACCTTTAGTAATTACTATAAAATTTATTAAAACTAGTATTAAAAATATAATAATACCAACTACATAATTACCCCCAACAACAAATGCACCAAATGTTTTAATTATTGCTCCTGCAGCACTAGGTCCTTCTGAACCATGTAATAGTATCAATCTTGTTGAAGCAATGTTTAAAGATAATCTAAATAAAGTAATCACAAGTAATACTGATGGAAAAGTTGAAAATTCTAGAGGTTTTTGAACATATACTGAAACAACTAAAATAGTTAAAGCTGTAGATAAATTAAGTACAAAAAAGAAATCCAATAGAAATGTAGGAATTGGCACTATCATTAATAGTAATACAAATATTATCAAAGTTGCAAATATTGCATTAGAGTTATTTTTTATAAATGATGTTAAAGGCATTTTTCTTCTTATAACTAATTCACTCATACTACCTTCCTTTCTTATCTAATTTATATACATAGGCGAATAATTCAGCAACAACCTTAAATAGGTTTGCAGGAATAAAATCACCTATTTCTAAATTCCAAAATAAATTTCTTGCTAGTGGCCTGTTTTCAACTATAGGGACACCGTTTTTTCGCCCAATTTCTTTAATTTTTTGAGCAATAAGGTCAGCTCCTTTAGCTACTACTTGTGGGGCGTAATCATTTTCTTTATCATATTTTAACGCAACGGCAAAGTGAGTTGGGTTTGCAACAATAACATCTGAACTTGGAACTGCTTGCATCATTCTGTTCATGGACATTTCCCTTTGCTTTTGCTTTCTTTTACCCTTTACATGAGGATCACCTTCAAGTTGCTTATACTCATCTTTAATTTCTTGATGAGTCATTTTCATTTTTTCTTCCATTTTAAATTTTTGATATATAAAGTCAACAAAACCTAAAACAAGCAGTAACATTAAAACATTTAATAAAATTCTAAATAAAACTAAGCCCGTAATATGTAAAATGTCATCAATTTGACGCTCTTGAGAGCTAATAATTAGGCCTACAAAACTTTTTGCAGTGACAAAAGTTATAAAACCTATAGCAAATAATTTTATAATTGATTTAAATAATTCAAAGAAAGTATCTTTTGAAAAGAATAGTTGCTTGATTTTTTTTAGTGGATTTATTTTCCCCCAATCAAATTTTAGACTTTCTGTAGATAATATTATTCCTGTTTGGGCAACATTTGCTATTACTGCTATTATCATTAAAGTTAAAAAGATTGGTAATAAAGTTTTTATTAATGTTGTAAATATAACAGAGGCCATGACACCTTTATTACTAGGATTTAAATCAAATGCAATATGGTTAAAAAAGTAAAATTGTAGATGTTGATAATTTTCAATTAGGTAGGTTGAAATGATTGTTAATATTAAAATTCCTCCAAACAATACTGATACAGATACAAGTTCTGAAGATTTTGCAATTTCTCCTCGTTTTCTAAATTCTCGTCTCTGATGTTCCGTTGCTTGTTGGGTTTTTTCTTGGTCTGCCAAAGCATCCTCTCAATATTAACTAAATTATTTATTAGCAAAATTTATTCCTATTTGCCTTAAGTTAAGTAATAAAAAAAATCCTGACTTAAATTTGACATTTTTTTATTTTAGATATATAAAATACTATATTATTTTTTTTTGGGGGATATATGAGATATATTTCATTGTTTTTTATTGCAATTTTATTTTTTGCAATATCATGTGGTTCAAACAATACTGTTAAACCTAAATGGGAAGGCTGTATTACAGATAAAAATTGTGAAGATGGGCAAAAATGTATTGCAGGTAACTGTACTGAAAGTAATACATGTAAAAATGATGCATCTTGTTTAAATGGTCAATTTTGTAATGATGATAAATTATGTGAAAGTTATTGTGAATCCAATGATGACTGTGGTGTTGGATTTATTTGTAATTCAGAATCTAAAAAATGTGAAAAAGACCCTAACACTCATTTATGTGAACAAGATTCTGATTGTAAGGAAAGTGAAATTTGTGATAATTACAAATGTACTCCTAAAAACGACCCTAAAACCTGCAGTAGTGATGCAGAGTGTTTAAATGGCCAACATTGTAGTAGTAACGGAACCTGTACGGCAAACTGTACTGCCGATTCCTGTGAAGATGGCTATGAGTGTAATTCAGAAACAAAAGAATGTCAAAAAACAGTTTGTGAAAAAGATAGTGATTGTAAAGAAGGTTTTTATTGTGAAAACCAAGAGTGTAAAACCAAAGAATATGAGTGTAATGAAACTTCGGATTGTTTTAATGGTTATGAGTGTAAGGATAATAAGTGTCAACTGATAGGAAATGATACTTGTAATACAGTTGATGATTGTGATGGTTCTTTAACTATAAAATGTGCTGGTGCTCATTGGGAATGCATAGAAAATACCTGTGAACAAAAATGTGGGGCTACAACATGTGAAACAGCAGAAGATTGCCCCGGTACTCCTAATATTAATTGCATAGATGCTCATTGGATTTGCAAAGATAATGCCTGTGTAGCAGAATGTGGTGGTGAAAAATGTGGAAACGGAACTTGTGATATTGAACTTGGTGAAAACTACAACAACTGTCCTGCTGATTGTAGGGATGACCATTGTGATGACGGAACAGAACCTATGTGTGATATGATGCCTCCTAATTGTAGTGAAGGTCAAATATTAGCTTATCGTAATAATTGTTATGCTTGTGTAAATCCAAATACATGTAAGCCTATGCCTGAAACATGCAGAACAAATCATGATTGTGGAGAAGGCTTTATTTGTACTGAAGAGGGTGTATGTAAAGCAATAGTGCCTGAATGTACAAAAGCTATTGATTGTGCAGATCATCAATGGAATGTAAGGTGTGTAGGACATTGGTCATGTGAAAATAATACTTGTGTTGAACAATGTGATTTTGAAAGATGTGGAGATGGTGAATGTAGTGCAGAATTAGGAGAAACTACTCAGAGTTGTCCTGCTGATTGTTCAGAAGGGCCTAGTTGTGGAGATGGAATTTGTCAAGAAGGTGAATTATATACTTGCCCAGAAGATTGTCAACAAGTAAATTGTAGGAGTGATGCTGATTGTAATGATGGAAACTTATGTACTCATGATGCTTGTGATAATGGAATTTGTGTCAATATGGCTACGAGATGTCCACAAGGAATGCAATGTAATCCAATTAATGGTCAGTGCGAAGGAGATACACCTAGTTGTGGAGATGGAATTTGTCAAGAAGGTGAAGAATATACTTGTCCGGAAGATTGCCAACCGTTATATTGTCTAAATGATGATGATTGCCCTGCTGGTCAAGCATGTGTACAAAATGTATGTCAAACTGTAACCCCTAATTGTCCAACTGACCAATTTGAAGAAAATGATGATATAGCGCATCCTGCAATACTTCAAAATGGTAATTATGATAATTTAACTATTACTTATGAAGATGAAGATTGGTATTCTTTTAGATATGATGGACAAACAACTCTTGAAATTAAGTTTAGTTTTATAAATTCTGATGGAGATATAGATGTTTATGCATTTCAAAATGGTAGCCTAATAACATCTTCAGAAGGTTATACTGATAGTGAGTCATTAATTATTGACCCTATGAATTTTCGTGAAGGTGAAGTATTAGTTAATGTTGCCTTGATTCAAAATCCAAATGAGCCATATCATGAGTGTCAAACCTATAGTCTTTCAACAAGTATTAATACTAATACTTGCATACCAGACCAATTTGAAGACAATAATACAAGAAGAAATGCAACTAATTTACAATTAGGAAATAATGGTGCGAATTACGACTTAACTTTATGTGATTCTGATACAGATTGGTTTACGATGCAACTAAATACATATACACAGTTAAGAGTTCAAACTGATTTGACATTTAAAACAGAATTATATTTAAGGGGGCAATTCGATGCTGTTGCAACATCTAGAACAAGTTCTGATGGGCATGAAGTTTTAACTTATACAAATAATGATCCTAATGCAAGGTCTATTAATGTAATGCTAAAAGTATTTAAAGGTGAGATAACAATTGATAATAACACATCTTATGATTATAATTTAGATATCAAAACATACGAAATTGATTATTAATTTTTGACCATTTCATACCAGCTACAAGCTGTTCTTACATGGAAATTTTAACCTATAGTTTAAAATTTATAATTACATGGTTAATGTTAAATACATAAACTCTATAAATATTCCTAAACATGCCAATGGAGAAAACTAAAAATAAGGAATTTTTATTGCTTTAGATTATTACATTGAACTTTGGAGAAGTTATGAACAGTGATTTTGTAATAAACTTAATGAATGAAGCAATTAGATTGGCAGCTTTTATTGGGCTTCCTATTTTACTAACGGCTCTTGTAGTTGGTGTTATGATTTCTATATTTCAAGCGATTACACAAATACAAGAAATGACTCTTACTTTTGTTCCCAAAATTGTTTCTGCTGCTGCAGTTTTATATTTACTTGGGCCTTGGATGCTTGATAAATTAATGCATTTTGCAAATCATGTTTTTACAGAATTATTATTAGTTAAATAATGAATACATATTTTCTTGTTGATGATTATTTGTTTCTATTTTTAGTTATTCTATTTAGAATAGGAGGTTTTTTTCTTACTGCTCCATATTTTTCATTAATGAATATTCCTAATCAAATAAAAATACTTCTAACTCTTGCTATATCATTTATAGTAATATTTTATATTCCACCTATTCAATTTACAGGTGAATTATCTGTATTGTTTATTGCAATAAAAGAATTTATTTTTGGACTTTTTTTAGGCTGGGGGATTAAATTAATTTTTATTATGCTTAGTGGAGCAGGGGAAATAATCGGTCAGCAAGGTGGCTTTGCTATGGCAAGATTATATAATCCTTTAGCACAAAGTCAAACAAATGTAATAGCCAATTTTTTGAATACTCTACTAATGCTTATTTTTCTTTCTATAGGTGGTCACTTAATAGTTTTGCAGGTTTTATTGGATAGTTATTATGTTATTCCTGTTAATATGCCTATAGGTGTTTTAAGTAGTTTTGATTTTTTTATAAAGATGTTTATTACTATGTTTACTATTGCAATAAGAATTTCAGCCCCCTCTATTATTACCGTTTTAGCAACTTATATTGCTTTGGGGATTATGACAAAAGTTGCTCCTAAGATGAATATTTTCTCACTAAGTTTTTCTGTAAACATTTTAATAAGTTTGATAGTTTTTATTTTAATTATAGATGGAACAGCAAGAATAATGCTTTTAAATTTAGATACTCATATAAGAGATATTATGATTAATTTAAGAGGGTAATTTAGCCTGAGTTGTCTAAATTACTAAAAAGTAACTGCAATAAATTGCATTTCTTTTTAAATATAAAATTTGACAATTTAAAAAAAGTTATTATCTTAGACTTGTTTAGGATTGAGAGGTAAAATATGTTCAAAGGAACTACAATTATAGCAGTAAAGAAAGATAACAAAGTTGTTATCGGAGGAGATGGACAGGTAACATTTGGCCATACAGTGATGAAAGCTCATGCTAATAAAGTAAAAACTATGTATCATGATAAAATAATAGTTGGATTCGCAGGAAGTACAGCAGATGCATTTACTCTTTTTGAAAGGCTAGAAGATCAGTTAAATAAATTTGATGGTCAATTATTAAGGTCTGCAGTTGAACTAGCAAAAGCATGGCGAACAGATAAGTATTTAAGAAAATTAGAAGCAATGTTAATAGTTGCCGATGAAAAGGATATTTACTTGTTATCAGGAACAGGAGATGTTGTAAAACCCGATTATGATGTAATAGCAATAGGTAGTGGTGGAATGTATGCTTATAGTGCAGCAAGAGCATTATCTGAAAATGCTAAAAATTTAACAGCAAAAGAAATTGCAAAAAAATCGCTGGAAATAGCATCTGAAATCTGCATTTACACAAATAGTAATTTCATTTTTCAAGAATTAGGAGAGTAAATTATGACTACAAAATCACAAACACCAAAAGAAATAGTTGAAGTATTAAATAAATATATAGTCGGACAAGTTGAAGCTAAAAAAGCAGTTGCTGTTGCATTAAGAAACCGTTGGAGAAGATTACAATTATCTTTAGAACTACAAGAAGATATTATTCCTAAAAATATTATTATGATGGGGCCAACAGGAGTTGGTAAAACTGAAATAGCAAGAAGATTAGCTAAACTTGCAAATGCACCCTTTTTTAAAGTAGAAGCATCAAAATTTACTGAAGTTGGGTATGTTGGTAGAGATGTTGAAAGCATGATTAGGGATTTAATGGAAATTGCTGTTACCATGGTAAAAAAAGAAAAACAGGAAGAAATTCAAGAACAAGCAAAAAGAGCTGCTGCTGCAAAGGTTGCAAATTTGCTAAGAAAAGAAAATAATGATGATGACACTCCTCCATCAGATAGTTTTTATGTTGTACCTGAAGATAAACCAAGAAAAACTAGAAAGAAGTTGGTTGATGAGATATTAGATGGTAAACATGATGATAAAGATGTTACCATTACTATAGAAATTCAAGCTATGCCAATGATGAATATTATGGGGCCACAAGGTGCTGATAATATGATGGATGAAATGGGATTAAATATTGGTGAAATGATAGGAAATATGCTCCCTAAAAATAAAAAAAATAAAACAATGAAAGTTAAAGATGCACTCAATGTTTTAACAAAAGAAGAGTCAAATAAAATGGTTGATATGGAGTCTGTAAAAAAGGAAGCTAGATACAGAGTTGAAAACAATGGTATCATCTTTCTTGATGAAATAGACAAAATCGCATCAGCGGGAGGTGGCCATGGACCTAATGTTTCAAGGGATGGTGTTCAAAGGGATATTTTACCTATAGTAGAAGGCTCAACCGTTAACACTAAATACGGAATGGTTAAAACAGACCATATCCTATTTATTGCAGCAGGAGCATTTCACATGTCAAAACCATCTGATTTAATACCTGAATTACAAGGTAGGTTTCCTATTAGAGTTGAATTAAATAGTTTAAATAGTGAAGATTTTGTAAAAATACTTAAAGAGCCTAAAAATTCATTAATTAAACAATATACAGCTATGTTAAAAACAGAAAATATTAATTTAAGATTTACTGATGGAGCAATAAAAGAAGTTAGTAGTATTGCCTTTAAGGTAAACACTAAAATGGAAAATATTGGAGCAAGAAGATTACATACAATTTTAGAAAAACTTCTTGAGGATTTATCGTTTAATGCACCAGAGTTAAAAGATGATGAGGTGGTTATTGATGCAAAATATGTTAAAAAATATTTAAATGATATAGTAGAAGACCAAGATTTATCTAAATATGTGCTATAGGGATATAAAATGAGTGAATTAGAATATTTAAAGAAAAAAATGGCATATTTTAGAGCTAAAGTTGTTAATAATGATGATGGTGAGTTATATTGTGTAACTTGTGGTGCAGAAAAGGACTTAGTTGAAGATGATCATAATGAGGGCGTTTTTTATTGCTTACATTGTCTAGAAAGAGCATGGACACATGATGAAATGATTGTTGAAGGTTTTGAAGAAAGTGATGGAATTGGGGATTAGTTATAAATATTTTAATAAACTTAGCCCTTGTGTTTTACTAACTAGAGCATAGTTAGCTTCTAGTATTTGTTGATATTTAGATAAGTTAGTTGTTTCTTTTGCGATATCCACATCTTCTAAATCTGCTCTTGCTGTTGAATTAATTGATTGATTTACAGCCAATACTTCTATAGTTACTTCTAATTTATTATTACTGTGGCCTATTATTGTTCTTGCTTTTGATAGTTGTTCTCTTGAATCTTCAAGAGTGGTTAAAGCATGTTGTATATTATCACCATCATTATTTTGTAATGCTGTTCTAAAATCAGTTAAAGATTTAAAAATATTTACCGTTCCATTATTGGTATTAGTAAAAATATCACTTCCTGGCATATTTTGGTCTATTCGCAAATTATCATAAATGTCTACTTCTCTAATATCATTATTTCCATTATATTGATAATTAGTTGGGTCAAAAGGTTCTATGTTATCTGTAGTTCCTGAAAATAGATATCTTCCATTATGTTTAGAATTTGCAATACTAAGCATTTCTTCTAATGCTTGATTAACTGCACTAATTGCATCTGTTCTATCTTGTTCACTAACTGTATCATTTGCCATTCTTGTTGCAAGCTCTCTCATAGATTGTAATACAGTAATACCCCTTGAAACTTGAGCTTCACTTGAGTCAAGTAAATCCTTGGTGTATCTTATGTTTTCGTTAAGTTGTTCATAATCAGAATCTTTTGTTGTTATTTCCATAATTTTTTCAGCAGAAATAGGAGCATCAGATGCTCTATTTACCTTTTTCCCTGTAGAGAGCTTCTCTTGTGAAGATAAATAGCTATCTTGGGTGTTGTAGATCCTGTTAGTTAAATTTCCAATTAACATTTGCTGTGATATTCTCATAATTACCTCTCATCAGTAATAATTTAATCGTCTATAATGTAAATTACTTAAATAATGTGATTTTATGGTAATTATTATGGGGATTTATATGGTTTCATATCATAATATAATGTAAAATCAGTCTGTTAAAACTCTATAGTTTCACTAGGGCTAATTTACTGTAATGTATTGATTTTATTGATAAAAATATTTTTGTAAAACTTCTTGACTAAAATCTGAAATTCTGATAAAGTTTTTTATTAGTAGAGAGAATATTTTGAAGAAACAAGAAACAAGAAACAAGAAACAAGAAACAAGAAACAAGAAACAAGAAACAAGAAACAAGAAACAAGAAACAAGAAACAAGAAACAAGGCGTAAAAAGCTTGTTTTTATTTCTTTAAGGAAGAGGTCTCCTGATTATGAATAATATTTTAAAAACGATAGAAAGATTTAAATTTTTAATTATTATTTATAAAAAAGGAAAAAATGAAGAATATTTTAATTTTAGTGGTATTATTTATGGCAATACCTATTTGGGGAATGACTAAAGAACAGTTTGATGAGTTAAATTTTAAAATTGCCTCACCCCTTAAAACGGTTGAAAAATTTAGTGATTACTATAAAATCTCAGAAGATAATACTATTGAATTTACTAAATTATTAAACAAAGTTGGTATGAATATAAATGACTTGGATAATTATATTGAGTATCTATCATATAATTATTTGATTTTTGATACTTCTGAAGAATTATATGCTTATGATTTAAAAGCAATTAAATTATTAGTATTCAAACAAAAAATGTCTAATAAGTTTAGAAGTATAATGTTTGTTATATCTAAAGTGATTAAAACTCAAGATGAAATTATTACCTTTAATAATCTTGAAAAAGGTAAATTACAAGAAATAATTTTTGAATCTAAAGATACAATAAATGATTATAAAGAATATTTTAAAGAAGTTAAGGATAGCTTTTTTACTAATATTGGGGATTATGGTTTTAAAACTTATGAAGATTTGCTTCTTTATGTTCAAAATAAAGCAATTTCTGTTATTAAAAATAGATGGGAAAGAGATTTTAAAGAAAAAGATTTAATAAAATATGAAGAATATATGGGGGTTCTAAACTTAGATTTAGAACTTATGGAAAAAAATATTATTTCAAGCTCTTCTGAATATGAACTTGAACATGAGATATTAATTAATTATGCTTCTTCATTTGGAACAGAACAAGAACTAGGCTCTTTTTTACTTCCCGAAAGAGCTTTAAAAGAATTAAGCTATACTACTAATCAAAACTTTTTTAATCATTTTAAAAAAGGTGATATATTAAGTATAGAATTAGACCACGATGGAATATGGTATAAAGATTTAGATGAGTGGCTTAGAGGATATTATAATCATACAACATTAACAGTTAAAGATCCTTATGTTAATTTAGAAGAAGGATATAAGATTGACCCTACAGAACAAGTATTTTTTTCTGCTGACAGAAAAAAGCCTGTAGGTGCAGGATATGAACAACGCTCAAAATATCAATATACATATATTAAGCATGAAGTTCCTGGAAGTGATGAATATAAACTTTTTAATGAGCCAGAACCTTGGGATATGGTGAGAAGTAGGGTTGTTGAACCTGCTGGAATTTTAGATATTTTAGATGGAACAGAGTATCAATATCTTTCTGATGATGAAATTAGAGCAGTAGTATCATTTGCAGAAAGTACGGAAGGTATGCCCTATGGGATGTTTCTTCCAGGGCATACATATTGTTCAAGAGTTACTTGGGAAGCATATAAAATTGTAGCAGGAATTGATTTAGATTCTTATTTATCAGGAGTAAGCTTTGTTACTCCTGATAATATTATAGAATCATCTAAGACTATAGAATTAGATTATTGGGATTATAGAGAAGAAAAGAATTCGCTTCTTGGAAAATGTAAATATGCTGGAATTTCTTTAGACTTAGATACAGAATATTATATAGCCAGAGAAATAATTAGGCATGTTGATGATAGATCTTATTATCAATGTGGTGTTTTTAGAGAAACAGTAAAAGATGTTGCAAGAGATGTTTATAATAATGAAGAAGCTTGGATAAATGTAGATAAGCTTATTGACGAGAGAGAAATTGCAATACCTGATTTACTTAAATGCAAGAATATTGAGTATTCAAATCAATATACTGAAAAGTGTTTAGCTGTGATTGCATTCATAATTTTAAATGAAAATTTAAATCCATGGTTACTTCAAAAAGATTTAACTTGTTATTATACAGAAGACAATGTCGGATATAAAGATATTTCAAAAAAATTTCATAATGAATGTGTTACTGATTTTGATAGTGAAGATATTTGTAAATACAGAATAGCAGCGCCTATTAATACTTCTATTTTAAATATGGATTTTACAAATGATTCTTTTACATATCAAGTCAAGATAGATAATTTAATGTGGTATTCATCTGACTTTAATAATTATGAGCCTGATGAGTGTAAAAGATGCTATCGCTTAGGTAAGAAAATTCTTGAATCATGTCCTGAATTTATTAATTATTAGTTAGGAGAAATAATGAAACTTTTAATTTTATCAATTTTTATTTTTACAATTTTTATTAGTTGTTCTAGTACTCACGAAAAAGTTGAAGAGCAAGCTTGTAAAGACAACAGAGATTGTAAAATAGATGAAATATGTAATCTGGAGACTAAAAAGTGCGAAACAGTTATTGTTACTCCTAATTGGTCTTATCAATCAGAAAAATTTGATGACATACAATTACCATATCTCTTTGTTAATAAATATATAGATTATGATAATAATGACAACCATGAAGGCAGAGAAATAAGAGTAGTAGGGCTTAAGAATAAGCACTACATAAAGCCTATATCCTTTCCATTTACTCCTAATTCTCCTATTTTAAAAAATAGCTATAATAAGAAATTTTATTTCTATAATAAATTAGATGATTACAATAATGATGAAAAATATGGTTTAATGGAGATAGACCCTAAAACTGGTATGATAAAACAAGTTACAGCAACTTACGCTAATGCTAAAATAGGGGCAATTGCTGACAATGGAAAAGTTTATTCTGTTACTAATAAAGCTTGTACTCATAAAGATTATCCTAAAGTTTTAGGAACTAAAGTATCTGTGTATAATCCTAAAGATAATAAAGAAAGTTTGATTTGTATTCCTTCTATTATTTCTTACTTACATTATAATTTAAATGGTAAAATTTATACCGAAGGTGATGATGAAGATGTTTATATTTTTGAAATTAATCCCAATGATGACAGTATAAAGGAGATCCTTTCTGGAATGAGTGCTCATGGTGGCTGGTCACCTATATCATTTATGGATACTGATTTATTATATGCTAGAATTCCTGAATCTCAAGTTGATAGTGATAATGTACTTGAGATAGATTTAAAAACATTGCTTACTAAAGAAGTTTCAATAAAAGCTTATAAAGCAATTAATCCATCAGTAAACTATAAAGCAGTTTATGGAGGTTTTTCTGATAATAAGGATAACTTATTCATGTTTATGTACAATTATACATTAGATGAGGTTCATCTTGTTCGTTATGATAAAAAAACAGAAGAAGTTCAATGGCTATATTCAGATATGCCATATATTTTCAAATCATTTTATAATAAAGACAGTAATAGTATTGAAATTATTCCAGGGTTAATATTCTTTTTAGATGATTATAGTATTGAGCAATTTAGAGGTGAAAGCTATAAAGTTAAAGAGCCAGTTAAAAAGTTTTAACTAGTAAAACAATTTAATCAAATCTCAATAATTTAACTGAATGTTTTTTACAAAAAATACACTTTCTTTATTTAATTTCTTGACTAAAATCTTAAATTCTGATAGGAATAATTCTTGAATCATATCCTGAATTTATTAATTATTAGTTAGGAGAAATAATGAAACTTTTAATTTTATCAATTTTTATTTTTACAATTTTTATTAGTTGTTCTAGTACTCACGAAAAAGTTGAAGAGCAAGCTTGTAAAGACAACAGAGACTATAAAGATAATTCTTTTATTGATAATAATTTTATAGAATATAGTGTTGAATATGGTGATAATTTTATAAGAGTGGAAAATACTTCTAATACAATGAGATTAGAAGCTAAACTAGATGATAATTCAGTAAAGGATTTGTTGAATATTGCAAATAGCTATAAGGAGTCTATTTTTGATGATTTAATTAGTGATTATAATGTTGGAAAAGTAACTGTATTGTAACTTTTCACTAGTTTTTTCTTAACTTTTTTTCCTATAGAAAGCTTCTCTTGCGAAGATAAATAGCTATCTTGGTTGTTGTGAATCCTGTTAGTTAAATTTCCTATTAACATTTGCTGTGATATTCTTATAATTACCTCTCACTAGTAATAATTTAATCGTCTATAATGTAAATCACTTAAATAATGTGATTTTATAGCAATTATTTTTTTAATTCTTGATTAAGTAAAATAAATTATGATAGAATACAAATTGAAGATTATTGGGGTAGCGAATGTATAAGCTTGTTATTAAAGATGATGAGTCTAATAAAACTGTGATTGCTTTTTATAGGCAAGAAATAACGATTGGTAGAGAAGAAGGAAATACAATTAGATTAACAGAGCAAAATGTATCAAGAAAGCATGCTAGACTAACAAAATCTAATAATCTTATTTTTCTAGAAGATACAAAATCCTATGTAGGAACATTTTTAAACGAAGAAAAAATAGAAGGACAAGTTCAATTAAACAATGGTGATGAAATAAAAATAGGTGATTATCTGATTACTATAATTAATGAAAATGAAGATAATGATGAAACTGTTTTAATAAAAGACGACAATTCAGATAAAGCTAGAAATGATAAAAAAATAAAACCTGTTCCTGTAAGTGAAATAACCGGTAATAAAACGGAAGATGGTGATTCCATAGAAAAGGGGCTTGATGTTTCTTATCCATTAAAACCACCATACAATAAAATAGTTTTTCTTGATTCTAATTTAGCTGGAACATCATTTGACATCTTAAAATCTGTTATGACTATAGGTAAAAGTCCCGAAGCTGATATCGTTGTTACAAATAAATCTCTTGCTGATATTGAAGCTAAAATAATATGCAATGAAAACAGTGTTAAAATTAAAGATATAGCTAATAAAAGTAGATTAAAAATAAATGGAGATCCTTATACTATTTTAGAATTAAGAGAATCAGATATTATTTCAATGTCTTCAATTAATTTTAGATATTGTGATAAAAATTCTAAGTATATTTATAAATCAAAGTCAGGAGCAGAAAATAACAATAAGCTATTTGCAATTATTGGAGGAGTATTGTTATTAGCAATTATATTATTTTTTGTTTTTAATCCATCTAATAAAACAGATGAAGATAATAATACGAATAAAGAAAATATTACTACTGATAATAGCAATAAAAAATTAAAAAATGATACTGCTGAAAATAAAAAATTACCAAAAAATAAAAAAATAGAAAATGACAGCAATGACAGCAATGATATCTCACCAGAGCTAATGGGCTTGCTTTCAAATGGAAAACAGTTGATAAAAGATGAAAATTGGGAAAAGGCAAACGGGATTTATAAGCAAATTCTCAAAAAAAGTCCAAATAATAAAAGTGCGAAAGCAGATATGAAATTAATTCAAAAAGAATTAAAAAACAAGAAGCTTTACATAGATGCGACAAAATTATTTAATAATAAGAAATATCTTAAATCTATAGAAAAGTTTAAAACAATACCTAAACATACAACATATAGTAAAAAATATGAAAAGAAAAAAACTAATTATTTTGAAAAGATTATTAAATTAACGGATAAAAAAATAGCTGAAAAGAATTATGCTTTGGCAAGACAGTATTTGACTGCTGCGAATGAAATTAATGAAAACAGTGAACTTGTAATAAAACGCTTAAATTTTATTGACAAAAACACAAGAAATAAAAAAAATACAAAAAGAGTAATTAAAAAGAAAAGAGCTATAAGTAAAAGGAATACCGGTCTTGCAAAAGCTCTTTTTAGTGAAGGACGAAATTTAGCCACAACTAAACCATCAACTGCATTAAAGAAATTAAAAGCAGCAATGAAAGCAGATCCTTTATATGCACCTCCGTATTTAACTACAGGTATGATATATAAAAATCAATTAGGAAAACCTAAATCTGCTGTTAAATATTTTAAAAAGTTTTTAAGGCTCGATCCTAAGTATGGAAGAGCATCAAAAGTAAGAAAATGGATTGATGACGCAAAATAGAAAGCCTTTCTTGACATTTAATAACAATCAACATTATAATATCTTTTTATTGATTTTTATGGGATTAAAATGTGTGGAATAGTTGGTTATATTGGGAATAATGATTGTAGTGATATACTTTTAGATGGTTTAACAAAATTAGAATATAGGGGTTATGATAGTGCCGGAATAGCTTTATTAAACAAAGGTATTATTACAAGATATAGAGCAAATGGTAAATTAAGAAATTTAAAAAAAGTAATTTATTCAGTAAAGAATGTAGAGGGTAGTATTGGTATTGCACATACTCGTTGGGCAACTCATGGTATTCCTTCTGAAAAAAATGCACATCCTCATAATTCAGAAAATTTTGTAATCGTTCACAATGGTATAATTGAAAATTACAGAGAACTAAAATCATTTATGATAGAAAATGGAACAAAAATATCTAGTGATACAGACAGTGAAATGATAGTTCATTTAATAGAGTATTATTATAAAAAAAACTTAAATTTTGAAAATGCTGTAATTAAAACAATCAAAAAACTTGAAGGAGCTTATGCGGTACTTGTTATAAGTAAACTAGAAGAAAAGTTAATTGCGTTTAAAAAAGATAGCCCAATGATTATAGGTTTATCAGATGAGGGTACTTATGTTGCAAGTGATGTGCCTGCAATTTTATCTTATACAAATAAATTTATTTATTTAAATGATGGGGACTTGGTTATAATAACCAAGTCTGATATGAAAATAACAGATTTTGAATTATCTCCTAAAGAATACAATATTAAAACATTAAACATATCCCCTCTAATGGCAGAAAAAGGGGAATATAAGCATTTTATGCTCAAAGAAATAAATGAACAATCCCGTTCAGTTGCGGATACTTTTAGGGGGAGAATTTTAAAAGGTGGAGATGAGTTAGATTTAGATATTTCTAATCTTGATAGTTTTATTAAAAATGATTTACAGAAAATAGTTATAACTGCTTGTGGAACATCATGGCATTCTGGATTAATCGGGAAGTATTTAATTGAATCAATTGCCCGAATTCCTGTAGAAGTTGATTATGCCTCTGAATATAGATATAGAAATCCTATTTTAGACAAAAATACTTTAGTAATTCCAATTTCTCAATCAGGAGAGACGGCTGATACCTTAGCTGCTGTAAAAATGGCTAAAAAAGAAGACAGTAAAATATTATCTATTTGCAATGTATTTAACTCTTCTATTCCTAGAGAATCTGATGCTGTTCTGTATACTTATGCTGGACCTGAAATAGGTGTTGCATCAACAAAAGCATTTACAACACAGATGTCAGTGATTTTATTGTTAGCTTTATATTTTAAAAAAGTAAAAACTAGTGTTTTAGATAAAAAAATACTTGAGGGTGCATTGTTATTACCTGAAAATATAAATAAAATATTGAAGACTTCTGAATATATTTTTACATTGTCACAAAAATATCATCTATATTCTGATTTTTTATATTTAGGAAGAGGATTAAATTTTCCCATAGCATTAGAAGGTGCTTTAAAGTTAAAGGAAATTTCATATATTCATGCAGAAGCATATCCAGCAGGAGAAATGAAACATGGTCCAATTGCATTAATTGATGAGAATATGCCTACTTTTATTATTGTAACAGATGGAAATAACTATGATAAAGTATTAAGTAACCTACAAGAAATAAAAGCTAGAAAAGGTAAAGTTATTGCGATTGCAACGGAGGGAAATAAAGAGATTAAAGATTTTTGTGATGATGTTATATTTGTTCCTAAAACACTTAATCTTTTAGAGCCTTTTTTAAATGTTATACCTATGCAATTATTTTCATATTTTGTTGCAGATATTAAAGGAACTGATGTTGATCAACCAAGAAATTTAGCAAAATCAGTTACTGTTGAATAAAAAGATGTTTACTACAGTCTAATATAAGTACTTTTAAGGAGATTCCATGAAATATTTAATATTATCATTATTAATACCATTTGTTATTCTTGCTACTGATAGTAAAGAGAACAAGGAAAATTTGCCTAAGGAAAAAAATATTAAAGTTATTAATCCTATTATTGTAGAGAAACTCGATAAAGAGCTTAAAGATGAGAAGGATATTAAAAAATCTGTGAAAAAAGGAGCAGGTGAAAAGGATGGTAGTAAAATCATTGATCCTCATAATTTAAAAGATGTAAAAGATAATAAAATTAAAACTCAAAATATAAATAGTGACGAAATTGATCCCCAAAAATTTATGATAGGGCTTGGGGATAAAAAAGAAAAGGATAAAAACAATAAAGACCTAAAAGAGAATAACGGAAAAGTTATAAATCCAAATTCTACAGAAAATCCGTTTAATGATAAAAAATTAGTTCAAAATATTAATACTAAAAAATATTTAGATATTGTTGATATTAGTGGAAATGTTGGAGTAAGAGTAAATGTTAGAGATGATGACAATAATACAGGTAATACATTTTTTGAATTACAAAATGAATTCAATCTATCATTTTCAAAGGACTTTACAAGCTCTGATTTTAGAATTACACTTGGAACGCTTTCAGAAAAAATAAATAATGACTGGGTAACAATTTCAACAATCCAAGGAAATAAATTGCCAATTGGTTTAAAGGAAGCATTTTATACAAGAAAAGATATCACCGGTTTATTAAATACAAGAATGGGTAGATTTTTCTCCCCTATGGAAGATGATTACTTTTTTAGCAAATCTTTAAGTTTTGATGGGGTTAATATTTATGGTTCAACTAAATCAGGACTTTACTATAAATTGTTATTATCAGCTCTTCAAAATGAAAATGTTTTTACAGATGATATAGATATTGCTAGCTTATCAACTGTTAATTTGGGTTTTAAAAATGATAATTTAAATGTTTCATTATATTATACATGGTTATATGGAAAGACTTTAGACACATTATTTAATGGTTTATCAAATGGAGAAACCTATTCAACTCAAAATCATTATTTAGCAGGATTTTTATCTTATGCATTAAATTTAAATGAAAACAATAAATTAACATTTCAATTAGGTGGTTCTTTCAACTTTTCTAAAGATAAAGATAATTTGGGAGGTTCATTTAGTATTAAACATGAAACTAAAACATTGTTATCTAAATTAACTATTCTATATAAACAACAAAATTCAGTAATTTCTCCACTATCACTACAAGAAGAGTGGTTTACAAATGATGTAATGGGGGGAAGTTTCAAGTTTATGTATAAATACGATGAAGCAATGAGTTCAGGAATTGAATTTTCTGCAGGTAAATCAATTATTAATTCAGATTCAGATTTAAATTATATTACAAGAGCTGTTTATAATATCAACTTTTAAAATTCTAAATTAACTTTATTGTCTTTTAAAAAATTTGCAACTAAATTTTCATTCTCTTTATAAGTTTTATTTTTAATTAATTTATTAACTAGTTTTACTGATTCTGAATATGATATTTTTTTAATTACTCTTTTTATTATCGGTATAGATAATGGAGAAACTGATAAAATATCTAAATTAAGACCTATTAAAATTGGAATTATATTTGGCATGGAAGCAATTTTGCCACAAATAGATAATTCAATATTATATTTTTTTATTAGAGAGGTTATTTCATTTAAAAATCTAATGAATGATGGAGCAAATGGAGATGATAAATATTTAACTATACTGTTACTTCTATCAACAGCAAAAAAATACTGCATTAAATCATTTGTACCTAGTGAAATAAAATCTATATCTTTATAAATATCTTGTAAAATATAAACGGAAGAAATAGTTTCAATCATTATTCCAAGTTTATAATTTTTTTTAATATTTAATTCCTTTAAAATTTCAGCTTCTATTTTTTTTATATCTATAAATTCTTGATATGAGCTAATCATTGGAAATAAAATCTTTAAATTACCAAATTTAGAAGCCTCAATTAAAGCCTTCAATTGTGTTTTAAATATTTTTTGATAAAATGAGAATCTAATTCCTCTAAGTCCCATTGATGGATTATGTTGATGAAAAACTTTTAGCGTATTTGGTGTTTTATCTTCACTAAAATCAAAAGTTCTTATTGTAACTTCAATATTTTTATTTTTTATTAATAGCTCTTTATAAATTATTAGCTGTTCTTCATAAGATGGAATCGTTTCTTTGTCGTGAAACATAAATTCAGAGCGAGCAAGACCAATTCCCTCAAAATTATATTTATTTATTTTTTCTGGAGCATCAATAACATCAATATTAGACATTATCTTTATATATTTATTGTCTGTAGTATAACTTTTATAAAGAGCTTCCTTTTCTAGTTCTAGCAAAAGGTTTTCTTGTTCTTCTTTTTTTATTTTATATTTTGTAATACTACTTTGTTCAGGATTTATAATTATCTCCCCGGTAAATCCATTAATAATGGCAATATCATTATTATTTACAGCATTTAAACAATTCTCAATTCCCATAATATAGGAAATATCAAGAGTATTTGCAATTATTGATGTATGTGAGGTGAATGTTCCTTCTTCTGTCACGATAGCTTTAACGCCTTGTGCATGATATAGTATTAAATCCAATGGAGATATTTTTTTAGCAAATATAACTTGATTTGATAAAATGTTACTACTATTTCCTTTATTTTTAAGTAAATAATTTAGTACTTTTTGAGTTAGAAAATCAATATCATCTTTTCTTTCTCTCATTTTAGGATCTTCTAGAGTATTAAAAAATGAAATTGTTTTTTTGTGTCTTTCTTCTATTATATATGCTGCATTTAATTTTTTTTCTCTTATTTCTTCAATTGCATCATTTATATAATAATCATCTTCTAGATACATTTTATAAAAATCAAAAATGGCATAAATATCCTTTTCTTTATTGGGGTTTATTTTTTTTTGTAATAATTTCACTTCTTTTTTTACTTCATTTATTGCATTTAAAAGATTTTTAACTTCTAATTCAGTATTTTCTATTTTATATTTAGGAACAATAACATTATCTTTTTTTAAAATCCTGATAAATCCAATAATAATAGATTTATAATTTTTATTTCCTTTAAAGTTATGAGGCTTAGGTTTATCTTTCAATATTCCATCTCGTTTTCAATAAGTTCGTAAAGCTCATTTACCGCTTGTTCAGCATCATCTCCATTTGCTCTAATATGAATAGATGTACCACTTGGTGCGGCAAGCATTAATACCCCCATTATACTTTTAGCGTTAACGGTATCGTTATCTTTTGAAAATGTAATATCTGATTTGAATTCTTTTGCTGCACTAACAAGCATTGCTGCTGGCCTAGCATGTAATCCTCTTGAGTTTTTTAAAATTGCATTTCTTTCAGAAATCATTAATCCCCCTTAATTTCCCTGTGCGTAATTGTTACATTGTAATTTTTTAATAGTTTTTTATGTAGGTATCTTGCAATTGATACTGAACGATGTTTTCCTCCTGTACAGCCAATTGCAATATTTAAATAATGTCTACCTTCTTTTTCATACAGAGGTAATAAGTAATTTATAATGTAATCTAACCTCTTTAAGAATTCTTTTGTTTCATTGTGGTTTAAGACATAGTTATAAACATCATCATCTAAACCAGTTTTATGCTTTAATTCTTTAATAAAAAATGGGTTTGGTAAAAATCTAACATCAAACATTAGATGAGAATTTTTAAAATTACTATATTTAAATCCAAATGAACTAATATTAATAAAAAAATTTGATTCATCTTTTTTTAATCTAAAAATATTATCTAATTCTTTATATAATGATTTTAAAGGTAAATTTGTAGTATCCAAAACGAAATCACTATCTTTTTTTATAGGTTCTAGTATATATTTTTCCTTTTCAATAGCTTTCTCTAAATTTGTTTCATTTAGTGGATGTTTTCTTCTTGATTCGTTGTATCTTTTATATAATTCTTTTGTTATTGTGTCTAAAAATAGAATAAAAACATTTTCTATTCTATTTTTAATGTTTTCAAATTTTTCAAAATCTTCAGAAATTAAGTATTCTCTAATATCTATACCAATAGCTATATTTTCATAATTGGTTTTTTCAAGTATTTCTAAGAATTTATCAATTAAAACTAATGGTAGGTTATCAACACAATAAAAATTTTTATCTTCTAAATAGTTTAATACACTAGATTTACCCGAGCCAGAAAGACCTGTCACTATAACAATGTTCACTCTCTTACCTCCAAAGCATTTTTATTTTTTGAAATTTGGGCTAATAATTTATCATTAAATTCTTGTGCAGCATCAAATCCTTGTAATTTTGCTAATTGGTTTCTAACTGCAATTTCAATTATTGTTGCAATATCTCTTCCTTGCCTAAGAGGAAGTTTTAAGTATGGTAATTTTGCATGCAATAATGTGTAATAGTGTTTTCTTATTCCTATTCTATCATAATTTTCTGTTTTATCCCAGTCTACTAATTCAATTACCATTTCTATTTTTTTTCTATCCCTTACAGATACAATTCCAAATAATGCTCTTATATTTATTAAACCAACTCCACGAATTTCAAGATGATGTTTTAAAATTTCAGGAGCATAACCATAAACAAAATCACCACCTGAATATTTCACTTTAATTACATCATCTGCAACAAATCTGTGCCCTCTTTCAACAAGTTCAAGAGCTGTTTCAGATTTTCCAATTCCTGATTTACCTAATAATAATAATCCCACCCCATGAACATCGATAAGAGAGCCGTGTAGGGTTAATTCTTTAGCAAAAATATCTCTGAGTATATGTGTAATGATGTCAATAAATCTCTCAGTTTCCAAATCTGTTACTATTAAAACAACATTATATTCAAGAGCCAGCTTTTTTACAACATCAGGAAATTCTAAAGAGTTAGTTAGTATAATTACAGGAATAATTCTAGTTTCAAAAATTTCTTTAATATTTTTTTCAATAGTATCAATATTTTTTATTAAATAAGAAAATTCCATTCTTCCAAAAATTTGAATTCTGTGATTATACACCGAATTAGCCATTCCTTTTGTTAAGGCTAATGCAGTTTTTTGAATATTATAAGTTTTTATTTGATTTTCTAAAGCATTATTCTCAAATACTGAAGTAATTGATAAATCTTCTTTATATTTTTTTAAAAAATCATTAATTGTAATCATAATAAAGATCCTAAAACACTACATTTTATTATATTTTTTACTCTTTGTAAATAATTTTCTTTATTTTCTAAAACCCTTCATATTTAATGTATTCTCTTTCTATTGAATATACAATATATTTAAGTCTTTCTATTAGTTCTTCGTTATTACTTGCATTTATAATTTGAAATATTAAATCAATAGTCATTCTGAATAACCTAATGATATTTCCTTCTTGGAGATTAGTATAAGTCATCAATTCAACAAAACTAACATCTGCTTTAAACCATAATTTTATAAATGGATATAAAGAAATTGCTTTTTTATTTTCAAAATAATTAAAAATAAATCCATTATTATCAAATCCATCTAAAACTTTCCATCCTTCTTGTAAGTCTTTTTTCTTAAACCTAAAATTATTGTTTTTGCTTGGCTCGTATATTATAGATGTTAAAATAAAAAATAATTCTAATGCAGTGTAGTCAAGAATATTTTCAGCGGTAAAAATTTCAGAAACAATTAAAGATTCAGTATAAACTTTTGCTAAAAAATTTCCTTTTTCTGTTAAATTATTAGTTTTATCTACATATCCATTCTTTTTAAGAACACTTAAACGCCTTTCAAATAAATTAGGTATTTTAGATTTTTTAAATTTATTTTGAAATTGAAAAAAACTATCTTTAAGAATATTAATAGATTCTTTTTTATTATGTTGTCTAATTAAATTAATTACAGTATTGTAAGATAATTTGAACATTGAATTAATAGGTTCTATATCTCCTTGTTTTAGTTTGTCAATATATCCAAATTTTAATATCTCAAAATTAATCATAGGAATAACAAAACCTTCTTTGTCAAGCCCTCGTCTTCCTGCTCTTCCCGCCATCTGAAAAAATTCTTTTGATTTGAGATACCTAAAGCTAACTCCATCATATTTTTTCAATGCTTCAAATACAACCGTTTTAGCAGGCATATTTATTCCTACAGCAAAAGTTTCGGTTGTAAATAATATTTTGATTAATCCTTTAGCAAATAAGTTTTCAACAATTAATTTTAATTTAGGCAATAAACCTGCATGATGAAAGCCTATACCTTTTTTCAGGCTTTTAATTAATAGTTTTGTAGTATTTAAATCATAAATGTCTGAATCCAACTCTATTTCTGAATTGATATAGTCTATGATGTCTTGTTTTTTGATATTAAAATTTACCTCTTCCATTAAATCTTTAGCTAATGCTTCTGCTTTTTTACGGGAGAAAACAAAAAATAATGCTGGAACTTTTTTTTCTTTTTTTAGTATTTTAACTAAATCGATAAAACTATATCTTTTCATGCTTTTAAAGTATGTGTTTAGATTTTTATGTTCTTTATACAAAATATGTTTTACTTCCTTTAGCTTTTTGGTATATTTATTATAATCAAGTAATCCGTAATGTACATCAAAATAAGAATAGTTTAATGGAATAACCCTTTTTTCATAATTAACTATTGCAACATCGTGTTTTTTTATACTTTGTATCCAACCTGCAAATTCATAGTAATTCGGAATTGTTGCAGAGAGAGCTATAATTCTTATTCTTTCTGGGCTAAAAATAATAGATTCTTCCCAAATAATGCCCCTGTCTCTATCATTTATAAAATGAACCTCATCAAAAATAACACATGCTATTTCATCTATCATTGGGTCCGAAATTAATAACATATTTCTGTATATTTCTACTGTCATAATTAATAAATCTGCTCTTGGATTAATTACAACATCACCAGTAATAAGTCCAACTTTATCTTCGCCAAATTCTTTTTTAAATTGTCTGTATTTTTGATTAGAAAGTGATTTAATAGGAGAAGTGTAAACAATTTTTTGCCCCATATTAAAGTATAAATTAATTGCGTAATCAGCGATTAAAGTTTTGCCTGTTCCTGTGGCAGCAGAAACAACTACTGATTTTTTATTTTCAATAGCAATTACTGCATCTTCTTGAAATTTGTCTAGTGTAAATTCTTTGTATTGCATTATATTCCTTATAAAACATATTCATATGCCTATTTTTATCATTTTTTGTATATATTTACAAGTTACTGTGTAATATCTCGTATTCTTCAAAGCCATCAAGTTCAAATCCTATTATTTTATCGTTTTCATCATATTTTAATATTAAATGGCCATAATCAGGTAAAATGACTTCTGTTTCTGAATCCAGTAAAAATATTTCAAATTCTTCCATAGAATCAACTAAGAAAATTCTAATTAATTCATTGTCATATTCCTTGAAAATTTCTATATTAGGTAATACTTTTTCTTTATGAGAGTAAATTCCGTCTAGTTTTCTTGCTATTTTACTTTTATTGATAAATTTAGGCTTTTTTATTTTTATCAATGCTTCGCTATTAAGATATATTTTATTTTTTTCAAAATCAACAACTATTTCTATTAAAAAACCTTCTTCATAAAAATAAAATTTATTACCACCATAGTATTTAATTAAATATTCTTGTTCAAAAAGATTAAGGTAAAGTTCATTGTTTTCTATAAAAAATTCTGTTATTCCACTTTCATAACCTTTATAAAAACCTATTGGAAAATTTTTAAGAATTAATTGAGGTATTATATTGTTTAGGGGGAGGGTAAGTTTATGTTTATACTCTCCATTTGTATATTCTAGGGTTAAAATATCGCTTATTGATGAAATATCAACAGATAAATCATTTGCAAGTATGCAAAAAGCGAAATTCTTTTCGGGGATAATTCTTATATATGATTGAAATCCCGTTGCAAGGAGTCCGTTGTGGTCAAGGAAGTATCCATCAGGAGTATTTTCGTAGTTAAATGAAAGGGTGGTTCCTGATTCAAATATGGTGTTCTTGTAGAGACGAGGCATTGCCTCGTCTGCATGGAGTGTTGTGCTGTAGAGACGAGGCATTGCCTCGTCTCTACTATTGTTATTGTTATTGTTATTATTGTTAT
>Ga0256842_1000049_pt1 | contig 87698 bp, 95 predicted proteins | sample 4559240metaG_FD_185973 | JGI IMG/M metagenome (GOLD analysis project Ga0256842, IMG submission 185973) | Hydrothermal vent microbial communities from Guaymas Basin, Mexico - 4559-240 | ecosystem: Environmental > Aquatic > Marine > Hydrothermal vents | place: Mexico: Guaymas Basin | collected... | reverse complement strand
TAACACGTTTATCGACGGAAAAGAAGCTGTTGTATGCTTAATCGATGCTCCTGATGAAATAATCGAACTCTTTAAACAGAGGATCGAGGCTGAGAAGCCCGAGAAGGCTATCGTTGAAGAGGTAAAACAAAACCCAGAGAAGTATTACGGTAAGGTTGTTGAAACCTCTTATGTCCTTACGTTTGCCAAGGATATTAGCGTGAAGGATCTGATATCGACGGTATATCCTCCGGCTCAGAGCGCTCCGATTGACGTTTATTTCGAGCCAAACGTGATATTCTCTCAACCACCCAAGTCGTTCCTGCTCGGATTTGGAATAGTTAACAGCCTTTATCCATGCAAACGGTGACTGATCCCATAAGATGATCTGTCCGAATTGCCTGTTGTTCTTAACCCAAGCTTCTCTTATGACTTTGTCTCCGCTGACCTTAATCACATCTTCAGGCTCAACGGGAATTATGCTCTCATTCTTGCTGTAGAACTTAATCTCAGCCGGTCCGTCTTCGATCCTCTTTATGAACATCCAATCAGATGCAATCCCGTCTCCGTCGAGATCAACCTGTGTGCAGATTATACCTGAGTCATCCGGGCTGAGAGTCACCAAGTTATCTCCAAGAACGAGAACAGCCCCTCTGTCGTTTAAGGTATCAAGCTCGATGCTGAGACTTCCGATCTGAAGCTTGTCACCTTCGTCAGCCCAGCAGGTTACCCAATACGGCTCCGAGATGTAAACCTGAACGTCTAGCGTTCCCTCGTCAAGGACCTCTCCTGTGTTTGCGTCAGTTGCAATGGCATGGACTCTCATCGTGTATTCTCCCGGTCTTGCGTTCGTCGTTATGCTGACTTCGTAAACTCCCGGATTCGTTGCGTTCTCCGTTGCCGTGAACGTGTCCTCAACTCCGTCTCCTGTCACATCGACAGCCAAACCAAGAGAATCAAGGAACTGAACAGTTACGCTGATCGAAGTGTTTGCAGGATCCGGGAACGAACTTGCAGTGAACGGCTGACTTGTGTTCGTTAAAATTGTCAGATTTGCCGGATGTCCGTTTACAATTTCATCTCCCCACTCCGTCGGCAAAATCGTCTCCGGATCGAAGTTGTAGCTTATTGTTGCTGCGTTTACTGTCGGCAGTATTGCCAACAATATGGCCAAAACCCCAAACAGGGCCAAACCTCTACCCACCATTTTCACCTCCCAAATCCGAACAGCTTGGCCAAAAACTCAAAAATCCCATCCAAACTCTTTAAAAACGGAAGCTTCTCCCACCAAGCCGGCTTTTTGTTGTAAATGACCTTGATCTCAGCATGCTGAGTCCCAAGCGGTGAACCTTCGAATACCGTTGCAGGAACGACGATCTCAGCCTTGCCGTCCTTGCCCTCTCTGACTTCAAGAAGCTCCTTGCTTCCCGTCAGAGCTTTAGCTTCAATGACATCATCCACGTCAACATCCAGCGGAATGATAACGGTCCTATTGCCAAAACTCTTAGCCGAATCTATCGCTATGACTCTGGTCATCGTCTCGATCTTGCCCTCCGTTGCGCTCTGAGCCATTGTTGTTGCTTCTTCAAAGCTGTCAATCTCAAAGAAGTCGTCAAGCATCAGAACGAGCTCATAAGTAGCTCTTGGAGTAATGCTGACCATGTTCGGAGTTGCCCTGCCGTCAACCTTTACAACGTCCCCAGAGATGTAAATGTGCTTGACGTAATATGTCCTTTGGGAATCCATGACCGCAAGCGTAACGTCCTTGACTCCAAGCTCGTTAATCGTTACAAGCTGATCGGCAGTCAGATTATAGCCGTTGAGCCTTGCAAAATAGCCGTTCAGCTTTTCTTTGACTTTTTTCATATATTCCGGCTCTGACGTTGGTGTCGTTCCGGACTTCTTGACGATCTCTTTATAGCGGCTGTGAGGATCCTTATGCAGGAGAGGATTGATGATCTCGTTCTTAATGTAAGCAATGAGAAGCCCCGGATCTTTGAGATAGTCAAATGCAAGCTTGAGCTTGCCGAAAAAGCCCTGTTCCTCTGCAAGAACGGGAGTAACGACTACTGATGTAATCAGAAGCAGGGCATTCCCAACTAACCACCCCCCGAAAGCCGGGGAGTGCAGAGAATAGTCTATGTCCCTCGGCCCGAGCAGGGGCCTCATCGGGCACTAATCATCCGCTTATCCAAACTCATGCGGATGATCGTGAATGCCGGGCTACCACGTCGTCGCTGACCAACTCTGTCGTCTCTTCCCCGGCCCTACTGAGTTAGGTTTGGAAAAATAGTATTTAAAGATCGTAACTTTGTCCCCGAAAGGATGAGATAAGAATTAGAAGAGGTGTAGAACAACCTTCAAAGGATTGTAGCCCGCCGTGTGGAATCCCCATCATGCTTCTCAGGGGACGCATGGCTGGCGGGCTTATTGAACAATCTTGCAAGCAAGTTTAAAAAACTTACCTCCTCTTCGATTCTCGATGGATCAAAGCAGAAGCTACGAGATGAGCGATTCTCAAGGCTTCAGGAATCTTTCCCTTCAATCTTGAAGCTCTGATGAATGTCTTTGCATCATCCAAGCTGCAACCGACGAGTTGAACGAAAAGACCTTCGATTTTGTGAATCTCGCCGGCTTTCTCGATCAGCTTTAACCGTTCTTCAAACCTATCGAGGTTTCTCAAAGCTCTATCTATATCCTCGAAGTTCGGCATTTTGCGTATTACAACGACAACCGGAATTCCCGTTCTTCTATAGATTTCATCGATATCCGCTATGTTAAAGCCTGCGAAGGTGATCCCATCTAAGAATATGCATTTGAGCTGGATCTTGAATTTTGAAGGGTTTATGAGCTCAACTATCTTTTCGGTCACATCCAAACCGTCTACTTCGATTTCATCGATCAGAAATCCTTCAACGTAAGTTCCAGCGGTCACGCATCCGACGATATAAGCCTTGCTACCTCTAAAGCTGTCGTCGAAACCTACGAACCTCCAAACTTTCATTAGAAAAGTTTAAAAGCTGAGTTAAATTTATATTGTCTTAGCTTTTTGCAATTTTTACTTTCGGTGATGCTCATGTATGTTCGATTGAAGATTAGGGATACGGTTAGAGTTCCACCAACAAAGCTTGGAGAGGACATAGAGGAGGTAATTAGGGATCTCCTCTGGGAGCAGTTTGAAGGTAGGCTCGATAGGGAGTATGGTATGATCATAGGAATTGAGAGCATCGACAGCATAGGAGAAGGCAGGATCATTGAAGGAGATGGTGCGGTCTATTTTGATGTTGAGTTTACCGCCATAGGGTTCAAACCTCTAATGCAGGAGGTTATTGAAGGAGAGGTTGTTGAAGTGGTTGAGTTCGGAGCGTTCGTTTCGATTGGCCCATTCGATGCTTTGCTTCACAGAAGTCAGATAATGGACGATTACATAGTCTACGATGAAAAGAACAAACGTCTCGTAGGTAAAGAAACCAAAAGGACTATTGAGGAGGGTGATCTCGTTAGGGCGAGGATCGTGGCTTTGAGCTTGAGAGAGAGGGAGCCAGCAAAGAGTAAAATAGGTTTGACGATGAGACAGCCTTGGCTTGGCAATCTGAAGTGGATAGAGGAGGAGATCAAGAAGCTTGAGAAGCATAGGTGAAGGTTATGACGGAGCTCGCTTGCAGAAAGTGTAGGTTCATAAACATCGATACCGATGTCTGCAAGAACTGTGGAAGCACGGATCTGACGAAGGAGTGGTATGGATACGTCGTAATAATAGACCCAGAGAAGAGCGAAATTGCAAAGAAGTTGGGAATAAAGATTCCGGGAAAATACGCACTTAAAGTGGGCTGATATGTTGAAGCTGACCGAAGAGCTTAGAAAAATTTTAACAGAGCCACAGGGAAAGCTATATGAGGGTGAAGGTGTAGAACCGATAAAGAGGGCTGTATCTGAATTCGATTTTGCCATTTTGGCTTGCGTTGGAGATATAGTAACCTATTATACCATAAAGTCTCAATTCAAACCGGATATAATCGTCGTCGATGGTAAGAGTATAAGAAGATCTTTGGATGATGCAATTATGGCTGAAATTAATGAAGCTACATCGGATTACGAATCGATTAAAGCTGAGAATCCAGCAGGGCACATAACCGAAGATCTCGTCGAGAAAATTTTTCAAGCTATCGAACTAGTAAAATCGGGGAGCAGGGTTAGAATATTTGTAAATGGCGAGGAAGATTTGGCAGTTATGCCACTCGCCATCATGCTTCCAAAAGGCTCTTTAATCGTTTACGGTCAACCGAAGAGAGGAGTCGTTGCGATAGCTGTAAACCGAGAGAAAAAAGTAGAAATATTTGGTCTGGTTAGTAGGATGGAAATTTTAGGTGGTGAAACGCTTGATAAGCTTAGGAGGTGGTCTGATGGAGATATTGGTTGAGAAAGACAGATATAACCCCTTGCTGAAAAGGAGGGAGCTTCACCTCAAAATAGTCTATTGGGGAGAGGGAGCTACGCCAACGAGACAAGCGGTGAGAGAGAAGATCGCCGGACTTTTTAACGCGGAGCTTGACAGAATCATCATCGACTACATAAAACCCGAATTCGGAAAGCAGGAGGCCAAATGCTACGCTAAGATCTACGATACGCATGAAGATCTTATGAGCATCGAGGATGATCACATAATAAGGAGGAACTTCGGAGGTAAGGGGGAAGGTGAAGGAGAGAGTGGAGAAGAATAAGGAGGTGTAAAAAATGGCTAAGGGGGCTGAATGTGTTTCGAGGTTTTACGAGATAAAGGGAGATAAGGTCATTAGAAAGAGAAAGTTCTGTCCGAGATGCGGTGAGGGAGTTTTCTTGGCTGAGCACCCTGACAGAAGAACTTGCGGCAAGTGCGGTTATACGGAATTCAAGAAGCAGGGTTAGCCAGATTTTGAGATGAAGGCGCTCGGAATTGAAGGAACAGCTTGGAGCTTGAGCGTAGCGGTAGTTGACGAAAACGACGTCATAGTGATGGAAAGCGATCCTTACATTCCAAAAGAGGGAGGTATTCATCCGAGGGAAGCGTCTCAGCACCACTCTGAGAAGATTGGAGAGCTGATAAAAAGGGTATTTGAGAAAGTTCCGCCAGAGGAGATCGACGTAATTGCGTTCTCCCAAGGTCCGGGGATGGGCCCTTGCTTGAGAGTAGTCGCGACTGTTGCGAGGGTTCTTGCTTTGAAGCTCAACAGACCTTTGGTTGGAGTAAACCACTGCTTGGCTCATGTGGAAGTCGGAAGATGGAAGACGAAGGCGAAGAATCCAGTAACGTTGTATGTGAGTGGAGGAAACAGCCAAGTGATAGCGAGGAGGGGTAACAGATACAGGGTTTTCGGAGAGACGCTCGATATTGGTATTGGAAATGCTTTGGATAAGCTTGCAAGACACATGGGATTAAAGCATCCCGGTGGGCCGAAGATAGAACAGCTTGCGAAGAATGGCAAGAATTACTACGAACTGCCTTACGTCGTCAAGGGGATGGACTTCTCCTTCAGCGGAATGGTTACCGCAGCTCAGAGGCTGTTCGATTCCGGAGTTAGCAAGGAAGATGTTGCTTTCAGCTTTCAGGAGACAGCCTTTGCAATGCTTACGGAAGTTACGGAGAGGGCATTAGCTTACTTGGATCTGGATGAGGTTTTGCTCGTGGGAGGTGTTGGAGCGAATTCGAGGTTGCAAGAGATGCTTAGAATCATGTGCGAGGATAGAGGAGCGAAGTTTTACGCACCTCCAAAGCATCTAATGGGTGATAATGGAGCGATGATAGCCTACACGGGTTTGCTCATGTTCAAGCACGGGCACGTCACTCCGATTGAGGAGTCTTATGCTAAGCCCGACTTTAGGATCGAGAGCGTCGAAGTCAATTGGGAATGAGGCTCGACAAGCTTCTCGTTTTGAAGGGTTACTTTTCAAGCAGGTCGAAGGCGAAGGAGTTCATTAAGAGAGGACTCGTAAGAGTTAATGGACGAACGATTACCAAACCTTCGGCAGAAGTAAATCTATCAGCTGAGATAGAAGTTCTTGCAGAAGAGAGGCCAAGGGGATACTGGAAGCTGAAAAAGTTGGACGAGAGCTGGAACATCATCAAAGAGGGAAATGTAGTCCTCGATTTGGGAAGCAGCGCTGGGGGATTTTTGCTATATGTAAGCGAGAAGGTTGGGGAGAGGGGGAAGGTTTACGGAATAGAGTTTAGCAGGGAGTTTGAGGGGGTGCTTAGAAGGATAGAACGCGAGCGGAAGAACGTCAAAGTTTTCATAGAAGACGCTTTCAAGTTCGATATCTCAAAGCTCGAACCCTTGGATGTGATTTTGAGCGATCTAACCCTCGATCCCGTTTCCGCCTTTAAGGCTACGTTTCGTTTTGTCCCCCTTCTCAAGCCCAAAGGTCTAATACTCTTTGTGATGAAAACCGGCTTGGAGTTTGAGGAGCCGGATTTCGGCGAATTGGAGATAGTTGGTGTTAGAGATTCAGAAGACAGGCAAGAAAGGTATTATCTGCTAAGAAAGAATCATCATCAGAACTGACATCAGGTTGTTCGAGAGATGGCAGAGCCAGCTTCCAGCGAACTTGTATTTAAAATATACAATCCCAAAAACCAAGCCGACTCCACAGCTTTAAGCCAGCCCCAACCAAACAGAATGTGATGGATTCCGAAGGTAATGTTCGAAACTATCAATCCCAAGATCGGCAAATTTTTGTTGATAAAGGCTTGAAGGATCAACCTTCTGTGAATAAGCTCTTCTACTATCGGTGCTATTCCGGCCATGTATATCGCCTTGACTGCTATGGGTTGATAAATCCACCAGCTTCCCTTGCCGAAAACAGCATTTATTGTCCATTCGAAGTTCGCAAATAGGTAGCTCAGGATTGTAAAATTTATCCAGAAACATACTACGCCCACGACTACTGGGACAACGATATTCTTCATCTTGCTTACAACGTATCTTGGAGCTATATTAACGTAGCGAAAGCGATCTCACAAAAGCTATTTATTAATTTTATATATTTTGGCATCTAATATCTTACTCAGCAGATCTATATAAGAGGGAGCGGGGTCTATTATTCCTCTCCTCGTATCATAAATTTCAAGCTTGATTTCATTTCTTTTGATCGCTTTGGCCAGCGTAACTATTTCATCTCTTATCGATCTCGATCTCAAAGGCGTGTTTGCCTTTCCATCCGTAATTAGTATAGCTCTAACCACTGAATTCTTATTCTTAAGTCTGAAAGCCCTCGATAACTGCAATAGAGTAAGAAGAGCCGAAGACAGAGGCGTTCTTCCGCCAACCCTAACTCCATCTAAGGCGGACATGACTTTCGAATACTTCTTCGTCGGAGGAACCAAAACCTCGGCCGATTTTCCTCGGAACACCATAAGCGATAAGAAGTCTCTCTTGATGTAGCTATTCTCAATCAATCTCTTCGCAATACCCTTCGCAATCGCAATCCTCTTCATGGCAATCATAGAACCGCTTGCATCAAGCATGATAACCGTAAGCCTCGGTAATCTCGTTTTTCTGACTCTAACTCTAATATCATCATGCTTGATCTGTTTTCTACCATTCACCAAAGCCGATCGGATCGTCGCAACCAAGTCCACATCGATAATTCGATCGAAAGGCACGTTCGAAATCGGATATCCGTGAGGGTGCCCAATTACGACGGCTTTCTCATCCCTCGAACCCCTAAACGATCTTTCAGCTTTGAAATCTTCTCCCTTAGGTATATCGATGTTTACGTCGCTTATTCCAGCATCTGCACTGGAGTTACCCATACCTGAATTGGTATCTGCCTTTGTGTGCGAATGATCATGCCTATGCTTATGGTTATTTCTTCTGGTATCATCATTTCCCTTGCTGTCTTTGCCATCGCTATCCGAAATATCTGGAGGCTTAATTGAATCGAAAGGCTTATCTTTAAGCCTGTGAGGTAAAGCCAATTCCATAGCCTTCTTCAAATCTTCAAAGCTAACCTTCTTTCTTCCATCTAAGGCAGCGATGGCTTTTGCAGTTCTAACGGTAACTATCTCCGCTCTATGGGTTTTAATCCCCATCTCTACAATCGTCTTAACCAAAAGCTTCAGCAGATCGTCATCTATCTCAACTCTGTTAACGATCTCTCTCGCCCTTTCAATCCTCTCTCTAAGCTTTCTCTGCTCTTTCTCGAATTTATTTCTAAAGGCTATGGGATCGGCTTGAAACTCTTCAACCCTTCTAACGATCTCCATCCTCTGCTCAACGTCCTTAACAGCCTCGATTTGAACGTAAAGACCGAATCTATCCAAAATTTGGGGTCTAAGTTCTCCCTCCTCTGGGTTCATGCTACCGACCAAAATAAAGCGAGAGGGATGTCTCAAGCTCACGCTCTCCCTTTCGATAACGTTCCAACCCATTGCAGCGGCATCAAGCAAAATATCTGCTATGTAGTCATCCAGGAGGTTTACTTCATCAATGTAGAGGATGTTTCTGTTAGCTTCAGCCAATATGCCTGGCTGTAAAGCTTTTATTCCTTCTTTAAGCGCCTTCTCAATGTCTATGGTTCCAACGAGCCTATCCACACTAACGCTCAAAGGTAGATCCACCACCCTCATCTTTCTTCTTTCGACCTCTATCTCACCCTTCTGCGCCTTTTCCCTGCAAATCTCACACATCTCAAGTTCGTTGTTCGGGTTGCAGTTGAACGGACAGCCTTTCACTACCTCTATCTCCGGCAATACATCGGCTAAAGCTCTGACCATAGTCGATTTTCCGGTTCCCTTATCACCGCTGAGCAAAACACCACCTATCGCCGGATTTACAGCGTTGCATAGCAAAGCCAATTTGGCTTTTTCTTGCCCCACTATTGCTGTAAACGGGAAGATCGGACGATTCTCTGAATCTTTCATAACATCACCACACCCTCAAGCATTCCATCTAATTCGAGATCCGAGTTTGTGGCAAAATCTTAATATCCTTAGTAGTCTTACGAGGCTTTGAAATTATAAGGATCTTCACTTCTTCAGCTTTACCCATGCTTCTATCACCTTTTTAGCATTTAGCTCCCAATTCTTAACGTCATTCATCGTATAGATCTCAATTGCTCCACCCTGAACATCTCCAGCAATTTCATCTTCCAAAATCCCTTCTATTTCTGCATAAGCTTCTCTCAACTTCTCTATTAGCTCATCATCTGCTTTCCAGAGTCCTCTTTCATAGGCTTCGATTAAACGTCTTGCAATCTCCTCAACTGCATAAACATTATTTTCTTCAAACCACCTTCTCATTCCTTCATCCAGCACATACGTCTTTGCAATTTCATCAAAAACCCACTTATCGACGAGCTTCGTCGTAGCAGACCAGCCGTACAGATGCAGAATCTTCTTCGAGAATTCATTGGCACCTCTATAGCCATGCTTCTTCATCTCAGAAATCCAAACGGGATTGAGAAGCTTTGCCCTGACGATTCTCTCTATTTCATCCTTCATGCTTCTAACGTCTGTGGAGCTTATGTCCTTTGTATCAATAACGACGATTTCTGGATTTTTGCCCAATGCTTTAACTGCGTTGTAAAATCCGCCGTGATACGAGAAATAGCAACAGCAGTTGAATATATCGTGCTCGTCGCTTACATGATTTCTCGTTACGATATCCACGTTCCTTAAATTCAAGATTAGACTTTCAAACGCTTCCTTGCCGAAGTGCTTGCGAGTGTAGGCGTATCCACTCCACTGAACCCAAGTTTTAGCTAAATCTTCATTGCTCCGCCAAGCTGAAGCTTCCACTGCATAGCTAACTCCAGCTCCGTAACTACCGGGTGGAGAGCCAAAAACCCTACACAAAGCCAATTCTTCATCCTTGAGCTTTGATATATGCTCCAAGAAGTGCTTCCTGACGTAGTTCATCTCCAACGGTTCATCCAAGCTCGCAACTTTAGCAACGGCTTCATCGATCATGTATATGTAATTCGGCAGTGTGTCTCTAACTATACCGCTGATCCTCACTACCACATCGATACGAGGACGCTTAAGCTCCTCAAGCGGGATGATCTCCAAACCCTTAACGGCTCCGTTTACCCAAACTGGCTTCACGCCCAGTAGGTATAGAATCTGAGCGATCTGCTCGCCATCAGCCTTGTATGCATCTACACTCCAGATCCACTCCCCAACCGTTTCAGGATACCTTCCCTGCTTCTCCAAATAATACTTCAACAGCTTGTTTGCTGTCTCTACTCCAACCTTCCAAGCCGATTTGGTTGGGAGAGAAGTAGGATCCACTGCAAAGAAGTTTCTGCCAGTGGGCAAAATTTCAATCTTACCTCTCGTCAGTGAGCCGGAGGGAGCTGGCCTAACAAATTCTCCGCCTATAGCTTTAACGAAACCGTCGAACTCCTTTTTGCATTCCTTAATTTTGTTGGCAATTTCCAAAGCCTTCTTGAAAGCTGAGATGACTTCCTTAGTCTTATCCCTTGTAAGCTCAAGCATAAGTAGCACCTCTCAAAATCTCGGAGATGTTCTTATTCAGAATTTCAAGGATCGTATCATCCGAATCACTATTAGCTTTGAGCAGATCGTCTATAGTCTTAACTGCGATCCTATGCAGAAGCTTTAAGGTTTCAGAATTGGTTAATCCAAACCTATTGATCTCATTCGGCTTAGACTTCATTTCATCATAATCCAAGCCGAGATATTCGGCTATAATCCTCCTTATCGAAGGATATTCATGAGTATCGTTTGCCATGATCGTTGCCACATATTCAGCAAGCTTGTCCAAGCGAGGATGAGCAAAGATATGCAAGCCTATCTCTATCTGAGTGTTTCTAACGGCATCGACGTATCCGTGGATATCTTCAACCACCTTTTCTGGCTCATCATCCTTAATCGGAATGTTGTTCTCCCTCGCTTTTTCGATCAGATCTTTATAGATTATCTCCGCCCTTTCAAAATCTTCCAACTGTTTGGCTTTAAAATACTGAGCTAACAGAGACTCCATCTCATCCAAGACTTCCGCCATGGCCATAGGAGGATAGATATGATCAACTATTACAGCATAGCTTCTTCTTTTAGCTATTACACCCTCCATCGGATTTGAGACATTGTAGACGTAGACATGAGGCACATCATCGATGCTGATCTCGGGCCAACAGTTAACAGATAGCCCAACACCCTTGCCGGGTCTGAACTCCAAATAGCCGTGAGTCCCAAAATGGATTATTACATCGGCTTTAAACTTTCGGGTGATCCATCTATAAACGGCAAGCCATTGATGAGGGGGTGGAATCGTTGGATTATGCAAAATCTTACAAATTCTACCATCACATCCTGCCCCAGCACAGCCGAACTTGGGCTGAGGAGTTATGAAGACGTTTCCAAACAGCAAGCCGGGAATAACAAATTTCCCATCGTAAACCATTCCGGCAAATTCCTTGCGATTATTCCTTAGAACATCTTCAGGATTACCCCATTCCTTAACCACCTCCTCTCTAGCTTTTGCTGGTAATTCGTTAAACCATTCCATGTAAGTTTCCAAATCGACAAAATCGACTGCTCCTCCCTTAGCAACGATCTCCTCAACGGATGTCCACCTAAACTCGCTTATAGCCTTTCTTTCCAATATGAGCCTCATTAGCTCTTTCCCATCTTTTGGAGGATTCTCCACTTTGTAACCAAGCTTTTTAAGCCTATTTAGAAGCTTTGCAATGCTTTCTGGAACATCCAAGCCCACTCCAACCGCAACGCTTGCTTCCAGCCCTTTGCACGGCGGATTTATTAGAACGATCGCAATTTTTCTTTCTTCAGGCTTTTTCTTTCTAAGTTCTATCCATTTCTTTATTCTCCTCGCCAAATACCTCGCATGTTCCTTGTATGGCTCAAATGTTTTTACACCGTTATCGTCAACCCTCGATCCGGCGATGTATATCGGCTCAACTAGTCCATCAACTTCAGGCATGATTATCGTCCAAACCTGAGACATGTAGTCCAACCCCTGCGGATTTTCAGCCCATTCAGAAACGCTTTGTGAGGAAGAAAAGCACGGCTGAATTATAGGAACGTTTAATTTCTTTAGCAACTCCAAGCCAGCGACCTCTTTAAATCTGTCCTTCTTATCCCATCTCCCGTGATCTAATAAAAAGAAGTAGGTTAGATTGAGCACTGCATCAACGGCAGACTTTCCATCCACGATAAAGAATTCTCCAATCGTATCTTCTTTCGATGGAGTATTTAGCAGTTCATCTTTCCAGCCGTAGGTGAAGACGGGCAGAACTCCCAAGCCTTCATCTTCAAACGCTTCTACGATTACGTTGAGGAGCTTAAGATTTCCGTAGAGCCAGTGGGATCTATGAAAAATAACACCGACAAGAGGCCTTAACCCATAGATATCTAGATATTCTTTAATGCTTTTAAAAAATCCAAGCTTGGGATGATAAATCCCGTGCCAAGGAATTTCTTTTACATCTTCAACCTCAACGCTAGCTCCGATACTCTTCAGCAAAAACCTTACGAGGTTTCTTAAGTTTTCTTCACCGCCGATCTTAAAATACTCTATAGCTTTATTTAAAACGTCTGGTGAACCTCTTGCAAGATGGACAAAATTCTCTGTAGTGGATACAATTATCTTAGCTTTAGATTCCTTTACGGCTTCTTCAACGGAATCGGGTAATTCATAGGAGTGAATGAATATGACATCACTATTTTTGATACATTCAACGAATTTATCGCTAAATCTATCGTTAGTAGCGATATAGCTAAAATTGAGCTTTTTTGACTCTTCTTTTAAGATTTTGAGTATTAAGGGAAGCATTTGTGCGCCGTAACCTATGATAAAGCTTAGATTCATATAGCTATTAGCACTGTTCCCTATTTAAGTATTATTGGTTATTTGGAGAATTTAGTTCGCTTAGGAATAAAATAATAAATTTGAGATGACTTATGCTTACAATCTTTACTCATATAGCCTCAAATATAACTATAACTTTAGACGTTCCATTCCCCTCCACCAGTCTTTCTCAAAAGATATACGAAGAATGGAATTCCCAAGATTGTAGTAACGATTCCAATCGGTATTTCGAATGTTGTTGCCGCTCTTGCGACATCATCGGCTAGAACCATAAATCCAGCACCTATAGCTATAGAAAGCGGGATAAGCATTTTGTGATCCGGTCCAAAAGCCATTCTGACGATGTGAGGCATTATCAAACCTACCCAGCCGATTATACCGCAGTGAGCAACCGCTACGGCGGTCATAAACGACACGAGTGATATGTATATGAATCTCATCTTGCCTACGTCCACTCCAAAAATCTGAGCTTCTTCACCCATAGAAAGAACATTTAGATACCATCTCATGAGATATGTCACAAAACAGCCCAAAGCGATCGGAATCGTTATTCGCGATACAACATTCCAGTCTGCATTTGCAAAGCTGCCCATAAGCCAGTAAACTACTCCAGCAAGCTTTTCATGCTCCATCAAAAACTTAAGCATAGATGTTAAAGCTGAGAAGAAAGCATTAACGATTATTCCAGCCAAAATTAGAGAGATCGTGGTTACCTTGCCACCTATTTTTGCAAGCGTGTATGTTAAAAACATTGCAACCATCGAAAAGACAAAAGCCATAACTTCTATGCTAGCTGGCAAAAACCCAAAGGCTAAGGCCGCTCCAAACGCCGCTCCGGCTGAGATTCCAACGATATACGCATCGACCAGCGGATTTCTGAATGTTGCCTGCAGAACAGCACCAGCTACAGCTAAAGCTGACCCTACAAGCATCGCAGTAATCACTCTTGGAAGTCTGATCTGAAACAGAATTGTTTCGTATGTAGAGGGGTATCCAAGCTCTAAGCTAACTTTACCAAACGTCACGACTTCAAGAATCTTGGCAACGATCATCTTTACTATTGCTGGCAAGGGAATATGATACGCTCCAACACACAGACTCAAGAAGAATGAGAAGATCGGAAAAATAAGAAAAAACGTTAATGTCAGCTTTTTGTGCATCACTCAACCACCTTTTCTAGCTCCTCGTAGCTTACACCGTAGAAGTGCTCAAAGAACTTGTTTGCAACCTTGTGGAAGTCTATCCTACCCGGATAAAACTTATCGAACATCCAAGCCTGAAGCACTGCAACTCTTATGCTCCAAGTATCGCCCAACAGCCTTGGCTGTTTGTAAACCCTCTTATTCTTAATTGCGTTTATATCCTGCCACTTCGGATCGTTTATCAAGTCCTCTGGATTATATTTTGCATGAGTCCAGATTATGATTACGTCTGGGTTCCATGCAACGATCTTTTCAAGTGGAACGCTAACATACTTACCTTCAAGCTCGCTTGCTGGATTTATAGCTCCAGCGTTAATGATCAAATCGTTTGTAACTCCTGCATTGCCGGTAACCTTAGTTGGAGAACTCCAAAGCCATATTGCCTTAATCCTTTCATTTTCAGGTATCTTGCTAGCCTCATCTTCGACCATAGCAACTACCCTCTTCATGTAATCTACGGTCTCCTTAGCTTTATCCTCCTTATTCAGAACATCTCCGATGAGTTCCACAGTTCTGTAAACTTCATCGAGACTTTCAAGCTCTACTAAAACTACAGGAATTCCAGCTTTCTCAAGTTGTTCTATCGCAGTTTTTGGAGTTGAATAGCCGTATTCTCCACCGTATGTTATAACGATATCTGGCTTCAGTGATATAATTGCTTCAACGTTCGGACTTCTTCCACTTCCTACGACTGTAACGTTTTCTATGTCCGTAAATTTAGCAAGTATTGGGTTCTTTACAGCCCACTTTGTAGTGCCGACGACCTTATCAAAATCTCCCCAGCAATACATCAGTTCCGCAACCTGCGAAGCTAACACCACAGCTCTTTCAATCTTAAGCGGGATTCTGACCTTTCTGCCTTCCGTGTCTATAACAGTCTTATAGAAACTCATGTTGTAAAACTTCAGCAACTCATCTGCAACCTTCTGCCATCTTGGATACTGTTCTGGATAAATTGCACATCCAAACTGATAGACTCCAACTATTATCCTCGGCCCCCAGTCTAGGAAGTGTCCGAATTTTCCTCCAGCTGGGATACCGTATACATTCCCTTCTCTAACAGCCTTAATTTCCTTCCATCTTTCGTCGTTCTTTATCTTTTCGATAGTTTCTTTAAGCTTGTTCTCATCGAATGAAATCACTATCAAGACATCCGTATCGTTCCACCAAGCGATGATCTTCTCCAAATCGACTTTAGGCCACTGCGTGCTGAAGTTCTTATCAAAAGCAACATTGTGAGCACCAACTATTTCAGGAATGCTACCCCAAGCACTACCCTTTGCATAGACTGTAATTGGTCCAGATATGTCCTTAGGAGCAGAAATTACAAGAACTTTTTTCCTAGGGACTTGCTTTGAAATTTCTTTGACTTCTTCAAGCTTGGCATTCATGAAATCGATGATCTCCTTGGCTTTGTCCTCTCTTCCAAACACCTTTCCAAGTATTTCTATGCACCTAATGTTGTCTTCAACCGTCTTAGCTTGCAAAGCCACTACAGTGATACCAAGCTGTTCAGCCTTCTCTATTATCTCCTTATCCTTATACTTCCCACCATACCAGTCTGTTATTATCAAATCTGGATTTAAACTTGCAACGGTTTCCCAGTTCACACCCCTAAAGACGCTTCCGACTTTCGGCTTGTTCTTGACGCTATCGGAAACGTAATCAGAATTTGAAACGTAGTTTCCGATACCAACGATTTTATCATCGACTCCGAGCAAGCACAACGTCTCAGCCCAGTAGCTCGTTAACACTATAACCCTCTTTGGAGTCTTGTTTAGCGTAATCGTTCTTCCGGCCATGTCCGTGATCGTGATACCCTTGGCAACCTTTGTAGGTTTTTGCTGAACGCATCCTGCAACCGTTAGAGCAAGCACGACCAGCAAAGTCGCCAAGAAAATTTTATTCTTCATGGCTTTAAGTTTGATCAAATTCCGATTATTAAGTGTTACTGATACTGAAAAATATATTACTACTTGTTATGGCATATGGCTAAAAAGATCTACATTTTGATCATAGCATCATTTGTTATGTTGTCGGTGTCTAGCATAGTATTTGAACGAATTTGCTAAAGTTGATAAAATCTTCCTGGGAATTGACATTAGCTCTATTATCGAAGAGAAGTTAAGAGAACTTTTAGAGGTAGATTTAAATAATCCATCAACAGTGTTGCATCACAACCAATTTAAATTTAAGCCAGGGCCCGGATTCGAACCGGGGTCAGGGGATCTGCAGTCCCCCGCATAGCCCCTCTGCCACCCTGGCTTATTTGATACATACAGCAAGTGGTATATAAGGATTGTGGAAAGCACAAAATAAGATACGATTTTATATGGGCTTCATTGATTTCAAAGCCACAAATGGAAAAGCTTATATTTATCTTTTCCTTATCATGATTATAGTAATCTTAAACCGATTATTATATTAATGCGTATGTATGACACTGTATGTAATCATATTTTTCAAGCAATAAATTTTTTTAGTGATTTGTCGATAAATCAACCGCATACGGGTGATAGACATGCACAAGGAAGAGATAGTGCTTTTGCATCTGGCACTGTTTCACATAAAGAGGTTCTTCGAGGATGCTGGTATAGCAAACGGACACTTCAAGCAGTATGACGAATTGGGGGTTCAGCCCGTCCACATACATAAGAGCAAAGCGGATCATAAAAAGGCTATAATGCTGTTGTGTAAAGGCATTTCGGAGATCTTTAAAGAGAGTCCACCGGAAGAAATTTTAAAGAATCCGAAGATTCAGGAACTGCTTGAATCTATTGTCCCCTGAGGTCTAAAGCCATTAGATAGGCGTCTTCCCCATCGTTGTAGTAGTTTGGGATCACATCGATGATCTTAAATCCATTTTTTTTATACAATCTTTGAGCAATGGAGTTCGAAACCCTAACTTCCAACAAGATCCTCTCCTTTCCTCTCCTTTTACATCTCTCTATTGCCGCTTTGAGCAACTTCGTTCCTATTCCTTTACCCCTGAACTCTCTCTTCACGGCGAACGATATTATCTTTGCTTCTCTACCATAGTCGACGATCGCTATGTATCCAACAACCCTTCCGCCTATATCAGCCACGATCAGATCGCTTCCGAACGTTATGTAGATGTATGCATCGTAAACCGGATTTCTATTCCCAAAGGCTTCCGCATCTATGGCGACGATGTCTCTAAAATCCTTGACCTCGTAGTCCCTGATAACCACCGATAGCACAAAACGTATTTTGACCTTGATTATTTAAGTCATTATGCTTTGCGAGGTTATAGTGGAGTTCATAGCCGAGAGATACGGTGGAAAAGTGGTTGAGGTTGGAATAGGCAACTATCATTGTGTCGCTGAGAATCTCGCTTTGAGAGGATTCGAGGTCGTTGCAACGGACTTCAGAAGAGTGGATACACCCGAAGGTGTGAGATTCCACGTTGACGACGTTATGGATCCGAATATCGAAATATACAAAGGTGCGAGCCTGATCTACTCTCTCAGACCCCCTCTAGAACTTTACCCGTATATAGTCTCTTTAGCAAGAATTGTTAATGCGGATTGCCTTATTCGCCCATTCGGAAACGAGTTCGCAACCGATGGAAAACTAATCAACTACAAAGGTGAGAAGTTCTACGTCTGGTTCAATCGGAGGTAGTAGTTATAAACTGCAGTGATCAATCCGGCGATCATCGGAGCTATGAAGAATCCCGCTATTCCGCCCACAACCGCACCACCGATGAACGCGAGCATTAGGACGAGGGGATGGATCTTGGAAGTGTATCCGACGAAGTATGGACGGACGATTATCTCGGGTATGATGTATAGGAAGATAACTCCGAATATCAGAAACCAGATTGCAGTCGTAACGCTCTTCGTAGCTAAGTAAAACGCAACCGGCAGAATTATCATCCACTCTGCGAAGATCGGTATCAGCGCGGCTAGGAACATCAAGCCAGAAAGCAAGGGAGTCAGAGGGATCTTGAAGAACATGAAAAACGGTATGCTCGTGAATCCTATCATCATCGCAACGACGAAGTTCCCGAACCATAAGCCTAAAAACGTTTCGTCTATTTCTTTGACGAATTTTCCGAACTCCTCTCTCCGATTTTCTGGCAAAAGCTTTAGAGTGTTTTCTATGAACCTTTCCCCATCAACCAAGGCGTAGTAGCATACTATAGCCGATATCACGAAGTTCATCAGAAACATTATGAACCTCTTCGTTACGTCGAAAGCTGAGAGTTCGAACCTGCTCTTTATGATTGCTACTAAGCTTGGAATGTATTCCAAGATCCTTTGTATATACTCCTCACTGATCCCGGCATCCTTTAGGATCTCTACTATGTTTGCTTCGAGCTCGCTCTGATGTGTGAGTATGTATATCGCCTGATTTACCCCTTGGAATATGCCGTAGAACATTAGGAAGAATATCGGGATCATTATCACGAAAGTGGCGATGGCTGAGGAGAATATCCTTCCCACCTTCTTCTCTAACCTCTTTTTAACCGGCTTCGCTACGTATGAGAAAACTATTCCCATCACTATTCCATCCAAGAGCGGTAGGAAGAAGTAAAAAGTGAGCGCAACGATCGTCAGAACTCCCGCGAGTAGGGCGATAGCCCACTTTGCCTCGTCGTTCAAAACCTTTCACCTCTTGAACTATAAACAAGAGTGTTTAGTCTTTACTTCCTCAGGAAACCCAAAAAACCTTTCTTCTTTTCTTCAACCTTCGCCTCAACACCGGCAATCTTCGCCGCGAGCTCCCTTATGGCTTTAGATGCTGGACAATTTGGAGATCTTAACACGACGGGCTGTCCGAAGGATACGGACTTCTTTACTTCTGGATCCTCCGGAATGACGACCAAAACCACCCCACCCAATATTTTTTCTATTTCTTTCTTGTCCATCTCGAAACCGCTCTTCGTCCATCTATTGACAACTATTCCTGTCAGCTTCGTCTTAAGCTTCTCAGCTATTATCTTGGTCTTTAGGGCGTCGGTAACTGAGGATATGTCCGGATTCACCACTAAAAGTAGCTCTTCAGCAGATTCTAAGCCAACGAGGGTAATCTTGCTGAGTCCAGAAGGACAGTCTATCAGGATGAACTCTGTTCTGTTCATCAGCTGAGACACTACATCTTTAACCAAATCTGGATCCGCAGACTTCAGCCTGTCGAAGCTTAAACCGGCTGGAATAACCTTAACCCCACCCGGCCCGGTATATATCGCATCTTCAACTTTAGCCTCTCCAGCTAAAACATCCTGCAACGTTGTCGGCATACCTTCCATACCCAAAACGAGTTCCAAATTGGCCATGGCTAAGTCTATATCGATGAGAGTGACATCTTTACCCAATTCCGCAAGAGCGACACCTAAATTAGCGGTAACAACTGTCTTTCCAGTTCCGCCCTTGCCAGAAGCTACGGCAATAACTCTCGTCATTGTTACTCAGCCTAAGAAATAATTATATTTAAATTTTAGCGATTTTTTTCTGTGAGACTTAAGGATGTCTTCGTTCGAATGCTTAGCGAGAGGGGAATCGAGACGATCTCAACGAATATCGAAAGAATACTTGAAAGCGATGATGTCATTCAGATGATGGCGGTCTGGATCGCTAATGGCAAGGCTAACGTTTGTAGAGGCCACAAAGGAGTAGCTTTCGATTTGAACGGCAATAGAATCGACGCTCAAGCTCAAGCTTTCGTTGGGAGTTGCGAGGATGCGATGTTGACGAGGGAAGAGCTTTTGAGGGAGGCAGAGAATGAGTTCTTCCCTTACATAGTTATAGACTGCTCGTTCTACGATAGGCACATCGAGAAGGAGAAGAGAAAATTACTCTTGCAAATCTCTCAAACGCTCGGAGTTGTTAGGAAATTCATGTGGGATGAAAAACTCATCGTCACGGCTTTGGATTGTGGGATTGGAGTTTACTATCCTTCGACGGCTGAATTCATCAAAGAGAAGGGAATTAAGGATATCATCCTGCTCGATCCTTTTGGTGAAGAGGTTTTTGAGGGGCAAAAGGCGGAGTGCTACATAATCGGTGGGATCGTTGACAAGGTTGGAAACAAGACGGGCTGGACATCCAAGCTCGGAAATATGCTAAAGAAGGATGGGATAGAGTTCAGATCGATGAGAATTCTGCTCAGAGGGGACATCATAGGAGTTCCAGACAGGCTGAACACGATAGCGGAGATAATTCTCAGAGTCGTGCTCGACGGAGAGGATGTGGAATCTGCAATAAGGAGAGTTCAGAGCAGACTCGTTGCGAGGTGGAGGCTGAGAAAGGAGTTGCCGAAGCTGACCGTTCGAATAGATGTAAAGGAGAGACCGTTCAGAGTCGTTAGGAAATCGGATTTCGGGAAGTTTGACTGGCTCAACATCAAGAGGGAGGACTTCTATGAAGTCTGCTCCGAATTGGGATACATCGTTTTGGACGACGAGGCACTTGAAGAAATCGTTAAAAGTGCGGAGTGGGATGAGAGGAAGGGGAGGTTTGTCATCGATGTTTAGGGTTATTCCGGCCGTTGACCTTAAGGATGGAAAGGTCGTCAGGCTTAGGCAGGGTAGAGAGGAAGAGATTACGGTTCAAATCGAAAATCCAATTAATGTGGCGGAAATGTGGGTGAAGAAGGGTGCGAGGGTTTTGCACGTCATAGATTTGGATGGAGCGTTCAAAGGAAGGCTAAGACATGAGGATGTGATCATCGAGATTCGAAGGAGGGTTAAGGTGGAGATGCAGGTTGGAGGGGGAATCAGAAGCGTAGAAACCGCAAAGAGGTTACTCGAAGCGGGAATAGATAGGGTGATACTTGGAACGATAGCAATTGAGGATGTAAAGGCAGTCAAAGGGTTGGCGGAAGAGTATCCGGGAAGGGTGATGGTTGCTGTCGATGCGAAGAAGGATAGAGTGGTAGTTGAGGGCTGGCGAAAGGCGACTGATCTGACTCCCCTTGAGGTTGCTAGGCTGTATGAGGATCGCGAGGTTTCACTGCTATACACAAACGTGGACGTTGAGGGGCTTGTGTCCGGAATAGTCCTCGATAAGATCAGAAATTTGGTTGAAAAGACGGAGCTGCCGGTTTACGTTGCTGGAGGAATTACGACGAGGGATGATGTAGTAAAGATTAAAGAAACCGGAGCGGTGGGTGTTGTGATCGGCTCTGCTCTCTATTTAGGCAAGCTTAGGCTCGAAGATCTTTTAGATTTGGAGGAGGATTAATATGAGAGTAAAGAGGAAGGCAATCGTGAGGAGAAAGACAAGGGAGGTGGACGTTACCGTTACGATCGATTTAGATGAAAGTTATGCAAAGATAAACACTGGTATCTCATTCTTCGATCACATGCTCAACAGCTTTGCCAAGTATTCCGAAATTGGGCTTGAAATCGAAGCTAAGGGCGATTTAGATGTTGAGGAGCACCATACCATAGAGGATGTGGCCATAGCTTTGGGTTTAGCTATAAAGAAAGCCTTAGGAGACAAAAAGGGAATAGCGAGGTTCGGAGATGCGATTGTTCCGATGGACGATGCGATAGCGATCTGTGCAGTTGACATAAGTGGGAGGGGTTACTACAACTTCGAAGGCAAAATTGAGAATTCTGGAATCAAATTCGAGAACTTCGTTCATTTCTTCGACACACTATGCAAAAACGCTGGGCTGAACGTCTATCTTTCAGTTAAGGGTTTCAACGCTCACCACATGATGGAAGCTTCCTTTAAAGCGTTCGGAATCGCTTTTGGTAAAGCAGTTAGGATCGTTGGTAAGGATGTGAGAAGCATAAAGGGTATGCTCGACTAAATCCTCTGCAGTATCAGTCTGAAGTATCCGACGTAAGGTATCCTGAACTTGGCAACGCCGACGATCCACGAATCTTGCACGGGTTGGATTCTTTTCCCGTTCAGCTCCGCAAGCTGGTCGGGGAACGAGTTGTGATCGCCTTGAGTTATGTAGCCGGAACTCTGTGCAATAACGTTGGATAGAACGAGCTTTCCGGTTCTGTGGTCTAAAATCGGAATTCTATCCCCCTTATTTACCCAAGCGATGACCCTGTGGATTATGGGTGTTATCCTCTTGTCACCGTTTGGATAGTAAACTATGACATCCCCGTAGTCACCGAACATCTTGTAGTCCTCCTGCTTCCCCTCAACCCAAGTGACGATCCTCGTCTTGCTCGGGCTTACGAGTATAACAACATCGCCGATGTGGAGATGGGGTTCCATGCTTCCCGATTGCACGGCAACCATGAACGGCCAAGTTCCGGTTATCGCGATGCCTACGCCGATTATAATCGCTACTGTAAGCAGAGTTGAGATCACATCCTTCGCGATCGCTCTGTAATCCATGCAAAGAGCTAACGTTGATGTGATTAAAATGTTATGCCGACCGTCGGTGCGACGGTAAGACTTTAAATCGACACTAGAAAGTATAAAATGAATTTATATAAAAATTTAATATCTCGATAAATGAGGTAACCGAAAGCGTTAAGGTTAACGCGTCGGTGTATGATATATGCACAACGGAATCGATACCAAGCTCATCGTTGCCAAATTCGCAATGCACGGTTATAACGTTCATCCTTCTGCCATAGAGGTCCTCAAAAAGAACGTAGATCCCCAAAACATCGATTTTGTTATATCCCACATATGTAAACTCGTTGATAGTTTTATAATTACCCCTGATGATATTCTTTCCGTTTTGGATACCATAAGAGAATTCGAAAGGAAGGCTAGGGTTAGAGAGACGGAACAGAAATCCAAGGCTCAGACAAAACAGATTTACAAGCAGAGTGAAGGTATAAAGATAAAGGACATAACCGGCAAATCATCGTGCGAGGGAAGTATAGAGGACTTCGTAGCCTACTTCAATTCGAGGTTCGAAAAGCTATCGAAGATTTTGAGGAAGAGAATAAGGCCCGTTCCAATATCTACACTTGGTAGGCTCAACGGTGAGCAGGTCGAGCTGATAGGTATCGTTAACTCCGTCAGAGAGACTCAGAACAACTCAGCAATAATCGAGCTTGAAGATAAGACGGGCATAGTGAACGTCATAGCTACGGATAGGCTGAAAGATCAGGCTTTGGAGCTTTTGGGGGATGAGGTAATAGGAGTCATAGGAACCGTTCGAGGGAGAAACGTCATAGCGGACAGGATAATATTTCCCGATGTTCCGATGAATGATAAAGCCAAGTTCGACTTTGGAGTCGTTTTCATATCCGACACGCACTTCGGAAGTAAGGAATTCTTGCAGAAGGAATGGAACATGTTCACGGACTGGCTGAACGGAGAGCTTGGAGAAGGGAAAGTTGTCGAGTTGGCTGAGAAGGTCAGATATGTCATTATCGCTGGAGATATAGTCGATGGAGTTGGAATCTATCCAGATCAGGAGAAGGATCTGACGATACTGGACATCTGCGGGCAGTATGAATTCGCTGCCGAGCAGTTGGACAAGATTCCGAAAGACGTGAAGATAATCCTCTCCGTTGGAAATCACGATGCGATAAGACAAGCAGAGCCTCAGCCAGCTTTGCCGAAGGAGTATCGTGATCTCTTCTCCAACAACGTCATCCATGTTGGAAATCCCGCCTACGTGGAGCTCGACGGCTTGAAGGTTCTGATCTACCACGGAAGGAGTCTGGATGATATAATCACGAAGATCCCAAGGTTGAGCTACGAAAAACCTCATGAGGCTATGATAGAACTCCTGAAGAGAAGACACCTCTCACCGAGATATGGTGAGAAATCTCCAATCGCTCCCGAAAAGGAAGACTGGCTTGTGATAGATGAAATTCCGGATATTCTGCACTGCGGACACGTTCACACATACAGCGTTGGAGTTTACAGAGGCGTTTTTCTCATAAATTCGAGCACGTGGCAGTCGCAGACGGAGTTCCAGAAGAAGGTTAATCTGAACCCGATGCCGGGAAATGTGGCGGTCTATTACAACGGAGATATCGCGAGATTGAGATTTTACAACTAATAAAAAAATTCAAAAGAGCATCGGTTATACGTGCTTAGCATTATAGCCCCGCCCGGATTCGAACCGGGGTCGCGGGATCCAGAGTCCCGCAGGATTGACCACTACCCTACGGGGCTTCATTGCAGAATTGCCATCTAGAGATATAAGGATTTTGGTAATCGATATATCTCTCCTCAACCAAACAACTATATGGACGAAGCTTTGAAAGAAACTAAGAACGGTGTTACGATCAATCTGGTCGTTTCACCAAATGCAAAAAAGACGGAAATTGTCGGATACAATGAATGGAGGAAAGCTATCGAGATAAGGATTAAAGCTCCTCCAAAGGGTGGAAAGGCGAATGCCGAGCTCGTCAAGTTCTTTGAAAGCATTTTTGGAAGATCTGTAGAGATCGTAAAAGGCCAAACTTCCACGCAGAAGACGATTCTCGTCAAAGGACTCAGTAAGAATGAGGCTCTTAAAATCCTACGAAATATTTCTAAACAGAACGGATAGAAAACGATCGGATGGTGGATTTCGCAGAAAAGTTCAAGAGGATGAGTAAGCTGAAGTGGAAGGTGCTCGATGGTATATTTAAGAACATGTGGGATTACAAGTTCGTTCCAGCTGAAGTTATTGCGAAGACAGCCAAAATAAATCCTGAAAAGATCGAGCCGATTCTGAAGTCTTTGAAGGATGAAAACTTGGTTGAGAACAAATATACTGAATACTTGGGTAGTGCCTTCACGTATTTGGGTTTGTCACTCTACTCCCTCTGGAGGCTCGTAAGGAGCGGTAAGGTTTCGATGCTCGGAAAGAAGATGGGTGAAGGAAAGGAGAGTATAATTTTCAACTGCTACTCCGAAAAGTTCGGTGAATGCGTTCTCAAATTCCACAAGGTAGGATACTCAAGCTTCAAGAAGGTTAAGGAAAAGAGAGACTACGGGACACTCCACTTCACAGTTCTAATGGTTCGATCCGCAAAAAACGAGTTTAAGGCCTTAAAGAGACTCTATGGACACGTTAGCGTTCCAAAGCCATTCGATTGGGAAGGTAACGCCGTTCTAATGGAGTTGATAGACGCAAAGGAGTTGTTTAGAGTCAGGCTTGAGAATCCAGAGGAAGTGCTGAACATGATAATCGAGGACGTAAAAACGATGTATTCTTTAGGCATAATCCACGGAGATCTTAGCCAATACAACATCCTCGTGAATCCGGAGGGAATATGGTTCATCGACTTCCCTCAGCACATCGATCTGAGCGAAGTGGAAAGCGAGGAAGAGAGAAGGATGGCGGAGGAGATTCTGAAAAGGGATGTTGAAAACATCTTGAACTATTTTAAAAAGACCTATCGCATAGAAAAGGATATTAATAGCGTTCTTAAATACATAAAGGGGTAATGACCTGCATATTTGGTGTAGACATCATCAAAGGCTCACTCCAAGGAAAAATAAAGCCGAGATATGCTGTCTTTATAATCGACAACGGGAATGAGATCGAAAAGTTTGGAATTTCGAGAAGCAAGCTCTTTAGAATGATTAGAGAATTTAAGCCTTCTATGGTTTCAGTTGATAACATATATGAGCTTTTTAAGTCTAAAGAAGAGCTCGTAGCCTTTTTGAGGCAGATTCCTTTCACTACGAAGCTCGTTCAGGTTTCCGGGCATCTCGGCTCTCTGCCGAGTTTAGCCAAGCGTTACGGGCTCAAGATAAACATCAGAAGTCCAATGGACGAAGCGAAAGCTTGTGCATACCTCGCGAAGCTTGGGGTTGGGGAGGAGGTATCCGTCTTCATAGACAAGACGATAATCACCGTTTCAAGGAACAGAAGCTTGGGAAAGGGTGGCTGGAGACAGAACAAATACAGAAGGAAGGTGCACGATGCGGTTAGAAGGGTTTTCAAAGAGATCAAGAAGAAACTCGACGAATTAGGACTTGAATACGTTGAAGACGTTAGAGAAGCTTATGGAGGTATTTCTAAGGGAACTTTGATAGTGAACGCTCCAAAGGAAAAGGTTCCCATAAACTCGTTCAGAACGAGGGATGTTCAGGTTAAGGTTTCTGCGGTGGAGAAGGACAAGATAGAATTTATTCCACTCAAAAAGTCGAAGCCGCATGTTATCGTTGGAGTTGATCCGGGAACAACTACTGCTGTAGCCGTTTTGGATTTGAACGGAAACGTGCTTGGAGTTAAGAGTAAGAAGGGTTGGAATCCTTCCGAAGTCATAGAATACATCACATCCTTGGGTAAGCCGGTCGTTATAGCCACTGACAAGAGCAATCCCCCTGAATTCGTTTTAAAGCTCAGAGCTTCATTTCAGGCGGTTCTGCATACGCCGAGAGATGATATGAGTGTTGAGAGGAAGAGGCATCTGACTTCCAAATTCGTATTTCTGAACGATCACGAGAGGGATGCGATAGCAGCGGCAATGGATGCCTACAATTCCTACAAGAATAAGCTGAGGAATGTGGAGAAGAGGATCCCGATGGGAATGGATGTTGATGCTGTAAAGGCTGAGATCATCAGGGGAACTCCACTCAAGGATATAATCGCCGGAGAGGAGAGCAAGGATAAGAAGGAGGCTGAACCTCCATCGCAGTCGGAGGAAGTCAAGGCTTTAAGAGATGATCTGTTGAGAAAGGATAGGATTATCAGAGAGCTTGAGGAGGAGAACAGACTGCTGAGAAAGGAGATAAAGAGCTTAAAAGACGAGATAGAAAGGTTGAGAGCGAGGATAGTGACGCTGTCCAAAGAAGAGCACGAGAGGGTTAGGAGAGAGAACTACATAAAAACGCTTGAGCACGAACTCAAAGAGCTAAGGAAGGAGCTAAGAGAGAAGGACAGGATGATAGAGGAGCTTAATAAAAGGATCGAAGTTCTAAAGAGAATGAAAATTCTCGAGTTCAGAGGCTGGAAGGGTATAAAGGTGCTGAAGAAGTTTACGAGGGACGAAATAGAGAGGTTAGAGAAATCGTTGGGCATAAACGAAGGAGATGTAATATACATAGAGGATTCGAGCGGAGGGGGTAAGGTGACTGCGGAATACCTATGTGATAAGAAGATAAAGGCGGTTATCGTCAGAAACGAGATGTCACACCTTGCGAAGTCGGTGTTTGAGGAGAGGGGAATTCCGGTGATAGATAAGAGTGAGGTGGAGATGGAGATTGGAGAAGATCTTGCAATAATCAATTCCGAGAAGTTTGAAAAGTTATACAATCTCAAGATCGAAGATATGAAGAAGAAAAAAATTGATAAGCTCGAATTGCTGTTCTTGGAGTATAAGAGCAGGAGATCGCAGCTTTAGGAATTCTTAAGTATCGAAGCATTAGCTTTCGATCATGTTCATCGTTTTCTTGGCAGTGGCGCTCATGTTTACGTTTGTTGTAAGCAAGAACAGGTTTGTAGGTTGCGTTAGCTGGATACTTTTCGGTTTGGTGTGGCTTTTGATGGTTCCTTATTACATTTCCATTGCGGACTACTTCAACACGGTTGTGATGATTTTAGCATTCGTTTTATTTACAATTATAGGGTTGACTATATTGAGAACGAGGAGGCTGGATGTTCTCGTTGACGTTACGGCATTCTCAGCCTTATCAGCTCTCTTCTACTTCCCGTTTGCGATCAACCCGTGGCTTAAAAAACTGATCATAAATGTCGTTGCGAATCAAACCGTATCTTTAGCCCATCTGCTCGGATTCGAATTTGAAAAGGTCGCATACAACAAACTCTACTTTAATGGCAAGCATGTGGAGATAATCTTAGCCTGCACTGGTATAGAGAGCATGGCGTTGTTTGCCGGAGCCACTCTTGGAGTTAGAGCGGATTTCAGCAGAAGGCTCAAGGCCTTCATGATCTCTGTTCCGGTGATATATATTTTAAACCTGTTCAGAAACGTCTTCGTGCTCGTAGCATACGGAAACGAGTGGTTCGGGGAAAACAGCTTTTATATTGCACACCATGTTATATGCAAGATACTCGCAACGATCGCACTGATACTGATATCGCTGGGTGTGTTCAAAATACTTCCCGAGCTGGCGGATCTAATATACAACCTCAAAGAGGAATTGGTGGAGGTCTGGAAGCATGATAGAAAGGACAGGACTTAAGCTGATAGCGATAGAACTACTCATGCTACCCCTATTCTTCAAATTCAGGATTATTCTAATCCTTCTGACAATTGCAGTGATCTTCACGGCCATGTTCTTTCGAGATCCGGAAAGAGAGATCGGTGAGGGTGTGATCTCTCCGGCCGATGGCAAGATAGATCATTTGGAGGGAAACAGGCTTGAGATATTCATGCGCCCGTTCGATTGCCACGTAAATCGATCGCCGGTTGACGGAATCGTGAAGAAGATAGTCTTAAAGAAGGGTAGCAAGCCTCCCGCCTTCATAAGGAGCGAAAAAGCGATGAGAAACGAGATATACATCGAAAACGATGATGGAATGTTTAAGATTACTCAAGTCGCTGGAATGTTCGCGAGGAGAATAGTCTGCTACGTCAAGGAGGGGGATTTCGTTAGAAAGGGGCAGAGGATAGGAATGATTAGGTTCGGTTCGAGGGTTATCGTTGAAATTCCGGAAGGATACAGGTTCGTGAGAAGAGTCGGAGAGACCGTTAAAGCGGGGGAAACGATAGCGGTGAAAGTATGAAGATATTCAGGGAGCTTAGCTTGGCCGATATCTTCAGCATCCTGAACGCCCTGTCGGGATTTTTGGGGATTTATTTTCTCCTCCGAGGCAATTTGGCGTTCAAATTTCTTTACTTTTCAGCTTTGATGGATGGGATGGATGGGTTTATAGCAAACAGGTTGGGAAAGAGCAAATTGGGAAAAGATTTAGACTCCTTAGCGGATTCGATATCCTTTGGAGTTTTTCCAGCCCTCATTCTGTGCAACTTGGGAATTCTGTGGGTGGGGGCGATCTACCTAATTGCGAGCATCTTAAGACTTGCGAGGTTCAATGTCCTTTCGAAGGAGGATTTCATTGGACTGCCAACCGTTGCATCCGCCTTAACGCTATCCTGTTGGATAAAGCTCGGATTGCCGCATTCGGAAATCTTTGCTGTGGTGCTGTCTGCTTTGATGATCTGCGATCTGGAATATCTTAGAATTAAAAACAGAATTTTGATGGTCGTCTGTGGAATGACAATCATTGCAAGCGCTTTTACGATCTATGCGGTTTTAGTTCTCTTTATAATGCTGGTGCTCTACATCTTGAGTCCGGGGGTGGTATCATTAGCAAGGCCCATTTTGAAGCGGGAATAAAGCTTGGTGCACTCTTTCATCAGTTTATAGGAGCACCGGTTAATTTCGAGAACGTTGAGATTTTGGAGAAGGCTATGGAGAGCTGTATAAGGCTTCAACCGTTCGTTGTGGATGTAAAGGTTAGGATCGATCGAAATAAGCTCAGAGAGAAGATATCGGCCTTCGGTTATACATCGCTTGATGCGGAGATGCTCTTTGCGGAGGTGACAGTTAGGGTTAACGAGAACGTCGTCAAAGCCATTTTGAAGTGGGATGAAAGGTTGAGATATCCTATGATGGAGATTACCGAGGAGTAAGTTTTATAAGGATCGGGAGGCTACAGTTCAATGCCGTTACGGCGGGAGTGGGCGTTCGCCAACCGATGAACGCCCGTCGGCAAGCCGCCAATTACAAATTTTAATGGAAAACTTGATATCTCATCATGCGAACTCTTCTGCGATGGTTAAGATCTATGTCGTTTACAACTACGGGCAATACAACCACCTCATCCACAGAACGCTGAGAGATTTGGGAGTGGAAACTAAGCTAATCGAGAACACCACTCCAGTGGAAGAGCTGAAGGATATCGATGGTCTAATTTTGGGAGGAGGCCCGTCTTTGGATAGAACAGGCAACTGTGAGCTCTACGTGAAGGAACTTGACGTTCCGATTTTGGGCATCTGTTTGGGGCATCAGCTCATAGCGAAGGTTTTCGGTGGAGAAGTTGGAAGGGGAAAGGCTGGTGGATACGCTGAAGTTAAGGTTAGAATAGTTGAAGACGATGAGATATTCGAAGGATTGCCGAAGGAGCTTAAGGTTTGGGCGAGCCATATGGATGAAGTTAAGAAGCTACCGGAGGAATTCAAGAAACTCGCCGAATCTGATATCTGCGAGATCGAAGCGATGAGGCACAAGAAGAAGCCTATTTACGGAGTTCAGTGGCATCCCGAAGTTTACCATACGGAGAAGGGCGTTGAGTTCTACAAGAACTTCGTTAAGATCTGCAAAAGATAATATTTATTTTGTCCTAAAAATAATTTTTAGAGTTAGGCCATTAAAGTCTGAACAGTTTAATAGCGTTCTTTGCGGCCAATTTTTCTATATCCGATTTTTCGATCCCCTTCAAAAATCTAACCGCTTTAGCAGTTGCGAACATATCAGCCTTGTCGAAGCCAGTATCGCTGTTTAAAACGAACCTTTCAAAGCCGAATTCGGAGACAATCTCGTAAACATTTTCAGCACTCAGCTTTCCGATTTGAACGGTCAAGCCCGCATAGTAGCCGGCATCTAAGATTACTTTAACGGTTTCCTTGGTTGCATGATCGATTACCGCCAAAAAACCGACATCTTTCAATATTTTCAGAATCTTCTACCTTATTTTTTCTTGGAGTATGAATAATGCACGGCTTGTCGAGGCTTTTAGCAAGCTTTAACTGCTCTCTTAGCCCTTCAACCTCCAAATCGTTCGCGATTTCAAGTCCAATCTCACCGAAGGCTACGCACTCGATCTCCTCCATGCTTTCAATAGTCTTTTCGTAGTTCGGAGAGATACACCTCGGATGAACGCCTATCGCCGGATATATCTCCATACCTGCCGATCTTCCCCTCTCAACCTCAAAAGTCGTGAGCTTTCTGAAGAGGTCTATGAGAGTTTCTGGAAACTTTGGCTCGATCGGATAAAATGCGCAGGTAATAGCTTTCGCTATTCCCTCCTTTGTCATCTTCTCCAAATCCTCTACACTCCTCCCTTCGGAGTGAATGTGCGTATCGAAGATCTTCATGGTCTATGGTTCAACCCACCGCCTAATTGGATTTTCGTTAGGCTTTAATCCTCTCACTCAAACTTCAACCGATGATATTTTGGCATGAAATTATCGGCCAGCCGAAAATCGAATACCTCAGCAGGTTCAGCATCGGTGTCGTAGGTAGTAGAATGATGATGGAACTCCTATGGCGTATGGGGGTCGGTTGCATACGATACATCGGAGACTTCGTAACTCCGAACGACGTGAGGATAGATGTCACCCTCAGAAAGCTCGATGCGAACGACTACGATGTCGTTCATCCGATCGAAGAAACGAATGTGATCTCGTATCCATACACCGAAGACTACGGGGAGATGAAAAAACAGTTGAGAGGAGTCGATTTGGTTATAGCTCATAAACATTTAGATGTTTCTGCGAGAATCGCCGAAGAATTAGGAGTTCCGTTCATGCCGAACTTCATAACGACCTTTTTGCCTGATGGAGTCTCTTTCTTCGAAGTTGAAAGACCGAAGATGGAGTTCGATCCTTTGAGCTACTCTCTAACCTGCTCGGTTCAGGCTTGTGAGGTTTTGAGACTTCTTACCGGCTACGAGATGCCGACGATAGCTCCCAAGGCGATTGTGGTAGACTTGAAGTTTAAAAACTATCTGAGAGAGATGGAACTCAAAGTGAACGATTAATTATTTAAAACTTCAATGAGCATTGGGATTCGGATGAAGATAAAAACGCCCTCGAGGATCCACATCACGCTGATCGATCTTAACGGAAGTTTGGGTAGGATAGATGGTGGAGTAGGCTTGGCCCTCGAAGAGCCGTTCGTCGAGATAGTCGCCGAAGAATGTGATGAGGTGGTTGTCGAAGGGAAATGTTTGAATTTGGACAGGTTTAAAACCGTAGCGAAATCGCTAGCCGATAGATTTGGGAAGGGGATAAGGATAAATGTTCTTTCAGACTACAAAGCGCATGTGGGATTGGGAAGTGGAACTCAGATAAGCTTGGCAGTTGCAACTGCTTTCAACGAATTGTATGATTTAGGATTTAGCGTTAGAGAGCTCGCCTATTTGGTTGGAAGGGGTGGAACTTCTGGAATTGGCGTAGCCGCTTTCGAGTTCGGAGGGTTCATAGTTGACGGTGGACATTCGAAAAAGGAGAAGCCGGAATTTTTGCCATCCTCTGCGAGCAAAGCCAAGCCGGCTCCGGTTATAGTCAGGCGTGATTTTCCGAATTGGGACATCGTCATAGCGATTCCCGAACTGACGGGGTTCTACGGGGTAAGAGAGGTAAACCTCTTTAAGGAGGTCTGCCCGATCCCGCTTGAGGAGGTCAGAGAGCTCTGTCATATCATTCTGATGAAACTACTTCCGGCCGTCGTGGAAGAAGATTTGGACGAGTTTGGCGAGGCTGTATGGAATATCCAGCATTTGGGTTTCAAGAAGGCAGAGGTGGATAGATACGGGAACATTATCAGAGATGCTATGAGCTGCATAGAAGAGACGAAAGCGGTTGGCATGAGTTCAACCGGCCCGGCCATATATGCGATCACGGATTCGAACGCTAAAAGGATTGCGGGGGATCTCGAATCGTATTTCAACGAGCGAGGCTTGGGTTGCGAAACGCTCGTAACGAAGGCGAGGAACTCAGGAGCCGAAATTCGATCACAAATTTAATATCCCGATCAAAACGAATATGCAACATCATGCTTATTAGAAAAATTGCAGGTTTGGTTTTGCTCATAGTCGGTTTGGCGTTTCTACTCAGCTTCATCTCTTCTCTAAACTTCAGCAAGACGGGTTTTGAAGGTTTTATAGGTGCTGGACCTTTTGAAAAGCAGGCTGGGGAAGGAAATCAGAAGTGGGATGAGATAAGAAAGCTCCCCGCCACGTTCACAAAATCGAACATGTGCAATCTTAAGAACTTCAGCAACCCTCCACAGCTTCCGATCTACTTCGTAGAAGGACTTAACGCATACACTAACCATATGAGGCTGTATACGGCCTCAACATATGCCAACGGGGTTTGGATCGAAGACAACGTCAGCTACACCGACAGGCCAGAGCTCTCTTTGTCTCCGCATGTAACCAGATACAAGGTAACACCAATCGTTCCCTTCAAAGTTCACATTCCCGTTTCTAAAGATACGTGCTACGTTTCAATAAATGCTAAGTTCAACATGAGCACTGGAATGTTCCTAATTACATCGTGTGACGAGCCATACTTTGCCGTTTCAACAGCCTACAAGCTAAACGCGACGAAAGTTGCGAAGGAGGGGTTTGCGAAGATAGAGATGAAACCGAACGAATACAATGCCATAAGACAGCTCGCCTTGGAGGTGACGAAGAACGCTAAGAACGACTACGAGAAGGCTCTGCTTATTCAGGAATTTCTTAAGAAGCACTACAGATACGACCCAACATACACGATTCCCGCCAATGAGGATCCGATTTACTGGTTTCTATTTAGGGAGAAGAGGGGCATCTGCAAGCACTTTGCTTCAGCTTTCGTCATAATGTGTAACTCCATCGGAATTCCGGCGAGGCTTGTAGTCGGATATCTCGCCGAACCGATACCGCAAAATCAGACGGTCTTCGCATCTCAGGCTCACGCTTGGGCGGAGGTGAAGTTTGAGGAGGGATGGATGGAGTTCGATCCGACCCCTTCGCCCGTAAGAGTTCCTACGATCACCGAAATCACGAAGGTAAAGGATGTCGTTGAGAAGGGTCAGAACTTCACCGTCGAAGGCTACGTTAAGACGAAAGACGGGAAGCCGATCGACGGATACGTCGAGATTTATTTGAAGAAGAGGAAGGAGGATGAGAAAGGAATACTGCTGAAGTTGGCGCCGTTTAAAAACGGACACTTCAAAGTGAACGTCACAGCTCCCGATTTGGTTGGAGAATATCATGTTTTAGCTCACTACGTCGGTAGCTTGGCCTATCTTCCATCTTGGAGCGACCCGATAATAAAGATCTACAGTCCCCCTCACTTCGACGTCAAAATTCCAGACAAGGTTTCGACGAATTTGACGATAAGGGGTAGGCTTTTGGATTACAATGGGACGGGAATTGCCAATGCGAGGGTGATAGTTAAGGTCGATGGCGTAGTTTACGATGAGACGAAGACAGATGTTAAAGGTTACTTCTTGGCGTTCGTTCGGCTTTCTAAAGGTGAGCACGAAATAGAGCTGTTCTACCCCGGCTCGAAGTTCATACTGCCGATGAGTTACAAGAAGAAGGTCGAAGCCGGAGACATCGATGTTATACTTTCGAACGCAACGGTTTGGGCTGGAAAAGAAAACCAAATCGTTGCGGCTATACTCTTCAACGGAAAGCCGATCAAAAACGAAAGCGTTCGAATATTATGGCAGGGAGGAGAAATCTTTGCTAAGACGGATGGAAGAGGCATCCTTAGGTTTAAGGTGAAACCCGAGAACGTAGGAATGATTCCGGTCGAATTCGACGTGTTCGGATACAACAAGATCGTCATGCTGAAGTCGATTTCAGGAGTTAAGATCTCGGCAAGCTACGAGAGCGGCATCCTTAATGTAAACGTGAAGGACGAAGTTGGAAATACGCTCGACGGAAGGATAATAATAAATGGAAAGAGCTACAGACTTGAGAACGGAGTTGCGAGGATCAACACATCCGGCTCGAAGTTCGAGATCTACTATCCCGGTGACGAATTCCATCCTCCGGCAAAACTCGTTTACGAAGTTCATTTTCCCTTCTGGCTTCTCTTAATTCCGATATGCTTGGTTATCGGTCTCTACTACTTTAAATCAATACGGGGAAGTCTAAGGATAGTCGTCGAAACCGAAATTGAAAATCTTCCGCTGATCTGGAAGGTTGGAGAGGAGATAAGGTTCAGAGTGGAGAGCAAGGACAGCTACAGGGTTTTCGTTGATGGAAAGCCGTTCGAAGGTAATTCGGTTAGATTCGATGAGGAAGGTGAACACATCATAAGGGTTGAGAGGATGAAGGACGGAAAGGTGAAGGAGGTCAGAATAAGGATCGTAGATGATTACGGGAAGGCGATAGCTGAGATCTTCAAGAATCTCGTGGCAAGGGTTGAGAAGATGAAGAAGATCGATCTGAAGGATGCGACGCCGAGAGAGGTAATAGGAATGCTAAAGCCATGCAGGGCGGATCTCTTGCTTAGGCTGTTCGAGCTATACAAGTATGGAAACCGGAGGGGATTCAGTCGATCTGACTTTATCGAAGCTTTTAAGGATTATCGGGAGGTGTTGTCGTGCGCAAAATAGGTGGGATAATTCTTGCAACGATCTTGATTCTCGTAACGTTGGCTGGGAGTAGCTTTTACACTTTGAAGGGGATAGAGTTCCTCATAGCCATGTATATCCTCTACATAGCTTACGAGGTAATGGGGTTTCACAGTCTGATCTCAGCATTCAGACCCTTTGTAGTTGCTATTTCTGTTTACTTGGCTTTAAGGGTCGTTTCGATAAACTTACCGGATGTTGGATTGTATATTAAACCGGTCGAACCTCACATACTTCCTTTTCTGCTTTCGCTCGCTTTGGTTAAATTCGAGTTACCGATAAGATTTCAGCCTGTCATAACCACGACGGGACTTTTGCTTTCGGCCTTCTTTGGGTATCAGCTGATATCGATGCTTCCCTTTAAACAGGCCGGGAAGATAGGGATAATATTCGCAATTCTGCTCGTTCTGCTTGCGGTAACCACTTTACTGCCTTCGATTCATGAAAGATTTGAGTTTCTAAGGCACATCAGATCTTTCGTAATAACGACGACACTGATAGTTTCGGTTTACTTCACACTCGTTCGTCCTTTACTCTTTGATCGACCGGGTTTGATCAACTTCATCGACTGGCTCATAGTTGTGGGAGTGTTTTTCAGAGCCAGTTCGATCCTCAGGAGGAGCATGGTCGTCGATGAGAGTGAGCTCGTAAAGATCCACGAGTTCAAGGTTAGCCTCAAGAAGGAGGAGATAATCGAGAGCGTCGAGAAGGCCAAGAAGGAGTTCATAGAGAATGGACTAAAATCCCCATTGATTGCCGTGATCTCTCAAGTTCTTATCTCAGCTGGATGGAGGCTTGACGATGTGGCGAGAGTGATCTCCTTCATAGTTTCACATGAGGATGAGAAGATACCGAAGCTTGCGTTCGGCTGGGAGAGAAAGTTTATAGAGAATAGAAATAAAAAGAGAAGAGAAGAAGTTATAAAAAGTTTGGAAAATTATTTGAAGAAGGAGGGTGTCGAGTTTGGATCTTGAAACGTTTAGAGGGAAGTGTGATGAGATAGTTTCTGCAATCTGCGAAGTTTACGTCGGGGAGAGGGATCTAATAGAGAAGATGCTTGCATCCTGCCTCTGCAACGGAAACGTCCTCTTTGAGGACTACCCCGGATTGGGTAAAACGCTCCTTGCTAAGGCCTTCGCGAAGGTCATAGGGGCGGAATACAAGCGAATTCAGTTCACACCAGATTTGCTGCCAGCAGATATAATCGGAACTAAGGTTTGGAGAGGCGATCACTTCGAGCTCGTCAAGGGGCCAATCTTCACACACATTCTGTTGGCCGATGAGATAAACAGAAGTCCACCGAAGACTCAAGCGGCTCTGCTTGAGGCTATGGAGGAGCGTCAAGTTACGATCGAAGGTGAGACTTTCAAGCTCGAGGAGCCGTTCTTCGTCATAGCAACTCAAAACCCGATAGAGCAGGAGGGGACTTATCCGTTGCCGGAAGCTCAGATGGATCGATTTCTAATCAGGATGAGTCCCGGATATCCGAAGGATGTCGAGGACGAGATGGAGATATTGAGGAGGAGGATAGCTTGGATGAAGGACGATCCTACAGATGACATCCGTCCAGTCGTAAGCCTGAAAGAATTTAGAGAGATGCAGATGGTCGTGGAAAGGATATACGTCGATGAGAGCATTCTGAGGTATATAGCGGAGCTTGTGAGGGCTACGAGGAGACACGAGATGGTGGAGATAGGTTCGAGTCCGAGAGGAGGACTAGCCTTGCTAAAGCTGTCGAGAGCTCTGGCGTGCATGGATGGGAGGGACTTCGTAATTCCTGACGATGTTAAGAGGGTCGCGAAGGAGGCGTTGGCCCATAGGATCATACTTGATGTGGAGTATGCGATCGAAGGAATGAGGGCCGAGAAGGTCGTTGAGGATGTGCTTAAGGAGGTAGAGGTGCCCAAGAGAGTAGAGGCTAAACCTTAAAAGCGAGCACACCAACATAGATCCATGTTTATCAGGGACTACATCACGGGTCTAGCCTTATGGGATACGCCTAAGGAGAGGGTCAGGCAGAATGTAGAGAAATTTTTGGTTGAAGAGAAGGGATATTCTCCTAATGAGATTACCGTCGATTACGAATTCGACGTTCACATTCCAGAGGGAGTTGCGAAGGCTACGGCGGATCTACTCATCAGGATAGACGGGAAGAACGCTATCGTGATAATGTGCGCTCCACCTTCCTCGCTAATTCCGTATGAAAGGTTGGCTTTGGCCTGTGCGAGGGTTTTGAACGCTCCGATTGCGATAGCGACGGACTGGGACGATACCACAGTCATGGATTCATACACCGGAGAAACGATCGGGAAAGGAAGAGAGAGCATTCCTTCAAGGAAAAACATCGAACTCGAATGGAAGGATGTTCCAGAGGACAAGCTTGAGAAGGCCAAGAGAATTCTGATAACGTATTTGGAGATACTTCACTGCAAGGGTTGCAGAATAGAAAGGCAACAATCTTAAAATTCGAAGATCGAGTATGGAGCATGGCGAAGAGGGTGGTCGTAAATCGATACAGATGCGCTTACTGCGGTGCTTGCGTTGCGGTGTGCAAATTCAACGCAAATGAACTCGTTGAGACTTTTCTGGTGATCGATGAGGAGAAGTGCAACGGTTGCGGGATCTGTGTTAAGGTTTGTCCGATGAACGCATTAGAGGTGGTTTCATGAACTACGATGTCGTGGTAATAGGAGCTGGGCCGGGTGGAAGCTTAGCAGCTAAAACTTGTGCGGAAAGGGGTTTGAGCGTTTTGCTCGTGGAAAAGAGGCAGGAAATCGGCGCTCCGGTTAGATGCGCTGAAGGTATAGGTAAAAAAGATCTGCAGAAATTCGTCGAAGTGGATAAGAAGTTCATAGCCGCTGAAGTCGTCGGAGCTAAAATATACGCTCCTGACGGAACGGAAATAACTCTCACAGAGGAGATGGCTGGAAACGAGGTAGGATACGTTTTGGAGAGGAAGATATTCGACAGACATCTTGCAAGGCTTGCAGCAAAAGCTGGAGCGGACGTGATCGTAAAAACCACCGCAATTGGAATGGAGAGAACAAAAGATAGTGTAAAGGTAAAGCTCAGAAGGATGGGTGAAGAGTTCGAGGTGGGGTGCAAGATAGTGATCGGAGCCGACGGCGTTGAAAGCAGAGTGGGCAAGTGGGCCGGAATAGACACGACTCTGAAGCTTAATGAAATCGAGAGTTGCGTTCAGTATCTTATGACGGGCATAGACTTCGATCCTGAATACTGCCATTTCTGGTTTGGAAGTAATATAGCTCCCGGTGGCTACGTTTGGTTGTTTCCGAAGGGCAACAACTCCGCAAACGTCGGAATAGGCGTTATGCCATCTCTTGCAAAAAGATCTCCGAAAGAATATTTAGACGAGTTCGTTGAGAGGAACTACTCGAACGGTAAGATCGTGGAGGTAGTGGCTGGAGCGGTGCCAGTCAAGGGAGAAATAGAGACCGCAGTGGCTGACAATGTTATGCTCGTGGGAGACGCTGCAAGGCATGCGGATCCGATCACTGGGGGAGGAATTGCCAACGCAATGAAGGCTGGCTACTACGCCGGAATCGTTGCGGCTGAGGCCATCCAGAAGGGAGATTGCTCAGCAAAGACACTTAGGAGGTATGACGAGCTCTGGAAGAACGACTTTGGGAAGGATTTAGCCAGAAAGAGAAAGCTACAGCAGAAGCTTATCAAAATGGACGACGAAACGCTCAACAAGATAATGCATACCTTAGCTAACTGCAAGCTTGAGGAGATAAGTGTCAAGGCGATGATAAAGGAGTTGATAAAGAGGCATCCCAAACTGCTCTGGGATCTCAAGGATCTTTTCCTCTGATTATTGAATGACGCTCTCTACTCCAAGTTTTTTGTAGATCTTTAGACCTTTTTCAATTATATCGACTGTAACGTTTCTCTCCTCTGGGTTCTTGATTATCGAGATGTTCGTTGCTTCATCTATTATCTCCTTTATCTCCTCTACTATATCCTCTGGATTCGGGATTCCTCTGGTTTTTTCAGCCCTCTTTAGGATTTCTTCGGATTGTTTCATCAGCCTCTCGCTCTCCTTAAGTAGGAGATCAGCATCCTCACCTTTCATCGTTTTTTCGTTTGCAATCTTCAGCAATCCGTTCGTTAGGCTCAGAGTAAGCTTGTAGGCATCGGCTGGGGCAATATCCTTCAATATTTCTATAGCAAGTTCGTCCTGCTTGATGGTTAGCATTTTGGCCAACTCAGCGTCATCACCCTTAACCACCTTGGATAGCTCGTCAAGTTCTTTGAGATTGATGAGCGATTCGTTGACTATCAGCTCTGCTATTTTCGGCGCATCCTTGGGCTTTGCCGATTTTATAAGCTCAACAGCATTCTGCAGGTAGCTGTTATAATCCTTTAGGAGTTCGCCAACGTATTCGTTCTTTCCCTCTTCGGCCATCTTCTCCGCTTCGGCTATTCTAAGTTTGGCATACTTGAGCATCTTCTCAGCCTTAGAAACTTCATCAAATGTAAATAGTAGATCCAAGTTTTCTAAAAGCCTTTTTATCGGATAGAGTGGAGAATCGGGGGTAATTCCCACATCTAAGGCTAAAGCGGGTTGGATGAGCATTACGAGGACGAGTAAGGAAGCAATAAACATTATTCTCATAGTAATGATTATTAATCTGAAAAGTATTTAAGACTTTTGCTATCATTAATGTGTTTTTATAATTTAAACAGATTAAAGCTTTTCCTACACCTCATAGGAATATACTTAGATTATTTGACGGGCTAAAACTCTCTTCGATCATAGTTTTCTTGGCGCTCTCGTTTAGCGTCAACAGGTTCGATTCAATGGAGGCTTAATGTTTTTATGCATCCCGCACAACGAAGGGCAATGACCGTTGGAATTGACATCGGAGGAACGAACACAGATGGGGCGATAGTGGCCGAGGAAATTTTGACATTCAAGGTTCCGAACGAGTTGGGAATTGGGGAGATACTCAGGAGAATAAGCGAGAAAACCGATCTCAAGAAGGAGAAGTTAATCGTTAGCACATCTCTCCCTCTCAATCTACTTATAAGCAGGTTTGATGAGTTTCCCACACTCACGCTCCTATTTCCCGGGCCGGGATTGAATTACGAGAGCTATGGATTCGTCTTGAGTGGAGCCGTGAATCATCGTGGTGATGTCGTCGAGGACATCGATGAGAAAGAAATCAGAGAGATCCTCGAGCGAAATCGGGGCAAGTATAAGAATGTCGCGATAGCTTCGAAGTTCTCAATAAGAAATCCGTTACTTGAGCTCAAAGCGGCGAAAATCGTCGCGGATTACTATGGATACGAGGACATGGCTCTGAGCTTCCACATTTCCGAGCTGAACTACCCTCTCAGGATAAACACCACCATCCTCAACGCGAAGATAAAGAGAATCGTTTGCGAACTGACAAAGCTGATAAAAAGTTTTTCCAACGAGTTCTTCTACTATAAGGGTGACGGCGGGATAATTCCATACGAGATAGCTCTGGACAACCCATCGGAGCTATACAACTCGAGCCCGGCTTCGGTTGCGATTGGAGCATACTATCTAACGAAGGAGAGAGAGGCGCTCGTTGTGGATATAGGAGGAACGACCACTGACTTCGTCCAGCTTGAGAACGGAAGGCCGAAGATAGTCGAAAAGGTGGATATAGCTGGAATGAAAACTCTCATCAGGTGTGTGGAGTCGTTTTCGATTCCGTTTGGTGGAGATTCGGTAGTTGAGAACGGAAAGCTAAAGCATAAGAGGTTGGACAAGCCGATAGCCTTTGGCGGAAAATACTTCACGCTCACAGATGCTCTGAACTGCGTAGGTTTTGAGATTGGAGATTACAGAGCATCGAGGGAGAAGGGGAGAGAGATCTTTGGGAACGAGAGGGATGCCGAAAGCGTCGTCGAAGATTACGTGACGATGGTTGCCGAGAGTGTTAAGGCTACCGACTGTAATAAGATAATCGGAACGGGCTACTTGGCAAGATTTCTGACTCCGATGATCGCGAAGAGGGCTGGTGTGAGCTATGTAGTTCCGGAGCACAGCGAGGCGGTGAACGCTATTGGCGTTGCGGTTTCGAAGATCTGTCTGACTCTCTACGCTAGATTCGATACCGAAAGGGGTGTTGCGGTTTTCAACGGCGATGTCGAAAAGTTCGATGGAAAGTTTCCCGAGGATGAAGAATTCGTCGAGCTTGCGAAGGAGAGGGTTAGGAGCGAAGCCAAGAGGTTTGGGGCGAGTGAAGAGGATGTTGAGGATGTAAGGGTTTTATACTTCAACAGCTTCACCGTGGTGAGAGGTGGAGTGAAGAGGGGCAAGATAGCCGATGTGATAGTTCAGATAGAACCGGGGATAAGTAGCGAGTTCCTAACGTAACCTATTTTTAAACTTGTGCGAAAGCTTAGACATGCAAATCGATCTCACGAAAAAGCCGTTTATAATCTTCTGGGAGCTCACGAGGGCATGCTTATTGGCTTGTAAGCATTGTAGAGCTAAAGCCCAAACCAAACCCCATCCAGACGAGCTCACGACTGAGGAAGCTTTCAAGGTTGTCGATCAGATAGTCGAGTTTGGTGAGCCGTATCCTTTGGTAATCATAACGGGCGGAGACCCGCTGATGAGGAAGGATCTCTTCGAAATCTTAGATTACGCGGTTTCGAAGGGATTGAGAGTTGCGATAGCGTTCAGCGGAACGAAGCTCGCGACGAAGGAGAAGATAGAGAAGATGAAGGAGATAGGCGTTGCGAGGATCGCGATAAGCTTGGACGGAAGCAACTCCGAAATACACGATCACTTCAGGGGGAGAACAGGAACGTTTGAGACGAGCCTTCGGATTTTGAGGGATGCTAAGGATGTTGGAATTTCGAGGCAGATCAATACGACTGTAACGACGTTCAACATCTTCGATCTGCCGAACATTATGAGGATCTGTTTGGAGAACGAAGTTGCGTTGTGGGATGTTTTCTTCGTTGTTCCCACTGGAAGGGCTAAGGTGGACATAATGCCATCCGCCCAAGAGTTCGAAGACATCCTATGCTGGCTTTACGACGTGAGCAAGGAGACACCTCTGAACGTTAAGAGCTCCGCTGCATGCCATCTCAGGAGAATAGAATACATGAGAGATCATGGTATCTACGATCTACCGCTCGGGGAGACGTATTATAAGCTCAAAGAGATGCTCGAAGAGATAAGGAGAGAGATGGGACTCGAAGGGTATAAGAAGGACAAGAAGATAGTCGCTGGCGCTCACGGAAGGAGCTTGGCGGACGGAATAAGAAGGATGACTGGAATAACAGATGGAAGAGGAATGTTTTTCATAAGTCACATCGGAGATGTCTATCCGAGTGGATTTCTGCCTTTGGTTACTGGAAACGTTAGAGAGACCACGTTGAAAGAGATCTATATGAACTCGCCGATCTTTAAAGATCTGAAAGATCCGAACAAGCTTAAGGGCAAGTGCGGGAAGTGCGAATACAGATTCATATGCGGAGGAAGTAGAGCGAGGGCCTACGCGATGACTGGCGATTACCTCGCCCCAGAGCCGAGATGCATCTACGTGCCGAAGGCTTTAAGGGAAAATACTTAATAGTAAACATATGAACATTGTTAAATCCGTTGATTCGATAATAAAAAATTTTAAGATGTTTTTCAATGAAAAAAGAGATCTATTTTTCAGTCCTATTTGTTTTAGAAGCACAAACAGTCAGTGTAGCAAAAGTGTTCACAGCCTTCTTCTATTTACTAATAAAAGCGGGAGAATCAGCGGGATATATGTCGATACCTGAAGTAAAAATATATTATAATAAAAAATTTAACCCAAATGAAAAATTTAGAGATTTACTAAATAAACTTAACAAGGATTTTGACAGCATAAAAATAAATAAACGAAAAAGATCATTTAAAAGAGTAGATATAGCATTTGCTCCAAAAAACACCGATAAATTAAAGTTTGTTGGATTTGGTGAGATATACACGATAGATGGAGCGTTTCAATGTTTAAAAACTTGTGAAGTATGGAAAGCCCTTATAGAATACTACAAGAAAAAGAATAAAACGATGATTTTTGGATTTCAGCCTATGATTTGCTACTTCATTTAGTAGAAAACAATACCGATATAAAGTTTGTAATATTTGTCGTCGTTCTTCCAAAGAAGGGCAAAATTGTATGGAAATCAAATTTGGAAAAGATTGATAGTCTTCAAGAGATCGAGACTTTATTAAAGAACGGAGATTACTATCAAGCGTTTATAGGATGTTGGAAGAAGTTGAAATCAGAAATAGACGAAAGGAACATAGATTGCCGATTGCTCGTAATAACCGAGCAATATAGAAAGGAGTTTACAATAGAGGTATCTTAAGTCTGGGAGATTGTGTATGATCATTTGAGAACTCAAACTTCACAAGGTTTATATATGTTTGAGAGATTTAACTTCTCATGTCTTTGAGGATTCTTGCAGATATGAATCCATGGTGGAAATACGACGATTGGCAGAACAGAGATAAGAGTTTAGTTGAATACCGCTCCTTAAGGATAAGGTGGATTCCAAAGTGGATAGACGGAATTTCCCTCGAACCATTCAGCTTGAATTTTGTTCTGGGAATGAGGCAGGTTGGAAAGACTACCGGAATAAAGCTTCTCATAGAAAGACTTCTGAAGAAAATAGATGCTGAAAGAGTCGTTTACATTGATTGTGATGCTTTTCCAGATTTCGTGAGTTTAAGGAACTCCTTGACGGAATACCTCGACGCCGTGAGTGGTGAAAAGTTCGTGTTTTTGGATGAGGTTACGAGCGTTAGGGAGTGGTGGAAAGCTGTTAAGTTTCTCATAGATACTGGAAAGCTCAAGGATTGCGTCGTAACTGTGACCGGTTCGAGTTCGCTGAAGGTGAGAAGAGACTTGGAGCTGTTTCCCGGCAGAATCGGAAAGGGAACTAAGGTTGATGTCATGCCCTTAAACTTCAAGGAGTTCATCGAAGTCTTTGGTGTTAAAAACTACAAGCTCGAATACGATAGAGTTATCGGTCTCTTTAGGAGATATTTGGAGATAGGCGGTTTTCCTTTAACTATAAATGGCTTTTCCTCCGTCCACATACTGAACGCGATAGTGAGTGAGATCGTCAGGTTCGGCAAGAGCTTGGAAGTAACAAGGGAAACTTTGGCCTCTCTGATTTCGAAAATACCATCTGCGTTGAGCTTTAGAGCCATAGCGAACGGAACTTCCGGATATTCATATAAGACCGTTCAGGAGTATTTGGAGTTCTTCAGAGACCTATACGTCATTGAGTTTGCGTATCTTAGGGAGGGGAACAGGGTGCTTTATAGGAAGGAAAGGAAGGTCTTTTTCAGGGATCCTCTCCTACTTAATGTCCTTGCGGATTGGTGCAATGTCGAATACCTACGTTCTGCTTTAATCGAGAATGTCGTTCAGGAGCATCTCTTCAGGAAATTTGGCGAGATCTACTACTATCGAAACGGCTACGAGATAGACTGCATCGCGGATGGGCTGAAGGTGGAAGTGAAAACGGGTAAGCCTCATAGAAGATACCCAAAGGATGTGATCGTGCTCGAAGAGGAGGAGATCCCCCGATTCTTGATAGAGTTATTCGATGATCGAGCATGAAGAGGGAGCTTGCAATTATCTTAGAAAAACTGCAAGGATTCAGAAACCCTAAGATAGAACTTGAACAATACGTAACTCCACCATCGCTCGCATCTGAAATAGTGGTCACCGCAAAGCTGATGGACGATCTTGAGCTTGTGGTAGATTTGGGATGTGGAACCGGAATTCTTGCCATAGCATCAGCTCTGCTCGGAGCTAAAGCAGTAGGATTCGACATCGATGCTGAAGCTTTGAAGATCGCGAGGAGGAACGCTAAAGCCGTGGGAGTTCATGTGGACTTCGTTCTGAGCAGGGTCGAAGATGTGGCTGTGAGGAGAAGATGCACCGTGATAATGAACCCGCCGTTCGGAATTCAGAGGAAGCATGCGGATAGACCATTCCTCTTTAAAGCTATGGAGATAGCGGATGTCATCTACACGATCCACTCCGCCGGAAGCGAGAGATTTATAAGGAGGGTTTGCGCGGAAAACGGTTTCGAGATCACACATCTTTGGAGATACAAAATACCGCTCAAGAGAACTTACGCCTTCCACGAAAAAGAATTTAAATGGATCGCCGTAGAAGTCTATAGACTGAGGAGGATATAATGTTCGTTTTGCCCGGAGATAGAATAGGCTGTGTTGAGGAGTTTGAATTTGGAGAAGGTGTTTACGAGGAAAATGGCGAACTTTACGCGAGCGTAGCTGGTAAGGTTGTTTTTGAGGGAAGGAGGGTTAGAATCGAGCCGATAAACAGAATTCCAAAGCTTAAAAGCGGGGATGTAATCGTTGGAAAGGTCGTAGATGTGAGGGGTTCTATAGCGTTGGTGAAGCTTGAGAGAAAGATTGGACACGACAGGGTGCTGACGAAGAGCTCGATAGGTGTTCTGCACGTTTCAAATGTGAGAGATGAATTTTTGAAGGATCTGGAGTCCGCATTCCGATTTGGAGATATAGTCAAGGCGAGAATACTTGATGAGAATTTGAGGCTTTCGACGAAAGGCAAGGATTTGGGAGTAATAAAGTCGAAGTGCAGATTCTGTGGGGAGGAGCTAGTTTTGGATGGAGATAAGCTTAAATGCCCGAAGTGTGGGAATGTTGAGAGCAGGAAGATTTCATCCGATTACGGAAAGGGGGTGCTGTGATGGAGGTTAAAGTTCTTGAAATGGGTGAGAATTATGTTAAGTTGCTCGTGAAGGGAGAAGATCATACGTATCTGAACCTGCTTCAGTATTACCTTTTGCAGGATGAGAGCGTCGTGATGGCCAAATACCATATTCCCCATCCTCTAACTGGAGAGCCTGAGCTCTTCGTTCGAACCGACGGTAGTAAAAGTCCACTTGAGGCGATAAGGGACGCAAATAAGAAGATAATTGAAGCATGCGAGGAACTGCTATCGCAGATCTGAGCTGGGAAGATCTGCTCGATACGATGGAGAGAGAGGCAAGGAAGAGAGGTGCACCGGTTTACTCTTTTAAAGGTGAGAGGAACCCGTTCCAGATTTTGGTTTCAGCCATTCTAAGCACGAGAACGAGGGATGAGCAGACAATTAAGGTGAGCGAGAGACTGTTCAAGATGGTGAAGAGGCCTGAAGACATTCTCAAGCTGAGTGAGGACGAGCTGGATGAATTGATCCGAGAAGTTGGATTTCACAGAGTTAAAGCCAAGAACCTAAGAAGACTTGCGGATATTCTCGTGAGAGAGTATGGCTCAAGGGTTCCCGACAGGCTTGAAGATCTCCTGAAACTGCCCGGAGTTGGAAGGAAGGTCGCTAACATCGTGCTGGCGAACGCCTTCGGAAAGCCGGCGATAGCTGTGGATACTCATGTCCACAGGATTGCAAATCGGATGGGCATAGTTAGGACGAAGAGGCCGGAGGAGACGGAGAAGGAGCTAATGAAGATCGTTCCAAAAGAGCTCTGGCATAGGGTTAACAAACCCTTTGTTGGCTTTGGACAGACAGTCTGCAAGCCTACGAAACCACTCTGCGGAGAGTGCCCGTTTAAAGATGTTTGTCCAAAATTAAATAATATTAGCGCAATTAATCATTCGAAAACTTCTCTTTAAGACTTTCGACCTTGCTCGTCACTCTGTCCTCGTCCATCGTAAGGACGATCCCATCCTCGACTATCAGCTCTCCGTCCACTATCACGTGGCTCACCTCACACCCGTAGCTCGCATAGACGATGCTGTGGAGAGGATCGTAAACTGGACAGTAGTTAAACTTCCTTTCAAGCAGAACTATGTCCGCGAGCTTTCCCTGCTTAAGCTCACCTCCGTCAATCTTGTAAGCCTTGTATCCATTTTTGGTCGCCATTTCGAGCACATCCTTCGCATGCAGAGCGTCTGCCCTGCCGGTGGCTACCTTCTGCAAGAGCGATGTGAGCTTTATCTCCTCAAACAGATTGTAGGTATTGTTAGACGCAGCTCCATCCGTTCCCAAGCAGACGTTTATCCCCAATCGAACCATGTCAACAATCCTCGCAATGCCAGATGCCAATTTTAGATTGCTAACTGGACAGTGAGCGACGCTAACTTTTTTCTTTTTCAATATCTCAAGCTCTTCATCGTCCAACCAAATTCCGTGGGCGATTATTGTGTTATCGTCCAGAAATCCGATCTCCTCAAGCAATCTTACCGGAGTTTTTCCATATGTTCTTCTTATCTCCTCAACCTCCTGCTTAGTTTCCGAAACGTGGATATGGACGAGAGTTTTGAGCTCGTTAGCCTTAAGCTTAACCTCCTTCAAGAATTCGGGAGTGCAAGTGTATGGAGCGTGCGGGCCATATATCGCTTTGATTCTCCCGTTGAACGCGTTGTCCCAGTTCTTGATGAACTCCGTCCCGATCTTGAGTTCCTTCTCAGCTTTCTCTTTGTCACCTCTATCAGCCATCCCGTAGCAGAGAACAGCCCTTATGCCCGTCTCTCCCACAGCCTTAGCGACCTCGTCCATGTGGATGTAGAGGTCTGAGAATGCAGTTGTGCCAGTTTTAAGCATCTCTAATATTCCGAGCATCGAGCCCCAGTAAACGTCCTTCGGAGTGAGCTTTCTCTCCGCCCTCCAGATCTTCTTCTCAAGCCAGTCCATCAGAGGCATGTCCTCCGCATAGCCCCTGAAGAGGGTCATGGCAAGATGTGTGTGAGCGTTGAACAAACCCGGCAAAACGAACTTTCCACTTGCGTCTATCTCAAGCTCTCCAGCAATTTCTTCCTTGCCGACGTAGGCGATTCTGTTTCCCTCAATTCCGATGTTGGCTTCGATGAATCTGCCATCGATGAAGCAGACGCCATCTTTTATCGCTACGTCAAACATCCTATGCCCGTGCTACGACACTTTAAAAAAGTTATTCGAATATCTCTTCTATCTCGTCGATCTCATCCCAAGTCGTGAATATCAGCAGTCTATCGCCCAATCTTATCTCAGTGTCACCTCTTGGAATTATACACTCATCACCTCTCAAAATTCCGCCGATTATCGACCTCTTGGGAAGCCGGATGTCTGCGATTCTCTTTCCCGAAAGTTCTCTGTTCTTCACCGTTACTTCTAAAACCGTCGCTTCGTGCCTTATGTCTGCAATAGTTCTTATATCGACGAGCTTCAGATACTTCATTACTTCGATGAAGGTAACCCTACGAGGCGACAAAGCGTAATCCACTCCAACTCTTTCGAACAGCTTAACATAGGAACCCTTTTCTACCTTTGCTATTGCCTTCTTTGCCCCCAGGCTCTTTGAAAGCAACGATATTAGCAAGTTCTTCTCGTCGCTTTCCGTCGTTGCAATGACCACATCGGCCTTTCCAGCGTCTTCTTCCATCAAAAAGTCCAAGTCTGTTGCATCACCGAAAACAACCTTTACGTGCCTCAGAATTTCCGAAAGTCGCTCGCAGACCTTCATGTCGGAATCTATGAGTTTGACGTTCAGCCTGCTGTTGTCCAAGATCCTCGCTATGTAACTCCCGATCGTTCCCCCACCAAATATGACGACATTCTTGACGAGGATACTTCCGAACATCTTCTTGACCTTAGCTATATCCTCAGACCTCCCGAAGATCGTCAGAACATCTCCAGCCTTTATGATCGTATCCCCTTTCGGAACTATCAGGTCACCATCTCTATATATCGCGGTGATTATCACGTTTCTTGGAAGATTTAGCTCGGATATTTTCTTTCCCACGATGGGCGATTCTTCGGAAACTACTATCTCGACCATGTCGGCCTTTCCACCGCTTAGGGAGATGAACTCTATGGCACCGGGGATCATTATAAGATTCGCTATCTCGTTCGCCAAAGCCAGCTGGGGGCAGATTATCAAATCGTATCCGATCGGATGATCCTTTACTATCGGCTTATCGACGTATTCCGGATTTCCAACTCTGACTATGATCTTCTTAGCTCCCAGCTTCCTTGCGGCTATTCCAGCTAAAAGATTCACCTCATCGCTTCCCGTAACTGCCAGAAACAGATCCGCTTTGTCCACGTTTGCCCTCTTTAGAACCTTAACGTTCGCCGCGTTTCCTTGAATCGCCTCCACATTTAGATTTTGGATGTTGTCAACCTTATCTTCGTTCTTTTCGATTACGAAGACGTTGTGGTTCTCGCACAGCACCTTTGCCAAGTTGTAGCCTACTTCTCCAGCCCCAGCGATCACTATGTGCATCGTCCCCGCTTTTAAAGCAACACTATTAAAGTTTTCTTTCCATGAGTCTCGCCAGAACTATGCTCAGCTCATACATAACAACGACCAGAGCCAAGATCACGATCTGACTTATTCCGGATATGTCGAGCGTCACGTTAGATGCAAAAACGAACACGATTATGTAGATCCAGATTCTTTTATCCCTCAACCATTTGGACGTTATGAGCCCTATCCTGACAGCTATAACCGCTAATACCGGAATCTGGAAAGCTAAACCGAACGCGAGGAGGATTTTAAACGCCAAGTATATCGTCCTCTTGGCCGAAAACAAAGGCTCAGCTCCCAAGTTGAACATCGTTGCGATTGTGAACAGTCTCGGAATGACAACAAAGTAAGCCAAGCCAACACCCACGAGAAATAGAACGTAAGAGAAAGGTAGAAACGTCTTTACGAATCTCCTCTCGTGCTCGTAAAGCCCGGGCTTTGCGAACTGATAGAGTTCGTAAACGATGTATGGGTAAGCCAATACAAGCGTTAAAACGAAAGAGAAGGTCAGCTGAACCATGAACCACTCAGTTGGAGTGAAAACGTAGATGTTCAATTCACTTGGAAGGAGCTCTCTCCAAAAATCTCTTATCAGCTCTCCGGCGAATCTGAACGTTATTCCGATTCCAGCTATCATGACAATACTTATCCGGATAACCCTTCTTCGTAGCTCTGCTAAGTGCTCCTCAAGCGGAAGCTCTCTGTCTTCTGGTGGCTCCACAATCGCAATTGATTTTGAGCATAATAATATTCCGACCACAAGACTTATATGTCACTTTGTCACTCAGACACAAATTGTCAAGGTGATAGAAGATGTGGATCGGAAAGAAGATAAGGATAGAGAGAATAATAAATAGGGATAGCGGAAATACGGTGATAATTCCGATGGATCACGGCGTTTCGATGGGTCCGATTCAGGGGCTTGAGGATATGCCGAAGATAATCAACGCCGTAGCTGAAGGTGGAGCAAATGCGGTAGTTCTGCATAAAGGCATAGTTCCGTTTGGGCATAGGGGATACGGTAAAGACATAGGCCTTATAGTCCATTTAAGCGGTTCTACCTCCTTGGCTCCAGATCCGAACGAGAAGGTTCTCGTGTGCACGGTTGAGGAGGCTATAAAATTAGGGGCTGATGCGGTCAGTATCCACATAAACATCGGATCGAAGACTGAAGCTGAACAGCTGAAAGCTCTGGGATGCATAAGCAGAATCTGCATGGAGTGGGGAATGCCTCTCTTGGCTATGATGTATCCGAGGGGTGATGGCATAAACCAGTTCGACGAAAAAGCTGTAGCTCTCGCTGCAAGGGTTGGAGCAGAATTGGGAGCCGACATCGTAAAGACGAACTTCACCGGCAGTGTCGAATCCTTTAAGAGGGTTACGAGGGGTTGTCCGGTGCCCGTAGTGGTGGCAGGCGGGCCGAAGATGAAGAGCGAGGCAGATCTGCTTAAGATGGTCGAGATGGCTATAGAAGGTGGTGCGAGAGGAGTTGCAATCGGCAGAAACGTCTTTCAGGCTGAGGATCCGACAAAAATGACGAAAGCCATAGCGATGATAGTCCACGAGAATGCAACAGCAGAGGAGGCTTTGGAGTTTCTAAAGAGTTAGGGCTAACCGAAATTGTGGAAAATGTGAAATAATCTCTCATTTTTTGCCTTTACATGAGAATCGCTATTCCATGCGAGGATGCGAGGGGTTTGGATTCCAACGTTTCGATGCACTTCGGAAGGGCAAGATACTTCGTTATAGCGGATGTTGTTAATGGAAGGGTTATAGATGTTAGGGTCGTTGAATTGCCGTTTGCCGAGCATGTTCCGGGTCAGATTCCTCGTTTTCTCCACTCCCTAGGCGTCGACACGGTCTTAGCTTACGGAGTTGGAGTAAGGGCAAGGATGTTCTTCGAGCAACTGGGAATACAGGTTATCACGGGAGCATACGGAAAGGTTAGGGATGTGCTGGAAGCTTTTCTGAAAGGAACGCTTGTTTTAGACTTGGACTGGGAGAAAAGGGAAGGATTTCACAGGCACGAACATGGACACTGCGATCACCATCTCTGGTGATCACACATCTAAATTCTTTACCTCCTTCGAATGTCTAATTATGAACTCTCTTCTGGCCTCTACATCCTCTCCCATCAGTATGCTGAATAGCTGTTCAGCCCTCAAGGCATCTTCAACCGTAACTTGTATCAGAATCCTTCGATTCGGATCCATCGTCGTCTCCCAAAGCTGTTCGGGGTTCATCTCTCCCAAACCCTTGAATCTCTGAACTTCAGCTCCATCGCCCAACCTCTCAAGCAACCTCTTAAGTTCCTTATCCGAATAAACGTAGTAAGTTTTCTTGCCCTTCTTAACCCTGTAGAGCGGTGGCTGGGCTATGTAGAGGTATCCGTGCTCTATGAGTGGTCGCATGTAGCGGTAGAAGAACGTCAGCAGTAGAGTTCTTATGTGCGCTCCATCCACATCCGCATCGGTCATGATGATAATTCTGCGATATCTAGCTTTGCTTATGTCGAAGTCCTTTCCAATTCCAGCGCCGATAGCTGAAGCTATAGCCTTAATCTCCTCATTCTTCAAAGCCCTGAGAAATCCAGCCTTCTCAACGTTTATTATCTTACCCCTTATAGGCAGAACAGCTTGAAATCTCCTGTCTCTCGCTTGCTTTGCTGAACCGCCTGCTGACTCACCTTCCACGATAAATAACTCTCTCTCCTCTGGATTCTTGGAAGAGCAATCCGCAAGCTTTCCCGGTAACGTAATTAAAAGTTCACTCCTTTTTCTTACGAGCTCTCTCGCCCTCTTCGCTGCCTCTCTGGCTTTCATAGCGATCAGACACTTCTCTATGATCTTGCTTGCTTCACTCGGATGCTCTTCAAGCCATCTGAGGACTTCCGAGTATGTGAGTGATTCTACTACGGTCTTGACCTCGCTGTTCGTGAGCTTAGTTTTGGTTTGTCCTTCAAACTGCGGTTCTGGAACCTTTACCGAGATAACAGCTGTTAGACCCTCTCTAACGTCGGTTCCGCTCAACGGCTTGAACTTCTTGATGTGTTTCTTCCCATATTCATTTATAGCCCTTGTCAATCCAGCTCTAAATCCTGCTACATGTGTTCCACCTTCGACGGTGTGGATGTTGTTCGCAAATGCAAAAAGAGTCTCGAATTCAGTATCTGTGAACTGCAGAGCAACTTCAACCATTATTCCGTTCTTCTCTCCAGAGAAGTAGATTATATCATGCAGAACAGGCTTGTTCTTGTTTAACAGAGCTACGAATCCCTTTATTCCATCTTCGGAGTAAAACTCTTCCTTCTTACCAGTCCTTTCGTCTATCAGCGTGATCCTGATACCTTTATTCAGAAAAGCCAACTCCCTAAGCCTTTGAGAAACGATCTCGTAGTTAAACTCCGTAACCTCGAATATCTCTGGATCGGGCTTGAATCTGATCTTGGTGCCGGTATCTTTAGCTTCCCCTACAACTTTGAGCGGAGTTACGGGATTTCCTCGCTCGTATCGCTGGTAGTAAACTTTACCGTTTCTCTTAACCCAAACTTCGAGCCACTCCGAAAGAGCGTTTACAACCGACAATCCTACCCCATGAAGGCCTCCAGAAACCTTGTAGGCTTTCTTGCTGAACTTACCTCCAGCGTGAAGTTTCGTCATTACGATCTCCAAAGCCGATTTCTTAAATACTGGGTGTTCCTCTACGGGTATTCCTCTTCCGTTGTCTTCAACGCTCGCAGAGCCGTCTTCGTGTAGAATCACGATTATTCGATTGCAGTAACCGGCCAAAGCCTCGTCTATACTGTTGTCTATTATCTCCCAAAGGAGATGATGGAGACCTCTAACTCCGACTCCGCCTATATACATTCCCGGTCTTCTTCGAACAGCTTCAAGATCGCCTAAGACCTCTATCTGCTCCGCTGTATACTGATCTTTCATCTTAATCAACTCTGCAGAACGGAATATAAACCTTCAGTATATTATCCTCTCCAGATCGTCTCCTCCGTAGAATAATTCTTGAATGCCGTCGTATATGTCGTCCATTCCGTAGCCTGTGATTGCAGAAACCGGAATTATAGGTCTAAAAAGTCCCAGCTCCCTTAGCATGTGAAAGAGTTCACCGCTTAGAACCTTCTCTGATTCTTTGAGTAGGTCATCGTATAACGCATCGGGATCGTTGCTCCATTCAATTATTTTCTTCAGCTCCTGTTCCTCAAGCAGATCCGATTTCGCAAGCACTGGAATCTGCGGAATGTTCAGCCTGAAGATTGCTGAGGAGCACATGAAGAGCAGAGATAGAAAACCGGAGGGTGTTTTTGAGACTACTGGATCGAATAGATAAACCATAACGCTGTTCTCCTTGCCAAGCATCTTCAGTAGAATCTCACTGCTACTTCTGAGCGTGAATAACTCCATCTGCCCGGGAGTGTCGATAATTACGTAAGGTGCGTCTTCGTATTCTATCTCGTCCTTTAGGTCTTTGGCTATCGTGCTGATCAAGTCTGCTCCGATGATCTGAGCTCCGTTCGGTCCTACTCCGTATTTCTCCATTATGTCGGCAAGGGTGAACCACTCTCTAACGTCTATATCTGGGTTGTAGGGAAGGTTATCTGCACCGGGATCCAGATTGACCGTGATGTTGTCCAACTTCTTGAAATCGAGCCATTCCGAAAACGCTTTTGTGAGATAGGTCTTTCCGGATCCGGCTGTTCCGACCATATATATGAACACCTGATGCATAATTGGGAGGATTTAATATCGGCTAATTAAGATTTAGGGCCAAAGTTTAGCTCTTCATCCTGCACGTAGTTCTTCCCAAGCTTCAGCGCTATTTCGGCCTTCATCAGTTCTCTGCCTAAGTATCCAGCATGATCCAAGCGGGAAACGAGATCGAGCTCGATAATCGTATCTAAAATTTCTTTGGCTGTTCTTCCGACTATCGTCACATTTTCGTGCTCGCAGACTATCCTGTCATTCCATACCCAGATTCTGAAGTCACCTTTCGGATCTCTGACGAACTCCCCGTTGGCTTTAGCTTCTATGATCTTGCCAGAAGGTTTTCTTGACGAACCAGCAGTTTTCTCTTTTAGAACGAGCAGATTTAAACCTAAATCTTTTGGTGAGGTTTTTTTGAGCTTAGAAGCCTTTGCCATGTAGCTCGCAATTCTAAGCTCTCTAATGCATCCTCTCGTCTTGACGCTTGCTTCTGTGGTGAATAAAAGTTCTATTCCAATTTCTTCAGCTATGCAAGCCATTATAGCGTTTATTCCGACTGAATCTGCATCTATCAGTTCGGTCACGTTTCCCACTCCAAATAACAGCGGTGTCTCTGGATCGAGCTTTCTGTAGTTGGCATATCTCATGATGGAGCTCGCAATGCCCAAGGGTGGGTCGAGGATAGGATCGGCAATAACCTTCTCAGTTCTTCGCTTTAGAGAATCCACCAATTTCTTGAGTTTGCTTATGTCTCTCTCTACAGCAACAACGGCGATATCGCTACAAAGCAGTTCCGAGCATTCGATGTTTGAGTATGAAACACTCATCACCATGTCGATACCGTGCTCGATACCGATCTCTATGGCTCTTCTATCGAACGTGTCTATGCTCAAGGCTTTGCAATGATCTCTCGCAACCTTTACTATCCTTCTAACATCCTGAACGTCGAACTCCAGCGGGATTCCCAAATCTATTACGTCCGCTCCGCTTTCGTAGTAGTATTCTATCTTTTCGATGAGCTCGTCGTTGCTGAGTTTTGTGGCATCCACTATCTCCGCAACGATCTTTGCCCTTCCTCCGATTTCAACTTCACCAATCCTGAACTTGCAATCGCTTTGAGATTCAACGAGTCTGATCGTCTCTTCAGTCTTTATAGCTCCTAGGAGTCTACATGCCGGAATTTCGTGAGACAGCTCGATCTTATCTAAATTTTTCAAAACCAAAGGCAGATCGGAGATGTGGATCGAGCCCAACCGTATCTTAACACCTTTCTCATCTTCGAGCGATTTCCAATCGCCCTTAGCGAGTCCGGGAACCAAAACAAGATCGTAATTACTTAAGTCGAGATCACGAAGGTGAGAAGGAGTTATGAATGCGGCAACATCAACGTCTACGACGTGAACGTCAAATTTGAACCTCTGAGCAAGAGCCTTTACCTCATTTTCTGCGAGTTTGCCTGTCACAACCAATATTTTCATGGTTGATGATGAAATATTCCGATTTTAATTGATTTTTGCTTGTGTTTTAATTGATTTTAGTATTTTAATATAACAAATAAAATTATTAGGTGGTGTTGCAATACTGTTGATGGAATATTTAAATCACGCAATGTGGAGTCACGACCAATTATTAAAACTAAAATAATCAATAAATTTAAATAAAATAAAGATTAGAGAAAAACCAATCATTTACCTTCTATAAACTTCGCTAAGATCCAAATTGATCCTTTCACTGATCAAATCTACGATTTCACCTAAAACCGCAAGAAGTCTGTTATAAGCTTCAAGGAAGTTGACAACACTCTCCCTAGCGTTCAACTTCGACTGTATCTCGGTTAGCTCGTTTAGAAGTTCCTGATCGAATTCTCCAGAAAGCTGTTTTGTAACAAAATCCTGCTGTTTCTGCTGGAATTCGACAAGCAACTCCTGCGCAACTTCATCTTCTTTCAACTTCTGCTCCATCTCGACGAATTCCTTATACTCCTCCAACTGCAAGATCGCATCTGCCAGAGCCAATGCTTTTTCCCTAACAACATCCACTACCATTTTCATTCCACCTAAACACCTTTCTCACGATTTTGCACTACTCATATATCAACTTTTCCATTTTCTATTTTTGATTTTTATATTTTCTTCTTTTTGGTCTTATCGGAATCCTACGCTCGAAACCGCAGTTGAGGCATGTGATAATCACTCTCGATTTTCTCACCCTAACTCTAAACCGTCCTTCCTTGTAAGGATACAGGCACTTCTTGCAGAAGAGGAGCTTGTAGCGTTTCGGCAACTTCAGTCTATACTTCATAGCGATTCTTCTTGCAAGCTCGACGTAACGCCTCGCGAGATCGTAATCCTCATCCTTCATCTTTTCCATCATCTCAAATAGTATCTTGATTCTTTCCTTTGCTATCTTCTTTTCAAGCCTCTTTTCCCTCTTTAGCATATCCCGGCATCATCGGGAAGGTTAAAATAGTTGCTTACAAAGTCGGAGATATGATCGTTCATCCGATCGACTACCGTTACGGCACTCCAGAAATGAAGAGGATCTGGAGCGAGGATAGCAAGATAAAGAGAATGATCTGGGTTGAAATTGCATTGCTTAGAGCTTTGGCGAAAAAAGGTTACCTGAGCGAAGAGAAGGTTAAGAAGGCGCAGGAGGATGCTTTGAAGGTAACTCCTCAAAGGGTGAAGGAGATCGAGCGGGAAATTAAGCATGATGTAATGGCTTTGGTCAAGGCGATAAGCGAGGTTGTGGACGAGGAAGTCGCAAGGTGGGTTCACTTCGGTGCTACGTCAAACGATATAACGGACACAGCTGTTGCAACCCAGCTGAGGGACTCGGTAAAGATTCTGGAGCTGAAGTTGAAGAGGTTGATCGAGCTGTTCATTGAGAAAGCGATTGAGTATAAAGACGTCGTCTGCTTGGGTAGAACTCACGGACAGCCAGCGTTACCGACTACATATGGATTCAGATTTGCTGTCTGGGCTTCAGAATTGACGAGGCATCTGATAAGGCTCAGACAGATGAAGGAAAGGCTTTTAGTCGGACAAATGAGCGGTGCTGTTGGAACTCAGGCCGGGTTTGGGAAGGACGGTTTGGAGATTGAAGCCGAAGTTATGAGACTGTTGGGACTTAAACCTGCTGTGATCTCAACTCAGATCATTCCGAGAGATATCTACTGTGAATACGTCGAATTTCTTGCAAATTTGGCTACAACGCTTGAAAAGATCGCCACGAACTTCAGAGTTTTGCAGAGAGCTGAAGTCGGAGAGCTTATGGAAGAATTTGGCAAAAAGCAGGTTGGAAGCTCCACAATGCCTCACAAGAGAAATCCTATCGACTGCGAGAACATCTGCGGAATTGCGAGAGTGATAAGGGGATTTGTGGAGCCACAGCATCAGAGTGCAATCCTCTGGGAAGAAAGGGACCTCACGAACTCATCCGCAGAGAGGATAATACTGGTCGAAGCCACCGTTCTGGCAGACCACATCCTCACGAAGATGATAAAGGTCGTTGAGAGGATCAGGCTCGATCTAAATAGGATTCGAGAGAACCTTGAGAGGCTGAAAGGACTGAATTTGAGTGAGGCTGTGATGATATCTTTAACCAAGAAGGGTATGGGAAGGCAGGAAGCTCATGAGCTCGTTAGAAACGCATCGATGCGGGCTTACGAAAACGGAACGAGTCTGCTTGAGGAGTTGCTGAAAGATGAAACCGTAGGAAGATATCTGAGTGAGGAGGAACTTAGGGTGTTGCTCAAGCCAGAAAATTACCTAGGAACTGCAAGAGAAAGGGTGGAAAGAGTAGTTGAATGGATTAGGAGAATCATATAACGTTATTTTTTAATGAACGAGCTCCAAAAGGGACAGTTAGAAATTATTATAGCATTTAGAGTTAGGAGAACTGATCCTTTTGTAGCACTACAAGCCATGCATGTTCGTTGAGAAAAAAATAGTAAAAGATCTTTAGACCAATTTCTTAAAGTATTCTTCGAGCGACGCAACCTTCGCTGATATAAAGTCGGACTTTGTTCTCTCGATTGCTCCTCTCACGTAATCCACCTTAGGCCTAAGATGTGGCGTCAGCTTGTCTGGGAAGTTGAACGTGAGCAGATTGAGGTATATCTCCTCCATAAGCCCTATAAGCTTTTCAGCTTGGTCGAACTCTCCAACTCTGAGCAGATCCAAGACGTGCCTTCTGATCTCACCGGCCATATCGGCTAAGCCAGTTAAGATCGGAGCGATCTCAACCTTGAGCTTCGAGAAGTCGATCTCCAAGTTTCCATACCTCAAGACATGATAGAACGAATACGCTTCGACGAGTTCCTGCATAGCATCGAACGTTATCGGGTAATAGATATCTGGATATTTCTCCTTAAACTTGTATATCTGTTCCATAAGCTTAAGAGCATTGTTCAAGTGTTCCTCAGCCTTCTCAAAATCTTTAGCGTGCAAAAGTGCGATTGCTTTTGTTGCGTTTATTCTCATCTCTCTCGTGAGCTTCAGAAGTTCTTCCCTCGCCTGCTCCTTCTCTTCAAGAACCTTTCTAAATTCATCCAGCGTTTGCCTTAAATCATTCATGTTTTCGAGTTGGAGGATGGACAGTTAAAGGTAATCGGTCGATAGATAAGAATAAAATAGTAAAGAATAAAGGATGAGAATAAAAATAGCTGAAAAATTACTCCTTCTTGGCCAGTATTATCTCGATTGCCGAAACGTTCGCCTCTCCCTGCTCGCTCTCTACCTTTTCGGTTGAGATCTTTATATCCTTAACGTCTACATCCGTCAAGAACCTTTTCCTGACGATCTCTGCTACATCTACGGCTCTGCTTATGGCTTTACCTCTCGCTTTTATGGCTACTTCCTTTGCTCCGCTGTTGAACTGCGTCAATACAGCCAACACGTAGTTCATTACCGGCTTGCTACCAACAAACACTGCGTTCTCGGCCATTTTTTCACCTCTTTCCTTCGCAAAATGTCATGCTATATTAATTTTTCTTTCGCAACATCTATATGTTATCCCTACTGATAAGCCTGCATGAAAAAAAAGGAGATCGTTGCATACTTTGTCGTGCTATTGATCATATTCGGATTGGCAACCTTTGCCGGATATCAGACTGCGAAGAGTAATCCAGAACAAGCAAAACGATTTCTAAGTCAGTTCTCGTCGGAGCTCGGCTTTATAAAGTTGCTACCTCCAACAATCATCTTCGCGATAATATTCCTGAACAATTCGATCAAAGCCTTCATCGCGATGATCTTAGGCTTGTTCTTCGGCTTGGCACCCGTTTTCTTCGTGTTCATCAACGGATACATAATTGGAATCGTCGTTTACGTTGTCGGCTTGAGGATGGGTTTGAAGAAGGTCGCTATGATGCTAATTCCCCATGGAATTATCGAAATCCCTGCGATAATCTTAGCCTGTAGCTACGGACTCTGGCTCGGAAAGATATTCCTGAAAAGGGTTAGGGGGGAGAGAATATCGATTCGAAGTTGCATAGATAGAGCAATACACAGCTATATGAGAACCGTAATTCCTATGCTTCTCATAGCGGCCTTCATCGAAGCATTCGTAACTCCACATCTCGCCTAAATCTTAAATCTCGTAATTCCCGCTAAGAGCAAAACTACGCTGATGTGGGGTGATCTTGGAATCGGATAATCGCCGTATCTAACTATTATGCTTTCGTTGAGGTTTTCTATTCGCTCTATGCAGGAAAACATTCCGTCCATCGTTATCTCATTCGGGTTTCCGGCAAATACTATTAAAGCACTCTTTGCAGTCTCGACATCGCCGTGAACGCTTAAATTCTGCAGAGCCTCCTCGATCATCTCAACCATCCTTTGAGTTCGAACTGCAACGAGTTCGCTCTCTTTTCTCAGCAGAACCTTGTATAGCCACGAAATCGGTAAACTTCTCTTTGCAAAGCCAAAGACGGAAAATCCTTCGCACATCAGAGCGTTGAAGACATCCGAAGTATCTATGACTACCTCTCCAGCGACCCTTTTCTTCAAATCGATCTCACCAACTCTCGCAATTATGTTCAGAGCTTCTATTAGGTTTTGATCGATTCTGCTCTCTTCAGTGAGCATCAGAACTCTGACAGCATCCTTAAATTTCCTGATCCTCTGCTTGAGTTCACTCGGATTTATCCTTTCGAAAGGAGGAACTATTCCCAAGCCGATGACGGGATCTTCAGAGTAATCCATCAACCTTTTTCCGAATTCCACCGCTGTCATGACTCCAAATTCATCGTCAAGCGATGTGATAATAAGTGATCCTTCATGAATTTCGTATCTACTTAGAATCTCATTTAGAATACTTCTGACGTCCACCTTGCTGTTCCCAGCCATTAACCAAAATTTATTTTTTTGACTCAATTTTATTGATTTGAGATCGTCCAAGCTATTCGTAACAGCATAGCATCTGAAAAGCGGAATTCTATTCACTTTGACTCCCTTTTTAGCAAGTAAACTTGAAAGTTCTGAGCCCTTTCTGCCGACTCCGATCGTTAGTAGCTTCATTTTTCGGCTTGTTTATGGCTAAACTAATAATACTTTCGTAAATCAACAAACTTAAATAGACTCTGATTCAATTAGAAGCATGCTTAAAGACGTTTTGGAAGAAGAAGGTAAGACTGTATTCTTATTGGGCAACGAAGCTATTGCGAGGGGAGCCTTAGAAGCAGGAATAGACGTTTTTGCATGCTATCCCGGAACACCTTCATCGGAAATTGGCGATACTCTATCCGAAGTCTGCAAGATTTTGAGGACATTTTACATGGAATATTCAACGAACGAGAAGGTTGCATTTGAAGTTGCGCTTGGAGCATCGTTAGCTGGAAAGAGGGGAATGTGCGCGATGAAGCACGTTGGTGTTAACGTTGCGAGCGATGCGATGTTCAGCTTCGCTTACATAGGTGCGAGAGGTGGTTTCGTTTTGGTTTCTGCTGACGATCCTTCCATGCACAGCAGTCAGAACGAGCAGGATAACCGTTGGTATGGAATGTCAGCGAAGATACCGGTTGTTGAAGCATGTAGCGTTCAGGAGCTTAAGGATATAACATCCGAGCTTTTCGACATTTCGGAGCGATTCGGCTTGCCGATGATGCTCAGAACCTACACGAGGCTCAGCCATGCAAGAGGGGTCGTGAGGCTTGGCAGGATTCCAGAAAAGAAGCTTGAAAAAGTGGAATGGAGAAGAAATCCTAAGACAGATGTCGTTCTGCCAGCTCATGCGAGGATGCTGAAAAAGGAGCTTTGGAAGAAGCTTGAGAAGTTGGAGGATTTCTTCTGCAAGTGGGATCACAATTGGATCGATGAAGGTGAAGATAGAAGATTAGGTATCGTAGCATGTGGCTTAAGCTATGCTTATGCGAAGGATGCCGTGCAGAGACTCAAGCTGGATGTTCCGATCTTAAAGCTATCTTCGATGTTTCCCCTGCCGATGAAACTTATCGAGGACTTCGTTTCTCAAGTCGATAAGGTTTTGGTAGTAGAGGAGGTGGATCCGTTCGTTGAGTTGCAGGTTAAGACGATCACAAAGGAAGTTTACGGAAAACTCAGCAGACATCTACCCATGGATTACGAGTTTAACGTTGCGATAGTTGAAAAGGGAATCGCGAAGCTTTTGGGAATCGATACCAGCACGGATTACGATGAAATCGAGAAGAGAAGTGCAGAACTCTCGAAGCTTGCACCCCCACGCCCACCGGTTCTTTGCCCGGGTTGTCCTCACTTTGCGACTTTCTACGTTATAAGGAAGGTCGTTAACGAAATCGGAAATGCGTGCCTGCCGAGTGACATAGGTTGCTACACGTTGGGCATAAACAAGCCGTTTGAAGCAGTTGACATCTGCATCTGTATGGGTGCGAGCGTTGGAGTTTCGAACGGCTTGAGCAGGGTTGTTAAGGAGCCGATAATCGCAACAATTGGTGATTCGACGTTCCTTCACGCTGGGATCCCGGCTTTGATCAACGCCGTGTATAACAGAGCCAAGTTCGTGCTCGTAGTTCTGGACAATCAAACCACCGGAATGACCGGGCACCAGCCACATCCCGGCGTTGGAGTTACTGGATGTGGTGACGAAGGAGAAATCGTTAGAATTGAAGACGTTGTTAGGGGAGTGGGAGTCAAATTTGTCGAAGTCGTAAATCCATACAACATCTCAAAGCTTGAAGAGGTTCTTAAGAAAGCGTTGGCGCACGATGGAGTTGCGGTAGTAATTGCAAGACAAAAGTGTGCGATTTTAAGGCTTAGGGAGGCTAAAAGATCTGGAAAGAAGATTAAACCGTTTAAGATCACCGAAGCCTGCAACGGCTGTATGAAGTGCGTTACCGAATTCGTATGTCCGGCCATATTCATAAAGAACGGCAAACCAAGGATCGATCCCGCTCTATGCACATCATGCGGTGTATGTGCCAAGATATGCCCCGAGAAGGCGATAAAGGTTTTGAGCTGATTTCAGATTTTATCCAACTATAAAAATTATAAAAAAGTTATATTTGAGTAACTTGGTAACGGCAAAAATTTTTAAACAATTCAAAGAGCCTAAAAGAATGCCTATGAAGAAGGATAACATCGTCACGATCAACGTCGGAAAGAAGGGGATTACGGAAGGTTTAATAAACGAGATAAACACCGTGCTTGAAAAACGTGGAATAGTCAAGGTTAGAATGCTCAAGAATTTCAGAACGATCGGTGAGTTGGAAGGTAAAGATAAAAAACAATTGGCAAAGGAAATCGCTGAGAAGGTTAACGGTAAGCTTGTAGACTTTAGGGGGTTCGTTTTAACGTTTAAGAGGTGTTGATATGGCGACGGTGTATGATGTCCCCGCGGATATGCTGATCCATAGAGTGGCTGAGAAGCTTAAAGAGATGCAGGAATTCGAGCCTCCGGAGTGGGCCAAGTTCGTCAAAACTGGCGTTCACAAGGAGAGGGCACCAGAGCAACCTGATTGGTGGTGGATTAGAGTGGCGGCGATCTTCAGAAAGGTCTACATCGATGGTCCAGTTGGAATCGAAAGGCTCAGAACGGCTTACGGCGGAAGAAAGAGGAGGGGCGTCGAGCCACCGAAGTTCAGGAAGGGTAGCGGTTCAATAATTAGAAAAGCTCTTCAGCAGTTAGAGAAAGCTGGCTTCGTTAAGAAGACCGAAGAGGGTAGGGTCGTAACGCCTAAAGGTAGGTCTTTCTTGGATAAGGTTGCCGCTGAGATTAAGAAAGAGCTCGTCCAGCAGATTCCAGAGCTCGCAAAATACTAAATACTCTCAATGACAACGATTAAGGGGTGATGTGCATGGATGAAAGGGAGCTTGAAGAGATTCGAAGGAGGAAGCTCTTAGAGTTGCAGAGGCAGAGGGAACTTGAGGAGCTTAGGAGACAGCAGGAAATTCAGAGGCAGATAGAACTGCAAAAGAGGGAGATTTTAAGGGCCATACTTGAGCCAGAAGCCAGAGAGAGGCTTGCAAGACTTAAGTTAGCTCATCCCGATATAGCTGAAGCTGTAGAGAATCAACTCATAGCTTTGGCTCAGGCTGGTAGGATTAAGCAAAAGATTACGGATGAAGTTTTGGTTTCTATCTTGAGGCAGATTTCGGCAAAGAAGAGGGAGCCAAGAATCATTAGGAAGTGATGGTTATGGGGAAGAAGACAGTTGGTGTGAAAAAGAGGCTCGCAAAGTTCTTGAAGGCGAACAGAAGACCTCCGCTTTGGGTTACACTTAAGACGAAGAGAAGGGTTGTTACGAGCCCAGCTAGAAGGTTCTGGAGGCATAACAAGCTAAAGGTCTGAGGTGGTTGAGATGGCAAAGATAGTCGTCGAGAGAGTCTACTCGATTAGATTGAAGCACAAGATGAAGAGATACCCGAGATGGCTTAGGGCTAAGAAGGCGATGAGGTTCATAAGGAACTACCTCAGCAGACACATGAAAGTTGAGCCGGACAAGATTAGAATCGATCCGAGCATAAACGAGAAGGTCTGGGAGAGAGGGGCTCAAAAGCCACCTTCGAAGATCAGAATTAGGGCCGTGAAGTTCGAGGACGGAGTAGTTGAGGCTGAGTTAGCGTAACATGCCGAAATTACTCGCTATAAGGGGAGTCCCACTGATCGGACTATACATAAGGGCAACGGAAGACTTTGCGGTCTTAGGGGTTAACGACGAGAAAGCAAAGCAGTATTTAATGGAAGAGCTTGATGTTGATGTTGTAGTTACAACGATAGCTGGATCGGAGCTCGTAGGTGCTTTAGCCTGTGCGAACTCGAACGGAATATTAGTCAGCGATCAGATAACAAGTAAGGAAAAGGAGAAGCTGAGTAGGCTCTTCGAAGTTCACGTAGTCAAAACTCCGATGACATGCTTGGGTAACATAGTCTGTGTAAATGACAGGGGTGCTATAATTCATCCTGAAGCCGACAGTGCAATTGTTTCAGCCGTGGAGAAGTTCTTGGATGTTGAAACTGCCAAGAGCACCATAGGTGGAATAAAAACGGTTGGAATGTCTGCGGTAGTGACGAATAGAGGTGGACTGCTCAATCCGAACGCGAGCGAGTGGGAGATCAAGAAGGTCGAGGAGGTCATGGGTGTTGAGGTTGGAACAGGAACAGTCAACTTTGGTAGTGATATGGTTGGAACGGGCTTGGTTGCGAATTCGAAAGGGTATATAGCTGGGAAGGACACGACTGGATTCGAGTTGGGTATAATTGAAGAATCTCTCTTCCCTTAGGAGGTGGTTGTAATGAAGTTTGAGGTTGAGGGGGTCTTTAAGAATGCGAACCAGTGGCAAAAGTTTAGGAAGGTCGTTGAGGCACACAATGAGCGTTTTGCCTTGGAGAAGGTCTATTCGTTGCTTGGGAGCTACCATAAAGTTAAGAGGCACCTGATAAAAATAAAGAACGTTAAGGTTGTTGAGTAGGGGTGCTAAAATGGAAGAAAGGGAAATTCAGGAAAAGTATTATCTTTTGCAGCAGTTGCAGGTTGAAAGCGAAGCTATTCAGAGGCAGATCGTAGAGCTTGAATTTATCGATGCCCAGCTCGAGAAGACCATCGAGAGTTTGGAGTATTTTAATTCCCTCGACGACGGCGTTGAGGCTTTGATGAATTTGGGAGGAGGCGTTTTTGCATACGTTGACGTTAAAACTGCAAAGAAGATGCTTGTAGATGTTGGTGCTGGTGTCGTTGTTGAGAAAGAGGTGGGGGAAGCTATAGAATTTTTAAAGAAGAAGAGGGAGGTAATTCAGAAGAACATAGCCCAGCTTGAGCAGTTGCTACGTCAGCTCTTGGAGAGGGCGAGGACAATTCAGGAGGATTTGGCCAAAGCTTTAAAGGCTGAAGAGGAGAAGAAGTGATATGTTCAAGTTTTTAAAGGAGAAGCTTTCTGCGTTTAAGAAGAAGTTGGATAGAAAGGTTGAGGAGGAGGTTAGACAGGTAGAAGCTAAAGAGGAAGTAGTCGAACCAGCTAAAGCCGTTGCAGAGGAAACTAAAGCAGAAGTCGTTGAAACGGTCAAGACAGACGTAACTAAAGCTGAAGAGGTTAAAGCTGAAAAAGAGGAAAAGCCGAAGAAGAAAATTGGGTTTGTAAGTAAAATCAAAACGCTCATAGTCGATAGAGAAGTTCTAATCGATGAAAAGAAGGTTGAAGAAATTTTAGAGGATCTTGAGATAATTCTGCTTGAGAGTGATGTGGCTTTTGAGGTTGTTGAGGAGATATCTTCTGAGCTCAAGGAAAGATTAGTTGGAAGAAAGAAGAAGATCGGTGAAAAGCTGTCTGATATCGTTATAAATGAGCTCAAGCTCATAATTCAAGAAATTTTAGATGCGAACAGGTTCGATTTCGACGAGTTTATCCAGACCAAGCTCAAGGAGAAGAGACCGCTCAACATCATATTTGTTGGAGTTAACGGAACTGGCAAAACGACGACTATAGCTAAAATTGCCAAGAGACTTATGGATTATGGCTACTCGGTTGTGCTTGCCGCTGGAGATACGTTTAGGGCTGGTGCTATAGAGCAGTTGGAGGAGCATGGGCAGAGATTGGGTGTTAAGGTTATTAAGCATAAGCCCGGAGCAGATCCCGCTGCTGTCATTTACGATGCCATAAAGCATGCTGAAAGCAAAGGAATCGATGTAGTGCTTGCAGACACAGCCGGAAGGATGCACACGAAGAAAAATCTGATCGACCAGCTAAGCAAGATCAAGAGAGTTACGAAGCCCGATCTGACGATATTCGTAGATGAAAGCATAGCCGGAAACGATGCAGTTGAAAGGGCGAGAATGTTTAACGAGGCTGTAGGTATTGACGGATCAATTCTGACAAAGATAGATGCGGATCCTAAAGGTGGAACTGCCATATCGATAAGCTACGTGACTGGAAAACCGATTCTGTTCTTGGGCACCGGCCAAGGCTACGACGATCTGGTTAAGTTCGATTCTAAATGGTTGATCGAGAGAATTTTTGGTGATATTTAATATACTACTGTCCTAACTGGTGTTGATGCAACACTGTTGATGAAATATTTGAATCATACACAATGTGGAGTCACAACCTCCTAACTAAAAATATCTGTTATCAAAATTGAACTGTGTTCGATCCAGTTTATGTGTTTAGGTGGATAGTTGCGATATTCGTAGCCGGTTTTATCGGATATTTCGGAAAGTTTCTCGCAAAAATCGTAATCTCTAAGCTCCATAAAAGAAAGGAGAAAGAAAAACTAGATAAATATAGATTCAAGCTTGAGAAGGAGAAAATAAGGAAAAAATTGAAAAATTAGTTACTGCTGTTCTTCCGCTTGAAGTATTCGAGTATCTCGATCGGGATCGGAAAGACGAGAGTGTTCGCTTGCTCTGCAGCAACTTCGTTCAACGTTTGCAGAATTCTAAGCATCATAGCCCCTTTACTCTGCTCTAAGATCTGGGCGGCTTCAAGCAACTTCTGCGCAGCTTGATATTCTCCGTCAGCCCTTATTATCTTCGCCCTTCTCTCTCTTTCCGCTTCAGCTTGCATAGCCATGATCCTCTTCATCTCCTCTGGCAGTTCGACATCCTTAATCTCCACCGCTGTAACTTTGACTCCCCAAGGGTTTGTTGCTTCATCTATTATCTGTTGTAGTCGTGCGTTCAGCTTCTCCCTTTCTGAAAGAAGCTCATCCAATTCAGCTTGACCGATTACACTTCTCAAAGTCGTCTGAGCTATCTGAGCGGTTGCATACATGAAATCCCTGACCTCAGTCACAGCTTTTTCAGGATCTACAACTCTGTAGTAGACTACAGCATTAACTCTAACCGTGACGTTGTCCTTCGTAATGACCTCCTGCGTTGGAACATCATATGTTATCGTTCTGAGATCTACCTTGACCATGCTCTCGATTATAGGAATGACAAAGAATAACCCTGGCCCTCTCGCTCCTACGAGCCTTCCTAATCTAAATATGACTCCCCTTTCGTATTCTTTCACGACCCTAATTCCAGCGGCGATGAAACCGACTATGATGGCTATCAGTCCAGCTATCAGAATCCAGAACGGCGTTAGCAGAGCCATAGTCTAGATATGCTATAACAATATATAAATCTTTTCCTTAATTTTAAAAATTATTCAAATACTTCATATTTGGTCGTTGGGGTTATTTCTCCCACCAGATTCTCTCTAACAAGTTTCTTAGCTTCCTCCAACTCGTAGTTGCCTAGGAGCCACATGATTTTAACGAGCGCAACTTCAGGAAGCATGTCCTCTCCTTCTATTACTCCAGCTTTGAGAAGGTATCTTCCGGTGTCGTAAACCCTGTCGCATATCCTTCCCCAGAGGCACTGAGATGTCATAACGACCAAACTATCCTCGGCAATCCTCTTTATAGTGTCAAGCCAGTCCGTTGAGACGTGTCCTAAGCCTGTTCCCTCCAAAACGAAACCTCGGTATTCTTTGTCGTAATAGTAGTCGAGTATATCCGGCCCAAGCCCGGGAAAGAACTTGATCAGCACGACCTTCTCGTATAACCTATCTCTGAGCTCAAGCTCCCTTTCTCCCCTCTTAAACCTATCTTCGACGAACCAAGTGATAGAACCAGAAGGATAATCTACCTTACCCAAAGGTGGGAAGTTTATAGATTTGAAGGCATCTCTTCTTGACGTATGGCACTTTCTAACCTTAACGCCACGATGAATGTAGCAGAAGTCATCGCTCGTGGTTCCGTGCATAACGACAACGACTTCCCCTAAATCGGATGTTGCCGCCTTTGCAGCGCAGAACAGATTCATAGCGGCATCGCTTGAAGGACGATCGCTACTTCTCTGAGCTCCAACCAAAACTATCGGAACGGGAGTTGAGAGTATAAAGGCTAAGGCTGAGGCGGTGTAGTGCATCGTATCCGTTCCATGTGTGATTATTATTCCATCGTATCCCTTCTTTATCGAAGAATAGATTTCTCTTGCGAGTTCTATCCAGTTTTGTGGCTTCATGTTCTCGCTGAGGATATTATAGAGAAGCATGGCATCCACGTTGCATATCTCAAGCAACTCTGGAACATCGCCAGCTATCTCCTCAGCCGTGAACTGGCTTGTAACTGCTCCGGTTCTGTAATCTACCCTGCTCGCTATCGTTCCGCCAGTAGAGATTATCTTAACGTTTGGCAATCCTTCTCTCTTTACGAGTTTTGGCGTTGGGAAAGAGATCGGCTTTTCTTCTATAACGTCTATTATCTCGTAATCCTTAAAACCGACGTTGTAACCGTTGTCCAATTTTAAAACCAGACAATCGGTGAAGGAGGGCATCACAATTCCTTCGAAAATTCTACCTTTGGCCTTAACTCTGACTCTCTTTCCCTGAAGTTCCATAAATCGAATTTTATGGCTCAACTTTTAAGCATTTTTGATATCGTAGCTCGAAAGATTCATCATAATGAGGACAAGCATTTTTAGAATTTATTGTAAAAAGAAAGATTTATATTTATTAACGATCATTGCTATACTATGGGTAAGCTTTTAATCGTTCAAACAAAGATTCCAAGCGATAAGGTTGAGGAGCTTAAGCTCAAAACCGGTAAAAGCACTATCAAAGAGGCTTTGAGCGAGGCGGTCTATCACTACCTTTATTGTCCTTTAGCAAATAAGATCGACGAAAGCATCGAGAGGTGTAAGAGGGGTAGGAAACCGTTATATCTTAAGGAGATATCCGAAACTCATGGATCTGAGTAGGGAAGAGGAGAGGTTACTCGAATCCGACAATCCGACGATAGCCAAGTGCATGGAGATTTTGGTGGCCTTGGGTGAGATATTCGGAGCCGATAGGCTGATTCCAATAAAATCTGCCCACATTTCTGGAATTTCATACAAGAATATTGGAGAGGAAGGTCTTGAATGGTTGAAAAATCTTAATGCGAAGGTTCGCGTCAGAACAACACTAAACCCAGCCGGAATGGATCTCGAAAGATGGAACGAAATGGGGTTGGATGAGGGTTTTGCGAGAAAGCAGATCGAGGTTCTCAAGGCCTTGGAGAGTATAGGTGCTGAACTCACGCTCACGTGCACACCTTACTACATCCACAGACCATCTTTTGGTGATCATTTGGCTTGGGCGGAATCCTCGGCTGTGGTCTATGCCAATTCCGTGATAGGAGCGAGGACTAACAGAGAGAGTGGAATAAGCGCATTAGCTTCGGCTATAATCGGTAAAACCCCTCGCTATGGATTACACATTAAGGAAAACAGAGTTCCAGCAGTTCTCGTGAAGGTTAAGGGTGACCTGAATCCCTCCATGGTGGGTTACAAGCTTGGAAACGAGATCGACGGCATTCCGATATTCAAGTTTGACAGAAAGCTCAGTGACGATGAACTAAAGCAGCTTGGAGCCTCTTTAGCTTCAACTGGCAACGTTGCGATGTTTCATGTTGTAGATCAAACTCCGGAATGGAGGGACTTTGAGATCCCGAGGGAGAAGATCGAGGTGGACAAGGCTGAAGTGGAAGATGACTGTGAGCCTGATTTAATCGCTTTGGGATGTCCGCACCTCTCGGCCAATGAGATAATTGAAATCGCGAAGATAGTTGAGAAATACGGGAAGCCAAAAAAACGTGTTTGGCTCTTCACATCGAGGCATGTTTACGAAAATCTGGATAATTTGATCAAGAGACTTGAAGGGAAGGGTATAAAGGTCTTTAGAGATACGTGCATGGTCGTTTCTCCGGCAACGGAGAGATTCGAATGTGTGATGGTGAACTCCGGAAAAGCTTTAACGTATCTCCCGAAACTCAGAAAGGTTAAGGCTGTATTCGGTTCAACGAACGAATGTTTGAGGAGGGCCTTTGAATGAGAATCGGAGGAAGAATAATTTCGAGGGGCGTTGCGGAAGGTGTAGCGATAGTGAGCAGAAGAAAGTTCTCGTTTTTGGGAGATGTTGATGTTGAAACTGGAGTTGTTGTAGCTGAGGACAGCGACATCTGCGGAGAATCTATTGCCGGCAAGATCTTCGTTTTTCCGACGGGAAGGGGTTCTACGGTTGGGACGTATGTCCTGCTGAGGATGAAGAAGAAAGGAACAGCTCCAAAGGCGATAATCAACGTTGAGACGGAGCCGATTATAGCTGTGGGAGCGATTATAGCCGAAATTCCGCTCATAGATAGACTTGAAGTGGATCCCTTCAAAATCATTAAATCCGGTGACCGCATTAAAGTTGACGCAATAAACGGATGGGTTGAAGTCTATGGAGATCGAAAAGATCAGGTCGAAGCTTGAGGAGGAGTTCGTAGTCTACGACGTTGAAGTGCTCGATGATGGCGTTAGGTTTTACCTTCATCCTAAATTTGGTAGCGTAAGCAAAGAACTTAAACTGTTCTTAACGGAATTGGCCGGGAGATACTCCGTCGAATTCAGGGAGAGATATGGAGAATTGGTTTTGGAGATCAGAGAGGCGAAGAAGGAAAGAATATGGATAAACATCATACTGTTGATCGCTACATTCTGCTCAACGACGCTTATGGGCGCCATGATGTTCGAGAAGTTTGATATAAAGGGAGGAATTATGTTCTCCTTAGCGGTGATGTTCGTATTGGGCAGTCACGAGATGGGTCACTACTTCGCTGCAAGAAGGTGGAACATGAGAACTTCGTTGCCATACTTCATACCGTTCCCGACGATAATCGGAACTCTGGGAGCGATAATAAAGCATAGAGGGCCAATTCCGAACAGGAAGGCTCTGTTTGATGTTGGGGTTTCTGGGCCGTTGGTTGGGATAATCGCATCGATCATCGTAATCTTAATCGGGTTTAGCATACCCTTTAGGCCGGGCAAGATTGGAGAGGCTATGATCGTCTTAGGTTCACCGCCCCTCTTCGAATTGCTCGCGAGGCTTGTGGGATACGAGGGTCGCTTCATCCATCCGATAGCCTTCGCCGGCTGGGTTGGACTGTTCGTAACGTTTCTAAATCTGATTCCGGTTGGACAGCTCGACGGTGGACACATATTGAGAGCGATGATAGGTAAGAAAGCTGAGATAGTTTCGAGGACGATGCCGATCGTTTTAATCAGCGTAGGCTTTTTAGTAAGTTATCTATACAATACTTCGGACTCCATCTGGATATTCTGGGGCTTCATAACGTTGTTCTTCTCGATGCATCCCCATCCCGAACCTGTTGACGATGAAACACCACTAGATATGAAGAGAATGATGTTAGGAGTTTTCACGTTCGGTTTGGCTCTGATGTGTTTCACTCCAATCCCATTTAGAGTCGTCACTTAGGTCTCGCCGCAGAAATTTAAATCACGCATCCGATCGATGGAGATGTCGTATTGTGCACAACTTCAGCATCAACAGTGCATCATTACCACACAATTGGTTCAATCTCTTAAGCTCTTCTTTCTCCTTCTCGCAACCCTTACTTCTCCCGTCTCCTTCGAAATCAACTCGTATAGTATCGCCTTATCCTTACCTTCTGCTGGCCTCAGCAATCTGCCCAAGCGTTGGATGAACTCCCTTGAGGAGCCAGTTCCGCTGACTATTATTCCAACGTTTGCGTCGGGCACATCTATTCCCTCATCGAGCACCTGACTGCTTACTATTGCCTTGAACTTACCTTTTCTGAAGCCTTCGAGAATCAAATCTCTCTCCTTCTTGTCCGTTTTATGTGTAACGGCTGGTATCAAGAAAGCTCTTGAGATAGTGTAAACCAAGTCGTTGTATCGAGTGAATATTATGATCTTGTCGTTTCTATGCCTCTCCAAAAGCTCCTTGAGTTTCTTCAGCTTGTTCTTCGAGTTGAACGCGATTTTTCTTGCCTCGTCCCATGATTTCAGAGCCTCATACGCTTTTTCGTCCAATCCAGTCAACATCACAATCTTTCTGAAATCCTCGACATTTTCAAGCCTTATACCCTTGGAAACTATGTATTCCTTGAACACCTTTGCTTTCTCATTGTATCTCCTCTTTTCCTCCTCACTCAGCGGAACGAATATCCTCCTAACCTCATACCTCGCAAGATACCTCCCAGCGAGATCGTCTGGCTTGAGCTCAAATACTATTCCTCCTATGAGATCCGGCAGAAGTGAATGTAGCCCATCTTCTCTTTCGTAAACGGCTGTTAATCCCAACCTGTATGGTGCCATCGACATCTCCGCAATCTGTCGGTAGCTCTCAGCCGGCAGGTGGTGACAGTTGTGCACTATAACCCCGTTGGCAATGTAGCTGTGATCTTCTGCAACCGTTAAATCGTAAACGAAATCTTGTATTTCATTGAAGGAATAACAAACGGCTTTATCAACTTCACAACTCTTCTTAAACTTTCCTTCTTCTGGATGCATAGAATCCATTCTTTGTGTTGATAAATCTTTGAATCTACATTCCACCTCAATTTTAGCCAATTCTGAATCAATTTTGCTTCGCTTTTCGATATTTTCCCGAGAGATATCCTTAAGATGTTTTGGTTCCTCGAACCATCGTCCATGATCCACGTTGCTAAGGCTATCGGATGGTTTATTTCCTTTAGCCACGATTTGTTTATAACCTTCCGTCCGTTGGGATAAGCGATTTTGTAAAGCTCCGTTAGGCATGGCAAACACATCGTTTGAAGAACAACAACATTCTTTCCATATCCTCCGTTCTTTTCGATTTTCGGTTTCTTCTTTGGTGTAATATTTTTTAGGATGGAGTATTTCCACATAACGTATTCGTATTGGTTTGTAGAGTGTCTCACCACCAGCCTTGCATTCTTGCTTCTCTTGTTTGGCAATGTCAGATACCCATCTCCAAGTGTCGTTCCGAGTATGAGATTTTTTTGTTCCTCTGTTAGCTTTATTTCCATCCTCCATGCTTCCCTTCGCTCCATAGCCTCTTGATGAACTTTCTTCCATCGCTCTGGGTTTGTCTTCTTCAAATGGTGCTTTCTGGCAATATCCGCATTCCTCTGAGGATTCACATGAACTGTATTTACATGTCCTCCAAGGGCATATACGTTCGGAAATGTTTTGAAGCAGTATGGACACTGATAAGGCTGAAGTTTTATATTGTGCTTGTTTTTCAGATGTTTCCTCACTGAAGAAACTTCCTCTCCACAAATCGGGCAAAACTTTTTCATTAATCTTGTAGAGTTCATCTCCTTTATCTAAGTCTATCGCCTCAACCCATCCTCTATTCGTTAGAAATCTGTGATCCTCCGTACACTTTATTTCCGTTCCATCTTCGAGAACAACCCTCACAAGCCTCTTCATTAGAGGAATTTTATGCCAGCCTACAACAGGCTTGAAACGTCCTCTATGCGTTAGAACTCTTACGTTTAATCTGTTTTCCACTATATATCCAATTGGTAGCCATCCAATATCCGTTAAAACAGGAGTGTCATAGGTTAGACATTCGTCAAAAATGATCAAAAGAAATTTGTCTCCCAAATATTCGGCATTTATGTATGCGGAATCGTATGTTGTTACAGTTATCGGCTTGAGCTCCTTCTTCCTTCCCGAAAACTCTCCAACAAACTCTTTACCAAAAATCGACAACCTTTCTTTCCACTGCTCGAGCAATGCGAGAGTTGGGACTACGATCAGCGTTGCAACGCTCAAATCGTTTATAATCTTCAAAGCTATGTGAGTCTTTCCAGATCCGGTTGGTAAAACGACGATACCTCTTTTATCTGCCATCCACCTTTTTGTAGCCTTGGTCTGGTAATCTCTAAGCTTTATATCAGCATCAAAAATCGGAGCTGGGATAACGTTGTCTGTAACGTGATCTTCGAATTCGACGCCAGAGTTTTTTAGGTAGTCTACTATGTCCCTATATTTGTAAGCTAAAGCTCGGTAACATCCACTTCTGCCATCCCACTTCGCATAAGGAACGTGAACGTTACCTTCGATCCTTATCGTTCCCCTTTCATAGCTAAGCTTCGCAAACACTTTCGAACTCTTCGGCAGAATTGCTACTTTTTTCTTATGGTCGGCATCGTGATAGTTTAAATACCTCACAAACGGTGCTACATTACCACTCTCTAAAATTTTATAAAATTTTAGAATTTTTAATCCAATAAATTTTTATCTTAAACAATCAAAGTTTTGTAATGACAGTTTTTTAATCCGCGATTCAATTAGCGTCGTGCTACCTAAAGAGTTGCTTGAAGTTAAGAGGAGTGGAGGAATGATATTCCCAAAGTTTGCCAGCTTGAGTGATGTAAGGTTGGCGGAGAAGGTTATCGAGGTCTATAGACTCTGTTTGGGAAAGAAGCTGAAGGTCGTTCAGACCAACTTGAGAAAGATCGAAGATGCGAAAAATTACAGGAAAGTTAGAGGTTTTTCCAAGCTGATTGAGAGAGAGTGCAAGTTTGAGAGGGCTACGAAGTTGGATCCCCTTTCCGTTAGGATGTTTCTGTTTGAACGAGGATTTGTGACATCGTTGAGCGAGCGGAGAAGAATAATCAAAGAAGCTTCGGAACACTTCGGAGTGAGCGATGAGGAGATCGAAAGGGCTATGTTTGCCGATGTCGAGGAGGAGAACATTCTTAAGGAGATTCCTAACATTACACCGGAAGAGCTGATAAAGCGTTACAATCTGTCCCTTCTTCAGACTACAGTTTTCAACTCTTTGAGGTTGACGTTTTGGATCTCATCGAACCACAAAAACGTGTTTCGTAAGATGAAGTGGCTCGGGCTTATGTATGAGCTTCACGAGAACGATGGAAAACTTTTGGTCAGCTTAACGGGAGCGGCATCCATCCTAAAGATGACGAGGAAGTATGGAACTTCGATGGCCAAGCTGATCCCCGAAATCATAAAAGCTAAGGAGTGGTGGATTCGTGCGGAAGTGTTGGACGAATACGAACGCAGAATATACTTCTTAGAGATCTCTGACCGATTCAGATCTCTGTTCCCGCTTGAGTATGAGGAAAGGGTAGACTACGATTCGTCGCTTGAAGAGGAGTTTGCGAGAAGAATAAAGTTTCTGCTCAACTGCGAAGTCGTTAGGGAGCCGGGAGTGATTAAGTCCGGCAGATACGCTTATATCCCCGATTTCCTAGTAAGAAAGGGTGAGAAGGAAGTTTACGTCGAAATAGCCGGGTTCTGGACAGAAGAATACGTGAGAAGGAAACTTGAGAAAATCGCAGAAGCAAACATTCCTCTCATACTGATAGTTAGGGATGATTTGGCATTGAACAAGCCGAAAGGTGTTTTAGATGTTGTTGTTATAAGAAAGGGGAAGATCCCCTATAAGGATGTTCTTCGGAAGCTCAAGCAGTATTTGGGCTGAAGTGAAACGATGGAGATCTTAAATCGGTGAAAAATAAAACTCTCATCGATGATATTCAAAAGTTGAAGGATATCGTCAGACGGTGAAAATATTTAAATAGCCAACCGCAAAGCTCGATATCATGATCTGGCAGGGCAGGAGTAGGAGAAGCTACACTGGCAAGCTCCTCAGACCTCACAGGAAGAAGAGAAAGTATGAAATGGGAAGACCACAGGTAGAGACGCTTATCGGAGAGAGGAAGATCAAGAAGGTCAGGGTTAGAGGTGGAAACTACAAGATAAAGCTCTTCAGAGATCAGTTCGCAAACGTTTACGTGCCTAAGGAGGGCAAGGTCGTTAGAGCTGAGATAAGGAGGGTAGTGGAGAATCCAGCCCACGTTCACTACGCGAGAAGAAACGTCATAACGAAAGGGGCCATAATCGAAACTTCAATAGGCTTAGCAAGGGTTACCAACAGACCGAGTCAGGAGGGAATCATAAACGCCGTGCTGATAGAGGAATCCTCTTGAACTCTTCGACATTTTTTCGTTCATTTTTGCTTTCGTAATCGAAAGTGATTTAGATTTCATTCTCTATTGTTGTCATGTGGTTAATAATTGCGGAGAAGGACAAAACTGCAAGGAGAATCGCTCAAATTCTCTTCAAGGATTTTAGAAGGCTGAACCGTTACGGTGTAAACTTCTACTTCTCCCCATCGAATCGAGCTTACGTTTTGGGTCTGAAGGGGCACATCGTCGAAGTGGATTTTCCTCCAGAATACAACGATTGGAAGCGAACCCCCCTAAAATCCCTTCTTAGAGCTAAATTCGTTTGGAAGGTGAAGGAGAAGAACATAGCGAAACTATTGATCGATCTCGCCAAGGAGGTAGATAGAGTAACGATAGCAACGGATTACGACAGGGAGGGTGAGCTGATAGGCGTTGAAGCTCTCAAAATAATTCAAAAGGTAAATCCAAATGTCAGAGTGGATAGGGTTCGGTTCAGTGCGATAACTCCTGCTGACATAAAGCGAGCCTTTGCAAATCCTGTTGCGGTCGATTACAACTTGGCAAAAGCTGCCGAAGTCAGGCAAAAGGTCGATTTGATTTGGGGAGCCGTGCTTACAAGACTGCTCTCGCTCTCAGCTGGAAAGATTGGCAAAGACTTTCTGAGCGCTGGTAGAGTTCAGTCCCCAACGCTTAGGCTTATAGTTGAGAGGGAAAGGCAGATTCAAGAGTTCAAATCTAAGAAGTTCTGGGAGATCTACATTAAGGTTAAGGGGGTTGAAGCCAAGCTCGATAAGAGATTCGAAAGCAAAGAGGAAGCTCAAAAGGTTTTAGCATCTGTAGGAGACTTTGCTAAGGTCATAAAGTTCGAAAAGAAGAGGGTTGAGGAAAACAAGCCCATTCCATTCAACACAACCGAATTCCTCAAGGAAGCTTCGCGCTTCATGAATCCCGATAAGGCCATGCGGATAGCGGAAGAGCTTTACATGAGTGGATATATCTCATATCCGAGAACGGACAACACCGTTTATCCTCAAACGCTAAACCTGAGGGGTCTCGTGGAGATGTTTCTCGGCTCAGAATTTGACAGAGAAGCGAAGCTCGTTCTTACTGGTGATATGGTTCCTTCCAGAGGAAGAAAGGAGACGAAAGATCATCCTCCAATACATCCCACCGCAGTGGCTTCGAGAGATCAGCTGAGCAGAGACGAGTGGATCATTTACGAGCTCGTTGTTAGGAGGTTTTTAGCTTCGCTAGCTCCAAAAGCTGTTTGGGAGATTAGGAGAGTAGAGTTCTTAGCTAACGGACTGACCTTCAGAGCGTCTGGCAAAAGGCTGATTGAGAAAGGCTGGAGATCTATTTACACATACATTCAGGCTGAGGAGAATCTAATTCCAGAATTCAAGCCAGAGGAGATCGTCAAGATCGAGGCCAAAAGGATAGCGGAGAAGAAAACTAAACCACCTCAAAGATACACCACCGGAAGGCTGATCAAGCTCATGGAGAAGTTGGGCTTGGGAACGAAATCAACGAGACACGAGATTATTAAAAAACTGTATAGCAGGAGATACGTTTACGGAAACCCTCTCAAGCCGACGAGCACGGCATTCGCTGTGATAGAAGCTCTGAAGAAGAATGCTGAGCTGATAACTTTGCCAGACATGACCGCAAAACTTGAGGAGGACATGGACGCGATAGCTGAAGGAAAGCTCGATGAAAAGAAAGTTTTGCTTGAATCCGTGAAGTTTCTGGACAAGATCTTGAGCGATGTAAATACAGAAGAGTTGGGCAAGAGTTTGAGGAATGGGATCGAGGAGGACAGAAGGAAAGAGCTTGAGAAGAACTCTCTCGGGAAATGTCCGAAATGTGGAGCTGGGGAGCTCGTTGTTAAGAGGGTTGAGAAAAGGTTCGTTGGATGCACGAACTATCCGAAGTGTGACTTCTCATTACCTCTGCCTCAGAAAGGCAGAATTTACATAACATCGAAAATTTGCGAAAAGCATGGATTGAAAAAGATAAAAATAAGGACGAAAGATGGAACTTGGGATTTTGGCTGTCCTTATTGTAATTATCTTAACTGGAAAGAAAAGAAGAACGCTACTTGAATATTTGAAAAATACCTATGTAGTCTGTGTATAGTTTTGAATCTTCGTAACCGTTTTGAACTATGAGTATGGTCATTTCACCGTTTTCTATATAATCTCCAAGATTTTGGGGGTATACAACCGCTGGGACCCATCCTAAGCTTGAAGATCCTGAATACCCTATGAGTTCATATTTGCTCGTATTGTAGTTCCAGACGTATATCGAAACCCCATCAGCCGGTAGCCACTTAGACTTGCCACCTCCGCCACTCCAAATGTATCCTGTTCCGTTGCCATACCAGAAGATCTCTGTTGATATAACGTTTTCCGTGCTAAGTCCTGTGAATACGAATTTTTGGGCGGAGTAGTATCCATAGGGTGCTACACTTATCAGATAATCGTCATCGACGCTTTTTATGGGATCGACGCTCGCGAACTGTGTGTTCGGTATTATGTCATAGGTGGTCGGTGGATTTGTGTCTGTGTAGTTACCGTAAGCTGTGACAGTAGTTGTAGTCGTGTTAGCATCGTAAACAACGCTCGTTACCGTTCTACCGGATGTTGCGGGTATTGTTATGAGATATTTTACCCATCCAAACGATGCGCTGAAGTTAACTATAGCGCTTCCGGTTGTTGCTGCAACGTATGTCGTAAAAGATTCTCCGTTTGAATTAGTGTAGGTAGTGTTATATAGTATGTATCCGACGCCATTAAGTGAAACGTTTATTCTCAAACCTCTTACCGGATTGTTGAACCTGTCGAGAACCTTGACTCCTAAAACAATAGATTCACCGACTTTCAACGTGTAGTTTGTCGTAGGATTTGTTGGAATTATTCTATAAGGTTTAAGCAAGCTTTCGTATTGTTGAAGATTTTCATATTGCAAGACGGTAATAGAAACGCCTTTGAACAGCAGAGCGTAGGATATCTCAAGCTTCGTTGAATTTGGGTAGTGTATTATTACGGTATTATTCCCTACCAAGCTGACGTTGTATCCTATCTCTTCAAGATTGTGTTTGATATCGTTCCAGTATTCTGGACATGAGGTTTTAAATTCAACCGTAACGTTTCTGACGACAACGAATCCGCCGTAGGAAATCGGAACGATTGCTACATCCACGGGCTGAGTGGCCGAGAACGATCTAAAGGTTGCGTTGATCAACGTAATTCTTATTCCGTTTTGGGTAAACATTTGTTGATCTAAAATCGAAAACAAAAGCTCTTCCTGGTTATTCTTTTTCTTAAGCCTAAGAATAGCGGTGTTTTCGAGCATAATTTCGTCGTTTCTATTGTAGAAGTAGTTGGGTATTATTACGATCCTGTTCGAGTAAAATTTGTTATTTCTCTGCACGATCGAACCGTTTGGCAATATCTCCTCATAGCTTATCCTCATGGCAAAACTATCAACCTTTACTGTAGATGCCATCGGTGGAGGAGACATTAGCATCGGATATTTTGGATATCTTATTCCCAAGTCGAGTGTTACAGTGGTTAGTTTGTTGTCTACTATGTCACTGTCGAGTTTCTGTATTTCCTCTACGAGTTTGTTGAGTTTCTTCGTTTCGACATCCTTGCACATGCTAGGGATCATGTAAGCCTGAAGAATGGAAAGAAATATCATTAGTGTTAGCATGAGCAGTATGAATCCGACGAGCACCGAAACACCTTTTTTGTCCATACAATCACCTCAACAGGATCCTGAATACTATATACGTGGCCATCAAAAACACGTAGGCGTGCTTTAAACCGGACTCTATCCTTCCCTCTCCTATAACCCCAGCTATGATTCCCGAAAGTAGTCCAACCATCAGAGATATCTCGAAGAAAACATCCTTAATCGTTGCGAGGTTCATCGTAAATGCTATCGAGCCCATAGCTGTCATGTTGACCGCAAAGGCTGAAAGGAAGCTTTTGATGACGATGTAAACGACGAACAGAAATATGAATATCGACATGTAGGTTATTATTACGTATGTGAACATGTAGTTTCTGATCTTCTTCGAGAATTTAACCTCAGAATCAGCATACCTTGCAACGGTTATGAAAGCATCCTTATACGTTGGAGATACCTCCAAAGCTTTCGTTATTATTGGAATTATCTTCGTAATAAGGTCGCTCCTTATCCTCAAACCCAGCACAGTGAAAGCCTTGTGAATTGTGGTTCCCCATTCGATCCTCTTCTTAACCACGTTGATCTCCTTCGAAATTATTCCAATTTCAGAAGCTGAGAGAACCTTTAGGGCTTCGAGTATGTTGAGTCCAGCCTCATTTAGAACTGAGAGCTCTCTAAATATATTTGGAATCTTCTCCTCGATCTTTCTGATCGTTCTACTCCTGAGTTCGACCAACACTATCAGAGGAATTGCGACGGCTGAGATCGTCAAGATAACAGTCCTTTCAAGGGTGAGAAATTTTGAAGCCATGACGAATGTGAGTATCGCTATCAAAGCAAAATGGAAGCTGAGTATTCTAAACCGGAGTGTATAAATCGTCTTCTCCTTAAATGGATAAACTACGATTTTCTTAAACTTTTTTAAATATCTCTTGAGCAAATCAATCTTAAAAGTTCCCGCCCTTTCACTTCTCACACCTACTATCGGCCTTTCAACGTCCTCTAGTTCCTCTTCTATCTTTACTCTCGGCGTTGGTAGGCTTGATCTGATCAGATACACGAAAGCTACGGTTGCAGTCGGAAGGACGAATGCTATCGCAAGCCTGTAGAGATTTATTACGTTTTCTCCGATTAGTTGCATGACTACGAGAACTATGAGCAGGAATAGGGGTAGGAGAACAAATATGGCGATGTAGACTTCGGCCATTATTCCCAAGAAGTCGATATAGGTTTCGAAGCTGACCTCCTGTTCCTCAAGCAACTCTTCAGACTTTCCCCTTAAAAAGTCGGTGAGCTTACCACCACTGCTCATTATAAATATCAGATCATCCAAAAAGGCCGATAGTTTCTCGCTTGGTGTTGTGTCCCTAACGAAACGCATGCTCTCGAAGAGATCGTGCTTAAACTTCTCAACCAAATCGACTACGATCTTGAACTCCCTGCTGAGCTCTCCGCACATAACCTTAGATTCAGCTATGCACTTGATGATATCGTAAATCCTGACTCCTCCAACAGCCATTCCAAACATCATGTTTACGGCATGGGGCAGATACAGTTCGATCTCGTTTTTTCTCCTCATAGCAACAAAGTAAGGATACGTCAAAACGAGATATTGAACGAACTTGAAAGATATTACTCCGAACAGCAAAGCTCCCAACGTTACGTATGCAATGTTAAAGATTCTGAAATTTTTAACCATAATTTCGGGAGGAATTATCCGAGATAGGAATGGAGTTATTTCTCCGAACGGAATAAGCATCGTGAAAATCAGAGCACCCAATATCGCGCCGACAATGGCCGAGATCGTAGAATATAGAAACGCCAGAGCGAGATATTTCTGGGTCGTTACCGGCATCCTTGCCCGGACTATTGCTTTAGAGAGATCCTCGAACTTTTCGGGCTTCTCTCTTATCAACTTACTGTATCTGCGGATTAGAGCTTTCAACACTCATCACCTCTTCGAATGCCTTTTCTGGACTCCTATAATACTCGTGGATGAGCTTCGTAACGGCCTTATAATGCCTGATTCCTTTGGAATCCATGAGTTCCAAGAATTCCTTTCTCCTCTTCAGCTCCTCTAAAACCTCGAACGGCTCTATTCCTATTATCTGAGCTATCTTCTCAAGTTTCTTTGAGTCTCCAACTTGGACGAACTTATCTTCAACCGGATCCCACCTGAAGAGAGGATTTACAAGCAGATTCTTGTTGGCTGGGTCAATTCCAAAGATTTCGTTGACTTCTCTTGCCCTCCTCTTTCTGATTCCCCTCTTGACCCACATGAACTGGACGATTACAGCATCCAAGAACTGGATCATAACCCTTGGAACGTTCAACGGATCGTTTTCAAGCCTATAAACGAGCTGATTGACGTCTCCAGCATGCAGTGTGGAGTAAGAAGCGTGTCCCGTGCTCATAGCCTGAAACAGAGTTTGTGCCTCCTTGCCTCTAACTTCTCCGACTATTATGTAGTCCGGTCTCTGCCTCAGAGCCGCTCTTAGCAGATCATACATGTCTATTTCGTGCCCCTCCACTCCCATCCTCGTAACTTCGGCTATCCAGTTCTCGTGATATAGCTGAATCTCCCTCGTATCTTCAATTGAAATGACCTTAGCTTCGGGTGGAATGAACATCATAAGAGCGTTCATCGTAGTCGTCTTTCCTGCAGCGGTTTCTCCGATAACCATAAAGCTCATCTTGTTTTCGACCAAAAGCCAGAAGTAGGCCAATATTGCGGAGTTCATAGTTCCAAATCTCATGAGATCTATAGGCGTGAAGGGTTCTGCTCTGAATTTTCTGATCGTAAAACTGCTACCCCTCGTTGTAATTTCGGTTCCGTAAGTGGCCTGCAATCTGCTTCCGTCTGGCAGCGTAGCGTCGATGAGTGGATTTGCATATGAGATGTGTTTTCCAGATTTCTGGCAGAGCAAAAGGACGAGAGAGTCGAGTTGATCCTTAGAGAACTTAACGTTCGTTTTCATACTACCATACTTTCTATGAAAGACGTATATCGGGATATCGTAACCGTCGCATGAGATGTCTTCCAAATAAGGATCGTTCATGAAACATTCCAAAGGCCCAAAGCCAAAGAAATCTCGGAGAAGAAAGTAGAGGATTTTGAGGGCGAAATCGCTCCGTATCTTTATCGCGTATTCGTCCATGAGCTCATCCAGAGTTTCCACGATTAGTTTTATCCTCGCCTCGATAGTGGTGTCGTATTCCTTCAGAACGAGCAACTTCTTCAGATCGTTATATAGGATTGTCATGAGTTCGTATTCATCTTCCGCGAGCTCAGGCTCTATAACGTAGTATATCTGCTGTAAGGTGTCCAAGTTTTTCCTGATCTGAACTTTTAGGAACTCTGGAACAATCCAGTAATCGTCAACGACCTCTTCGTTTTCTGGAATTTTTATCTTTAATATCGGCTTTTTGAATTCCTCGTAAATCTCAAGCAGAATTTTATAGTGTTCTGGTAGTGAGATCTTAAGCAAATCTGTAGCCATTATAATTATAATGGTTACCAGTTTTAAAAAATGTATCGTAAAAAATAAAAGTTTAAATAAAAATTAAGAGGGGGTTACGGGTTTTAATCGCACTATAAACCATGCTACATCTGTCTTGGTGACATTTGTTCCATCGGTTGCGTATGCTTCTATAAGGTATTCTCCTGCCGTGTTTGGTATAAATGTAGCATTAATGGTAACATTTGCACTAGTGCTGATATTTACTCCGTTTACTTTGATCCATCCATCAGTTCCATTTATAATCTTGACACTTATAAATGCTGGCTGTCCAACATAAACGGGCTTAGACACATTCTTGCTGAAGTCAATCGTAAGACTTGACAGTTCCATCGTATTGGTGACGATTGGATGTGGTAACTTATCTACCGTCTGATTATCTCTAACCTCAAATCTCGTTTGACCGATCTTAGTTCCGTTGGCATACCAAGTAACTTCGAACCATTCCGTAGAATTGTTATGCGCAAAGTTATATTGCGGAATTACTGCGAATATCCACGTAGTTTCGTTAATTCTGACGAATGATAGGACGGCCTTATTTAGGACGTCTGATATTGTTACGTTTGGTGATGTATCCGTTATCTCAAAGCTTACATCGCTTGGTGGTGGTATAACCGTTATTGGCACTTTTATTAACTCACCTTCTGAACCGGTAGAGAGTGGAGGAACACTAACGGTTATTGGAACGTTTAGAACTGTAATATCAACGCTCGTGCTGTTCGCTCTGCCGTCTGCACTTAGAACATCGAACGTAATCTTTGCTGTGGTATTCTGATCTACATAGTTGTAGAACGGAGTCCACTTCATTACCCATGCGGTGCTGTTGATGGGCTTTAGTTCAACTTCGCTGTTAGTATCAGTTATGCTTGGATTCGCAGAGTATGAAACATCTGCAATAGTATCGTTTGCCGTAATGGTTATACTGACTGTTTCCATCTCCCTTATTTCAGTCATGTTGGGTTTGGCAGTTACTATGAACGGTGGAACGTTTTGAACATTCAAAACCTTGATATCAACACTCGTGCTGTTGGTGAGGCCATAAGTGCTCACCACATCGAACGTTATCGTTGCAGTTGTATTCTCGTCTATGTAATTGTACAACGGTGTCCAGCTAAACACAGCCGTATTACCGCTTACCGTAATCTCTACCTTACTGTTTGTCGTATCGATCTCTGGAACTGCAGAATACATTACATTGCTAATCGGATAGTTCGCAGTTATCGTTATATTTACTGTTTCACCCTCCCAAATTGTATCCTTGTCTGGAACGGCATTGACGATTAAATTGCCAGCGAAGTTCATGATTACTTCGAAGGTCTGATAATCGTCCTTGAAGGTTCCAAGCGAGAAGTTGTAATACTCATATGTTAGATTACCTATTGCGACAGTCTGTTCTCCAGCTATTGTGGAGTTAACCCAAACCGTAATGCTCGTGTTGCTCTTCAGCTCGCTCCACTGCCAAGAAACGGTATTTCCTACCACTGAAGTCGGAGCCGGGATGGCGTGATCGAACTTAACATTCGAATTGTTGAAGTTCAGAGTCAGTGTTACGTTATAGGCGTATGTAACTATTTCATCGTAAATTTCGTTGTATATCTTTTCCAAATCTTCACAACTTGGAGCGTAATAATATTTTCCGCCCGTTATTTCGGCTATCCTCTTTAGAAGGGTTTCGTTGACGACTCCAAAGCCAATTGTGTATATCACTATTCCCTCATTTGCACATAAAGTTGCTACATCCAATGGACTTGGATAACTATAACCACCATTGTTATTTTCACCATCGCTTAGCAGTATTATTATCTTCTTAGAATCTGGCCTTCCGTTATTCTTTAGCTCACTGTATGCTTTTTCTAACCCTGCTACGATAGACGTAAGCTCGTATATATGAACCATCTTGCATTTGCAACCTCCACAACCACCGCAACCTCCACCACAGCAACCGCAATGTTTGTGGCCATGCTCATCTATGCATATCCAACCGTCCAACGTTAAATTGTCGATTGTATTGTTAATCAATTGCTTGTCTTCTGTTAAGTTTAACTCAATTTTAGTGGTTTCGTTTGATCCTATTCTCACTACAGCACATCTGTCGAAATCCTTTAGCAATCCGACAAAGGATTTTGCTACTTCTTTTGTTGCGTTAATCTTAGTCGGAGGTAACGCTACTACGAGCACCCTCATCTCGGTTCTTGGCTTTCCATGTAGCTTGACGTATATGGTATGAGTTCCAGCTGGAACATCTTCGAATCTGAATCTTGCCGGATCTTCGCATTCGTCGAACCACTCGCATCCTTTACAGCCTCCACAACACCCTCCGCATCCATGATGCCTTTTAACATCCAAAGCTACATCGATTCTATCGCAACCTCTACCGCTGATGTTGTAGTAGTCTTCCAAGGAATAGCTCAATAGAACTTCTACATTTGATGTGTGATCAAGAGTGAATTCGGCTATTGGAACCCATTTTCTGCAACAGCATCCACACTTTTTAGTTATGTTCACCTCCGTTGGCCCGTATATGACCTTGCTGTATCTTTCCATCGAAGGTGAACAATCCATTGCGAGAACAACATCGATTGGCACATGCCCGGTTGTAGGATTAACTGTAAGGTTAACGGTAAAGCTCGAAGGCTTACCGACCTCACCTTGGGAGTATATCGTGCTCGGAACGCTAAGGGTTTCTGCACTCACAACCGATACCATTGCAAGGAGAATAAATGCAATTAGAGTTAGTTTTCTCAATTCAACCACCTCCTATAAACGTGTCCTCGATCAGATATTGCATAGGATTAAAAGGATCGGTTCCGTGCTGAGTTTCGATTATGTTGGGAACTCCATCACCGTCTATGTCTTCATCAACGGCGTTTGGGATCCCGTCTTTATCCTTATCGCCTATCTTGGTTAGACTTCCAAGGGTCACGAACGTCAATAATAACAGTAGAACGAACAGCCATCTCATACTACCACCTTTATCCTCCTACTAATAATTATTATATTGTTATGCTTACTTAAGCCTTTTGTGGGACGGAGACAAAGTAAAAATATTTATAAATTTCGTTTTTTAATAATTGGATTTTGTGGCATTAGTTTGTCCTTGACATCCTCTCGCACTTTAGTGCGAGAGGGGAAGTTTGCAGTCCTCCAACACGGAGGACTGCGGGGTGTGCCAACACCCCGTTATCCCTACCCCAGCTGGGGTTCGGGATTATGGTTAGCTTTTTAGCGATATTCAAACAGCCAACGACGTCGGCATTCATGATTTGGTTACACTTGGAACAGTAGAACAAACCTCTGGTTATTCTTCTACCCTTATTTCCGCAGAACGGACAAACTGATGATGTATAGTTTTCTTTGACCAATTTAACTTTAATTCCGAAGTTTTCAACTGTTGTGGTTAATCTATCGATGATATATCCAAAACTATTGCGTTAGCTTTAGAATTTTTATTGTTATTCTGCCTTATTCCCTTAACAACTCCAACTATAATTTCGCTTCTCTTTTAGAGTTAATTGCATGCCTAAACATAAGTTGTCTCTTTCTGAAGAGTTTTCTAATTATTTTCGTCGTGTAGCGTTTGTTTACTTTCATAGCAATCGATTGATAATAAGCGATTTTGCGAGTCCAATACCACCAATCTGCCAACAAGGGCTTACCTGAAAAAGCGATTGGCTGCTTTTCTTCTTCAAACCAAGTTGTTATGATGTTTATTACTCCTAAATATAATGCTCTCTTTTCGGGGGAGATGCCACTTGGTTGGTTAACCTCAACAGACTGATATGCGTATAACCTCCCCGTTAAGTCGTCGTAGAATATCTCCAATCTTCTCCGTTCTCCTTCCCATTTATTATCTCCCGTTATTCTAATCCTTAAACCTCGGAAAATCAACAACTTCTTCCCTTCCACCTCCTCTATTCTATTAACAGTCTTTTCTAATAACCGTCATCAATTTCCTTCTACCAGTTAGCCTATCCTTCCAATAACAGGGAGGAGAAACCTTACGAATGTAAGAAGGAAGCTTACCTTGCTTCTTTAGTCTAAGCAAGGAGAAAAAGCTTCTCCAAGC